>BNJV01002834.1_pt1 | contig 36576 bp, 51 predicted proteins | sample 8540591 | NCBI WGS metagenome assembly BNJV01 (sample SAMD00202457, study PRJDB9452) | human saliva metagenome | host: Homo sapiens
TGGCCATGTATTGCTGAAGGCTTCAAGAAATGGTTTGATAAGGTGTCGACCGGGGAAGATTAGTTCGTCTGTTGCGCTGGTCGTATGGTTGCTGCAGTGTCAATCTGAGATGACGCTGTGCCGGGTCGCCCGCTATTGGTGTGTTGGTGCGGCCGAGCGTGAGTACGGACTATTTCACGGCTGTCGACGACGAGAAGAAGCGCAACGACGAGGGGCTGATGGAGGGTTGAAAGATCGTTATGATTGAGTTCTGTATCCGCTACGGTGTACCGTTACGCGACGATCAACGTCGACATGCTCCGCGAAACCTGAGACGATGCGTGGTGGATCGTGCCATTGAACTCTTTGTGATAGCTTCGTTTGCCTGATGCCGACTGGTAGATTACGACGTTCGCGAACTGTACCCGCTGGATTTTTGGTCCTGTTCAGGTGCGTAACGATCAGCTGATTAACATGGCGGGTGCCTTCTAAGACCTGATCGTCGTGGGGGAGCATGGTTTGGGTGAGCCTGCCGTTGCTTGTTGAGTTCGAGTCCAAGCTTCGTGACCACTGGCCCGAGCTTGTCGGTGGCCTTCCTCACGTGACTACGCCTGGGGCGAGGCCTTCCGCAATGGGTGCCCAGGTCTGCCTGGTCGATCTGGGCAGCGACGGTGGACGCCGCGAGGCGAGCGATGAGTGGTTCAGTTTGCGAGTGGCCGGGCCCATGCAGTCGGGGTTTCATCCAGTCGATTGACGCGCAGGTCGATTTGAGGCTTTTCTCCACGAAGAGAGCGCGCTGGTCGGTCTGTTCGCGGCGGCGGTGGACGCGGCAGCGATCCGATCGAGGACCTGGGGGAGCTTGCTCTGCCGTGTGCGGGTGGACCAGTGGGTAGTTGCTCCTGACTTTCGTGCGGCGTACTTGGGGTGATATGTCGATGCCTCTATCTGCCTGTTTCTATTGGGGGATGCGTTTCGGGGCCTTCATTGAAGGACCGATGACGGATCGAGGGGTTGTTTATATGATTTCGGGTGGTGTCTTTGTACTTTGGTCGTCGCTCGTCCACTGACCATGCCTCTGGGACCATTGTAAGGTCAAGGATGCGTGGGACGCCTTCGGGCACCGTGATGGGATCCGCGTATTACTAAAGAAGCAGCTGCGAATAGTACGTCCGTCCGAGTTGTTGCTGATCAGGCATTATCCTTCCGGCGAGGGCACCTTTCGAGCGATCCAGGATGTGCCTATCAGCTTGACCTGGAACACCGTATCGTAATTTCAGAAACTGTCGAGGAGGCGCGTCGATTCTGAGAATCTGCAGTGTGTGGAGGCGGGCAGAACGCCGGGTCCTGGCCTCGTCCATGACCTGATGGAGGTGTTTGATGTATTTGATACGTATCTATTTCAACCCGCACTGCAGGGGTGCTTCGGCAGCCATGTGAGCCGTGGTTCTGTATGCGGGCTGTCGTGAATTGCTTCGCTGGGCGCCTTGGAGGGGGCTGGAATGCCTTGCGTGCTGTGGCGCCTGGATTGTCTCTCAGTCGCGAGAAGTGGTCCTTCTTGCAGTGTGGGGAGCCTGTGGTTTCATCTCGAGCCTGGTTCCCGGATCCCACATCGTCGAGGAAGCTGTGTACGCAACTGATGGTGGAGTGCTTGTTCTTGACATGGTGATTTCCTGATCGGCTTGAGGCCGGCAGAGGTGGGGTTTCGCTCTGTGTCAACCTGACTTTCTGGGAGAGGCGTACGACCAACGCGCGTGGTCGAAGAAGGTCCTCGCGGATGTCACAGGATCGTAGACGCAGTGGTCTTGATCGCCTGAGCGGTCTGGATTCTGTGTGTTGACTCTGCTGAGTACGGTGATCCGCTCGTCTTGAGGATCGGGATGGTCGCCGCGTCGATGGGGCGGAACCTCTGGATTAATGGGCTAATGGTATTTTTGAGTTTAAGCGCGGGAGCATCGAGTGAACCTTGGGATCGCTGCTCGAAGGTGTCCGAGGTGATGGACCCCGAAGCCACGCTGAGTCCTCATCCACGGAATTGGTTGAGGGAAAGTACGGTGGGTGGCTTGATGACTTTGGCTCGGCCATGAGACGATCCTGGGCGAGGCCGCCAGACCTGAAAGAGCTGGTGCGTTCGGGACCGGTTGACATTCCTGTCGTCGAGCGCTGTACGGTTAATCGACTTGAACGCGATCACCGTGGCTGATGGTCGTGGATGGTCGTCACGTCCCAGCGGCGGCGCTGTCTGTGCTGCTGCTGACCGGGGTGCGGATCACGCACTCGGCGGTCCTGGTGCTTTCTGGTGCGGTTCGACCATCGTGTGGGTTGAGAACGTGCGGTATACGCACACGGCATTCCCGCCACTGCGTTCCTCGCGGTTGTTGAGTGAGGCTGCGCGGTGAGCGGTCCGTCGATACGGCTGACTGTTGCTCGCGATACGTATTTGATGCGTTTTGGGGCGAGGACGTCGAAGCTGACCAGTAGGGCTGCGTTGACGCGAGGGATTCGCGCGCGCCGCCTGTGGTTCGGAGTAATCCCAGCGCACGGGTGTGCCCTGGGATAGACGCGAGTACGACCCGGACAACTTCGAGACGGGCTTTATCGTGGAACCAGGCGTTGTCGGCGGCAACCTGCGATATACGGGGTTGTTCATGCTGTGGATGTCGTGCTGGTGTGTGTCCGGGTTTGATCTGTCTACAATGGAACCTACCGTTCGGTCTGTATGACATTGCTGACTGTACAAGGCTGATCCTACCTATCCCTTATGGGAGCTTGATGGGCTGCATCGCCTCGGACGAGGCCGTGGGTAGTGCAGAGGAAGGCTGTGATGAGTGTTCGGGAGTTTCGGGTCCTGAGGGGTGTGTTGGACATTAAGGGGCTTTTTGTCGGTGTCTGGTGCCTTGAAGTCGGACGACGAGGACCTTATCGTGGACGACCTGGTCTGTGGGATGACCGTGAGGGAATGGTCGTGGCGGGTGGTCCATGAAGAGGCGAATTTCGTGGATCGTTCCTTGGGCTCCATCTGTGGTTCCTGAGGGCCTGGTGGGGGTCACGTGGGTGGCCTGTGAGACTTCCTGGAGTTGTTGGGACTCCTCAGTGCCTGTGTAAAAGGAGCGTTCGTGGGGATTGTCGCAGAGAACATGAAGATAGGGCGTGGTCCTGGTCTATCGGGCGCAAGACGAGCAGGGTCTGCCTTCCTGACCTGGGTGATCCGTGGAAGCCTGTCGACTTGATGGCATGACCTCTGATGATGCGCCCTACTACTCGGAAGGGGAGGTCGTATTCCGAGCCTGATTCTGCGGCGCGTCAGCTGCGCAAGCGGCGTCATTTATAGTGCTTTGGGAGGAGACGGCAAGTGTTGGTTTCAAGATCTGACCGATCCGTTGATAAAAGCGCAGGTCAGAAAGTGTTTTCTCGACACGCGGGATGAGCCCGGACGGGCGCCGGGCGTCGGTGTCTGTTTTCCGCCCACGTGGGTTGGCCTGACGGTTGGGGCGCTTTCGACTTCACCCGTTTTCCCGCCCACGCGGGATGAGCCCCGCATCGTACTGATCCAGTATGGTTCGGATGAGGTTCGCCCACGCGGGGATGAGCTGTCGCCACGCCAGGGATCACCGTCTTAGATAGGTTTTCCCGCCCATGGGATGAGCCCTCGGCGGCTCATTTGAGACCTTTTTATCGGGGTTTTCGCCCACGCGGGATGAGCTCCCAGCACCGGCGTGTCTCTGTCACTGTTTGTGATGGTTTTCCCGCCCACGCGGGATGAGCCGCACCCGGGTTAGCCAGGCGTCCGGACCTTGGGCGTTTCCCCGCCCACGCGGGATGAGCGCCGACAGGGCACCGCAGTTTCCTCGATGCTGTTTTCCGCCCACGCGGGATGAGCCCACGTGCCGGCGTCGGAGCCGAGCGCTGGCGTTTTCCTGCGCTCGCGGGATGAGCCGAGGTAATGGCCTTGCCTTGAGCTTTCTCCAGGAGTTTCTCCCCGCCCAGCGAGGATGAGCCTTGTAGGAATTAGTTCGTGCTAGTTTCGTTGCAGTTTTCCCGCACTACGCGGGGATGAGCCGGTGCGTTGGAACATGGGTGCTTCGCTTTGTTTTCCCGCCCACGCCGGGATGAGCCCGTGTGCGTAAAGTTGTGTCTCGCGGCTACCACGTGTCGCGCCCGCGAGAGATGAGCCCGCAGATCTTGGTCGCAGCGGCAGTCTTACCATGACGTTTTCCCCGCCCACGCGATGAGCTCACCGGGCGTTCACGGCCAGCGTGCCGCTCGCGGCGGCGTCGCGCCCACGCGGGGATGAGCCCGGTGGTGAGGGCGCTCAGCCTCGCCCTCCTCGAGTTTTCCGCCCGCGGGATGAGCCCTGTCGTCGCCAGCGAGGGCAGACACGCGACGCGTTTTCGCCCACGCGATGAGGCCCAGCGTGTCCCTGATTGACTGGGCGCCAGCGGCTCCCCGCCCCACGCGGGATGGGCCCGGCGTGTCCCTGACTGACTGGGCGCCATGTGTCGCCACGCGGGAGACGAGCCCACCTACGGCGAGCGCACCGCCTACGGGCGAGATGCCGTTTTCTGCCCGCGCGTGAGCCAAGCGGATGAACTCGTCGAGCTACGAGTTTCGCCCACCGCGGTAGGCCCGGCGTCCGGATGAGCCGGCGGCGGCGTCGACCAGGCTTCTTTCCTGCCCAGCCGCGAGGATGAGCGCTCGGTAACAGCCCCCGCCGATCGTATTGTTTTCCCGCCCACGCGGGGATGAGCCGCGGGCGTAGATTTCCGCGAGCGCGTGCGCGTTTTCCGCCCCACGCGCGCGGAGCCCGCGCGTCGAGCCGAATCGGCAGTCGGAGCGCATCTGCTTTCGCCCACGCGGATGAGCGCTGGTCGATCTTCCCGCTCTAGCTTTCGAGGTTTTCCCGCCCACGCGGGGATGAGCCCTCGACGATCGTCTCGACGGACCTCATGCCGGGTTTTCCCGCCCACGCGGGATGAGCCGGTGGCGGGTCTGGGTGGTCGTCACGGCTATCGCGTTTCCTGCCCACGCGGGGACTGGGCTGACGCCCCTGACCGCAATCGTCCCGCGCGGCACGGTTTTCCCCGCCCACGCGGGATGAGCCGTCAGTGGCGGCGCACCCGTACCAGAAGGCGGTTTTCCCCGCCCACGCGAATGAGCCGGAATCCACCGACCCAGCAGCTGACACCATCAGGTGTCCCCGCCCACGCGAATGAAGCTGCACCGAATCGGCGTCGAAAGCCCACGCCTCGTGTTTTCCGCGCACGCGAGATGCATCTTGAACACTGGAACCACGGCGCTTTTCAGGTCTTTCCCCGCCCACGCGGGGATGAGCCTCGGCCATTGCTGGCCGGCTGCTGGCGTGGTGGGTTTTCCCCGCCCACGCGGGGATGAGCCCGCGGCGACGGCGGACAGGCGGCGGCGCAGGACGACGTTTTTCCCCGCCCGCAGATGAGCCCTTCGGACAGCGAGGCCTCCAGCGCGTCTGAGACGTTTTCCGCACCACGCGGGGATGAGCCGGCTGCCCGGGAGGCACCTGATGACCGCTACGACGTTTTCCTGCCCACGCGGGGATGAGCTCATGTGCCAGTGGTGTAGATGGTCTCAATCGTAAGTTTTCCTGCCCACGCGGGATGAGCTGGTCAGCGTGCTTCTGTCGTCCAGCTTGCTGCTGTGTTTTCCGCATGCGGGATGAGCCCTGAACACCAAGGACATGCTGGTTGACTTGGCTCTTCGCCCACGCGGGATGAGCCGTACTCGGCCTCGGCGCGGATCGCTACGAGGTTTTCCCGCCCACGCGGGATGAGCTGACCATGCCCTGAAATGATGGCGCCCAGAGTAAGCTCTTCCGCCTCACGTGGGGATGTTTCTCGCGGCGTTTGTGGACGAGATTTAGGGTATTGTTTTCCCGCCCACGCGGGGATGAGCCGTTCTTGATGTACGGGAGTATCCACCAGGGCGTTTTGCCCACGGGGATGAGCCTTCGTGCGTGTGACCGTCGTGGCGGGAGGTTTTCCGCCTACGCGGGATGTGAGCTGGTGCCTGAGGTCGATCTTTGTCGCTTTCTTGCTTTTCTCGGACGCGGGGATGAGCCGATTCAGGAGACGGCGGAAGTGGTCGAGGCGCTTCGCCCACGCGGGATGACCGCCGCCGATACCTCTTGCATCTGGTGTCTGTCGTTTTCGCGCCCACGCGGTGATGGGCGTCCGATGTATTGTGTGAATTGTTGTTCGCGGTTTTCTACGGCCGCGGGGAGAGCCCCGTGGACGCCGACGATGCGCTCATTTACGCTTTGTTTTCCTGCCCACGCGGGATGAGTCCACCCTGTGTTGACGCTGGCACGTTGGATAGTCTTCCTGCCCACGCGGGATGAGCCTGCGTGGGAGGGCAGCGGCTTGACGGATGAGGCTTTCCGCTCACGCGGGGGGATGAGCCGATGGTGGATCGACTCGTCGGCCTGTGTGGAGGCGTCCCTACGCGGGATGAGCCTCGTTGTGTTCCCTGGCGACTGTGTCCAGTTTTCCCGCCGCACGTGGGGATGAGTTCACGGCAGCGGCTCCACGTGGTGCAGACGATGTTTTGCCTGCACGCGGGGATGAGCGAACGCCTGGGCATGTGGCCGGCGATGGCGTTTTCCGCCCACGCGGGGATGAGCCTGTTGCGCGTCATTGTCGCTTTGACAGGTTTTCCCGCCCACGGGATGGGCCTGACAGGACCGACCCGTCGGCCTGTGTAGACCGTTTTCCCGCCCGCGCGAGGATGAGCCTTCCCCGTGTCGTCTCCCTGACGACTGTGTCCGGAGTTTTCCCCGCCCACGCGCGCGAAGCGATGGGCGGCGGGCTGGCCCACGTGGTGCAGACGATGCTCCCCGCCCGCGCGCGCGGGCCCGCGTGAACGCCTGGGCATGTGGCCGGCGAACGCCGTTTTCCCCGCCCACGCGAATGAGCCCGAGCCTGGCCAAGCATCTCGGACGCCCTCACAGGTTTTCCCGCGCCCGCGCGGGATGAACCGACGATCGATCTGCCGGCCGGCGTGATCGATTAGTTTTCCCGCCCACGCGAGGATGATGAGCCCGCGGTCGCCAACGCGCACGTTTTGACCGCTGCTTTTCCCCGCCACGCGGGATGAGCCGACCTGAGCGCGCGCGCGAGCCGCGTCCACCACGTTTTCCCGCCCACGCGATGAGCCCAGCGCGGTCGGGATAGCCAGCACATCTCGTTGTTTTCCCGCCCACGCGGGGATGAGCCGGAGGAAGCGATCCACGCTCAGGCCTCCTTCTTCGTTTTCCCCGCCCACGCGGGCTGCAGCTTTCGGCTGACGGCATGTGGGCGGGCATCAAGAGGTTTTCCCGCGTCCACGCGGGGATGAGCCGCGTTACCTGGGCGCGCTGAAGACCGAGAAGGTGTTTCCCGCCCACGCGATGATGGGCCCAGCAAGGGCGCTGGACCGGCTTCGCCCAGTACGTTTCTCTTCCCGCCCACGCGGGATGAGCCGCGGTGAGGCGAGTGGCGGCGGCTTCAAGCGCGAGTTTTCCTGCGCCACGCGGGGATGAGCCGGGCAAGACGGAGACTATGGGCGCGGTGGGCTGTTTTCCCGCCCACGCGATGAGCCTGAAGGCTGTCAGGCGAGGTCGGCGGCGCTCGATGAGGGGTTTTCCCCGCCCACGCGAGATGAGCCGTCGCCCGCGTGCATGGCCTTCAGGGCCACGGTGTTTTTCCCGCCCACGCGGGGATTGAGCCTGCGCCGGTCAGGGCCCTGCCGATAGCGGACAGGGTCCCCGCCCACGCGAGGATGAGCCCCGAATCTGCTGGCACATCGACGCCCTCACCGGTTTTCCCCGCCCACGCGGGGATGAGCCGAGCCCATGGTCGAGGCCTTGTCGGCGCCTCGTTTTCCCCGCCCACGCGGGGATGAGCCCGCATCAAGGCGCGATCTCCAGCGGCGTATCGTTTTCCCCGCCCACGCGGGATGAGCCGCCGTCGAGCGCGTAGCAGCGACGCTTGACAGTGTTTCCCCGCCCACGCGGGGATGAGGCCCTCCCTGGGCGGCGTTGTGTCGTCCCCGTTCTGGTTTTCCCCGCCCACGCGGGGATGAGCCCGTCTCCGGGGGTGACGGGGGCGTCGGGGTTGGTGTTTTCCCCGCCCACGCGAGATGAGCCGTCAAGACCGACGACGGCGACACGATCGAGCTGGTTTCCCCGCCCACGCGAGATGAGCCTTTAGCGATGCCCTCCCAGACGCCGGACCAGTGTTTTTCCCGCCCACGCGAGGATGAGCCCTTCAAGACGCGGCCCGTGGGGAGGCGTTTTTGTTTTCCCGCCCACGCGGGGATGAGCCGGCCGCGCTGGTGGGCGTGGGCGACCAACGAGAGTTTTCCCGCCCACGCGGGGATGAGCTGACGATGCACGGCGGCGCGGCGCGTTCGGTAGTTTTCCCCGCCCACGCGGGATGAGCCGCAAGCCCCGCAGAGACCGAGACCCCACGCCGGTTTTCCCGCCCACGCGAGATGAGCCGACCGCTTCGATAGCTCAGTTGACTGCTCCAGGTTTTCCCGCCCACGCGGGGATGAGCCGCTCGACCTGCCACAAGTGGGCACCGCACCCGCGTTTTCCCCGCCCACGCGGGGATGAGCCTCCAGTCAATCCCCATCGCTACAACGATGGGTTTTCCCCGCCCACGCGGGAGCTGAGCCCTGCGGAAGGAACAGAAGAATGAGCACGAGCGGGTTTTCCCCGCCCACGCGGGAGATGAGCCCACAGTCGAGGAAACCTCGCCCGACGCCCAACAGTTTTCCCGCCCACGCGAGATGAGCCTATTCGCAGGGCAGCCGTTGAGGTCGTCGACGTTTTCCCCGCCCACGCGAGGATGAGCCCAAACTGCGGGGCCTGTGGTTTGGGTGAGTTTCTGCTTTTCCCCGCCCACGCGGGAGATGAGCCCCAGACGCCTGGGGAATCGGTGAACTCACGGGTTTTCCCGCCCACGCGGGGATGAGCCGCTCACGGCCACATCGACGCTTGGTACGGGCAAGTTTTTCCCCGCCCACGCAGGGATGAGCCCTACTCTGTGTTGGGCGTCCGGGCGAGGGTTTCGTTTTCCCCGCCCACGCGAGGGATGAGCCTGAATCTTCAATCCATGACACTTGGCGACCTCGGTTTTCCCCGCCCACGCGAGATGAGCCTGACACGGTCGCCGAGCTCTGGATCGACGGACAGTTTTTCCCCGCCACGCGGGGATGAGCCGGCGGCCTCCCTCGTCAACAAGCTCGCGCATGGTGGTTTTCCTCGCCCACGCGGGGATGAGCCGTAATGGATCGTTTCGACCAAGGGAACCGCGCGAGTTTTCCCTGCCCACGCGAGGATGAGCCGCAACGCCGCCGCCTCCTTGGCGGTGAGCGTTTATTTTCCCCGCCCACGCGAGGGATGAGCCCTGTGCAAATGGAAGCGCGACCGCCTCATCTACGTTTTTCCCCGCCCACGCGGGGATGAGGCCCGGCGTCCGGAATGAATGAGCTCGCCTCAAGCGGTTTCCCCGCCCACGCGAGGGATGAGCCCGTCGTCAAGCCGCTGTGGGGAGGGCTTCGCCTCGTTTTTCCCCGCCACGCGGGGATGACGCCCGCTTTCGCGCGGTTCCGGCCTCGCGACCGTCGGGTTTTCCCCGCCCACGCGGGGATGAGCCAGTGGGATTAGCCAGGTTGCGGCGGGTCGCCCTAGTTTTCCCCCGCCTGCTCGGGGATGAGCTCCCAGACGCGCACCGAACCAGACAGGCCATACACGTTTTCCCCGCCTACGCGGGGATGAGCCGATACTCACACCGCGCAGCACCGCGAGCGTCTGTTTTCCCCGCCTACGCGGGGATGAGCCCTAGCTTTGCTAGCGGGCCTCGACGGTCCGGCGGGTTTTCCCCGCCTACGCGGGGATGAGCCGCACACCGAGGCGAGTCTTCTACCCTAACTGCCTTGTTTTTCCCACCCACGCGGGGATGAGCCCGTATCTACCGGCCTGAGACAGTCTCAGCCTCATGTTTCCCCGCTCACGCGGGAATGAGCCCGCTCGATACCGAGGTTGTCTGCCAGGTCCTGCGTTTTCCCCGCCCACGCGGGGATGAGCCGGGTGGGATGCCGCCGTGTTCTTGGACGGCGCCGTTTTCCCCGCCTACGCGGGGATGAGCCGCTGGGGATCAAACACCGGTCCCTGTGATACACGTATTCCCCGCAATCGTGGGGTTTTCCACCATGGACCCGCCGCGTGTGCCCGTCAGAACAAATTAGGATGAGCTGTCCGCTCGAGTAGTGCCCTGCATAGGTGGGTAAAGTGCGCTCGTCGGCTCGAGTTGCTCGTTGTGGGTGCAGTCACCGTAGTCATTCGTGAAAGAGCTCTTCTACTTCTCGCACGGAATTTAGAGGCGCTACGAGACCGTTCCTCATGCGATCGACCGGTCTCCCCAGCCCACCCAGGGCGGGAGAGACGCTCCGACGCCGGGGTGTGAGCCCGCCCGGCGCCACGCCGACGCGACGACGAAGCCCCGACCTCGTGCAGACGAGGCCGGGGGCGCAGGACTGGCGAGGCCGGGGCTCAGTGACGCGGATTGGGCGCCGCTGGGGGAACGGAATCGCCGCGAGGGGCCGCTACTCGCAGGCCACGCCGTCCTTGTCGCGGTCCAGGCGCGGGTTGTAACCGGGGTCGCCCTCGTAGAGGGGTGCGGCCCCCGCCGCGCGAGCCTGCGCGCAGCTCGAATACATCTGCGTGGGAGCGCGAACGGGCTGCGGCGCGGGAGCCGGAGCGGCGGGCTCCTCCTCGACCGCAGGAGTGTCCGAGGCCTCCTGGGGCTCCTCCAAAGCCAGCTCCAGGTTCAGGAGTCGCCTCAGGCTCCGGGCGTCGCCTCGGGCTCGGGCGTCGCCTCGGGCTCGGGCGTCGCGGAAGGAGACTCGTCCGGCGTCATCACCAGCGAAGCGACCGCGCTCTCGGCGACAGTCAGCGTGATCGTCGAGGAGGTTGACACGCCCTCCCCGACGGCGTCCTGCGCGGTCACCTTGAAGCCGTCCTCGTAGTGTGACTCCTCGATCGTCGTCCCGAACTCGTCGACGACCGCGACGTGGCGGTACCGGAGCCCTCCAGCTTGCTCACGGCCTCCGGCAGCGCCAGGCCGACGACATTTGGGACCGACAGCTCGCACGCGCTGAGCGCTCCCGCCACCACAACTGTGCCGACGATCATGGCCGCGAGGCGCCTCCACAGCGACCAGCGCTTCTCAAGCAACATAGGTGCCCTCCTCCAAGGACGAAGTGTTTATGTGCAACAACACACGCTTGCTCGGTATCCTACAGGAGAGGCTGATTTTTCGGTAAGTGCCTGCGCTGAGTCGTCGATGGCTGCGAGGCGCCCCGCCCGGTACGGGAGCGTATGGTGTGCGTCTCGCTCGCCCGGTCGGTCTCGGTAGCCGCAGCGCAGAGCAGAGGAATAACAAAATCCCCGAAGCGAGATGCTTCGGGGATTGCTAATGGCTCCGACCGGCGTCGATCCGGTGACCTTTCGATTTTCAGTCGAACGCTCTACCAACTGAGCTACAGAGCCAAGACCTGAACCAGAAGGTCTGGTCGGCGACCCCGACGGGACTTGAACCCGCGACCTCCGCCGTGACAGGGCGGCGCGCTAACCAACTGCGCTACGGGGCCTTGCAACAGGTAAGACCTATTGAATTATTCCAATCACAATTGCGACCGGTGGTACCCCCAACGGGATTCGAACCCGTGTCGCCGCCGTGAAAAGGGCGGTGTCCTAGAGCCGCTGAGACGATGGGGGCCTGCTTGGCCGTCGAACTGGCGTCCGAAGACGGGAGATAGTTTGAGGCAGAAGTCGCGCGCCGCGTCAAAAACAAAAGAGGTGACCCCGCACACGTTACCAGAAAATGCTGCAGTGTGCGGAATTCACAGGATTTCATCAGCAAGGGCGGCCTACCCTTGATGCATGACTACGACTACCCGTACTCGGCGCACTCGCTCAAGCCTCGGACGCGCTCTCGCGCATCGCCGCTCGACTCCGCAATCAGCGCCGAGGCCGCCGTGGCCACCACTATCGATTTCACCCTCCTGATCCTCGGCCCCATCATCGGCGCCTTCGTGGGTGTTGTCGTGTCGGTCGTCTTCGCCGTCCTCGCCCGCAAGGCGCTCGCGAAGTCCGCCACGGCACTCGTCGATCCTGGCCCGCGTGCGACGCCCCTTGCACTCGACCCTCGCGACGTGGGGTGCCTGGGTGAGCCTGGGCATCGCACTGGTCAACCCGAACCTGTCGGACTGGAACGGCTCGTCGGTGACGACGTTCCTCATGCACATCCTCCTCATCGCAGGTCTCGCGTGCCTGACCTGGATGGGGTACGCCGCCGCCTGGGTCTTCGAAGACGCCGCCAAGGCCCGCCAGGCCTCCGACCGGGGCCGCTCGCGCCGCTTCGAAACCCAAGCGCAGGTCCTGCGGCGCCTCACTCAAGGGATCGTCGTGGTCGTCGGCATGATCGCCATCATCGGCACCTTCGAGGCCGCACGCCAGGCCATGACCACCGTCCTAGCCTCCGCCGGTGTCCTCTCGGTCATCGGCGGCCTCGCCGCCCAGCAGACCCTCGGCAATGTCTTCGCCGGCCTGCAGCTCGCCTTCACGGACGCGATCCGCGTGGGTGACGTCGTCGTCGCCGGCGACAAGCACGAGACCGGTTCCGTCGAGGAAATCACGCTCTCCTACGTGGTCGTGCGCATCTGGGATGAGCGCCGCCTCATCATCCCCTGCCGCTACTTCACGCAGACCCCCTTCGAGAACTGGACGCGCCGCGCCGCCGCCCAGCTCGGCACCGTCGAACTCAAGCTCGACTGGTCCGCGCCCATGACGCTTATCCGCACCAAGGTCGAGCAGCTCCTGACCGCCACAGACCTGTGGGACGGGCGCACGTGGGCCGTGCAGATCACAGACTCCGACGAGTACACGGTGACCGTGCGCATTCTCGTGTCCGCGGCGAACTCCGGAAACCCTCAACGATCTGCGCGCCTACCTGCGCGAACAGGTCATCTCCTGGATCGTTGCCGACGAGGCCGTGGGCGCGCCCGCTCAGCGCATCGAGCCGCGCGAGACCGTGACCGTCGAAAAGGACATGAGCCGCGAACGCATCGCGCGCCTGGCCGCCGAGCTCGCCGGCATTTCCGGCACGAACGAGGCCGTGGCCGCGACGGGCAGTCCCTCCTCCCATGGGGGTGGTGCGTTGCGCGCCGCGGAGGGTTCCGCCGCGGGTGGCGCGGCCTCCCTGGCCGGCGCCTCGGGGGCCGAGCGCGTGCGCGAGCAGCTTTTAGGACGCGGCTCACGCCGCGCGCATGGTGGCCGCCCGCCGCAAGGCCAAGCGCGCCCGCCGTCGCGCGATGGCGGACCGTCAGCGCGAGCTCGCCGAGGGGCGGCGCTCCGGTCGACGAGACGCAGGTGATCTCAAGTCAGCGCTGCGCAAAGATCATTGAGGCGGCGGGTAACCCCAACCCGCAGCTCACCCAGACCCTGACGAGCCACGTCCATCGGCCGCAGCGAGCGTTTCTTCTCGGGTTCCGCAGAGGCCGAGGAACGCGCGGCCGCACTGCCGGCCCCGGCGAGGAGCTTACGCCGAGCGCGAGGCCGATGCTCGCCGCGCCCAGGATCGCCGTGAGGGACGCGACCGTCGCGAGGCGCTGGACCCCAGGCCACCGTGGCGCTGGCCGCCGTCGGCGTGGAACCCGTCGAGGCCCGCCGAGGACGCTGCCGAGGAACCGGCGGAGGCTCAGTCCGCCGCTGGTGACGCTGTCGTGGTGAACGCCGAGGGCGTCAGCCTCCGACAGGGGTCGCCGCCGAGCAGCGCGAGCCCGCCAACGTGGCTGCACCCGCGGCTGCAGCCCCGGATGCGGAGGGCACGTCAGCACCGACGACGCCGCGGCAGGCGCGCAGGTCGCCGCCGCCGAGCCCGATACCGAGCCCGATACCGAGCCGGAGGACGACGCGCCCGCGCGAGGGCGCTCGAAGCTGTCGAGGATGCGGCGCCCGCCGACGACGCGCCGGCCGACGGCGACGCGCACGAGGCCGCACAGGCCTCGTCGGACGGTGAGGAACCCGCCTCCCCGGCCACCGCCGAGGACGCTCCTCAGGATGCGCCCGCCCAGCCTACGAGCGAGGACGAGCAGGGCGACCACGCCCATCCCCGCGCGTGAAACATCCGTGAAACAGCCGGTTCAGGTGCCGCCTCCCGCGCGCACCAGCCGCGGTCATGACCGACACGGTGCAGGCGCTCGCGCCCGCGCTCGTGCCACCGCCGGAGCCGACCCCCGCCGAAATGGCCGCGTCGCTCGCCGATGAGGAAACCCCGGACGAGCCGGTCATCCACCCAGCTGGTACGCCGTCGCCGGAGGCGCGCCTGGACGCCGAAAACGCGCCCCACCCCCAGGTGGAGCCCGCGGCGCGTCGTGTCCATCATGGATTTCTTCCCCGCGGTGGCACCCACCGGCGCCGAGGACCGACATGCTGCGCGCCGTCACCGGCCAGATTCCGCCGTCGGCAGCGTCGAAACGGACGCTGAGGGCACGAGCCGCCGCGGGCGACGCCGAGGAGAGCCGAGGCCCCGCCGAGTCCGGCGACTCCGACGCGGAAGCGGCGTATTCGGCTGGCGACGACGTGCCGGACGATCAGGCTGGCGCCGAGGATGCTGTGGACGCGGCCGCCGACACCGCGGAAGCGGCGGATTCGGCAGGAGAACGCCGAAGAGGTGAGACGACCAGGCTGACGCTGAGGATGCTGTGGACGCGGCGGCCGACACTGCGGAAGCGGCGGATTCGGCGGAGGACGCCGAAGCGAACGACCAGGCTGACGCCGAGGCCGTGACGCCCGAGAGCCTCGGACGAGGGAGGCCCCCGATGAGCAGGCGGAGACCCCGCGGGACGGAGCGAGGCACCGTCATGACGCCCGTCGAGACCGCCGAGGCCGTGACCGTCGACGCTGAGGCCACCCAGGTCCTGCCGACCATCAGGGAACAGCCCGCACTCGACGAGACGCTCGTGCTGCCGACCGCCGACGCCGCGGCCAAGGCAGCGGACGCGCCAGTGCGCCCCCGACGGCTCCGACGAGGTGAAGCCCGCCACGGCCTCCGCCAGAAGGCGCCCGCGAAAAAGGCGGCCGCGAAGAAGGCGCAAACAGCGAGGGAGGCAAGAAGGCCCTCGCCGACCTCCAAGAAGGCAGTGACCGGAGGGCGACAAGGCGGAGAACGCCTCCGAATCAGCCGCCGCCACGGACGCGAAGGCTCCCGCCAAGAAAGCGGCGACCAAGAGGCGAACACCAAGAAGGGAACCGCGAAAAGGCCTCCGCCGAAGGCCGCGACCAAGAAAACCTCGGCCGCCAAGTCCACCACCGCCGAGTGAGCGTCCCGCAGAGGCAACCACTGCCTCGTCCATGACGCCGGCGAACCACCCGCGCCGCCCGCGGCTGCCGCGAGTGCGCGCCCGCGGAGCGCGCAGCATGGAACCATAGACGCCACCGATCCGCGGCCCGCACCGACGCCGAATGGAAGAAGCTCCTCAGCCCCATGCGCTACCACGTGCTGCGCGAGGCGGGCACCGAAAGCGCCCCTTCACCGGCGAGCTCCTCGACGAGGGCCCGCGTCGGAACCTACTCGTGCGCGGCCTGCGGCTCCACACTCTTTGACTCCGACACGAAGTTCGACTCCTCCTGCGGCTGGCCCTCCTTCTTCCAAAGCCCACGACGGCGCCACGACCGAGCACGTCGACACCAGCCACGGCATGACCCGAACCGAGGTGCGCTGCGCGACCGCGCGGCTCCCACCTCGGCCACGTCTTCCCCGACGCGCCCGGCCAGCCCACCGGCCTGCGCTACTGCATGAACTCGGCGGCGCTCACCTCGCGCCCGCCCAGTGAACGAGCCCGCCCAACGCCGAGGACGCACGCAACCCCGGCCTCGTCCAGTGCCGGGCCGCGAAGCGCCGCCGCGCCCGCGCGCGCCGGCAGGTCGCGCCTCCGTCGCCGACCGCATCCCGCCCCAGCTCTACATCGTCGGCTCCGGCCTCATCCAGTACGTGGGCGCCGCGCTCGCAGTCATCGCCTTCGCGTCCGTCGAACCCGCGTCCGTCGCCTGGTGGCGCGTGTTCACCGGCGCGGTCGTCCTCCCTCGCGTGGAAGCGCCCCTGGCGCGGCGGCCTCGACGCGCTCGGACCTGGCGATCTCCGCGCTCTTCGGGGTCATCATCCTGACGATGAACTCGTCGTTTTTACGAGGCCATCGCGCGCATTCCCCTGGGGACAGCCGTGTCCGTCGAGTTCATCGGCCCGGTCGCTGTCGCCGTTCTCCGAGGCCGTGGCTGGCGGCCTCGCATCGCCGCAGTCCTCGCGTTCGCGGGGGTGGCGTGCATCGGCGGTCTCGCCCTCGACCTGAGACGTGCCGAGCGTGCGCGTCGGCGTCGCCTGGATTCTCCTGGCCGCGCTCGCGTGGTCCGCGTACATCGTGGTGGGCCAGCGGGCCTCCTCCACCCGCGATGGGGTGACGAACCTGGCGCTCGGCTGCGCGTGGGGCACCCTGTTTTTTTGCGCCTGTCCTCGGGCCGGGAGCCATGGCGGCCACGACCTCGTGGACGCTGATCGCTATTGTCGTCGGCGTGGGACTGCTCTCCACAGCCATCCCTTACAGCTTCGAGGCGCTCGCGATGCGTCGCCTGGACGCCTCCACCTTCGCCCTGTTTGCCGCGATCCTCCCGGCCACGTCCGCCCTGGTCGGAGCCCTCATGCTGCGCCAGATCCCGGGCGTCTTCGAGCTCATCGGCCTGGTCCTGGTGTCGGTCGCTGTGTGGCTCGCCTCGCGAGCATAAGGGACGCGTGAGGTACGAGCAAGGCGCGACTGAGAGCTGAGTCCGAGCTCGGGGTGATGTGGGTGTGCTGCTTGAGCACCCCTGGTAGTCGCGGCCGGGGAATGAAAGCTGGCGCTGTCCGTTGAATTCTTCGCGATGAGGCGCGCTTTCCGGATAGGTTATGACGATCTGGATAGGTTGTGACGATCTGGATAGGTTAATAACCTATCCAGATGCGCGTTACCTATCCGGATGCGTGTTACCTATCCGGATGCGCGCGATGTATCTGTATCCAGGGCGCGGTGATCCTGTGTCCCGCGCGCTGACGCCTCGTCAGTCGAGGCTGAGCTGGCGCGGCGTGTGCCTCGCCGCCGCGGGCGATCACCCAGAACGCGAACCACGCGCCCGCGGAGCCCACGATCATGACGAGTACCATCGGCACGGCGCTGTCGCCGCCCGAGGTCGCCAAGGGAGCGGCGATGCCGTTGGCAAGGGACTGGAAGACGCCCATGACGGACGAGGCCGTGCCCGCCTGCTCGCGCGCCTCGCTCGCGGCCTGGGCGCCGGAATTGCCGAAAATGAACGCGTTCGCCGTCATAATGAGCGCAAAGCCCACGCACGTCGGAATGAGCGGCAGGTCGAGCAGGAACGTTGAGACCGCCAGCGTCACCACGCCCGTCGCGGCGATCGTCAGGCCCGTGAGCGATGAGCGTGCGCGGCGTGAAATGCGAGATCAGGCGCACGTTGACCACCGCGAAACCGGTCGACAGCAGCGCGTTAAACGCGAACACCCACGCGAAAGCCATGGGGGACAGGCCCAGCGGTCCCTGGAGGACGTAGGTGGCGTTCGAAATGTAGCCGAACATGCAGAAGCTCGAGAAGGTGTTGACCAGCATGAGAGCCCACGAAGGGGGCGGATGCGCACGACCTGGACGAGGCCGTGGAAGAACCTGGGGATACCGCCGGGGTGGCGGCGTTCCTCGAGCGAGGGATTCGGGCACGACGACCCACGCGAGGGCCGCCATGAGCAGCGTGAACGCGGCGAGCGCCCAGAAGACGACCCTCCACGTCGCATGCGTGATGATGAACGCGCCGAGGACGGGGGCGAGCATCGAGGGCGAAGCCGACGATTGCCTGGATGAGGCTCATCGCGCGCGCCAGAGTCTTGCCGTGTGCGACGTCGACGAGGATCGCGCGCGCCACCGGAGGCGACACCGCCGCCGAGGCCCTGGAAGACTCGCCCCACGAGGGCACCCAGATGTTGGGCGTGAACACGCAGATCATGGAGCCGATCAGGGCGGTGATGCCGCCGACGATGATGGGGCGGCGTCGCCCGATCTGGTCCGAGATGGCACCGCCCAGGACCTGCCCGGACGCGTAGCCCACGAAGAAGGTGGTGAGCGTGAACCCGAGCATCGTCGAGTTCGTCGCCAGGTCCGCCGTGATCTGCGGGAACGCGGCCGAGTACATGTCGGTCGCCATCGGGGGCACGGCGTTCTGCACGGCCAGCGTGATCAGCAGAACCACGGTGAGGGCCCGCCGACGATGCCGCTGCGGTCCTGGGCGTCGTTATTCGTCATGGGGTAATTGTGCGCCCCTGAGAATACAAAATAGGTGCCTCGGTTGAATACTTGACGAATCTCTCACTCCCCGCAGGGAACTGGTATGCACACATGTGCTCGGGTGTAGTGCTCCCGCTCAGCCAACACCTCGACCGCGCTCACTCCTCGTCCGCTCGTGCCTCCAATGCGTCCGCCGCGGCCTCGATCTGGCTGCGCGACGGGCACGAGACCGGACCGACGACCGTCGCTGACAGCGCACCCGCACAGTTGGCGAGGACGCGCCTCTCCAGGGATCCCCTGTGCGAGGCCGCCAGCACCCCGGAGTGCGCATCGCCAGCGCCATTCGTGTCGGTGCCTCGACGCGAGGTCAGGACGTGGGATGCGTCCTCATGGACGGCATCCGTGGCAGCCACCGAGGGATGAGCGACATATGCGCCCGCAGCTCCCGCGCGCACCACGACGGGGCGGCGTACCGCCGCCACACGGCCTCAGCGGCTCCCGAGCGGCTGCGCGCACCGGTCGAGGGCTCCAATCGGCCGTCCGCTTCACGATCTCCTGAGCTTCCCTGTGGTTCATCGAGATGATGACGTCGCGCGTCGGCAAGCCGTCCGGGATTCCGATGACGGGGGAGACGTCCAGCACGACGCGCACGCCCTCGGGCAGGGCGTGCAGCGCAGCCTGAGCGGCTTCCTTGTTCGCGGGGTGGTCCATGAGGTATCCGTCGACGTGAGGACGTCCCCGGGTTCATCGTGCGCACGACATCAGCCCACGCGCTCGCGGGTACCATCGTCTCGGCGCCCTTGGTCGAGATGAACGTGCGCTCGCCCGTGCGGTCCGTGAACGCGATGCAGAACCCGTTGTCGATGCCCGCGACGCGAGGACCGGCATCCGTGATCCCCTCGCGCGCCAGCGCCGCTTGGATGAGCGAGGAGTAGGGGCCCTCGCCGAGCGGGCTGAGGGAGAGGGCCTCGGCCCCCATGCGCCGCGCCGCCACGAGGGCGTTGAAGCCCCCGCCCACGTGCATCCTCGTCGACGGCCCACACGTCGCCGCCGGGGAGGGAGGGCCTCGCCACGAACGGCGAGGTCGACGAGGATCTGGCCCATGAGGGACAACGCGGCCTGCCTTTGCGCTCGGCTCGGGGCACGAGGCGGGGCCTCCTCCTCGGGAATCGTCCCTCGCCTCGTGGGCCGGGGAGCGCTCGCGGCGTGCTCACCCGGGCGCCCGCAGAGCTCAACAACTGCTCGGCGACGGAGGGCAGGCCGAGGCGGAGACCTCCTCGACCTGAGCGAGGGCGCGGCCGTCGAGACCCCGACCCCGCCGCCGCGCCCAGGATCGCGCCCGCGATTGCGCCGATTGTGTCGGTGTCGCCGCCCAGGTTGGCGGCATCAGGAGGGAGCGCGCGCGGGGAGGGTCGCGCGCGAGGCAGTGCGAAGGCCATGGAATCGCCTGCGCCGAGGGCCACGGAGGAGCCGATCTGCTCGGCCAACAACTCCGGGGATGGTGACGGGGAGTGGACGCCAGCTCCAGCGCCCGGCGCGTCGCCGCCACGACGTCCGGGTCCGGTGCCCACGCGCCGCGCTCGGGCAGCGAATCGACGTAGGTGACGGCCTTCCATAGCAGAGCTCCTCAAGTCCAGGGGAAGGTGAGCGCGCCGCGTCAATACCCATGGACACGGCCGCCGCCACGAGGGCAGCCGACTGGAAACCCTGGCGCGTCGCGTGCGTGACCCGGCACGAGGACCACACGGCCTCGGCAAAGGCCTCCGGATCCGCCGTCGAGACCGCGATACCGATCGGGGTGACGCGCATCGCCGCGCCATTCGTCGTCCCCGCACCGCCCACGCTCAGCGGATCCGCGCCCGCGCGCACGCTCTCGAGCGCCGCCTTCGTGGAGGGGCCCAGCAGGTCGAGAGACCCGCGCTCGATCATCGATCCTCCAGGCCAGCAGGGTGGGCGAACTCGACCGCATTGAGGGCAGCGCGACCCGAGGGCCCCGGCCTCGTACCAGGAGAGAGGCAACCAACAGCGCCTGCTCCGTGTCGTCCGTGACCGAGCCGGCCGGCATCCCCGGCGCGTACGGCTGGCTCGCATCCGCATCCACCAGGCCCGTGATCCGCCCGTACACCGCGCAGATCTGCTCAGGAGACATCGCCTGCGTCGGCATTCCCAGCGCGTCCCCGAGCGCCAGCCCGGCCAAAGCGCCATGCGCGCGAGACAAACGAGGATCCATCCGTGCACCTCCAGCGCGGGCGCGCGCCCGCAGATAGCGTGAACGCCCCGGAAAGTTCCGAGGCGACCAGTAGGCCCAGGGGGACTCGAACCCCCAACCTACGGATTAAAAGTCCGCTGCTCTACCATTGAGCTATAGGCCCATGCCCACATTGTAGAAGGAAGCGGTCCCCATGGCCCCAATCAAACACCCCTCGCCGCCCGGCCATGCTCGACGCCGCGCGAGCCTGAAACGATCATCGGCGACGAGGCCCCGCCTCCCTCGCCGCCGTCGCGCACACCGCCGCGTGGGCGCTCGCAGGGCATCGGCGACGACTCCTTCACGGACGAGGGACGTGGCTCGCCTCCAGGATACGGTGCGCACCCGGGGCATCGACACCATCGCCCACGTGTGGTCGCGCAGCCCCGAATTCACCCTCCCCGGCGCCCTGTGGCGCGTCTACCTGCTCCACGAGTGGTACCACCGCGATCCGCTCCTGGTGGCCGGGCGCTACGTAGACGGCTCGCGCGCGTCCATCATCCAGGGCTCGAGGGCCCCCGTCGAGCCTGCGTTCCCTGAGCCTCATCATGGAAGAGGTCGACTCCTGCTGCGCGGCGACCTCACCGACGACGACCTCGAGTACGTGCTCGGCGAAGCCTCCCGCGCCATGCGCGTCCTCGCCGCCGGCGAGGCCAGAGGCCCCTCTGGATCGAAGGCCCCACCGACCCGCTCGCCCACCGCGTCACCATGCGCCACTCCGCCCTGCTGGCAACCGCCGACGAGCTCGACGTCGCGGCACGCGAGGCCGCCGTCAGCACGCTCGACTGAGACACGTCCACCGGCGCGGGCCGTCCCCGCCGCCCCTTCCGCCCGCTCGTCGCGCCCACGAGGCCGCCGGTTCGCGCCAGCGCAGCCCCGACCTCGTGAAGGTGGCGCGCCCATCAGGGCGCGGTCGGCGCTGGGGCGACTACCCTGGACCCTATGCGCCCGATGCCAGCCCCGCCCCCAGCGACTCGTTCGCTCCGCGGGCGCGCTCGTCCTGGCGCTTCGCCGACCCCGCGCGTCGCGCGCCCGGCGAGCCCATCGACCCGCGGACATCGAAGTCCTCATGGTCACCGCCCCCGCTACACGACTGGTCCTGGCCCAAAGGCAAGGCCGAAAACGGCGAACCCTCTCGCCGCCGCCGTGCGCGAAGTCGAAGAGAGACCGGCCAAATCATCACCCTGGGTGCGCTGACCACCCAGCGCTACCGGCTCGGCGGCGGGCAAACCAAGGAAGTCCACTACTGGGTCGGCACGCCACTGCCCGCCGACGCCGCCGCCGCGCGCCTACGTGCCCCCGCCGCTCGCGCGCCGCGCCGAAATCGACCAGACCACGTGGGCCAGCCCGGGGCCGCCTCCGACATGCTGACCCGGCGAGGCGACCGTCGTCTCCTCGCCGACCTCGTCAGCCCCGCGCCAGCCGACGGACGCCTCGTCACCTCCACGATCCTCATCCTGCGCCCCGGGCCCGCAGACGCCGCGCCTGAGAGCGCCTCCACGTCAGCGGATGCAGGCGCGCCCGCCGCGCCAGCGCCAGCGACCCACGCGCCAGCGACCACGCCCGCGCCCGCCGTGGCCCCCACGTCGCGCCCGGTGCCCAGCCCACGGTCGTCGCCTCTGCGGCGGCGCGCGGGCAGCGCAGGTGGAGCGGGCCTCGGCCCTGACGACGCGAACGCCCAACGGCCCGCCGATCCGCCCCTCGGCCGATTCGGCGTGCGACAGGCCTTCGACCTCGTCGACCTCTTGAGCGCGTTCGGCGTCGACCGCGCCTTCGCGTCCCTGAGCGCCCGGGCGCGTCAGGGCCCTCGCACCGTGGGCCGCGCTCGGCGGCGGACCCGTGACGCTCGTGGATGCCCTCGGCGCCCAGCCCGAGGCCGCCGGAACAGATCGATGCGGACGCTCAGAGCGGGCCGGGTGCGCGCCTTCGCCGCGCGCGCCTACGCGAGCCGGGCGGCGCGACCCTCGTGTCCGTGACCGGAGCCGCGCGCGACCTCATCGTCGAGGAACTCCGGGCCTACGGGGCAAACACGGTCGCGGGAGGCGACCTCCCACCCTCAAGCACGGCCGGATCCTGTCGCCCCACGTCGAGCTGGGGGCCGACGGGCCCCTCGTCGTCGCCCTGGAGACGCACGGCGTGACCACCAGAACCCCGCAACCCAGCCGCGCAAGGCTCGAGGCGGCACTGGGCGACCGGCACGAGCCGAGCCGCCTGGCGCGCGTAGAAACAGGGTCACTGTTGGGTTCCTCCGCGGAACCGGTGAGCTTACTGTCGTCCTTGGTGAAGGGTAGCATTGCACCGTGTGGTCGCCCTGCCCAGGTTTGTGAACTGGGAAGCATCCAGTCGTAGTCCAACGTGGGTCCGCGACGGGCTTGCCGACGTAGTGCTCGAAGATCAGGCCTGCAGACCTCGTCGCTCTCCTCGTTAAACTCGTCGTCGGACGGAAGGTTCGTGCCTGCGAAGTCAAAAAAATATGAAAGTATTCCCCCATCGTGAGGCTGGCTGCAGTCGACGCTGGTGACATCACTGTCCTCAGTGGGCCCGAACTGGAAACACTCCCCGATGTGTGTCTGCGTCTGCGTGTCGGCCGTCGCGGAGGCCGCGGGTGTGCTGCGAAAGCCGTTTGATGGCTTGCGAGTTCCAGACATTGACACGGAACAGGCGGACAGGCCCAAACTCAGGATGGCAGCCGAGACCCCGAGGATCAGCGCGGGGCGCGCGGTGCGGGATGCGAAGGAACGTTGAGACATGATTCTCCTTGGAGCAACTACGCCTTCGCACACGTGATGGAAGAGCGCGGCGCGGCGAGCCTGATTGCTGGTCGTTGTGCTATTTCCACAATATAACGCCGCGGCGACCGCACGATCCGGGTTCTTGGTGCCCGCGATCGGAACTGCTCGGGAGGCGCCGCTGACAAGGCGCGGCGGCCCGGCCAAGCCGAACCGCCGCCGCACGGGATGCGAATCACATGCCGGAGCCCTTGATGGACTGGTTCAGCGTCGAATCGTCATCGGTGGTCGCGATGCAGACGATCTCGCGGTCGCCCGTCGTCCAGGTCTGAACCGTGGGGTACATCCACACGATGCTCAGGCTGGAGTCCTCGTAATCCTTGCCAACGTAGGGGGAGAAGGCCGCCAGGCAGGCATCCGTCGCCTTCTTCTCCATGTCGTCGTCGGACGGGCGCGTGGCGTCCGTCAGCTTGTGGATGTAAAAGACCTCGCCGGTGTGCGGCTGGTTGCAGTCGAACTCCTCGACGGTCGCGGCGGCGCCGTCGGGGTGTTGATGCACTGGCCGACATACATCGCGAACGCGGAGGTGTCGGTTCCGGTGGCCTCGGCGGAGGGGCTCTCGAGGAGCGCGACGAGGAGGTCTCGGAGGAACGATCGGACGGAGTGCGGCCGCCGAAGGGCAGGCCGGAGCAAGCGGACAGGCCGAGGGCCAGGATCGCGGCGGAGGCGCCGAGAGCCAGGGCGGGACGCATTGCGTGGGACATAGTGCTCCTTGATGAGATGGGAACGCGGCCCGCGGAAGCGAAACCGCTCAGCTGTGACAACGCGGGCCCAGGGTGGTGCCCGTCGCCATGCTGTTGTCAGCTATAACAGATTCAAAATACCGCACGGTAAAGGGGAGGTGGCCTGGGTCATGCCGGGCCGCCACACGAGCCACAGCAACATCACGCCGCGGCCAGAGGCGGCTCACAGGCCGATTGCGCACCGGCTGATACAGGGGGTCGCCGTCCCCGCTGATCGCGATGCACTGGAGGGAGCGATCCCCGTCCTCCCAGCTCTCCCGGGACGGGAAGTACCAGGTGATATCCAGATCGGACTCGTCGTGAGGGCCTGCCCACGTAGGGTTCGAAGGCGTCGACTCACAGGCGTTCGAGGCCATGTCATCCATGTCGTTCTCGGAGGGCATCTGCGAGGAGGTGATTGTCATAACGTGGTAAACCTCCCCCCAATGCTCCGTCGTGCACACCGCGTTCTCGACGTCGTAAACAGTGCCCTCGCCCGGGTCCTGAATGCACTGGCCGACGTATAGGTCAAGGATGGAGCTGGTGGGCCCGGAAGAGCCCCCGGAAGAACCGCCGGACGAGCCCCGGAGGAGCTGTGGGGCCTCAGCGAGACAGGGAAGCAAGCGGACAGGCCCAGGCTCATGAGGGCCGCGCCGATGCCGAGAAGCATGCAGGAACGGGAGAGGTGAGACATGATCTTCCTTGTGTGAGGGGGCGATGGCCTCAGGGGAAGCCGCGCCGCTCATGCGACGAGGGATGGCGTCACGGTTGCACACTATAACAACAACGGGTGGCGATAGTAAACCAAGGTTATGGGGCGCAACGCGTTGGTCGCAGCTCGGTCCCAGGCATCGTCGAGGGCGCTGTCGTCGGGGGCGTCATCGGGGAGTGGTGTCGCCGGGGGCGTCATCGGGCTGGCGTGCGTGCGTCGCCGCGCCTCAAACAGGATGCACCCATCGGAAGGATGACACCTGATCGGGAGCGTTCAACTCGTTAGGGGGCATTGTGCTTGTGAGGGAAAGAGTGCACCAGTGAGGGAGCATGACGCCAGGGGGTGATGGTGGGGGTTTTGCAGCATTAGAAGCATTCTGTCGGCGTGTCGCCGGCGTGTCGCGCTCTATTGGTGCAATTCCCCCCGTTTGCTGGCGGTGAGGTCGCGGTCCGGGGCAGTGAGGCCACGGTTCGGGACAGTGAGGTCGCAGTTCCGGGGTGGTGTGGCGCCCAACGTGCGAGACCACCTCGGCGAAAAATGCCAACAATGGGCAGTCGAGGGCGAGGTGGTCTGCATCGTGGACACCGATGCCTGGCCTCGTGTGTCGCTCGCACGCGAACCCCTGAGATGTGAGCGCGAACCCCTATTGCGTGCACTAACCGGCTATATCGCACGTAAACCGCTATTCCGTGTCTGGGCGGGGCTGCCCACGCTCACATTAGCGGGTTAACGTGCGCATTAACAGCCCCACGTGCGAGTTAGCGGGCCCACGTGCGCGCGGGTGCGCTTACTCCAGGTTGCCGAGGACGAGCGCGTTCATGAGCGGGCCCACGTGCGTGTGAGCGCACATCCTCGAAGCAGTTTCGCATGCAATTCGATTGAGTGAACTTTCAACAGCTTCCACAAACGTTGCAATTCCAACGATGTGAGATGTGTGGGGGCGACAGAGCGTCAGGGGAATTGCATGCGACATTCGCGGAAAGCTCGCCCAATGGGAGTCATACACTGCCGCTCGCGCTACGGCTCGTGCTGCCCCTCGTCGCGCAGCCGGTGGCGCGCCAGTGGCGTGGCACGGTGGATAGCGTCGGCGCACACAACCTGCCCACGCCCACGCGTGACGGCTCAAGGGGCCACGCGCAGGCGCGCGATGGCACATGCACCTTCAATACGGACGTTCCGCACCAACAAACCGAAACGCGCACGCAACCACCACGTTGTGTCCATCCTCCACGGTGGCGCCCACCGCCTTCAGCACCGACTGCCACGCATCAGCAAACCGAAAAGCGCGCCACGCAACCACCTCGTTGTGTCCATCCTCCACGGTGGCGCCCACCGCCTCGAACGCCGACCTGCCCTCGCCAGCAAGCCGAAAACGCGCCACGCAACCACCTCGTTGTGTCCGTTGATCAGTCAACAAAGCGGGTGGCGCGCGGCCCGCGGCAGGCCACGTGCCACCGACGGCGCCGGCGAGGGGCCCTACAGGCCTGAGTCCTTCACCGACGAGGTGAGTGTTGAACGATCCATGGGACGAGCCAGGCATACGATCGCCCGATCCTTGTGCGCCCACGAATCCTTCGTCGGGATCATCCACGTCATGTCGATGGTGGACGTCAGGTAGCTCGATCCGACGTATTCCTCGAAATGCTCGAGGCATTGGGCGCCGGCCTGCTTGTTGAGCTCCTCCTCGCCGGGAAATCCCCGTCGTCGGCGGAGGTCACGTAGAAGACCTCGGCGTCGTGCTCTCGGGTGCAGCCGGTCGTCTCAACCGTGGTCGCGGTCTTGTCCTCGGGCATGAGGATGCACTGGCCGACCCGCATGTGCGCGACGGACGAATCCGAGCATGCCGCGAGGCGGGCAGCAAGAAGGCCAATGACGGCGACCAGGCCGACGAGACGACGGGAAGCCGCTAGTGGACCCCCAGAGGCAGCGCCACGAGGAGGTACACGATGCCAGACACGATGGCCGCGGCCGGCAGCGTGAGGAACCACGCGGTGACGATGCTGCCCGCCACGCCCCAGCGAACCGCGGAGAAACGCTTCGTGCAACCCACGCCCATGATCGCCGTCGACACGACCTGCGTCTCGTCGAGATGGGGCGTGGATGACGTAGAGACACAGGTACAGGATCGAGGCGGACACGGCCTCGGCGGTGAAAGCCGCGAGCCGGATCCAGGTCGATGATCTTGCGACCAATGGTGCGCATGATGCGCCCACCGCCGGCCATGGTACCCAGCGAAATCGCCAGAGCGCTCGAAATCTTCACCCACAGGGGCACGTTCATCTCGCCCGTGATGGGATCGAGGATGTTGTGGTGCTCGCGCGTAACCGCCCGCCATGAGCGCCATGACGATGATGCCCATCGTCTTCTGCGCGTCCTGGATGCCGTGGCCCCAGGGGCCATGGCCGCCGACGAGATGCGTTGGGCGGCACGGAAACGACGCATCATGCGGTGATGCTGAGGCCTTGCGCAGCAACCACAGGACGAGTTTCATGACGATGTAGCCGACGATGAAACCGATGATGGGGAGGCGAACATCGGGATCACGACGTGGCTCGCGATGCCCCACCAGTAAACGACCGTGCCGTCATGGGCGCGGCTGCCCGCCATGCCACCGATGAGGGCATGTGAGAGGACGACGAGTCGAACCACCAGGTGATGAGGTTCCAGATGCAGGCGGCCAGCAGAGTCGGCCAGGATGATGACCAGGCCCTTTGCTGCATCTCCGGCAGTGGAGACTCGGCATAGTCGCTGATCGAGATGATGCCTTTACCGACCAATCTTGGCGACGGCCGTGCCCATCATGGCGCCGATGACGTTCATCGTCGCCGCCATGAGTGCCGCGCGGGGTGTCCACGCGCGCGTCGACGCGGAGGTCGCGATCGCGTTCGCCGCGTCGTGAAGCCGTTCGTGTAACTGAAGAACAGCGCGACGACGATGACGACGCAGACGAGGATCAGATTCAGATCCACGGCTCAGGTTCCTTCCAGTGCGAGGACTCGATGACGTTGGCCAGCTCCTCGAAGGCGTCGGCGCAGGATTCGAGACCCTGGACGATGTCCTTGAGCTTGATGATCGTGACCGGGTCGAGGCCCGAGTCGAACAGGGCCGTCAGGGTGCGGCGGTAGGCCAGGTCGCCCTCGTTCTCGAGGCGGTTGATTTCGATCCAGTAGTCGCGCATGTCGATGGGCGACTTGAGCTTAGGCATGTTCTCCGCGGTCAGGTCTGCGCAGTTCTTGATGACCTCGATCTGCGTGTTCAGCAGGAGACCAGGGGCTGGGGATGTCGGCGATGCCGTAGACGACGAGGAGGTCGGCTCGTCGATGAAGTCCAGGCAGTCGTCCAGGTGGGAGGCCAGCGACTGCAGGTCCTCGCGGTCGAAGGCGTGATGAACGAGGAGTTGATGCGCTGGACGATGTCGTGGTTCAGTTCGTCGCCGCGGTGCTCGACCTCGTGGAGCTGGTCGCGCAGGGCGATGCGCTCTTCGGGGGAGGCGGCGTAGATGTGCGTCAGGAACTCGACGGCCTGCACGAGCTGGCGGGCCTGGGAGGTGAAGTCTTCAAAAAAGTCAGGGCCTTGGGTCTTGTTTCGGAATCCCATGGTGTATTCGGTCCTTCCAATGGTGAACGGCACTGTTGTGCTATCTGTAATCGTCCGTCATGGGGTGGGCAGACTTCAAGTTCAGATGCGCTTTTGTTACACCAATGATCGTGTTCTATCTCACGGGGTCGGCCGGGGCTTGATCTTCGGTCCTATGGACGAGGCCTGGGCGTGCTCGCGCGGACACGAAACGCCTTGTGGGTGGGCAGAAAGTCCCTGTCGGTCGGGCGGCCTGGCTGGTTCGACTACGATTGTGGTGTGACCGGGACCAAGCGCCGCAAGCGTGGGCATCGGTTCCGGCATGATTGATTCTGTCAATCGGGGACGCAGATCGCGGCCTCGACAATTCAAAATGCCTCAGGAGGCAAAATGTCCGTGACTGAACAGGACGTGCGTGCAGCGGCTCCGGCCAACGCTCCCGAAGATGTCATCAAGTGGGTTGCTGAAATCGCTGAGCTGACCACCCCTGACGCCGTTGAGTTCTGCGACGGTTCCCAGGAAGAGTGGGACCGCCTGACCTCTCAGATGGTCGAGGTGGCATGTTCACCAAGCTCAACGAGGAGAAGCGCCCCAACTCCTTCCTTGCTCGCTCCAAGCCGTCCGACGTTGCGCGTGTTGAGTCCCGTACCTTCATCTGCTGTGAGAAGGAAGAGGACGCGGGCCCGACCAACCACTGGGCCGACCCCAAGGAAATGAAGGCCACCCTGCACGAGAAGTTCACGGGTGCCATGAAGGGCCGCACCATGTACGTGGTTCCCTTCTCCATGGGTCCCCTGGGCGGCCCCATCTCCCAGCTCGGTGTTGAGATCACCGACTCCCCCTACGTTGTTGTCAACATGCGCATCATGACCCGCATGGGTGCTGCTGCCATGGACCTCATCAATGAGGGTCGCGTGTGGGTTCCCGCCGTCCACTCCGTCGGTGTTCCTCTCGAGCCCGGTCAGGAAGACTCGACTTGGCCCTGCAATGATGAAGTGCATCACTCACTTCCCTGGGACCAGCGAGGATCTGGTCCTTCGGTTCCGAGTTACGGCGGCAACGCCCTGCTCGGCAGAAGTGCTTCGCCCTGCGTATCGCCTCGACGATGGCCCGCCGCGACGGCTGGATGGCCGAGCACATGCTCGTCCTGCGCCTGACCCGCGAGTCCACCGGCCAGCAGTTCCACGTCACCGCCGCCTTCCCGTCGGCCTGTGGCAAGGCCAACCTCGCCATGCTCCAGCCCACGATCCCCGGCTACAAGGTCGAGACCGTCGGCGACGACATCGCGTGGATGCGTCCCGGCCCGGATGGCCGCCTGCGCGCCATCAACCCCGAGGCCGGCTTCTTCGGCGTCGCCCCGGCACCTCCTACAAGACCAACGCACGGCCATGGAGACCGGCAAGGCCAACTCCATCTTCACGAACGTCGCCCTGACCGACGACGGTGACGTGGTGGGAAGGCATCGACGGTGACGTTCCGGCGCACCTGATCGACTGGCACGGCAACGACTGGACCCCCGAGTCCGGCGAGAAGGCTGCTCACCCTGAACAGCCGCTTCACCGTTCCCAGCCTCGCGGTGCCCGATCATCTGCCCCGACTGGGAAGCCCCGAGGGCGTCGCCGGTTGACGCCGTCCTCTTCGGTGGCCGCCGCGCCGCCAACGCATCCCGCTGGTCGCCGAGCGGTACGAGCCCGCTCACGGCGTGTTCATCGGCGCCTCCGTGGCCTCCGGGGTCACCGCCGCCGCGACCGACGTCAAGGCCGGCTCGCTGCGTCACGACCCCTTCGCCATGCTGCCCTTCTGCGGCTACAACGCGGCCGACTACTGGGGCCACTGGCTGGAGATGCAGGACAAGCTCGGCGAGGGCTTCCCGAAGGTCTACCAGGTCAACTGGTTCCCGTAAGGATGAAGACGGTAACTTCATGTGGCCCGGCTACGGCGGCAACTCCGCGTCCTGGACTGGATCGTTCGCCGCGCCGCGGCGAGGTCGAGGCCATCGACGGCGTGACCGGCCGCTACCCGAGTTCGAGGACTTCAACCTCGACGGCCTGGACGTTGACGAGGCCGTCTGGGCGAAACTCTTCGCGATCGATCCGACGCCTGGGCCGCCGAGATGGACGACACCGAGGAGTACTTCTCGCAGTTCGGCGACAAGCTCCCCGCCGCCATCACCGAGCAGCTGGCCAAGTTCCGCGCGCGCATTGCCGCCGCGAAGCAGGCCTGATTGCCGCGGATCTGAGGCGGGCCCCGGAGGAAACTCCGGGCCCGCCTTGCTTTATCGACGTGTCAGGCTTCGCCACGAGGTGTGCGAAAACTGACCGGGTTGCGTCATGTGAGACTTGGCGGGCTACACTGGGAGGGCATACGACCGCGCACGCAAGGAGAGCCCGTGCCCAACTACTTGACGAATGACGAGCTGGCCCACGCCAAGAGCCTGCTCGATCGCATGACTGACATCTACCAGCACACCGTCGTCGGCCAGGAAGGCCTGCGCCGCGCGCTGACCGCCTCGCTGCTCGCGGGCGGCCACGTGCTGGTTGAATCCGTTCCCGGCCTGGCCAAGACGACGGCGGCGCAGACTCTCGCGTCCGCCGTGTCCGGCACCTTCCATCGCATCCAGTGCACCCCCGACCTGATGCCCAACGGCATTCGCTGGCTCTCAGATCTGGAACCAGGAGCGCGGCGAGATGGTCCGCAGCTGGGCCCGGTTCACGCCAACATGGTCCTCCTGGATGAGATCAACCGTTCCTCCGCGAAGACCCAGTCCGCGATGCTGGAGGCCATGCAGGAACGCCAGACCACCATTGGTGGCGTCAATCACAAGCTGCCCAGCCCTTCATGGTGCCCATGGCCACGCAGAACCCCATCGAGGAAGAAGGCACTACATTCTGCCCGAGCGCAGATGGACCGTTTCCTCCTCAAGGAGGTCATCACCTACCCCACGCCCGTCGAGGAGCTCGAGGTTCTGTCCCGCGTCGACTCCGGCCAGATGACGATCCCGTCCCCGACTGTCCCGATCACCCTCGACGACGTGCTCACCCTGCAGGAGGCGCGCCGCCGCGTCTTCATCCACGAGACCCTCAAGGCCTACATCGTGGACATCATCAACACGCCCGAGGCGCGGGCTAACCCGCTGCCCGGCTGGAGCTAACACGTGCGCGTGGGCGCCTCCCGCGTGGTAGCATCGCGCTCATGCAGATCGCCCAGTCGCTCGCCCTCATGGCGGGACGCAACCACGTCATGCCCGACGACATCAAGGAGATGCGCTACGGCATCCTGCGCCACCGCATCATCCGTACCTTTGATGCCCTGGCCGACAACGTGTCCATTGAGGGCCTCATCGACGCCGTCTTCAACGCGGTCCCCGTTCCGTAACGAATACCGCTTCCACGCCCGTCGACTGTCTAGAGGAACGCAATGCCTGTACGCTCGCGCGAAATCCACGCGCTCTCCACGCGCATCCAGCTGCCCGTCGTGCGCAAGCTGCTGTCCGTCATGGACGGCCAGCACTCCCGCACTGAGGCAGGGTCGCGGATGGGAGTTCGCGGACTTGGCTCCCTATCAGCCGGGCGACGACGTGCGCGAAATCGACTGGGCGGCCACGGCGCGGTACCGGTTCGCCGGGTCATTAAGCGCCACGAGCCACGGCGAACCTGCAGGTCATGCTCGTCGTGGATACGGGCCGCGAGATGGGCGCACTCGCCCCTTCGGGTGAGACGAAGGAAGAGATCGCCCTGGCGGCGTGCGAGGCGATCGCCTGGCTGTCCGTCGCCCGAGGAGACCAGATCGGCCTCGTCGCGGGAGACTCCGAGCGCGTGCGTTTCATGCCCGCCCGCTCGGGCAGCGCACGCGGAAACGGTGCTGCGCCGCATCGAGGAGGACATCACCCTGGGGTCGCCCTCGGACGTCCCAAGCTGCTGGCGCGGGCCAGGACCGTCACCCGGCGGCGCAGCCTCATCGTGATCGTCACGGACTCCACGCAGCCCACCCCCTCGCGCAGGTCCGACGACCTCATCAAGTCCCTCACCGTGCCACCAGGGTCATCCAGGTGTGTGTCGCCGACGTCGACCCCACCAGCCTCGAGAAGGGCACGGACGTCGTCGACGTCAACGAGGGGCCGCTGCCCGACTTCCTGCTGCGAGACTCGCAGCTGGCGGGCGAGGCCGCCAACGTCATGGCCGCGCGCTGCGCCGCCGTGACCCAGATGCTCGACAGGAGGAGTCATCCACGTGGACGTGTCGTCCAGCGAGGAAGTCCCTCGCGCGCTCATGCGCGCTCTTGAAGGGATCACTGTCCGGTGACACGAAGGAATACTTGCAGGATCGGTGATCTGCGAACTGGATGTGGGTCCTGGGGGTCACCCTCTTGGCGGCCGTCATCGGGTGGATCGTCTACTGCCTGTGGCGGTGGTGGACCTCGCGCATCGGCGAGGTCATGGAGCTCCAGACGATCACGGACGCGCGCCGCAAGAAGTACCTGCGCTACATCGATCAGATCGCGGATCGTTACGCCGACGCGGACCTGGACGCCCGCGGCGTGCACCTGGCGATCGCCGGCCTCATGCGCGCACTCGGCACGGAGCGTACCGGTCGTGACCCTGAGGTCGCGACCGTGCGTGAGTCCGCGAGCTCGTGCCCGTGTGGCCGGGACTGGCAGACGTCCTGGAGGCGTGCGAGGTCCCCAGCTTCACGGGTGAGAACATCCCCGTCGGCCAGCCCTCGCACGAGGCTGTGACGAACGTGTTGAGCAAGGCCGTGGAGGCGGTAAACGTATGAGGTTTTGGTGGCTTATTCCCCTCGTCCTGGTGGCGGTCGCCGCCGCGACCGGCGTCGGCTGGTGGTTCGCTCGTCGCGCCGGGCAGCGTTCGGGCGAGAAGGGCTGGGTGGCGAACTCCGGTTACCTGCGTGGCCTGCCGTACCAGGCGCTGGTGCGCAGGACCCGCTCTTCCCTGGCGATGGCCCTCGTGTGCTTCATCATTGCGGTCATCGCGGCGTCGGTGTCCGCGGCGGCCCCCGTGGACCGCTACGTCAAGCACGACAAGTCCGCGAGCCGTGACATCGTGATCTGCCTGGACGCCTCGGCCTCGATGCTGCCCTACGACTCGAAGATCGGCGACGCTTTCAAGCAGATCATCTCCCACTTCGAGGCGAGCGAATCCCTGCAGCTGTGGAACGTTTACTCGACCACGATGTTTCCCGCTCACCGACGACTACGAGATGGCCAACGACACGCTCACGGGATGTCGGACGTCATCGATCGGGGCTTTTCCTCCTACGGCGGGCGCTACACGGCTACACGGGAGCTCATCGAATACCTCCAGCCGACGCTGCCTGACGACGACGAGGAGCGTGCCTCCCTCGTGGGTGACGGCCTGGCCTCGTGCGTCATGGGCTTCGACCACAAGGACAAGACCCGCTCGCGTACGATCCTGCTGGCGACCGACAACGAGTGTGGGGCGAGGGGCATCTACAACCTCAGTGAGGCGATCGCCTTCGCCAAGCGTCAGAACGTGACCGTGACCGCCCTGTACCCCGGGTCGATGGATATGCTCTCCTCCGAGGCCATCGACCTGCGCGATCAGGTCCAGTCCACGGGCGGCGACTTCTATGACGCCTCCTCCCCGGCGTCCGTCGATAGCGTGGTCCAGCAGATCGAGGCCGAGCAGAAGGAAGACCTGGACTCAAACGGCAAGATGCTCGAAACCGACCGACCGACGGCGGCCCTGGGATGGACCCTCGTGGGCGTCGTGTCACTGCTTGGTCTGCTCGCCTTCGGGAGGCTCTGACATGGTATTTCACCCCGTCATTCACCTGTTCCTGCTGATCCTCATTACGGTCGTCGCGGGCGTCTTCGTGTTCCTCACGTGGCACCGAGCGGTGCGCAAGAACGTGAAGGACGTCATCCGGCGTTCGCTCATCGTCGTCACGGTGCTGGTTATGGGTGCGGGCCCTCCATCCCCGGCGAGGCCGTCGAGGTCACCTCCACCCTCGAGGTTTACTTCGTCATTGACCGCACCGGTTCGATGGCAGCGGAGGACTGGGACGGCGCCAAGCCCCGCATCGACGGCGTGCGCAACGACGTCGCGCTCCTCATGGGATCCCTCACCGGATCGCGCTTCTCGATCCTGTCGTGGGATTCGAAGGTGCACATCGACATGCCGCTGACGACCGACTCCTCCGCGGTCGACGCCTACATGGGCAGCTTCGATCGCGAGCTGTCCTCCTCCTCGCAGGGTTCCTCACCCAACCGCCCCGCGGCGGAACTCGCCAAGCTCCTGAAGAAGAACAAGGAGCGTCACCCCCAGAATATTCGCGCCGTCTTCATCTTCTCCGACGGTGAGACCTCGAACCAGGATCACTGGTCGACCGCTCCCACCGGCTCCGAGAGTGACTGGGACGAGGTCAAGCAGTACGTCGACGGCGGCCTGGTCATCGGCTACGGCACCGAGGAGGGCGGCAAGATGAAGGTCCTGCGCCTGGGAGACTCGGGCGCGCAGAGTGGCGGCGGGGACGAGTACATTCGCGACAAGTCCCAGCCCGGCAGAACCCATCGCGATCTCCAAGATCGACGAGGCCGCCCTGCGCTCCGTCGCGTCGCGCATCGGCGTGGACTACGTGCACTCGCCCGACAAGTCGGCCATCGAATCCCACGCGCGCTCGCTCCTGGAAAACGCCTCGACGATCTCCGAGTCGCGCAATATGCAGTCCACCTACCGCTACATCATCTGGCCCTTCGCCCTCATCCTGGGCGGCCTCCTCGCGTGGGAGGGTGCAACCCTGGCGCTGCGCGCCCAACAGCTGAGGAATTCCCATGCAATCTGAGAACTCCGCCCGCGACGACGACCTCCTGCCTTCGGCGCCCCCAGGCCGACTCCGTCGACCCTCGCGGTGCGCGCTAAGCTCACCCAGGCCTCGTCGGGCAAGCAGAAGATTCAGCGTTCCCCCGCGGGCCCTGCGCCCCTGGTACTCCATCCCGATCCTCGTGATCGCCCTTGTGATCTCGGCGTACCTGATCGGCCTGACCCTGTGGTCGCGCTCGTCGCTGGGCCACTGGACGAAGGGGCGATACCCGGCTCGCGCAGGCGGGATACGAGGGCAGATGACGTGGACCTCCATCGGCATCGAACGCTGGGTGTCCCACTACAACCTCGGCACCACGCTGGTGCGTCAGGACGCCATCGACGAGGGGCGTGGCCGAGCTGCGCACCGCCTACGACCTGGTGCCCAAGGCCACCGAGGTCCAGCCCCGGGCGACTGGAACCCTTCTCCTACGAGGTGCCGGGTGCGCGTCAGCCTCGGCATCGGCATCGAAATCCAGGCGGACGCCCTGCGCTCGGCCAGCTCTCGATGACGCCATCGCCGCCTACCAGGGCCGTCGACCCTGATCTCGCCGTGCCAGACCGCCGGCGGAGGCGGCGGCCAGTCCGGCCAGTCCGGCCAGTCCGGCCAGTCCGGCGGTGAAGGCCAGTCCGGCAGCAGAACCAGTCCGGCGGCCAGGGGCCAATCCGGTGACGATCAGCAGTCAGGGCGGATCCTCGGAGAACCCCGCGGACGAGAACAAGAGCCGCGTCCAAAGAAGAAGGAAGACACCGAAAAGCAACAGAAGGGCGAGGCCGAACCAGAACAAGCAGGATCCCCAGAACAACCAGGATCCCAAGCCCAGCCCGAGTTCGAGCCCGACCCCCTCAACAGCCCGACGTCCGACCCCTACGAGGGCGAGAACAGCGACGAAAAGCAGCAGCGTCAGAAGCTGGAGGACCAGAACAGCGGCCGCGCGAAGGAACGCCGCGACCAGACCGACGACAAGCGCAGCGGCAACCCAAACGAGTGCCTGGTGAGTCGTGATCGCGCGTCTCAACTTCGCTGTGACGTGCACCCATAAAACCCCACGGTGGCCCGGAAAGCCACCAAACACCGATAGGCTTGAAACGGCGTGAAGGTTCTTCTCGTTGGTAACGGAGGTCGCGAACGCGCGATCGCCCGTGCGCTGACGAACGTCCACCCCGAGCATCCCGTGTCGCTTGTCGTCCAGGCCGGTAACCCCGCGCTGGAACAGCTGGGCCGCTCGCTCACGATGGATCCGCTGGACCCGAAGGACGTCGTGCGACGCGCGACCTCCGAAAAGGTCGACCTCGTGGTCGTCGGTCGAGCCCCGCTC
>BNJV01000112.1_pt1 | contig 36463 bp, 74 predicted proteins | sample 8540591 | NCBI WGS metagenome assembly BNJV01 (sample SAMD00202457, study PRJDB9452) | human saliva metagenome | host: Homo sapiens
GTTGCTGCATATAGATGCACTCATAAATCGCCATGGGGTTTCGTCCCAATTCCGCTTACGCTCCTTCATCCACTTATCCTTCCAGGAAAAAGCGGAAAGGTCTTCTGTAATCGACGCTGTGCCGGGGCGATACCACTGGAAATCCGTAGGGTCCGCCTTATAACCACTCGTTGCTTCTCGTCAGGATATATACTTATAAAGCTCTCCCACTCCCACATCCGGTACAAAAGCTCATAAACTCGACCCTTCTAGCGACGCATCGGATCTCTTCCGGATTCCATCATCTGATCCGATACGAGAGAGACTGCCTCTGCATGGGGTGCCCAACAGCAAAAGTGCACCCCTGCTTCCCTCTATCGCTCACAAGGGTGCGCCCCCATTTTCCTTCATACAGCTGTAATGTCTCCCATACCGAAAAGATACATCGATCCAGCTCTGAAAACACGTCCATGGCTTCCTCCTCTCCCGCAAGTTAATTATCCTTTCTACTCGTGTACAACACTGGGCACTGCTTTTCCCGCTTCCGTCTCCGGGTCTAAAATGCAGAAATCTTTCTACTTCACCTTAATCAGTCTTCCACTATGCTGGACAGAACACCCGCAGCTTCCCGTCATAACCGATTTCCACCTCATCTTGTGTGAAGAGACTGTGCGAGTCTGCCCGAAAACGGAATGCTGAGGCGAATAAACTGATCCATTGCGTCGGCTATTGAGCACCGAAAGCACCTCATTGTTTTCATCGATACGAAGAAAAGGCACAAACGATGATCCAGATAAATCTCTTTGTACTGTCCGTTTGCACCTGAGTTCTTCCCGTGGAATTTGAAAGCCGTGTCATTAAAATCCTCGTAAAGGATTATGTATACTCTTCCTTCTCGTGAGTCCCGGAAGACAGAAGTGCTTCCTCGTCCTCTTCCTTCTTCCCTGTAAGACCGTGACTCCGCACTGCAATAAAGGGAAACTCTCCCTTGAAGGGAAACAGAGTGCGGCATAGACGCCGAGAGATTCTATCCTCTATCACCGTAGCAATCCGGTCCGTCCTGGGATTCTCTAAAAAGTATTATACACTTCAGCAGGTACTCTTCAATTCTTCCGAAGTCCCTCGCCAGAGGATAGAAGTTCTTCTCATTGAAGGCCTCGAACAAGATTCTGATAAAAGTCATAATTGCAAACGATTGAGCTGCTTTCCCGCATTGATATAGCCTTAGCGGATCCCCCTTCTTCACATCGGAGAAGGAAGAACTCCGGGTCTCACCTGCCCGGTAAAATATCGTAAAGACTTCTGAAAACGATTTAGTATCCAGTACAAGAGCAGTGCGCGAGTCTGAGTCCGTCTCATATCAAAGCGACTCGATCCAGTCTTTGATCTGCTCCACGATGTACATCCGAAGGTCTTCATCATCAAAAATTAAACAACGGATGTCCGCCAAGTCCCTTCCATGCGGCATAAGTGAACCTGCTCTTCCCTCTCTCCCCTGACGACAGTAACGTCTGTACATCCTTGTACCAACTGCGATAGGCGGATTTCTCCTTATGCTGAAGAAGATCCTGAAAAGCAAAAAGAAAGAGCGACTGCTGAAAAGAACTGCCACGTCCAGCATTTCCACCTCTCACGCCCATACTCATGGGCTCTCTCAACATAGTGACAGAACTCCTCCTCCGTCTCCTGACGGGATTGATCTCCTGTGAAAGTCCCGTGCTCCGTAGCAGAACGGATCTTCCGAAAGAGGTCCCAGAATCACTGCATCAATGCCGGAGAACCTTATGGTTGGGTAACTGCTCTTCCACACAAAGAAAGGGCAGACTTCTTCTCCATCTCCGGAGAAACTGCCCTGGGCAGAGAATATGGCAAAATATCGCTCCATCGTACCACGCCATATCCACGCCTCCTCTATTCACCGCTTTTCTTAAGCTTTTAATAAACCGCTGCCCATCCGCTCCATTGCCTTCTTCAGATTGTCCAGGGAATAGGCAGGGATATCCGGATAAAACCCTCTCCCGGAAGTTCCAAAGGCATTTCCGGGAACTACTGCCACCTTTCCTCTCTTTCAAAAGTTTCGGCAAAACTCACTGGAAAGACCGAATTTCCGGAATCGAGGGAAAACATAAATGCGCCATACGGCTCAAAACAGTCCAATCCCATTTTCCGAAGATGATATACCAGGAAACGACGTCTTTCATCGTATGCATCCCGCATCTTCTCTGACATCAGCGTCCCTGTTTCGAGTGCCTCCACAGCAGAATACTGTGAGGTGGTCGGCGCACTACATGATGGCAAACTGACGAAGCTTTGAGCACCCGCTTCCAGAATCCGTTCTTCCGGCACAGGCGTAACCCAGTCTTCCACCTGGTCAATCGCATACGCCTTTGGAGCCGTTGATATAAACCACCTGTTCGTCTCGCATCTCGGAAACTCAATAATGGAATGGTGTTTCTTTATAACTCTGGTTATGACATACATCTCTATCCGTACGACACAGAGATTGTGCTTTAGAATAATCGGTACAATTGCTCCAGATCCCGCTCTTCCATGATTCCCCTGGTCGGATTACTGACAGCCCGGAAAAGGAAGAACCAACAATTTTTGTCTTCTCGGTACTGGCCTTTTCGAGTTTCTCCGGTGTCAGGCGAAACTCATCCTTCTCCTCCAGTTGAATCGGAACCGGTACGCCATACGCCATCTTTTGCACAAGGTAGATACGACACACAGCAGGGTTCAGAATCAGCACTTCATCTCCCGGTGTAAGAATCACACGCATAAGCAAGGCTCGATCGCGTCGGACCCCGCCGACTGCGACCATCATCTTCCTTTTCGCGTGATAAGAAATGCTGCGTCTTTCTCTTACCTTTGTCACTGATTGCGTTTCAGTTCCATTAACCTCTGCATTGGAAGAATAGAAGGTGTCTTCCTGCTCGGAAAGAATGAATCCTTCTTCCCGAATATGCCAAGGTTTCAAAGTCCGGCTCTCCTGCAATTCGGAGAGAGATGGCATCTTTCATTTCTCGGAAACCAGGTCAAAAACTTTCGGATTCCGCTCGGTTTTGATGCCAAGCACTTCCGGATTAAGCTCTTTCATCATGGGGGACACCTGCATCCTTTCATCTGTCTTCTCCGCTGCAAGCCTCGTTCCATGATCCTTATATCGTTTTCAATACAAAGTGTGTTGCCGTGGAAAGAACCGACTCCATCGTACTCAACTTCATCGAAACGAAGTTTTCGCCACTTCTTCATGGTTCTTCCTTAATCATCACCGTAAATCATGATCCCGCCGCTCATCAGGTAGAGCGCATCGACTTCTTCATACTGGTAAATGCGTTTCCCGCAATACTGTCAAATCCCATGCCGCGTCAGTGAGTTACCTTACTTCAAACTCAAGGCATCTACGCGCTCATCCTTCGTGTGTTATCCCAATTGATTAAAGCATGATAGCCGCAAATGATTCCTCCGCTCCATCGCCTGCACTTCTTTGGTCACGCACCTTCCTCTTCTCCAAGGAGTGCAGCCAGGTCTTCCATACTGAGTCTCGCATTTTTCTCTATAATGTTTAAAATCTTTCTCTCTCATAGCTTCCATTTCCCCGTTCCTAAAACCTTACCTCTCTATTCTACTCAATCCCGAAAAGGACAGCAAGCACGGACTGCGATTTCGCTCCTTACAGAGAAACTTTGCCGTATCAGTCTCTTTTTCCAAAAACGCGGTCTCTTTTCTACTTTTCCATGCTTTTCGTCCGGCCTGTACAAATAGGATTCTCCATACGCATCCTTTCGCATCCTCTTCCGTCCTTCCTGAAAAGTACCGATGCGCGCTGCTGCGATCCCTTTCTCTTGCAAAGTCGGAAAATCTTCTCCGATTCCATCCGAAGTAAAAAGGCCCTTCCGAATCTTAAAGTATAAGGAGATCTCCTTTGAAAAGCTCCTCGCATAGTTCTATCGTGCTTTTGTAAGAAGAAGATCATAAGAAAAGAAAGGCCCTCCCCTCCAATAATATACCAGAGTCCCGATAGAATGCCTCCTGCACCGAGCGGATAGACTCCTGCAGACGGAAAAGGCTCAAAAGTGCGCGGGAAAAAGGATTCTTACTCTCGTCGTCTATTTCTCCCGCATTTTCCTTTCGCCTGCACATCCTTCTCGTAAAGCGGTATGGGCTCGCCTTGTCGCGCCGGATTCAGATAGCAATGTTCCTCGCGGAAAACTCCGCGATCCGCATGCCAGGAAAGGGCGGAAGCTTATCCTCCTGCGGCTTTTCCTGAACATATCGAGGAGAATATGAGGAACCTCTGTTCCGCTCTCTTTCTTCCCATCCATTGTGCCATGTATGGCTACCCGAAATTCCCGGTAGCCTCAACAATACTAAATTGTCTTGTCTTTTCTTGCGATTTTCCTTCATTTCGGACTATCTTTCGCGAAAAATAAAATAGGTATTCTCATCTCATCTTGGCATCTTGCTGAGTAGTGGCGGTAACACCATCGTTGGAAAACCATAAGAATCACTAAATAATAACGATTACTCCTGAAATTGTTCTCTTCTGCTTCTGGGCTTAACATATTCACCTTTACTTCCGGCTTCCCCTGGCACGATACTAGTCATAAAACTCTATACAATACAATATGGGATCAAAAGTCAACTGATCCAGCCCCATTTTCTAAAGATAGGTTTTCTTATAGAATCTGAGTCCGCTAAGCTGCCTGGCAAGTGCTGCCTGAGACTTCTTCTTAAACCGCGTAACTCTGTTTCTGTCTCTCAGTTCTTCTTCCCGGCCCTCCTTCGCTTCTTCCGCTCTGCGGATGTCCATACTCTCTTCGTCTCCAGCGGCATCCACAAGAAGCGTTAAACCGGTTATTGGCAAACTGCAACATCCCTTTTCCCCACTTCAACATGGTCCCATGACCTGTCCGGCTTCCTGGACATCCAGAAACACCGACTTCTACGGCAACCAGCAACCGCAGCATGATGCGCCATAAACCCGAATTGTCCGTCCAGCGTGCGGACATTTAAGTATCACCGCAGCTGGTCCTCATAATAGACCTTATCTCGTCGCGATGATTTTCGCACCAAAGAGGCCTTCATTCCCTCGCATCAGGAAGAGACCCTTTAGCCTTGGGCTCTGCCTGCCTTCTTTACACGTCCAGATTCCCCACATTAAAGAACGCAAGTTCCGAACCTGATCCATCTCCGTCAATACTGGCCTTGAACCTTCGATCGTCTCCCTGTAAGGAACATAGCGACCGCGCAACACCGGTGAACGTTCTCCTCCGACGAAGACCGGCTGAAAGGAAGTTTCTGAATCTTTCATGCACGATATACTGCAGGAGTTTATCCTCTTCCGAAAGCTCTTCCATACCGAGAATCGCAATAATATCCTGCAACTCTTTGCACTCTGTAAAATCTGAAGTACCGCTGTGCTGTCTCGTAGTGCTCTTTTCCGACAATATCCTCCTCCAGTATACGAGAGGAAGATTCCAAGGGTCTACTGCCGGATAGATTCCCTGTTCCACAATCTTTCTGAAAGCACCGTCATGCATCCAAATGGGCAAAAGTCGTTGCCGGCGCCGGGTCGAGAGCTCATCCGCAGGCACACACACGGCCTGCACGGAAGTAACTGAACCCTCTTTGGTGGAAGCGATTCGCTCCTGCAACTGCCCCATCCTCCGAAGCCAGTGTCGGCTGATATCCTACCGCGGACGGCATCTCCGCGAGCAAAGAGGATACCTGAGCCTGCCTGTACAAAACGGGAAAAATATTATCGATAAAGAGAAGCACATCCTTATGCTCCACATCACGGAAGTATTCCATAGTAAGTCCGGTCTCCGCAACACGCATTCTGGCACCGGGTGACCATTTGATCTGTCCAAAACCAGCGCAGTATTTTACAACGCTGGACATCATTTCATTGTAAAGATCGTTTCCTCTGGAACGCTCTCCCACTCCGGTGAATATGGAATATCCGCCATGCTCCGTGGCGACATTTCGAATGAGCCCTGAATCAGCACGGTCTTTCCTACACCGGCACCGCCGAAAAGGCCGACTTTTCCTCCCTTTGCATAGGGGGCAATCAAATCAATCACCTTGATTCCTGTTTCCAAAACCCTCCTGCACCGGACCTGATCGTGCAAACTTTCAGCGGTTTCCGGTGAATCTCCCACTTCTGTGTCACTAATAGGATCCTTACCATCGATGGTTTCTCCAAGGACATTAAAGAGTCTTCCAAGGGTTTCTTCTCACAGGAACGGAGATTCCTCCCTGGAAACCACCTCCATATCTCTCTCCAGGCCTTCACTGGGAGAAGCATAATGCAACGAACCGTATTGTCTCCTAAAATGATCGGCGACCTCCATCGTTGCGCTAACCCCATGATTGTCTACTGTCAAGGCTGTTTTAATCGTAGGAAGTGGGTTTTCCATAAACTCCACATCCACAACAGGTCCCATAACTTGCACAATCTTCCCTGTTTGCATTTGCCCCTTCTCCTCTCTTCCTACTTACTATTCCGCTTCTTCGCCGCTTTCTGTGCCTTAGCACCGGCTGCAATTTCCGTAATTTCCTGCGTAATCTGCGCCTGACGAACTCGATTGTACCTGAACTGAAGCTTCTGCTTCAGCTCATTTCCGTTTCGATTCGCCGCATCCATCGCTGCTCATTCGCGCATTCTGCTCCGCGCAAAATGACTCTACCAACGCACTATAGATATACCCGTTCAGATAGTCGGGAATAATGTTTTCCATCAACGCATCCGGACTCGGAAAAATATTAAACGCTTCATAGTTTGCCGTGATGGGCACTTTCACAAAGACAGGATGCAACTTATCCAGAGGAAGAAGCTGCTCCTGTAAGCACTCCATTTCTAGCGAGTTTTCATTCTCGATATGCAATATGCAGTTCATCGATTTCCCGCTCTTCAAAGAGCTCCAGCATCCTTCTGGTAATGACTCTCGCCCGATGCAGGGTCGGATTCTGCGCGGTATAATGAAATGCCTCATCAATAGAATTTTTCTTGCATGGAAATAACTTCTTCCCATCTCCTCCCACTACAAAAAGCCGACTGTTGCTATACTCCTTTAGAAGCGCTTCCGTCTCCTTAATGACATTGTGATTGTATGCACCGGCAAGACCCTTATCCGCAGTAATACAAATAATCGCAACTCTACCCTTTCCGGTGGAAACCTCTTCACGAAGGTCAAGATATGATGCGAGTACCCTCCGGTAAATGTCGCATAACACGCGCAATCATAGACCGCAAGGTATAAAAAGTATAGGTTCGGTCTGTGCCAGCTCTGTCTTTGCTTTTACGCATCTTTGTACTGAAATCAAATACATTGCATTGGTACATTTTCATTGTACCGTCAATGCTGCCGATCTCGATCCCTTAACTCCTGGTTGTCAGGCAAAGCACGCCTCCTTTACTGAACGCTTTCCGCTTCACTCTTCTGAAATGCATGGTATGCATCAATAATCTGCTGTACCACGTCATCCTGAAGCATCCCTGAAATCTCAATGCTTCTTAAAAATCTCCGGTTCTTTATCCTTAAAATAAGAGAGAACCTTTCCCTGCACTTCTTTGACATCCTTCTTCTCTACATTGATAAATTCCCTTATGAAGCGCGAGAACCAACGTCACAACCTGCCTCCCAAAGAAAGCGGATGTCCCAGAGGCTGCTTTTAAAAGTTCCATCAGGATGCCGCCCTGCGTGAGCTGCATCTTCGTACTGTCATCCAAATCCAGAAGAAAACTGTGTGAACACAGCCATCTCTCTATATTGTGCGAGGTCAATACGAAGAGGACCTGCCGCCTTCTTCATCGCCTTTTGTCTGTGCCGCACCGCCTCACACGGAAACGGACAAGCCGACATTGACTGCGTGACGCTGTCCTTCGAAGAAGAGATTGCTCTCGAGGAAAATCTGTCCGTCTGTAATGGAGATGACATTCGTCGGAATATAAGCGAAACGTCTCCATCCAAGGTTTCAATAATCGGCAGTGCTGTAGTACTTCCTCCCCTAAAGCATCGGAAAGTCTGCAAGAACGCTCGAGCAGACGGAATGCAGATAGAAGACATCTCCGGATAAGTTTCACGTCCGGGAGATCTTCCCAGAAGTAGAGAAAGGGCACGGTAAGTCGGTACATGCTTACTCAGGTCATCATAGATGATCAGCACATCCTTCCCTTCATACATGAAGTATTCCGCCAGAGAAGCCGCCGCATAAAGTAATACTGAAGCGGTGCCGGTCTGCCGCAGTAGCGGCGAGAACGCAGGTATAGCGCATCGCATCATGCCGTTTTAAGCTCAACCAGAGAGGCACCGTAGACTCTTTCTGTCCGATAGCCACATAAATACAAATACAGTTTTTGCCTTCCTGATTGAGAATGGTGTCGATTGCAATGGAAGTCTTACCGGTCTCGTCTGTCTCCGATAATCAACTCTCTGCCCTCTACCGATAGGGAACATCGAGTCAATCGCAAGGATACCCGTCTGTGCGGGTAACATTGACCGTCTTTCTGTCAATGATACCGGGCGCCGGTTGTTCAATTGCACGGTCAATCTCGCGAGAATCTCTCCTTCTCCGTCGATGGGATTACCAAGCGCATCCACTACTCTTCCGAGGAAAGCGTCTCCCTACCGGAATACGGCCATCTTATTGGTTCGTACCGCACGGCTGCCTTCTACGATGCCCTCTTCATCTCCGAAGAGAATGACACCGATACGATTTCGTTCGATATTTTGTACCATACCGCGAACGCCGTTGTCGAAGACAACAACTTCCCCTGTACATGGCATGGTCCAGTCCGTTGATGACAACGATGCCGTCTCCTACCGAACTGAAAAACTGATTTCTTTTCTTCTCGGCTTTTAAACTCAAAAATCCTCTACAGAACTCTGTAAGATACTCACAATATCCTGACTGCTGTTGCCAAGACGCTTGCTCATCACCTCATCCATGAACTGCTGTCTTCTGCCCTTTGGTACTCCAGTCATACTGGTCATGACCCACTTCCAGAACAAACCTCCGCCGAGCGAGTCATCCTCTTCAGTTCCATCCAATATTGTGGGTATGGTATTTATCGTATACAAAATTACGAATGCGCACGAGCTGCTCTTCCACCGGCTTTGTTACGTAACGAAGATGAACCTTCAGCTTCGTCGATTCTTCCCTGGAGACACGAAGATACTCTTCCGCCACATTCTTCCATTCACTGACGATTCCATCCTGGCACAAGGCTTTTTAAAACGGTTCGAACCTCTGCTGGAAGATACTGTCGATGATGGAAAGTCTCTTTTCAGCAGAAACCGTCGGATCGGAAAGCTGGGAAGCCGCTCCGGTAAAACATCAAAAATACGGCTTGTCTCTTCGATTTCACTCTTCGGACACGTATTCTATAGAGCTGTTGTGCATAATCACTGACTTTCTGCAGCATAACCCTTTACTCCTTCTTTTCTGCCCTCGGCAACAAATGAAACCTCCATCCGCCGCCTTGGCAGTTCAACCCTTTACTTATTCTTCTCTGCATCTTCGAGGAAAGTATCGTAAAGCTTCTGATTATTCTCCACGCTATCCTTGCTGCGTAATCTTCTACGCCGCCTTCGCTAGCAAGCATTGCGACTTCTTCTTCCATTTCTGTGTTGCTTCTGCTCTGCCTGTCTCTGTGCTTCTATCTTCGCATCCGCACAATCTCGAGGCTTTCTCTCTGGCATTCCCGATGATCTCATCGTACCCCGTGTCGCCTGCAATCTGGTCTTCCAGCTTCTCCTGCCGTTCGGAATCCACTTGAGCCATCGTATCCTCATACTGCTTCTTCAGAGCATTGGCTTTCTGATTCGCGTCCTCCGCTTCCCGATAGGAGTTATCCAATTCATTTTGCCTTGCCGTAAGAATTGCGCTGACCGGCTTAAAAAGAAAGCGATGGCATAAAATACAAAAGCACGAGTAAATTGATAACGGTGAAGATAATACTGCTTAACTGCTAAGGCTTTAGCATTGTTGTCCTCCTTACAAAACTGTCCTTTTTCTGCTTTCACTTTAAGAAGAGGATAATCATCAGGCCGATTACAAATCCGTAAAATGGCAGCTGCTCTGCAAGCGCACAACCGAGTAAAAGAATCGTCATAATCTTAGAATCCTGCTTTCCGGCTCGTCTTGCTACAGCTCTGTTGCTTTTCCTGTTGCGATACCGATGGACAAACCTGCACCGATACACGCCATATGCTGCGATTGCTGCTCCAATTGCTGTCATAATTCACACTCCTATCCGTCGCTCCTGCGACACTTCAACTTTCTCACCGCTCTACGCAATACTCTTTGCCTCGAAGACCGTATTGCACGAGATCCTTCAAGGCTTTCGAGCAACTCTTTTTATAAACCGCTTCTTTCCGAGCTTTTACTCAACCGCCTCGAAATATACAGCGATGTTAAAAAGACAAATACATACGCCTGAATCAAGCCGTCAAACACATCAAAATACAAGGATAAAATTGCAGGTACCCCTACAGGTACGACCAATTTTCACCAATTCCATAATAACAAATGCCTCTAAAACATTTCCGAACAGACGCATACATAAGGAAAGCGGTCGAATAAAGATCAAAATATTAATGGGCGTAAGAATCGCCATCGGTTTTGCAAATCTTTCTTGAGCTTTCATCCTCCCAAAGTGCGTGGGCACGAATTCCTGCAACCTCCACCAGTACAACGCTCATCAGCGCAAGCGCCGCAGGAACATTTAAGTCCTTCGTTGGCGGTTTAAACTGAATACCTGGATGAGATTGACAAAGCCAATGAATAATAAAACCACTGCCATATATGTACTGTATTCTGTTGCTTCCTCTCCAAGCGTCTTCTTGGTAAAAGCATCCAGCTTCAGCACAATGAGCTCCGCTATCTGTTGTCTCTTTCCCGGATTTCTCACCTTAAGATTTCTTCCGAGGAGAAACGCGATGACAATCAATACAGCCATGGTAATCCATGTTACAACTACCGATTCGGATACCGGAATCCTCCGAAGAGCGGTATTGTAAAAACGGTCTCCACATTGAGCTCCTCCAAGAGAGGCGCGCAAGCTTTCTCCATCTTCTTCCCCCTTCCTGCTCTAAAGTACGTTTGCTATTATAGGCTTAATGCACTGTAATGCAAGTATTTTCATAGACCTTTGATTATCGTACTATTTTTCTCTTTCATAATCCCCCACAGAAATCGGTTTTTGCCGGATGAAGGATATAAAGAGAAAAGAGACCATGAAAAGTGAAATGTGATACGCTCACGCGCAGCATCCGTTATCCTAAGGGCAGGGCGTGGTCTTCCATAGTCTCTTTGTTTCTGTTTATGTTTATGTCAGATACTACTTACGGCTCTGTTCTCCTGTCCCTCTCCACGTAAAGGGCACCCTGTTACGGAGAAACCGTGATGGTTTTGGAGCCGTCTTTCTTAGCTGAACTGCTTTCTTTTTGTCTTCGCTGTACTGCTTTCTTTCGTCTTTGCGCTTGTTGCAGTCGTCGCTTCCTGTGAGCTACACCTGTACTTCCCTCGCTTCGAACATACTGCTTTGGAACGTAAAGCGATCCTGACCGTTGTAGTCAATCACTCACCCACTGGTCATTGTAGTCGGACTTAGTATTTAATCTCCGTACCGGAATCCAATACGGTAAGCACTTCCGCATCGGTACTGGGTTTCGTTCGAACACGAACACCGGTCGTTACAAAAATACGCCTTTGCCGCTTCCTGTGGTCTCTTCTTATGCTACTGCTTTCCGCCTCCGTACTTTCCGCTGTCTCCTTGCCATAGTCGTAACCGCTGCCGTTGTCTCTACCGCTTTCTTCTTCTTTGGAAAGGCAAACGCACGAACAATTAAAATCACAAGAAGAATACAGAGTACTGCCAGTGCAACTTTGATAATACTGTACAGATCCCACTCGGTTTGAGAAGAAGGTCTTCGCCCTTTCTCTGTCCTGTACCGCGATTCACTCTGCGTTTTACACTGTCTCTCGCTCCGGAGCTGCTGCGATTCATTCCGAAGAAGGTCTTCCGCTTCTTCCGCTGTTTCTTCGATGGAATTCTAGCTCTCCCGTCACTTTCTTCCCGTAAATACGCGTTCGCACTCTTAACGCTGTAGCCGTCCGCATTAATTGCGGTGCCTCTTCTCCGTAAGAACTCGGATTCACTCTGGGAGAACTTGTCTCAAGCTGTTTTTCTTCCCCTGCATCTCCTCCACGTAGTTGGTCAGTGCATCTCAGCATCGAAAAAGAATCATTGGCATCCCTGTGCACTCGTTTCATTTCCAAGAGCAGCCAGCTCTCCAAAAGCACTGATACCGTGATAAGCATCCCTCGCCTGTGCAGAGATAACCCCTCCTCAAAGAGCTGGTTGATATCTCCCTCCAGATTGCCGGATACCATCAGCGCCTGGTCGATCTGCATACGTACTAAGAGCGACAGAATCTTTATCCAAAATAACAGCTTCTTTATACTGTCCATTCAGCAAAAATTCTGCACATCTTGAAGCTGCTGCTGAATCTCTCCCCAAACACCATTCTCTCTCTCCGCCATGCTTTCTCTCCTTCTGCTTCCGCATTTATCAGTAGTATAACGAGAATATAAACTCACTTCAAGGAAGAAATATAAATTCCGGAGCGGGTTCTCTAATTTTTAAATTTTCTGTTCTTTATTCCTAAGCTATTTCCCAGCGTCCCGATACCGTCCGGCAAAGGGGCCCGGATTAATGCGGGAATAAATCTTTTCTACTCCCGAATCGTCGATTAATGCAACACAGAATATATTGATTTCTTTTCCATCATAATACTTACCGTCTGTAAGTCCGTCACGAAAACTGTCTCCGATATACTGAAGTTTCATATTCTTCTCCTCTGCCCTTCTCTGTCTTCTTTCTACTCCGTCTAAAGAGCCACTTCCCTGTGGCCTCTTCCCCCGGTACTACTCTTTTTCCGAAAACAACGATACCTTTATTTTGGGAAAAATTAATTTCATGATATATTATCGCAAAATATTCCAAAAATAAGTATTTATTTTTGATATAAAAAGGAGAGTAAAAGTACAGTTTTGAAACGTGCTTCCCTCTCCCTGTCTTCGTTTTTCTTTCCTAATGCAATGGTTTTCTTTCCTAATGCAATGGTCTTTGTTTCCCGATGCAATTATTTTTCTCTAAATACCTCTATATAGACGAGCGGACGAAGCCACGGTGACAGACCTTCCCTTTAATTTCTTTTCGTGTAACCGGCCTGAAGAGCCGGCTGTCTTTCCTCCTGAACGCATATCCGACATCGGAAATACTCATTTTCTTTCAGGGTAATCGGATACTTCACCGCCTCCGTATCGTATCGCTCGGTGTCATAAAAGATGCCGTCCTCCACCTGTATATTCCCGTTGATGCTCAATCCGCCGTCCTCCGGGATGTCAATCGTATCTCCGCTGTCCAATCACTCTTCCGACAAACTGTTTTCCGTCTTTCTGATAGACCAGCACATCCGAAGGCAGAATCTTCTTTTTCCAGTCGATAATACAACATCACGTCCCGGCACTGAGTCTCGGCTTCATATCGTCATTCTTTACGGAGAAATGCCGAAAAGATAAAAACATACCGTATAGAAGAAGCAGCATTAAGGCAAGATGCGTCAGAAAGGAAGAAATATCGGCAAGTTGTTTATAGTACTTCCTTCTCTTTTGATGATATCCTCCGGAAGTACCGCTCTTTTCTCTTTTTCTTTCTTCGCCATTCTACTCTTCCTCCCGGCTTTCCAGATCGGCTCTGTCTTTTTCTCGAACTGACCCCTTCTGTCTCTTTCCGGGAGTAGCGATATCTTCTTTCCCCTCAGAATGGCAATCCTATGCTCCAGTTCGGCTATCCGATCCTCTCTTTCCTTTATCCTGGCTTCATAAGCAATTTCCTGCGCCTGAAAGACCGCCTTATATTTCCTCATTTAAGTCTTCTATTTTTCTTCCAAACCGATGCCGGCTTGATGCCGTAGAATCCCTTCTTAAACCGCATCTTCTTGATGTACTCCGCTATATCTTCCACTGTCCTGGACGCCATACCACTTCTCTCTCTCCCTTTATTCTTATCGCCTTTGCTTTCGTGCCTCTATGCGCTCCCCACAGTATACCGTTTGCACTCTGTTTTGAATAGATACGGGAGGGCACAAACCTTGCCTATTCCCCTGATTCGATATAAGATAAGCCGGGAAACGCTCTATTTCTCTTCGGCAGAAATTCTATTTTTCTTTACTGAAACGGATGCGCTGAGAGAAACGAGATTTTACACATTGTCATGTTCCATTGTATAGGAAACGATATTACCACCTCCGCTTTCCTGTTTTAAGAGGAAGATATTTCCTTCCATTTGTAGAAAAGGTCACAATGACTGATTTCCTGGAATGTAAACGGTCTTCGTGCCGTAATGGGAAAAAACTTTATGGAAGACTTCCGGAAACTGGACGCCGATGTCTTCTGCCTGCAAGAAACAAAATTGCAGGAAGGGCAGATTCAGCTGGATTTACCGGGATACTTTCAATACTGGAATTACGCAGTAAAAAGGATACTCCGGAACCGCTTTATTTACAAAAAGAAGAGCCTTTTGTCCGTCCGCTACGGACTCGGGATTGAAGAGCACGATCAGGAAGGTCGTGTGATTACCGCCGAATTTAAAGACTACTTTCTGATTACCGTATATGTTCCGAACTCCCCAGGGAGAACTGAAGCGTCTGCCGTATCGAATGCAATTCGAAGATGCTTTTTAAACTACATTTTAACGCTCGAAAAACAAAGCCGGTAATCTACTGCGGAGACTTAAATGTCGCACACGAGGAAATCGATTTAAAGAATCCGGACAGTAACTACATGAGTGCCGGTTTCTCCGACGAGGAACGGGCAAAATTCTCCCGCGTACTTGCAAACGGCTATATTGATTCCTACCGTTACTTCTTCCCGGACAAAGTAGAGTACAGCTGGTGGAGCTACCGCACAAAGGCAAGGGAAAAAACGCTGGTTGGAGAATCGACTACTTTGTGGTCTCTAAGAAACTGGAATCCAAGTTATGCTCTGCTTCCATCCATACGGAAATTCCGGGTTCCGACCACTGTCCGGTTGAAATCACAGTGGATTTTTAATGAAAATAAAAGAAAAAGGCAATTTTATGCAATTACAATGTGACGTCCATACACATACCCTATACTCCCCGGCATGCTTATCCCACCATCTTGGAAAATGTGCACGCTGAAGGAGGCAGGTTTAGAACTGCTCGGCTCAACAGACCATTTTTCCTCCATGCTCTATCCTGAGTACGATAATATACGCCACTATCAATATCTCTGTGTCAGCCATACCTGGCCAAAAAGAAATTGAAAGGCGTTCGTTTACTGCAAGGCTGTGAAGTCGATATCGTTGATTTAGAGGGAAATCTGTTCCGGATACGATATCCCCATCGCAAAGAATATCGATGGCGACTTCTATTCCGACGGAAAGGTTCTCTCTTTGATGAAAGAGTCACCCGAAAGATGGACTACGTCATCGCCTCGGTTCATCGCCACGGCTTTGCCGACGCCGCCTCTCCCCTTGCCTGCACGAAAGTATATCTTTCCGCTTTACAGCACAAGAAGGTTCTGATTCTGGGACACATCGGCCGCTCCAGGGACTTCCGTTTGAAATTGACCCGGTCCTGCTTGCAGCGAAAGAAGCACATAAATTAATTGAGATCAACAACCATTCCATGGACAGCGGAAGTCGAATCGTGGACCGCTGTCGGCAGATTGCTCTTCGCTGTGCGGAACTTTCCGTGCCGATTTCCGTGTCCAGCGATGCCCACTTCGCGCTCCGTATCGGACAGTTGGATGCAGTCAAAAGATGCTCAGTGAAATTCATTTTCCGGAAGAACTGATTGCAACACGAACAAAAGACAGTTTTCTCGATGCCATAAAAAGCCGGTCTTTCCTGACCGGCTTTTTAGGATGCTACATACCCGTCTAGCTTGCTTCATCCCGTATCTCTCTGTCTGTCCCCACACTCTCATCTGCACGATGGCAGATTTGCGCTTGAAAAATGCTCCAGCTTAAACTTCTCTTCATTTTCCTCGATCTCTGCAATGAGCTGCACTCTCTCCGCGTGTCTTCCTCCTTCAAACTCTGCGGAAAGGAAAGTATCGACAATCATCTTCGCCAGCTCCACGCCAATGACTCTTGCGCCGAGACAGAGCACATTTGCATTATTGTGTTGTCTTGCCATTCTGGCAGAGTACGGTTCCGAACAGGGAAAAGCACGAATTCCCTCCACTTTATTGCAAGAGAGATTCCTATGCCCGTTCCGCAGATAGCGATACCGAGATCCGCTTTCCCCTCTTTCACGAGTCTTGCGACCTGAAAGCCTGCCAACGGATAATCATACCGCTCCGCAGTATCTGTCCCCCGTTGATCACTTCTATCCCCTTCTCCTCCAGATACCGGAAGCTCTTTCTTCATCTCCACCGCAGCATGATCGTTTCCCATTGCAATCTTCATTCTTCTCTCCTTCTGAAACACTTTTTCTATGCCTTTCCGGGCGCAAATCTTTCTGCATTATAACACTCTATCCATAACAGAACGAGAAAAACTTGTGTTAAAAATAGCTTCTTGAAAGAAAAATACAATTTAAAAAGAATCTTCCTCTACAAGAAAGAAAAGGGAGAGCACAGCAGTATCTAAAAAGGAAAAAGGAGTAAAAATGAACAGCTTACAAATCGCGGAGGAATTTGAAGAGGAACTGATTCGTATGCGGAGAGTCCTCCATGCGCACCCCTGAACTCTCCTGGGAAGAGTACAATACCCAAAAGACAATCATAGAAATCTTAAGCAGAAGGAATAGAATATATCACTCCCTATAAAACTGCCGTTATCGCTTTTTGTCTCCGGAGAGAAAAGCGATGCGGCTCCTCCGATAAAAAGCGGGAAAGAAAAAAATCCTGGGAATCCGTGCGGATATCGATGCTTTACCGATTCAAGAAAAAAACGTCTGCTCCTTTACTTCCGAACAGGATGGAGTCATGCACGCCTGCGGACATGACGCACACACCGCCATCCTCCTTGCAACGGCGATTCTCGCCCATCGCTACAGAGCAGAGTTCTCTCTGGACTTTCACTTCCTTTTCCAACCCGCCGAAGAATATATTGCAGACAGCGGTGCCGGATATTTAAAGGATCTCCCTGCCGTAAAAGAATGCGATCGGCTTATCGGACTGCACGTTTTCACCGCTTTTGCGCCCGGCATCGCCTCGCTTCCGGTAGGTCCTGTAATGGCATCCGCCGATACCTTCCTCATCGAAATCAAAGGAAAAGGTACCCATGCAGCCCATCCGGGCACGGCATTGACCCTATCAGCGTCGGGGTTTCCTTCTGTCAGGCTATGGAGCGGGTGCGTTCCGAGAGCTTTCCTCCGTGCGGCCGTCCGTAATCAGTGTTACCTCTTTCGAGGCACTCAGCAATTTCAACGTCATCCCGGAAAAATGCCACTTTGAAGGAACTTGTCGTACTTCCACTCCGGAAGACCGCGAAAAATTTCCGCTCATCTTAAAAAGAATCGCCGCCGGTCTATCGACAGAAACCGGAGCGGAAAATCAAAAGTAAGCTATTTCCCGGGGCCTCCTGTTACCATGAACGATGCGGAAGTCGTGAAAACAGGGCAAAACGCCATTGCACATATTTTTTCCCCAAAGAAAAAATAGAGACGCTTCCCTTTATTACCGGTGAGAAGACTTCGCGAAATATGAGAATCCCAAGGCATTCCTGATTCTCGGTGCCGGAAAAAGAGGAGGCATTGCGCTCTCCTCAACATAGTCCTTATTTTTCAAATCGATGAATCCGTGATGAAATACGGTGTCGCCTATTTCCTGGAATATGCTCTGTGCTACCAGGCAGAATAACCGTCCGCTTTGTGAATGAAAACCGCTAGAGCCTGTATTTTTCTGTCTTCTTCCGAAGAAAGGAAGAAGGCGGGCTTTGTGCTCTTCTTTCTCATACCGCTTTCATGCGAAACTTGAGCTGGTCTTTCTCATTTTCCGCTAAAACGATGTCCGCCCCGAGACTTTGCAGCTTTTTCTCAAAATGCTCATATCCTCTCTGGATATACCCGATGTCATGTACAACGGTGACGCCTTGCGCAGCCAGACCGGCAAGAACCAGTGCGGCTCCCGCGCGTAGGTCAAGAGCATTTACGGAGGCTCCTGTCAGAAGCTTCTGCCCTTCAATAACCGAGACATTGCCTTCTACTTTAATCTTCGCTCCCATTCTCGTCAGTTCATCCACATATTTAAAGCGGTTTTCGAAAAATGGATTCGGTCACCATGGCATTCCCTCTGGCAAGGGACAGCGTAACGGAAATCTGCGGCTGCATATCGGTCGGAAAGCCCGGATACGGAAGAGTCTTCACATCTGTCGCGTCTTGCTCCAGTTTACCAACAACCCGTATGCTCTCATCATACTCGATAATGGTATTTCCCATCTCCAGAAGCTTTGCCGAAATGGACTCCATGTGCTTCGGAATCACATTCTTCACAAGAATATCCCTCTTGTCACCGCTGCGGCACACAAAAGGTTCCCGCTTCAATCTGATCCGGAATCACGGCATAGGTCGTTCCGTGCAGGCGACGAACCCCTTTGATCCGTATCGTATCCGTCCCGGCTCCGCGGATATTCGCCCCCATACTGTTCAGGAAGTTCGCTACATCTACAATATGCGGCTCTTTCGCTACGTTCTCCACAATGGTGCGTCCCTCCGCAAGAACTGCCGCAAGCATGATATTGATTGTTGCGCCGACCGAGACGACATCCAGATAAATATGGCTTCCAACCAGACCATCTTCCGCTTTCGCAACCAAATAGCCGTTCTCTATCTCCGCCCGAGTACCGAGGGCACGGAAACCCTTTAAGTGCTGGTCTATCGGTCGTTGCCCAATAGCACAGCCACCCGGAAGGGGTACGGTCGCCTCATGATATTTTCCAAGAAGCGCTCCAATAAAATAATAGGATGCACGAATCTTTCGAATATACTGATCGTCGATGCTGTGCATGTGCAGGTCCTTCGCCTCAATCGTAACGGTATGGGAATCCTTTCTCTGCACGTCCGCGCCAATCTCTTTTAAAGCTTCCAGCATTACGTTGACATCGCGCACATCCGGTAAATTCTCGATGGTAACTATATCTTCTGTAAGCAAAGCACCTGCCACAATACCAAGTGCAGCATTCTTCGCTCCTCCTATAACAACTTCTCCATGAAGGGGCTTCCCTCCACGCATGATGAATACCTCATCCATAATAAACCTCAACTCAAATCGAATCGCTTCTTTTACAGTCTTTCTCCGAAGGAGTGATCCGCCGGCAGCGTAAGACCGTTTTTCATGCGCCACAAAAAAAGACACTCTTTGATGAGTGTCTGCTCATTATAGTGCTTTTTTTCTTAAAAGCGCAAGAAATAGGCAAATCCTACCTTTCTCCCCTCTTGAAACGTACTCTTTGCTTCGGTTTTTTCCGCCTTCTTTTGCACTACATTTTTCCTCTATCCGCGCTTCCGCGATTTCTCTCTTGGGAAAAAGGAAGCTATCCGCGGCATAGGAGAAAGATTCCTCCGCTTTACTTTCTCCCTCAGCTTCTCACGGGCAAGTTCCACTTCCTCTTCCATTTTCCGAATCCTGTCCTCTTCCTTTAGAACCTCTTCCCGGAAAAACTTCTTTTCCTTACGCGTTCCTCTTCCTCTTTTCTGCGTTTCACATCCTTTGCAAACTCCTCCGCAAAACCAATCGCTTTTTCTTCTTTCTCCCGCCGATAGAGGCTTTCCAGCTTAATCCGCCGTCCGGAACCGTTTTATCCGGTCGTTCTTCCGAAAAATCATGCCCCTGCACCGCTTCTTTTACAGAGGGCTTCTCATGCGACGCTTTTTCCCTTCCCATTAGTCTCTTTCGTTTGCGTATTCTCTTCTTTTTGTTCCATCCCGCATCGTCTGCTCCGATGCATTCTGAAAGCGCTCGGTCTTTTCCCCTCTTTCTCCTTTGCTTCGCCTTCTTTTCCCCCTTCCGGGTAAAATCGGAAACCCATTCCCGAAAAATCCTTTTTCCACAAGAAAGCAGCTCTTCTTTCTGATCCATTTCCGTAAATATCTCTTGCAGGGACTCCGCTATCTTCTTAGAAATAGCGTCTTTCATCTCCCCGAAGTAAGGATAAAAATCGGCTAAACAAAGGATTGAAATTTCCGAAAGAAGCGCATCGGGGCTGACTTCCGAAAACTTCCGCAATCGATAACAGGAGTTCCAGACTGCATCCTATACTCCCTACTTCTACACGGGATATCGTATTGGTCGTAGTATATACTAAGGCAAGATCCTTCTGTCGAAGCTTCTTTTTGTACACGGTACTTCTTAATCTGCTGCCCAAGAAGCATATAATCGAGCTTCCCACTCTTCCAATTCTGTTTTTCCTTCTCCGTTCTGTCTGTATCAGCCCGTTCCATGATTCTGCTCTCCTATAGCTCTAAGCATTGCCGCTCGTTCGGCTTTCGCTTTCTTTTATTGCTATAGTAGCTTGCCTATTACGGGAGAAAAAATAGCGATACTTGTATGTTTCTATCCGTATAGGTGTGTTTACAGAAACAGAAATGCGGTTTTTCCTGCAAAAAAAGATAGCTTATGCCTGCTTTCTTTTCAAAAACAAACATAAGCTAGTGCAATTTTCTTTCGGATATAGCGGATTTATGCTTAGTCGTCTTTCTGAATGCGCACAAATCTCTCTCCGATACCATAGACCGTTACAATGGGGGAAACTTCCATGAATGCCTTCGGGAAATTTTCTGCAAGATAGGTACGGATTAAAGCAGATTGTCTTGGCGAAACAATAGAAGAGAGCATCATCTTATCCGCATGCGTATAAGCTCCCACAACTTTGTGCACGGTTACACCTCTTCTCATAGCGAGAATATACTGCGTGATTTTTCACTATCCGTATTGTTATACGGAATAATCTGCACCTTATACAGCTTCTGCCGGAAACCGAAAAAGCATATAATCCATGATGTAAATGCAGATGACGTGATTCACCAGGGCGTAGAGTGCAATATTTTTCCAAAGACGAATCCCAGAGAAATCAGGATGCTGCCATCCAGAATCAGCATAATCCTGCTGATTGCCACGTTCTTAAAGACCTTACGGTTCAAAATGCGGGCGATGGTATCCGTCCCGCCATAAGTCACGCCGGCACGAAGAACGAGTCCGGAACCCAGTCCATAGAACAGAGAAAAATAGATACATACCAGAAACATCTCTCCCTGTACGAACACAAAATGGAATTTACTGGTTAGAACCAGAAGGGTCGGGTAAAGGAAGGACACAAAGATAATCTTCATAAACTCGTCCCTTTTTCAGCGTCATAAAAGCAACAACCAGGATCGAAACACTGAAAAAGTAATAAATATAGCTGTAGTTCACGCCCGTAAATTGCTGTGCCATCTGGGATAATCCTGTCACACCACTGGTAGACAGTTTATTCGGTATCAGTATATAGTTCACGGAAAACGCCGTAATAAAGCAGCCGACAATAATCTGCAAGTAATTCAAAATCCGTCCTTTATTGTTCTTTACTGCATCCATTTCATTAATCCTCCGCCTTCTTCGCCCCGGGAAGGGAGAGTAGGTGCTCTCCACGTTAACAATATCTCCTGCGCCCATCGTAATCACCAAATCGCCCTCTTCCACGTGAGACAAAATAAAGCTTTCTATGGAAGAGAAATCCGGGATATAGTATACGTTCGTATTCTGGGAAAGCATCAGTTTTCGAAGATCATCCGAGCTCACTCCTACCGTATTTTTCTCTTGCAGCATAGATATCCGCAAGAATAATTTCATCCGCCTGCGACAAAGCCCCCGCGAAATCATCCATCAGTGCCAGGGTTCTGGAGTAGGTATGGGGCTGAAATACTACCCAGAGCTTCTTATGGGGATACTTCTTTGCCGTAGCAATGGTCGCTGCAATCTCCTGTGGATGATGGGCATAATCATCAATGATGGTAAAGCCGTTTATCGTCCCCTTTCGCTGGAAACGCCTGTCCGTTCCGGTGAACTCCGCAAAGGCCTTTTTGATGGTCTCAAGAGGAATCCCTGATGGCACGTGCCACCGCAATGGCAGATAGGGAATTATAGATATTATGCTCTCCCGTAACCCCCAGACTCACCTTTCCTCTATCCTCTCCTTTTTCGAAGAGGGTATACGTCGGACGGGCAAAAGTGATCGTAAGAAATGAAGTTTGCCGTATAGTCCGCATCCTGGTGGCCAAAAGGTAATGATCTTCCTTCCCGGAAGGTTCTCTAAGAAAAACTCGGCATGGGAATGTCTTTGTTGAAAAACAAGGATGCCGTGTTCCGGTAATTTCTCGATAAACTTCCGGAAGGAATTTCGTATATCATTGATATCTTTAAAAGAAATCCAGGGTGATCCGCTTCCACATTGAGTACCACTTCTATGGTCGGAAAAAAAGAGAAGGAGTTCGTGTACTCACAGGCCTCCGCCAGGAAAAACATCGGACTTTCCTACCCGAAGATTCCCTCCTATATCCTTCATCATTCCGCCAACGGTAATCGTGGGATCCATCTGTGCTTCCATCAGAATCTCTCCAATCATGGAGGTCGTCGTCGTCTTTCCGTGCGTTCCGGAGACATTGATGGCTTCCTTGTAATTCCGCATAATCCGTCCAAGGAGCTCCGCACGGCTCATCACGGGAATCCCCCGTCTCTTTACTTCCTTTAATTCCGGATTACTCTCCGAAATAGCGGCGGTATAAATACAGAGTTCAACGCCGTCCTGCACATTCTCACTGCTCTGCGGCACATAAATCTTCACACCGAGAGAAGCAAGATGTTCTGTCAGAGGAGATGCCTTCATATCCGAACCGGTCACCTTAAAACCGCGATCCAGCAAAATCTCCGCAAGACCGCTCATGGATATTCCTCCGATTCCAATAAAGTGCACCCATATAGGTTTATCAAAATGAATGTCGTACATAACGTCCTCCAAAGAAAAAGAATCTCCCCGTACACAGAACAGAATAAAACAATTTCCTGTAAACTGCTACTTTATATCGGCTTTTCCACTACTTACTCCGTACGGAAAATCAGCGCCTTTCGTCCCTCTAGGGGCAAGCAGTAAAACGTTGCCTAAAACGCCTACTGCAAGAACCTCTCCGATTCCTACCGTTGCAAAGAGAAAAATAATATGCCATCGGTCACGCCGTAAGCATACTGTAAAACAGAAAGGAACAATAATCGCGTTGGCAAGGATTGGCGGCACACAGACCAGCCACTTACTTACGTTTCGTATTTTATAGCTCAAAATGGCACCGATAAAGGTTGCCAGTGTACCGAAAAGGATATCCGCATCGCCGCTCCCGAAAAAGAAATTCCCGAGTAAACAGCCGAGCGTCAGCCCCGGTACAGCGGACAGGCTAAAAAAATGGGAGAATGCACAGGGGCCTCTGCAATACGAAACTGGATTGCCCCAAAACTAATCGGCTTAAACAACAGCACGAGCGCCACATACACTGCGCAGATTACCGCGGCTTCCGTCATCATTCTGGTTCTTTTGTCTTGAAAATGCATCATACTCTCCTTTAGTTTTGTTTTAAGTGTGGAAGGTCTCGAACACACTAAGCTGCGAGATACCAAAGCCTTTCCTCGGCACTCGCTTTATTGATGTGAAAGCAGAGAAAAATGCTTCCCTGCCCTTTCTTAAAAAGCGGAGGAAAACATACTCTTACTTCCACGATGATAACGAAGGAGAGTGTAGCATAAAAGGAAAGAAGAAACAACCAAAGTACTGTGTAATAAGCATGAAAAAAGTGCCTGCCTCATCGCAGGCACTTTTCGCTATCTTACAGTACCGCTTCTATCTTTTCCGCCTTTATCCCGTGCTTTTCCGCATATCCCGTAAGAATCAGAGTCAATGCTCCGTCTCCGGTAACATTGCAAGCTGTACCGAAGGAATCTTGCAAAGCAAAGATGGTCAGCATCAATGCCGTTCCGCTCTCATCAAAGCCAAGAACGCCCGTAATTAAGCCCAAGGAAGCCATAACCGTACCGCCCGGAACACCCGGCGCACCGATGGCAAACACGCCCAGTAAGAGGCAGAACAGAACCATTTTTCTGAATGGGCGGGAACTCTCCATAAAAGCATCTTCGATACAGCCATAACGAAGAAGGTCTCTGTCATAACCGATCCGCAAAGATGGATATTGGCAAAGAGAGGAATACCGAAGTCCACCATATCATCCCGTAAAGTCGGAACGGACTTCTTCGCACACTCAAAGCAACGGAAAGCGTTGCAGCGGAGGACATCGTCCCCACAGCAGTCATGTATGCAGGCGGATAATTCTTGATGATATTCCACGGATTCTTTCCGGAATAAGCCCCTGCAATACCATAGAGAAAGAGCCATCCAAAGGTAGTGCCCCTATCATAACAATCACAATAATAATCAGGAAAATGGTAACTGCTTCGTAATAGTGCCTTCATACGCCAGTGTACAGAACGTCGTCCCGATCAGGATGGGAAGTACGGGAATGACGAACCGTGTCACAATGGAAAGAACCACCTGCTGGAACTCCTCGAGTACACCCGTAATCAATTTGGACCGATTCCATGCCGCTGCAAGACCAACCAGAATAGAGAAGAACAGAGCAGACATCACAGGCATAATCTGTGGAATCGTAAGCTCAAATACTACACCGGGCAACTCCTTCAGACCGTCGACATCCGGGCTAATATTCAAATGCGGTAAAATACCGAACCCTGCCGCTGTCGCGAAGAATGCCGCACCAATAGAGGAAACATACGCGAGAATCAATGCCACAATCAGCATCCTGGAAGCGCTGCTTCCCAACCTCGTAATCGATGGTGCAATGAAGCCGATGATAATCAGCGGAACACAGAAACTGATAAACTGTCCCGCAATGAACTTTACCGTCACTACGATGTTTAACAGTGCCTTACCGATACCGCTTTGATCCATGTTGCTCAAAGCGAGACCGCAAACGATGCCCAGAACAAGCGCCACTAAGAGCTTAAAAGGGCAGGCTATGCAAAAAAACCTTGCTTTTCCATAAATCCTCCTCAAGATGATATAGTCATACGTCCGAAAACGCCGGCGCATGAGATGAAGGATACGGCTCTCCCCGAAAGGCTTACAGGCAGGAGTCCACATCCACTTGGTTCGTCATAACATTCAGAATCTCCCTGATCCGTAGAAAGCATCCCGACTTTTCCGATATAGCCGATATTTTTTTATCGTATTCTCAATATCCTCTTCAATAATGCCTTCACCGCCCTTAAAGCCCTGATCCTTCATGCTCATCGAATGCGCGAGAATCGCTGCATGAACGGAAGAGGCAATCTTCGCCGCACAACTCGGCTTTGCTCCGTCTGAGACAATCCCGCCGACATTCCCGAGAGTGTTCGAAATCGTTCTTCCCTATCTTCTGGTAATCTCCTCCGCAGAGGTAGGTGATTCCTGCTCCCGCACCGCAGGACGCGCTGACCGCACCGCAGAAGGCAGACAAAGCGCCAATATAGTGCTTGATATAAACAGAAACCAGATTGCTGACAATCAGGGCGCGATAAAGCTTCTCTTTCGAAACCTCCAGAGACTTCGCATACTCGACTACCGGCATACTGACCGTGATTCCCTGATTTCCCGAACCGGAATTGAGTCACAACGGGAAGCGGACATCCCGCTCATACGGGCATCGGACCCTGCCGCCGCCCTTGCGCAGGCACAAGACTTCACATCATGCCCCCAGGTTTCCAAAAATGGTTTTTCCCACGCTCGCTCCCCAGGCATTGTCCAAGCCTTCCTGGGAAATGGAAAGGTTGTAGTCAATCTGCCGCTGTAAAATCGCTTCTACACTCGATAAATCAACCGCTTCGGCATATTCCAGAATGCCCCTTTAAGGACATCAGACTGCGGTCTCCTCCTGTAGAAACCAGATTCTGCTTGTCCTCTCCCCCTTCCTTATAGAGCACTTCCCCGTCTTTCTCCATCAGGACGATGTTCGTGTGCTGGTCCGCGATATCCAGGCGCACGCTATGATTCTCTCCGCGCATCTCCACACGAATATAGAGTTTCGGCACATTCTCTACAAACTTCACGGTGCAAAAGCCGGTATCTACCAGACTTCTGCACTTCTCCCGGTCTTCGTCGGTAACGGAGGTCAAGACTTCCAACTTCTTATCGGAGTCTCCCCCGATTGCGCCGAGAATAGCTGCAACCTGCATGCCCTTCTGTCCGCCGGAATTCGGTACCGTCACCGCCTTCACGTTCTTAATGATATTTCCCGAACAGAACAAGTCGATATGCTTTACTTCCTCAGAAAGCAACTTCCGTGCAGATGCCGCTGCATAAGCAATGGCAATCGGCTCCGTACATCCCATCGCCGGAACCAATTCATTCTCCAAAAATCTCGGTATAATTCTTGATCAATTTCTCTTCCATACACTTTCCCTCTTTTCCTGTTCCTATTTCTAATCATATCAGTAGTGCGATTAATAGTCACTCGCCATTTTTCCCGAAAATATTCGTCTTGTTTTTGTGCAAGTTGAAGAGACTTCAGGCAAGATAAAATCTTCCTCTAAAGAGAAAGGCAGCAACGGAGAATGCGAACCTTCTCTCCGTCACTGCCCTGTTCTGATTCCATGTCGTTTCTTTCTTTTTCTGATCTATTCCCTGTCCAAAAACTACTTCGGAAAATGTAAATTATTCCGATACCCGCTATACTCTCCGAAATCTTTCAAGTCTTCTTCCAAAAAGCAAACCGCCTTCGGAACATCCCCTTCCCCGGAAGAGCGGAAACGATATCCACATGGTGCGCCGTATCCATCGAAAAAAAGAATCTCCTCTCTTTCTTCCAATAATACTGGGCATAAGCCCTGTTTCAATCTCCCCATACAGCTCTCCAGCTGCTCAATGATATAACTGTTATGGCAGACGGAAATAAGCCGCAGATGAAACTCCGTATTGTGCCGCCAATGGGTCATCGCATCCGTTTCATTTTCACTGCAATCCGCATTGATTTTTCTCCAGATCCCGGAAGTCCTCCGCGCTCAAGTCCTTTCCGCATTCCAAAAGAACCCTCTCTCCAGGATAAAACGGAAGGCGAGCATATCGTAGATATCATCCTTACTGTACCGTATCACTTCATAGCCGTAACGGGGGATATTCCTAAGGACTCCCTCTGCACAAAGTGCCATGAGTGCCTCTCTCACCGGTGATTTGCTGCACCGGTATTTCTCCACCAGGGCTTTTTCATTTAAAAATATCCCTGAAGTAATATTTCCCTGAAAGATATCTTCCAGGACGAAATGGTATACCTGGTCTTTTAAACTTCTCTCCATCGATAGTCCCCACACTCTTCCTATGCACTATAGTTCCCTACGATACCACAAATGCCCTTACCCTGTACACCGTCTGTCTGATTCTTCTATTCCCATAAATCGCTTTCCCTGTTATGCTATAGAAAAGCTTTGAAGGGAGTATACAAATGAGAAACGACGGGCGCTACCTCTTTCGCAGTGCGGAAATAGAAGACATCCCCATTCTCAGCACAATGGAGCGAATCTGCTTTCCGGAAAATGAAGCCAATAGCTATGAAGAAATTGCTGAACGCGTAAAAAGCCGCTCCGGAAGACTTTCTGCTTGCCTTTGACCAGGTCAATCGAAAAAAATTGCCGGTTTTTCTGAGCGGTATTCACTCCGGTGAACCCGTCTTTCGGGATGCGTTTTTCACCGATGCTTCTCTTCACGAAAAGGGGGCAAAGCACTGCTTTTTACTCAGCCTGGAAATCCTTCCCGAATACCGCGGAAAGGGCATTGCCTCCGCCATCATGGAACGCTACCAGAAAAAGGGAGAAAAGAGCGGAAGACGGAAACCATTCATCTCACCTGTCACATCCCTCTTGTATCGTTTTTTATGAGGAACTCGGTTTTTCAGCACATCGGGCCTTCTCCTTCCGTATGGGGCGGTGTTTCCTGGGAAGATATGATCTATACCTTCTAAATAGATTTTTAAAGCATTTTTCAGCTTTTGCAAAGCCTGCCATCATCTTCTTCTGCCCCTGCTGTATCAAAGAGTACCGTCACAAGGTAATCTTTTCGTGTCCTCTTCCACGGAGACTACCGTGCCCCTCTCCGAACTTGATATGCGACACGCGGTCTCCCGCACTATATGCCGGTTTCTCTTTTTCCGCCTTTTTTTAAATCCCTTCTGCAACAATCCGTACGATTTTAAGCCCTCAAGACTGCCGTACGATGCTCTGCTCATTTTCTCCTGAAAAAGTGCTTCCTCCGAAGGCTTTGCTCTGTACAGAAGCTTCTTTTCCACAAGCGCATCCGGCAGATTCTCAAAGAAGCGACTGATTTTTAAAAATATTGCGTCTGCCCGTTAACCATACGACTCCGTGCGGAGCTCAAATAGAGTTCCTCTTCCGCACGGGTGATGCCGACATAGCAGAGTCTTCGCTCCTCCTCCATTTCCTGCTCATTTCCTATGCTGAGTGCACCGGGGAAAAGTCCATCGCTCAGCCCTACAAGAAACACGGTGGGAAACTCCAGTCCCTTCGCCCCGTGAATCGTCATCAGGGTGATTTTTATCCTCCGTGAGATCGCTTCTGTCCAAGTCGGAAAGGAGGGATACTTCCTCCAGAAAAGCGGCAAGCGTCGCCTGCTCCCCATTTTCTAAAAGGAATCCGGAAAGCTTCCCGGAGAGCTCGGAAAGATTCTCCATACGGCTTTTCCGCCTCAATTTCTCCCTCACTTTTTAAGTCTTCTTCATATCCCGTATCCTTCAGAATGTGTTCCATAAGTTCCTGAAGCGGCAGTTCTTTCCATCCCTCCACCATATTCATGAACCGCGTCACTTCGGAGAGTGCCTTTCCGGACAATCCTGCCGCACTCGCAAAGGGCAGCGACTCCATAAGAGAAAATCCTATACTGCTGCCATACTGCGCAAGCTTCTCTACACTCGCTTCCCCTATTCCGCGCTTCGGCACATTAATCACTCTGCGGAATGCCACATCATCCTTCGTATTGACCATCAGTTTCATGAAGGCAAGCATATCTTTGATTTCTTTCCGCTGATAGAAATTCACTCCGCCTACAATCTGATAGGGAATGTTCCAGGTGATACACTGCTCCTCAAACAAACGGGACTGTGCATTCGTTCGATACAGAATGGCAAAACGTTGATAAGGAGATCCTTCTCGCGGATTTTTCTGATGACATCGCGCGCTTCTTCTTCTGCGCTTTCGAACTCTTCCAGAACAACCTTCTTTCCCTCTTTTTTTCTCTGTCCAGAGCGTTTTTGCTCTTACGATGCGGATTCTCTGCAATGACGGCATTTGCAAGGTTCAAAAATCGGCGCAGTCGAACGATAGTTCTGCTCCAGTTTCACGGTAGCACAGGTCGGAAAATGGGACTCAAAAGAAAGGATATTTTCAAGATTCGCCCCGCGGAAGCGATAGATGCTTTGATCATCATCTCCCACTACACAGATATTCCTGTATTTTTCCGCTAAAGCATCAATCAGGCGGAACTGTACATCATTTGTATCCTGATATTCATCCACTAAAATATAGCGGAAGCGCTCCTGATAGCGCGCGAGGACTTCCGGAAACTTTTCAAACAACTCCAGGGTTTTCAGTAGCAAATCATCAAAATCCAGCGCATTGTTCTTCTTCATCTTTTCTTCATAAAGGCGGAAACAGTCGTAGATTAACTTACTGATGTAATCCCCTGTCACTCTCCTCCCGAAACGCCTCGGCATCCCCTGCCTCTGTTTTTCGTTTCCGAAATCTTCTGCAAAACTGCTCTTTCCCGAAGTGTTTTTCCGTCAATTTTTACGTTCTTTCAGAATCTGACGCATCAGTGTTCGCTGGTCGTCCGTGTCATAGATGGAGAAATCCGTGCCATATCCCAGCAAAGCGATGTTGCTTCTCAGAATGCGCAGACACATACTGTGAAAGGTGGAGACCCACACGCCTCTTCCTTCCTCCGGAAGGAGCCTTTCTACCTCTCCTGCATCTCTTTTGCCGCTTTGTTGGTAAAGGTGATGGCAAGAATGTGAGAGGAAAAACGCCCTTCTCCTCTATCAAATAAGCAATCCGATGCGTAAGCACTCTGATCTTTCCGGATCCGCACCGGCAAGTACCAAAAAGCGGTCCCTCCGTGTTCCGTACCGCTTCCGCCTGTTCTTTATTTAAAATAGAATTGAGATCCATGTCTTCCCTTTTTCCTTCCCCTCTGCTCTTTTTTCGAAACAGAATAACATAAATCCCGAGGCTTTTTCCATTCCGCAGAAACCCCTGGCGATATTTCTTCCTTTTCTCCTCTTGTGAAGAATTTCCACTATGCTATACTTTCTGCATGGACGACAAATTACTAAAAAGAATTAATATCTTATCTGGAGAATCTACATCATGTGCACTGGGAGTGACCTGCCCTCTTTAGAACTCTACATGGACCAGGTAACCGGTTTCATGGAAGAGCACCTCTCTTCTATGCGAAGATATGAGGAAGACAAGGCACTCACGAAGACCATGATTAATAATTATGCCAAAAATCATATTCTTCCGCCTCCAGTGAGAAAACGCTACAACAAGAACCACATGTTGATTTTACTCTTTATTTACTACTATAAGAGTATGCTGAGTCTCTCCGATATTGAAACCATCCTCCATCCTTTAAATGAAAATTATTTCCACAACAAAAACAGAGCCTAAGCTCAAAGATATCTACGAAGAGGTCTTTTTCCTTTGCGAATGTAGAGATGCAAAATGTCATAGAGGATGTAAAGGAAAGTTTTCAAAAAGCACAGACCTCCTTCTCCGAAAAAGACCCGCACTTTGAGACACTTTCTATAGAAGAACAGGGAAGATCTGTAACAATTCTGCTTCTTTAGTCTTCTGGCGTTTGAAGTATACTTAAAGAAGCAGCTTCTGGAAAAATGGTCGATGCCATGGCGGAGAAGCAAAATAAAAAGGAGAAAAAGAAAATAAAAATGACAATCCCAAAAAGACCCTATGATTCTGCTCAGCTTTCTGAACATGAAATTACGGGATGAATATCCCAGTCTGGAAGAACTCTGTAAAGCAGAGGATATCAATCAGAAGACCATCGAAGAAGAACTCGCAAAATATGGTTTCCATTATGATGCGGTGCAGAAGCAGTTCAAGTAAAAATACATTCCATAAAATAAAGACTGGAGAAGCCTATGCGTTGTTTAGTACAAAGAGTTCTTTCCGCCTCCGTTTCGGTTTCCGGCGAGACCCTCGGCAGTGTGGAAAAAGGATATATGATTTTTACTGGGTGTGAAAAACACCGATTCCGAGACGGTTGCAGACAAGATGGTGAAAAAGTGTTGGATGCCCGCCTCTTTGAAGATGAGAACGGAAAGACCAACCTTTCTATACAGGGACATTTCCGGAAGTATTCTTGTCGTAAGCCAGTTTACGCTTTACGCCAACACCAAAAGAGGCAATCGTCCAAGCTTCATTGATGCTGGCGACCCTGCCCACGCGGAAAAACTCTACGAGTATTTCATGCAGAGAATCAGAGAAGAAGGCATTCCTCTTCAGCATGGAAAAATTCGGTGCCGATATGCAGGTTCAGCTTATCAACGACGGACCGTTCACGATTTTGTATGATAGCGACACGCTGTAAAGAAAGAACAGGTCTATAGCGGAAGGAATTCTAAAGTCCTTCGCTATAGACCTGTTTTTCATTCTTAGTATTTTCCGGCACAGATAGTATTTTTCCGGCACAGAGCTTCTGTCTCTATGCGGACTTTTCTCCCTACTGCACCGCTTTGATGCTCTCCGCGAGGAGAAACTCTTGCCTTCAAAAGAAGTGCTGTCAGCTTACTTCAACAGTCTTTCCTTATTCGCCTCTACTTCTTTCGTCAGGGCATCATTGCCGTCCGTTGTAAAGCGGAAACTGTGCTGATCGTCTCCTTTCAGCGTGAACACTTCTCCGTCAATCTTCTCGATAGTTCCCTTTGCCGTAAAGTATCCGCACTTTTCATCATCCATACTGTCTTCCGTAATCTATAGAAAGCCAGCGGATTATTGTGCAGATCGCCAAGATAGTACACACTGACTTCCGATCCGACTTTCAATCCTCCTTTTGTCAGGTCAATTTCAAAACTCGGTCTCTGGAAGGTAATCGTATCGCCGTACTTCTTGCCTTCTGTATTTTCCCTTCCAGTGCTGCCTCGCGGAAGTCCGGAATCTCTTTTACGGAAATGCTGCTGTCATTTACAGCGGTAATCTCGCCATAGAAGTTTTTGTTCATCGTTAAACTCTTCGGTAGTGAACTCATAGGGTACAGATACCGTAACGCCCTTGATTGCCATACCATCCTGCGGTTCCGTCCCTTCATAGCTGATCTCCACTTCGTCTCGGGCTTCAATTCCCAGTTTTATCCAGCTTCGCCCTTTGACATCAAAAATTCATCACCTTGCCTTCACCGGTTTCACTGTCAACTTATTGTTCTCGAGCTTCTGCACCGTTGCACTCAAACTGTTCTCTGTACAAGGCTTCCGAACTGGGTTCCGTCTGCGCGGCCTGGCTTCCTTTTGTATCCGCTTTCTTGCCACAAGCAACGGAAAAACAACATCAGGCTCGCTAAAACCATCCATAATGCTTTCTTCATAAAAAGTACTCCTCCCATGGTGCCGGTGCACCTTTCTCCCTAAGCGCAGGAAACACTGCGCATTTTTATCTTCTGTAGAAAAAGAAACTCCTCTACGGTACCGAAGTATCCTAGCATGAACTCTATAAAAAGATTTTGCCTTTTTCTGTATTATTTCTTAAAGAATAGCATATATTTTGCGTATGCCTAACCCTCTTCTCCATTTTTTGAGAGAATCCAGGTCCCTAAACCGTCTACTTCTCTTCCTCATAAAAATGAAAATCTTTAATTTCTTCCGGCAAATATTGCTGTTCAACGAAATGCCCAGGGTAGTCGTGAGGGTATTTGTACCCGACTCCTCTTCGAGCTTTTTCATGCCCGCTGTAATGCGCGTCTCGAAGATAAGCGGGAATCAGGGAGATTCCTTTCTCCCGTACGACTTCTCGCGCAGCATAGATTGCTTTAATGGCGGCATTCGATTTCTTTGCTTTCGCAATATATGTCACAGCCTGACTGAGAATAATCTGGAGCTTCAGGAAGTCCCACCCGCTCCACGGCAAGAGAAGCGTTCACGGCAGAATGAGAGCCTGCGGGTCGGCATTTCCCACATCCTCCGAAGCGCAAATCATGATTCGGCGCGCAATAAAACGGATATCCTCCCCCGACTCGAGCATCTTCGCAAGATAGTAGACGGCGGCATCCGCGTCACTTCCCGCATGGACTTGATAAAGGCGGAAATCGTATCATCAATGCTCCGAGCTGTCGTCGTAACGAAGAATGCTTTTTCTGCATACACTCGCCGATTGTTTCTTTGTCGAGTTGAATCACACCCTCTTTGTCCGGAGATGTACTCTAGTATAGCGAGCTCTAAAGATGTTAACAGCACGCGGGCATCCCCGAAGGCGTGCTCCAGTAGAAAAATCCCTTCCTTCTTTTCGTAAGATTGCTTTGAAAGCCTCCATCCCCCGCTTGGCATCCGTTAAGGCTGTATCAATAAGCCGACTGAGTGCTTCGTCCGTTAAAGGCAGTAACTCAAAGAGCCTCGAGCGGGAAAGCAAGGCGGAATTCACTTCGAAATAAAGGGATTCTCGGTGGTCGCCCTCAATAAGAATCACCGTTCCGTCTTCCACAAAAAGGGAGCAAATAGTCCTGCTGCGCTTTTATTGAAACGATGAATCATCGATAAAAAGAATCGTCTTTCGACCGTACCCACCGAGATTCTCTTTTGCACGACCAACCGCTTCTTCCATATCCTTTTTCCGGCGGTAGTGGCATTGATTTGGATAAATTCCGCCTTCGTATGGTTGGCAATGAGCTTCGCAAGAGGGTTTTCCCGTTCCCGGCGGACCGAAAAAGGAGAGATTGCAGCTGGTCTGCACGAATTGAACAGGAAAGCAATTTATTCTCTCCGATGATGTGCTCCTGACCGACAAACTCTTCCAGCGTTCTCGGACGCATCCGTACGGAAAGCGGTGCCATCCTTTCCCGATTCTTTTTCTGCCTGATAGCTAAAATAGATCCATCTTCTCTCTTCTTCTACTGCCATGTAATGGGTTTCGTTCTGTCCGGAATAATTTCAATCCAGTAGCCGTCCGGATCCTCAATAAAAATAGATTCCCATGCCATGATTTTCAAAGCAGATGCATCCCATCTTTTTCATGAAGTGCATGGGCGGCTCCCATATCCTCCGTCCGCAGTGCAAGGTGGTACTCCTGCTCCCCGAGATCGCAGGGCTCTGTTCTATCCTTCATATACGTTAACTCCAGACGAAAGTCCGTAGAATCGTCCCCAAGAAGACAATGATAAAATCGTCCCTTTCATTCCTGCTCAGCTCAGTGGAGCCCCAATGCCTCTTCATAGAACTTCATGCTTCTTTCCAGATCCAGTACATTAAAGTTAAAGTGGTTAAATGAGAATGGGCTCATTTTTTTCTCCTTTCCGTCCTCTCTTCCCAAAGGGAAGTCCCTCTTTTTCTATGATAATGCTTTTTTTCCGCTTTCAGCAATGCCCGTGCGAAAGACCGCTGAGCGCTTTCCGTAGGTTTTCCGCCATTTTCCTCTCCTCCTTTATATTTTTCTTTCCTGCCGATAGGGAAGATATGGGAGCATTTCTCTTATCCTTCCTTTTTCGATACGGGAACAAGGAGGAATGCAATGAAAAAGAACGTAAAAGGAAAAAGCAAGGCTTTTCTGTACTCTGAAGAGTTTTATCTATGGCTTAGGAAGCTCGCTCCGTATCTTACCAGGCTCGCACTGTGTCTTACCGGGCTTACTCTGCGCCTTCACTGAGTTTCGTCTTTCTTCTTTCCCGGAACCGCCAAAAGCGGACTGGGTAAAGGAGAAAATAAAAATGCATGGTGGTATGATCTTGGAAACGGAAATTACTACAAGTCCTCTTGGCAATGGATTGACGGCAATCATGACGGCATTGCAGAGTGTTACTGTTTTGATGAAAATGGATGGATGTTTGAAAATGCCATTACGCCGGATAGGTTTACTGTAAATGAAAAATGGGGCTTGGACGGTTGATAACATTGTACAAACTAAAAAGTGCAAATTTGATTTCTCAGAATAATACGAATAACAGTACTGACACTGTAAAGCAATACTTTCACAGAAACAAAAATAAGAATCTTAGCGAAACAAGAAAACATGATGAGAGTCAAAAGTAATAAAGATTTTTAATGAAAAAGCAAGAGGAATATCGTGCAGAGCTTTTTAAGAAGAGTGAATCAGTATAGAGATGAGACAAGGCTTGAACACTTTAGAGGAAAATGATTCCTTACAAGAAATGGCACAGATTAGGGCTGAAGAATTAAGTATTCGGATGTCTCATATTAGACCAAATGGTAAACTAGCTTTGGGATATGGTGTGAGTGGCGAAATTGCTACAAAAAGGAGCGAAAAACTCCGGGAGATGCTTTTCTTGCTTTTAAGGTAAGTAAACAGCATAATGAAACAATGTTGGATAGAGATTTTTGACTTTCGGTTCCGGATATTATGTTGATGAGAATGGAAAGTCTTATTGGATTATTCTTTTTAGCACATCTCCTAAACCGGAAACGCAAAGAAAAACAATAAGCCACAAAAAGAGAGAATTTCCTTTCTTTTCTTTTCTTTTTACATCTCGATATGGTCTACATCATAATCTTTTTACTTTATTTTACAATATCAGAATGATTTACAGAACTAATGATGATGTTATCATACTGTTCTTGTATATCTTGATCCGTAACTGAAATTTTAACAATACCTCAAAACTATCCTCATCTAAATGAGTCCGTATCATCAATAATTAAGAAACCAGATCCAGAAAATAAATTAGAGTCCATCCTTTACCAACAATTTCACTTTCATCCCAGTTTTAACACGGTTGTCCGTTCATTACATACATCTTCAATTGGTTACTTTTTGAATGGTGATTTATCTGTTGTACAACAAATCTTATCGTGCCTTAAAACCATATCCGAATATGGAGTATAGGGTTTATTTCCTACTCTGCTATACTAAAGAGAACTTCCAACTTCGTTATTTTTCTTTTTATTTTAAATCCTATTTATTATCAGACTTTCTACTAGCTACTTTACTCTCTTTCACCTCTTCTTATTATCTTCTCTTTATCTTTTCCTTATCTTTAATTATTCTTTTTGCTTTTAGTTTTTATTTCTATGTAATTCTTATTCTACTATTTCTATTTTCTATCGAAAGGAGGCATTCTATGCCTAAGCCTAGAGCTTATTCTAAGACTTCTAAAAAAACTAAGTGAAAAACAAAATTCTTAGCAATACGTAA
>BNJV01002285.1_pt1 | contig 36399 bp, 61 predicted proteins | sample 8540591 | NCBI WGS metagenome assembly BNJV01 (sample SAMD00202457, study PRJDB9452) | human saliva metagenome | host: Homo sapiens
GGTGAGGACCGCTCCGGCAGCGAAGATGCCCAGGTTGTTGGAGCGGTCGCCGACAGGCATGCCGTAGAGCCCCACGGCGAGCGTCTTCTGGGAGTTGTCGGTCAGAATGATCGAGCCCAGGAGGAACTCGCTGATGACACCCACGAAGGCCAGCAGGAAGGTGGTGGCGATGATCGGCTGAGCGTGGGCAGAAGGATGATGCGGAAGACCTGCCAGTGCGTGCAGCCGTCGATGATGGCGGCTTCATCGAGCTCGCGGGGAATCGTGTCGAAGGTTCCCTTGATGAGCCACACCTGCCCCAGTGCTCCGCCCGCGAGCGCCAGGCTGTAGCCGGCCAGGGTGTTGAGGCCGAGGAAGGGGACGACCTGGCCGATGTCGGAGATCATCGTGTAGATGGCGATCATGGACAGGATCGCGGGGAACATCATAATCAGGAGCAGGGCGAGCAGGCCGCCGCGGCGTCCGGTGAAGCGGAACCGGGAGAAGGCGTAGGCCCCCAGCAGGGACAGGAAGACCTGAGCGGTTGCCACCACTGTGCAGATGATGATCGTGTTGAGGTACCAGCGCAGGAATGGGCCTCGCGCCCCCGACAGCAGGTTCTGGTAGTTGACCAGACTCACCTTGGTGGGGATCAACCCGGTGGATGCCACCGTGCCCAGGGGTTGAGAGGGCGGAGATGACGTAGAGGACGGGGAAGGCTGCGAAGACCAGGGCAATGACGCCGACGACGTGTCTCCAGCCGATCTCCCGGAACCAGCGTGAGAACGGCATGTGATTCTCGATGACGACGCTGTCCTCGGACCTGTTTGATGCGGACCGGGACACGGGCTGCGATGAGGTGCTCATGATGATGTTCTTTCCGAGGTCGGCTGGTCAGTTGACGTCTTCGAGCTTCTTGGTGGCTCGGAACTGCAATGCGGCCAGGACGCCGGTGACGGCGAACAGGACCACGGAGACGGCCGAGGCGAATCCGAAGTCCGAGCCGGCACGGCCGAAGGCGATGCGGTAGACCATGGAGATGAGGATGTCGGTTCCGCCGCGTGTGTACTCCCCGGCCGGGAAGGGCCCACCCTCGGTCAGCAGCTGGATGGCATTGAAGTTGTTGAAGTTGAAGGCGAAGGTGCTCACCAGCAGAGGGGCGACGGCGACCAGGGAGCAGTGGGGTGACGATGCGCCATGTGGCCTGCATGCCACTGGCGCCGTCCATCTTGGCCGCCTCCCTTGACATCGCCGGAGATGGACTGCAGAGCGCCGGTGCACACGATGAACATGTAGGGGAAGCCCATCCACGTGTTGGTGAGCAGGACGGCGATCTTAGCCATGGTCGGGTCGGACAGCCACGGGATACTGGGTGCATCATCCGATTGATGAGGCCGAAGTCCTGGTTGTGAAGTTCGACCACACGAGCAGCGAGATGAAGCCGGGTACGGCGTAGGGGCAGCAGGAGGAAGGAGCGGTGAGCTTCTTACCCTTGATGCGATCATCATTGAGGGTCAGCGCCAGAAGAAACCGAGGCCGAGGTGAGCAGCACCGAGCCCAGGGCGAATGATGGTCCATGCGAGGCCTTGAGGAACTGGGAGGCCAGGTTGCCCTCAGTGAAGAGCCGTGAGTGAGTTGGCCAGTCCCACGTTCTGCTTCCAGGACTGGGCCAGGGCTCTCTCCCTCGGCGTTGACGAAGTGCTCGGACAGCCCCACCTTCTTGACCGAGTAGATGTCGCCGGTGGCGGTGTTGGTCATGGTGTCGGAGGACTTGTTGTAGACCATCCGCTTGGTTCCCTCGAAAAGCGGTCCGGATGCCCTGAACCTTGACCGTGGTCTTGTCCGTGAAGGAACCGACATGGCGCTGATGTCCTCGTAGGCGGTGTTGATCTGCCTGGGGACAGGATCGTGTATCCCTCCGCCTTGGTCACCACGCCGTTGTCGACGGTGACGGTGCTGGCGTCGACCTTCTCCAGCTTCTTCCCGTCACTTCCCCGCAGCACCTCCTTGGTCTGCGGATTGACGAGAACAGTGAGAAGGGGCCCTTGGTGACGTCGCCGTCGGTCGCGACTGACAGACCATAGGTGGGAGAGTCCTCGGTGCGGACCATGGAGTTGTTGGTGATGGAGGCGATGGCCTCCTCCTCGAGTCCACGGTACCCGTCCCCGAAGTTGGTGAAGGAGGTTTGAATGGTCAGCACGATGGGGACGATGAGGAAGACGGTGAGGAAGAACGTGCCGGGGAAGAGGTACTTGGCGGGCACGAATCTCTTGGTCGAGTACAGCAGGAACATGGCCCCCGTGGTCAGGACGACGATTCCCAGCCACAACCACATCCGATAGGGCGATAAGAAGTGGGACGAGGGTAGATCGCTGCGACCAGCGTGAGGGACAGCACCATGATGCGACCGACGAGACCTCTGATGGTCGTGGTCTTCTCCCTCAGGGGTGGTGGATGCGGACGTCATTATCTGCGGGTCCTTTCCAGAAGTGGGAAAGCAGTATGAGGAATAGTCGGGTGCGTGGAGAAGCGTTCCGCTCTTCGGCGTCGAGGCGGTTTACGAGCCCTTGATCGACGCCTTGATGGTCTGGCCGACCCCGGTCATAGTGCTGGCGGGATCGGCCCCACCGACGATGTTGGCCTGAGCGCGTCCAAGGGGTTCCCACACTGAGGACATGGCGGGGATCGCGGGCATGGGGTCGGCCTTGGCGGAGAGCTCCGCGAAGGTGACCATGTCGGGGTGCTCCGCCTTGAGCTTGTCCGCGAGGTCCTTCTGGGCCGGGGGCAGCTCGTTGCTGGGGAACATCGAAGCCGCGAAGGTCATATCCTTGGCGGCATCGGCCCTGAAGGTCTCGGCGAGGCCTTGTTCTTCCCGTTGGAGGCGACATAGAAGCAGTTGACTCCGACGAAGGGGCTCGCCTGACTGTTCTTGATGTCTTTGAAGCCCGGAATCCGAGTGAGCTGGTGGTCGATACCGGCCTTCTTGATGTCCGCCAGGGCCCATGGCCCCGAGATGAGGTAGGGGAGCCTTACCATCGGTGAACAAGGAAATGTGGTTGGCGGTCGTGACTGACTTCCTGAGGACTCCCTGCTGGCCGAGCTGGCGGATCTTCTCCGCGGCCTTGATGGATCCCTCCTTGCCGATACCGAGGTCATTGGGATCGTAGGAGCCGTCCGGGTTCTTGCCGAACATGTAGCCGCCGGCGGCGGTGTAGATCGGCTCCATGTTGTAGGCGTCGCCCTTCTCGTCGATGGCCTGCGACAGGACGAGCTCGGTTCCGGCCGCCTTGCCGGCCTCGATCATCTCCTCAATGCTGGCCGGCTGGGTCACTGAGGTCAGTGCCTTGTTGACGAACAGGCCCAGGCACTCGACGGCGTAGGGCGTTGCGTAGATCTGGCCGTCGTAGGTGACCGCCTTGAGCGCGATGTCGGAGTAGTTGGATTCGGCCTCGGGGCTCAGAACGACCGGCCGGATCGCGCTGTTCTGCACCAGGTTGCCGATCCAGTCGTGTGCGCCGAGGACGATGTCAGGGCCGTTGCCGGCCTGGTTGGCGGTGATGAAGTTGGGCTGCAAGTCATTGGCGACGGTCTGGACCGCCACCGAGATGCCCTGCTGCTTGCCCCAGGTCTTGGCGATCTCCTTGAGGGAGTCCGCCTTCTTCTGATCCGCCCAGATGACCAGATCGGCATCGGAGTCGCCTGCCGAGGCGTCAGACGCCTGTGAGGCAGCGCCGCCCGAGGCTGCCGTACCCGCAGTATTGCGCGAGCCGGAGCAGGCGGCCAACGTTGGCACGGTGGAGGCCAGAGCGGCCATCGTCAGGAAGGATCGGCGGGTGGGTGCCACAGGGATTCTCCTTCGAATCAGATCCGCAGCGAGGAGTTCCTCGCCTGGCACCATAATTTAATCGGCTTATGTAAAGATTGCAAGAGACTAATGAAACTTGCATCCGTGTGCCCTAGGCAACGGTTGTGGCCTCCAGCCACGTCGTCGTCGCCGGGGGTACGAGTAGACGCCCCTCCTCCTGGCGCAGGGGCTGGGAGGATAGGAGAACCTTGGCCTCGGCCGGCAAGGTGACGGGGGAGTCGGAGGTATTGACGACGACCAGGACGCCACGCACCAGGAAGGAGAGGGTCTGGGGCGGGCACCACTCCAGCCCGGTGACGAAGGCCAGGGGAGCGCAGGCCAGGTTGTACTCGTGCCGCACGTGGGCCGCGTGGCGCACGGTCGCAGTCGGAGAGCCGAACTGAGAGGACTGCACCTGCGTGTGCTCAGCCACCATGTCGGCCAGCTCCAGGGGAGCGGTTGGCTTGTCGGAGTCGGACAGGGCGATCTCATCGCCCTGACGTAGGTAGAGCGAGCCGGGCAGGGCCAGCATCATGGCCTGCAGGGCGAGCCCTCGACGCAGCCGTTCATCGTGGTTGACGGAGTACCAGCGCTGCCCGTCGCCCGGATCCAGGTGCTCGGAGAGATGTGGGGAGGCAGGGAATCGCCAGGTGGGGGGTGCCCCGAAGCGGTCGTGCTCGTCCAGCGACCGGGTCAGGAGGGACGTGAGCGACTCGGCGTTCCACCGTGTCAGCGTCAGACAGTCGTCGCGCAAGTGGTGCACCCAGTCGTCCTGGAGGTGATGACGCAGTGACTCCGGGTAGTCGGCGGTCACGTCGGCACCGATGATGCCCTCGTCGACGTACTCGGCCAACTGGCCGTGCAGCATGGCGCAATAGGTGCTGAGTCGATCCAGCCGGATTCCCCTGGTGAGTTGGGGAGGCATGATCGTGCCCAGGTCGATGCCGGCCGCACCGGCCTGCAGGTAGGCCTCCGAACGGCGCAGCAGGTCGTCAGCGGCGCCTTCGAGGCCGGTGACGAAGCCGGTGGTCTGCTTGGCGTAGGGTCCCGTGATCGGACCCAGCGCACCGGAGATGCGCACGATGGTGCGCAGCCCCTGCTCCCCGGCCTCGTCGATGAAGCGGCGGATCGAGTCCATCTCGGTGTCGATGTCGAGCAGGCTCGGACGGATGAGTACCGCGTCCATGCCCAGGTAGCGGGCGTGCTCGATGATGGGGATCGGTGCGGTCCAGCTCGGCTGCTCCCAGGGCAGGTGAGGGATCTCGTAGACCAGTGCGTGGCGCCACCACTCTTCCGGACCGTCGTAGGGTCGGTGAACGAGGGTTGTGGTGGTGGTCACGGCAGGTGTCTCCCTTCCGCGGGTGCTGCCGGGGACTTGACGTCCAAGAGTGATTCATCGATGTCAGGAGGGTGCGTGGTGACCACAAGCTGGAGGGATCGGGTACCGGTGCTCCCCTGGGATGGTGTCGGAGGTTTCGGAATGGTGACGACCATGGTAACCCGCTTCTGCGCTACCTTGTGACTATGTCAGCGCAGAAATCTGGATCCGAGCCTGTGCGTATCGACGGACGAGACGCCCTTGGCCTGTCCGGGTACCGAGTGCAGGACGCTGAGCGCTTTCGTTCACGAGCAGGCGAAGAATCCCCAGCGCACCCTTTTCGAGCGCGACCGGGCCCGGGTCCTGCACTCCTCGGCGCTGCGGCGCCTGGGGGCCAAGACCCAGGTGCTGGGGCCCGCTGCTGACGACTTCGTGCGCACCCGGCTCACCCACTCCCTGGAAGTGGCGCAGGTGGGGCGCGCCCTGGGGCAGGCGCTGGGATGCGACCCCGACGTCGTCGATACCGCCTGCCTGTCCCATGACCTGGGCCACCCTCCCTACGGGCACAACGGTGAGAAGGCGCTCGACGTCGTGGCCCGCCAGATCAGGGGGCTTCGAGGGCAATGCCCAGACCTTCCGGATCCTCACCCGGCTGGAGCCCAAGACCCTTGATGCGGCCGGGCGCCGGTCGGGCGTCAACCTGACGCGGGCCAGCCTCGATGCCGTCGCAAGTACCCGTGGCTCAGGGGAGGGGCCGGGTGGACCGAGCGGGCGCAGTGCGCGCAAGTACTCCGCCTACGACGACGACGCCGAGATCTTCGCCTGGATGCGTCAGGGGGCCCCGGAGGGCAGGCGCTGCATCGAGGCACAGATCATGGACCTGTCCGACGATGTCGGCTACTCCGTCCACGACGTCGAGGACGCGATCGCCCTGGGACGCCTGGACCCGGCCTGCCTGACCGACCCCGCGAGGTCGATGAGCTGCTCGAGGGCTACGCGGGCCTGGTACGGCACCGACCTGAGCGCCGACGCCCTTGGGGGCGGCTTTCGACAGGCTGGCCGGCCGGCCCCTACTGGATCCGCTCCTACAACGGCTCGGTGGCCGACGCAGCGCATCTGAAGAACCTCACCAGCGAGATCATCGGACGCTTCGTCTCCGCGGTCGCCTCCGCCACCCGCCAGACCTACGGCGACGGGCCCCTGACTCGCTACGAGGCCGAGCTCGTCATCCCCCGAGGCAGACCGCCGCTGAGATCCTCCTGCTCAAGGGCATCGCCGTGCGCTACGTCATGGAGCCCGCGGGAGCACGAGCCGGTCTACCTGCGCCAGCGCACCCTCATCTTCGACCTCGCCGACGTCCTCATGACCGAGCGGCGGGAAAGGGGATCGACCCGGTCCTGCTCGATGTCTGGCACCGGGCCGAGACCGATGATGCGCGCCTGCGGGTGGTGGTCGACCAGATCGCCTCCCTGACGGACACCTCCGCGCGGGCCTGGCACGCCCGGCTGTGCGGCATGTTCTCCGAGTCTAGCTGTACTGGTCGGGGGCCCCTTCAAGCCCTGGGCCGCAGGATGTCGGTGCCCTCGCCTACGATGGCCCTGTGGTGGGACTGATCAGGCGCGAGGACATCGAGGCGGTGCGCGAGCGCGTCCGGGCTTGAGGACGTCGTCGGCGAGCACGTGACCCTCAAGAGCGCCGGCGTCGGCTCGCTCAAGGGGCTGTGCCCTTTCACGACGAACGCACGCCCCTCCTTCCACGTCCGTCCCCAGCTTGGCTACTGGCACTGCTTCGGCTGCGGTGAGGGCGGTGACGTCATCACCTTCATCGAGAAGATCAACCACCTCGGTTTCGCCGAGGCCGTCGAGTACCTGGCGGACCGCACCGGGGTCCAGCTGCGCTACGAGGAGGGCGGTGCGGTGCGGCGCGGGGTCGAGCCGGGCACTCGGCAGCGCCTCATGGACGCCAACCGGCTGGCCGAGGCCTGGTTCCGCGAGCAGCTCGCCACCCCGGAGGCTCAGGCGGGGCGGGACTTCCTCACGTCCCGGGGCTTCGACCGCCACGCCGCCGCGCACTTTCGGCGTCGGCTACGCGCCCACCGGGTGGGACAACCTCGCCCGCTACCTGCGCGGCGCCGGCTACACCGAGGCCGAGCTGGTCGACTCCGGGTTGTGCAGCCGAGGCGGGCAGGATGGGCGCCGAGTCTACGACCGATTCCGAGGCCGACTCATCTGGCCCATCCGGGACGTCACCGGAGCCACCGTCGGCTTCGGGGCCCGCAAGCTCGGAGGATGACCAGGGCCCCAAGTACCTCAATACCCCCGGAGACCCCCGGTCTTCCACAAGAGCCAGGTGCTCTACGGGCTGGACCTGGCCCAAGCGGGAGGTCGCCCGCTCCCCACCGGATCGTCGTCGTCGAGGGCTACACCGACGTCATGGCCGCCCACCTGTCCGGGGTGACCACGGCCGTGGCCACGTGCGGGACCGCCTTCGGTGCGGACCACGTGCGGGTCGTGCGCCGCCTGCTGGGGGATGTCGATGACCCGGCGGCGGGCGTGGTCACCGGTCAGGGGCGCGAGGCCCGTGGCGGCGAGGTCATCTTCACCTTCGATGGCGACGCGGCCGGTCAGAAGGCCGCGCTGCGTGCCTACGCCGAGGACCAGCGCTTCGCCACCCAGACCTTCGTGGCCGTCGACCCCGGCGGCCTGGACCCCTGCGACCTGCGCATGAAGGAGGGAGGGATTCAGGGCATCCCGCGTCTGCTGTCCCAGACGGGTGCCCGCTGTTCGAGTTCGTCATCCGCACCTCCCTGTCCCACCTGGACCTGGACACCTCCGAGGGCCGCGTGCGGGGGACTGCGCTCAGCGGCGCCGGTGGTGGCAGGTATCCGGGACCGAGCGCTCAAGCGCGAGTACACCCGGCGCCTGGCCGGATGGCTGGGACTGCCCGATGCCGAGGTCCACAGCGCCGTCAGGGCCGCCAGGGCGGCGAGGGGCCCCAGCCCCCGCAGCGGCGCGGGGCGGCCAGTGGCCCGGCCGATGAGACAGCCGGTCCCGATGCCGCCGCCCCCGGTACGGGGCCTGCCGCCGGTGACCGATCCCTGTGGAGCAGCTCGAGCGTGAGGCCCTGGCCGTCATCATCCAGTTCCCGGTGGCGGCTCACCAGGCCGGCGCGGACGAGCTGGGGGCCGACTCCTTCGGCCAGCTCACCCACCGGGCCGTCTACGAGGCCGTAGCCGCAGCCGGAGGCACCGGGGAGGTGCCGGGGCTGGTCCAGCAGGCGGTGGCCGCCGGGCATGGGGGAGCAGGAGGCGCAGCGCCGAGCCACGCTGCGTTGGCTCCAGCAGGGTGCGCGACGGCGCCATCGGCCTGGTCGAGGCCGCCATCACCGAGCTCGCCGTGGCACCCGCTGCCCACTGCCCAACGATCCGGGGGCGGGGCACGGAGGTCGACGCCTCCGGCCTGGAGCGCTACGCCAAGGGCGTGCTCAGCTCCCTGGCCATCATGGGCATCAATCGTCAGCTGGTCGAGATGCGCTCACGGCACCGACGCATGTCCCCGCAGGATGAGGGCTACCGCGAGCTCTTCTCCCAGATCGCCGCCCTCGAACAGCGCCGCATGCAGATCCGGCAGGGGACCTGAGGCCGGGCGGTGGCCCACCGGGCAAAAAGCAGTGCAGGGTAGCCTGGCGGTCATGCTGATCCCTGCGCCGTCGTCAAGGCATCAACCGTCCGCTCCACCGCCACGCTGCCCGCTGGAGATGCGCGAACAGCTGCGCGAGCCCGTCCCTGGGCGCCGTTCCCCTGGACGAGGACGGGCTCGACATGGGCGGTGGCCACGGCGATGCCCCTGGTGGTCTTCAGCGGGCGCAGCAGGCCCGAGACCCACGCCCTGGGACGAGGTGGAGCAGGGGACCTGGGACGGCCAGATGACCGCGATCTTCACCCTGAGGTGGACGGAGCAGGATCGCGACGACCTATGCCTGCAGGTCCCGGTCGGAGTCCGCGACGGCGACACCTACGTCTCCAGCGGACGTGGCTCCCCTTCGCCAAGGCCCTGCGCCAGCGGGTCGAGGCCGCCATCATGCACAGCGCCGTGGCGACGCTCCCCTGGCGGCGCCACGGCCACAGCCAGCGTGCGTCGGAGCGGTGATGGCGAGACTCTACTCCGTCACCCGGCCGACTGATCGTCCCAGGTCGACGGATGAGGAGGATCGCTGCAGGCGCTTCGAGCGCTGGAGAATCGCGTCCGTGAGGGTGTGGGCCTGCCCACACGGTAGAGATATCCTGGAATATGCAGCGTTTTCTGATGCTTCGCCGGATTCGACGTCGCCGCGGGATGTTGCTAAAGTTCACTGCGCGTCAAACGCATTCCTGCGTAGCTCAATGGCAGAGCATCCGACTGTTAATCGGACGGTTGCTGGTTCGAGTCCAGCCGCAGGAGCTCGCCGGACCTCGGCCTCATCGGCCGGGGTCCCACTCGTTCTCGGGGACGGGTGCGTTCCGGGTTGTCGGCGTGAGTGCGGTGCCCTCGCTACCCCCGGGCGGTGAGGGCCGCCTCGGACGCGGCGGACCCGGCTGGTACGGCGACCACGGACGCCACCACGGTCTTCGAGGTCCCCAGGTCGCCACGCAACCCGGACCACCCGACGATGAAGCCCGTTGAGCTCATCACCCAAATACTTACCAACTCCTTCCCCGCCCGGCGACCTGGTCTTGGACCCTTCGGAGGCTCGGGCTCACCCCTCATCGCGGCCGTGGACCGGATCATGGAGGTCTCGGAGCAGCGTAGAGACTCCTGGAAGCGCTTCAGCGCGCGATGCAGCGAGTTGCCGACGGCGGCCGTAGGGGAAGTGCAGATGATCCCACTACCCTGCATGAACTTCATAGTGGCGAGGCAGGGGTTTCGCAGTCGGCAAGACACGTCCTCATGCAGGCTGCTTGGTGGCCGATCGTTTTTATCGTGGATGTTACGTGTTCGTGACGAACAGTTTTCGGACTGTCGTATCCAACGATCGAGGGAGTTCACATGCAGCAGACGTTGCAACAACTGCCACTCACCCTGGCGTACATCGGCGCCGACCTGGTCGCCATCGGTATCCTGGTCGGGGCGCTCTACATCCGCGCCACGGGCGTCGAGACCTGGTGGCCGCCTATATCGGCGTTAACGTGGGTGTCCTGGCCGTCACCCTGTTGTTGTCATCGAGCAGCCATGTCGGCGCTGGCCTGGGGCTGGGGCTCTTCGGAGTTCTGTCCATTATCCACTCACGCCCTCCCTCGCTGGCCCAGGGAGAGGTGGCCTATTTCTTCGCGGCCCTGGCCCCTCGGCCTGCTCGGCGGGATCCAGAGCCACCTACTCGTCGTCTCCATCCTCATGGTCCTCATCCTGGCGGCGCTGTGGGTCGGCGATCACCCCGGTCTCATGCGCTACAACCGCAACCAGACTGTCACACTCGACCGGGCCATCCCCAATGAGAACGATGTCGTCCTCGAGCTCGAGAGGTTGCTGGGCGCACAGGTGCGCAGTGTCGACCTCAAGAATCTCGATCTGGTCAACGACATCACCATCGTCGACGTGCATACAAGCTTCGGTCTCAGTCGCGTGCTTCGATGCCGCCTGCCCAGCAGGACGTTTTTGCTTCCGTCCCAGCAGCATGAGGCATTGCTCCCGCAGCAGCAGTCGCCGCCTCAGCAGCAGTCGGAGTCAGCCTGATTAAGGCCGGCTTCAAGACAACATCACGGGACGGTGCCGACGTGGCGCCGTCCCGTTTTCCTGAAGCCTGGATCCGATCTCGACTGAGCGAGGAGGGTACCGTGTCCTCGCCCACCGCCACCCGAGTCCCTGGAGAAGGAAGCGGTCCAGTTAGCGGTAGAGGCGGATGGAGCGCGGGGCGCGTCCGGCGGCCTGAATGGAGATGGTCTAGTGAGTCCTCACCCGGTCAGGGTGAGGACTCCTCTCTTTCACTCGTGCACAGAATCCATCACAGGACCTCCAGTCGAGCTCGTCCCGGCGCAGCACGTGCGCTGCTCCACGATGGGCCGAACATGACCTGTCCACTTCAGTCATGGGAGGATGCCGCCATGGCATACCGCGACATCCGCATTATCGGCGACCCGGTCCTGCGCACCGAGTGCGACTGGATCACTGACATCGACGACTCCGTCAAGGCCCTGGTCGAGGACCTGCTCGAGACGGTCGATGAGGACGGCCGGGCGGGCCTGGCGGCCAACCAGATCGGGGTCGGGCTGCGCGCCTTCTCCTGGAACATCGACGGCGAGATCGGCTACATCCTCAACCCCAAGATCGTCGAGCTCTCCAAGGACGAGTACCAGGACGGAGACGAGGGCTGCCTATCGGTACCGGGTCTGTGGTTCCCCACGGAGCGCGCCTGGTACGCCCGGGCCGAGGGCACGGACCTGAACGGCAAGGAGGTTGTCGTCGAGAGGGGAGGAGCTCATGGCCCGCTGCATCCAGCACGAGTGCGACCACCTGGAGGGTCACCTCTACCTCGACCGCCTCGACCGGAAGAACCGGGCCGCGGCCATGAAGGAACTGCGTGCTCAGGGGGTTGTGACGACGCCCAGGGTCAGCAAAGTCGGGTGGGGCAACAGACGTGACAGTCTGTTGCCCCACCCGCGTTACCTGAAGGCGACGATACGGCGGCGGTCCCGCGTTCCGCGGGCTTCTAGCCCACCCGGTGCAACCAACGTACGGGCGCACCGGCCCCTGCGTAGCGGAACGGTTCGAGCTCGTCGTCCCAGGCCTGGCCCAGCGCCAGGTCCAGCTCGCGGCGCATCCTGTCGGGATCGGCCGCGTAAACCAGTGCAGCACGAATCCGGTCCTCGGGAACAACGACGTTGCCGTGAACATCGGTCTGGGCATGGAAGATCCCCAGGTCGGGGGTGTGGGACCAACGGCCGCCGTCGGTCCCCACGCTCGCCTCCTCGGTGACCTCGTAGCGCAGGTTCGCCCAACCGCGCAGGGCGGAGGCAGACTGGCTCCTGCGTCCGGCGGGGCCCACCCAGCTGGTCTCCGCTCGCATCATGCCCCGAGCGGCAGGCTGCTCGGTCCAGTCCAGGTGGACACGCGAGACCGAGCACCTCGGCCGCCGCCCACTCGATGTGAGGGGCAGAGCGCCCGAGGTGCTGAATGCACGAAAAATTACACCGCGGGTGTGAGGCACCGATCATGAGTATCGCCTCCTGGTTGGTTTCGAGATTCGCCTTCCCCAACGGTCTCGACCCTCAGCGGGCTCATGTCATGACGTACGCGGCATGCATGGCTATTGTGCACGACGTAACCAGCCGGGTCCAGCGCGGTGGATCACAGGCCAGGTCCTGCAGTGCGGTCCGTCCGCTCCCGACTTACTCGCGGGTGAAGACGAGCGCGACATTGTGACCCCCGAATCCGAAGGAGGTGCTGGCCGCTGCAGCCAGCGCGGGAAGGTCACGACCCCGCGGCCCGACGACGTCCAGCCCGAGCCGGGTCAGCTCGGGATCCACTCCGGCGGGCAGGAGCGTCGGCGGTGCCCACCGCTCATGCAGGGCCATGACGGTCAGGACCGCCTCCAGGCCACCGGCCCCGCCCAGAAGATGGCCGGTCGCAGACTTCGTGGCACTGACAGCCGCATCCGGCACAACCTTTGTCAGGACGCCGGCCTCGACGACGTCACCGGCAGGTGTCGAGGTGGCATGGGCGTTGACGTGCCCGACGGCACTGGAGGCAAGGCTCGCGCGCTCCAGCGCCAGCCGCAGGGCCCGCTCCTGCTCCGCCCCCGATGGCTCGGGGCGTGCGACGTCGTAGGCGTCGGCGGTGACCGCGGAGCCCGCCAGTACGGCCATGACCCGTGCGCCACGGGCCATGGCGTGCTCGGCGCGCTCCAGGACGAGGATCCCGGCACCCTCGCCCAGGACGAAACCGTCACGGTCCGGGGCGAAAGGGCGTGAGGCGGTCCGTGGGTCGGTGTTGCGCATCGACAGTGCCCTCATGGCACCGAAGGCGGCCACGGTCATCGGGTGGAGAGCCGCGTCCGTGCCGCCGGCCACGACGACGTCGGCCCGTCCCAGCGCGATGAGGTCCGCCCCGTGGGCAATGGCCTCGGCCCCTGAGGCGCAGGCCGAGACCGGAGCGTGGATACCGCCGCGCGCCCCCAGCTCGATCCCGACGGCGGCCGCCGGAGCGTTGGGCATGAGCAGGGGACCGCCGTTGGCAGAACGCGTCGCGGGGCCCTTGTCCCTCAGGGTGTCCCACGCCTCCATGACAGACAGGACCGGCCCCATGCCGGAGACACGGACACCGCGAGGCGCTGTGCGGCGAGCTGCGGGGCCCCCGCCTGCTCCCAGGCCTGGCGGGCGGCCAGCAGCGCGCACTGGCTGGCGCGGTCGAGACGGCGCAGCTGGCGGGGTGGAAGCAGATCGGCCGGATCGACCGCCAAAGGCGCGCCGATCCGCACAGGGCAAATCGTGAGCCTCCACCCAGTCATGCTCGAGAGGGCGAATCGCGCAGGTGCTCTGACGCAGGACGCTCCAGGTCGAGTCGACGTCTCCGCCCAGGGGTTGACGGTCCCCAGGCCAGTGATGACGACGTCGCCGGGACGGCAGGCGGCGGCCGAGGTCATCCGGTCTCAGGCCTTCTTGGCGGTCACGAGATCCACCAGCGCTCCGACGGTGGGCAGGGTCGGAATGAGAGAGTCGTCAAGGGCCACACCGAAGCGCTCCTCGACCTGGGTGGCGATGGTCAGCAGCCCCAGGGAGTCGACGTCGAGATCCTGGGCGAACGTGGTGGAGCGGGTGATGTCCTTGGCGTCAACGCCGGACTCCTCGCTGACGATCTGAGTGATGACGGCCAGGACGTCGTCGTTGCTCTGCTCGGCCATGATGCGGCTCCTTCTGCCGTCGCGACGGAGCCGGCTGGGATCCGCGCGGCGCGGTGGTTGGGCGGTTGGTTGGTGTGCCGGCGGCGGTGCCGCAGGTAAGACCATTGTCCCAGACATCAGTGAGCCTTCCGGAATCGGTATCCCGCCGACATGCCGCAACGACACTGAGACCGGCCCGGTCCGAACGAGGCGGATGGGCCGGTCTCAGGTAAGTCATGGAGCGGGTCAGGCCTCACGGCCGACGGCCAGCCGGCCAACGATGATCGCCATGTGCAGCATGAGCCCGTCACGCGCATTCGTTGCGTCCCAGCCGACCTGCTCGCTGACCCTGCCCAGCCGGTAGCGCACCGTGTTGGCGTGCACGAACAGGTTCCGGGCAGTCGCCTCCAGGCTTCCGCCCAGGGCAAGGTAGGTGGCCACGGTGCTCTCGAAGGGGTCGCCCATCTCGTGGAGGGGAGCGTGCACCAGGCTGAGGATCTGCTCGCCGGCAAGCTCGTCACCTGCTAGGGAGGCGCTCGGGGAGAAGGTCGTCCGCGTGCACGGGATTCGGCGCCTCAGCCCAACCCGGCAGGGCGCGCAGTCCGGCCAGGGCTGAGCGCAGTGAACGGCCCGGCGTGTGAGATCCCCGGTACCACAGGGCCGACGACGGCTGGGCCTCCCAGCCCGCCGGCCACCTGCATGGCGGCCTGGTCCACCAGCTGTTCGGCTGTCCTCCCGGGAGCCCTGAGGGACGGGGTGCTTGGACGATGAGCCATGAGCCTGCGAGCCGCCCCCCAGGACGATGAGGACGGAGTCGCCTCGCACGGACACCAGGCAGTCGCTGGCGAGGTTGCGGCACTCATGACGCAGTCGGGAGACCCCGAGCGCGTCCAGGGTCGTCCTGGCGGCGATGGCCACCACCGGCCCGGTGCCGTTCCAGCCGGCGGTTCCGGCCCGGGTGGCGGCGTCCTCGGGATCGTCATGAAGCATCGCGTCGACCGCGACGGACTCCAGCCTGGCATCCCAGGCGCCGCGTGCCTCGGCCGCCCGGGCATACACCTCGGCAGCTGCGAAGCCGACATCGCGCCCGAAGGTCAGAACAAGGATACGGACTGTGTCATGATCCTCCTTGGGTACGGCGCGAGGCGCTTCGTCGACGACGACGTCCAGAACCGTGCGCACCAGCGCCAGGGTCTGCTCCAGCGTGATGACCCCGGTCAGGGCGGCGGGGGCCACAGAGAAGATCTGGGAGGGGACCAGCGGGGTCGAAGGATTCTCCGCCGAGTCGACGAACATCGTGACACCCAGGCGGGCCACTGCCGCGATCTGGTCACGGGATCCTTCCGGCAGGGTTCGGTAAAAATCATGGGCCGAACTGATGCGGTCCAGTGAGTGTTCAATAATTGTGTCCTGCGCCTGTCGCAGTGCAGACACCCCAGGCGCTCAACTCATCCATGCTGTGGATGTTACCGACTGGAATATCGTGATGACAGTAGGTTCTCGATTGGCGCGGCGTGCGATCCGACACGAGTTTGTGTTGAAAATACGGGGATAACTCAGAGTGGCGTGTCGCTGAGGCGAAGTGGATTACACAGGTTACAATAGCGTAACCATGTGGTAGAACCTGCGGTAAGTGAATCTGCAATGACTCCCGCATGCGTACTGTATGTCCGGACAGAACTGCGTATGTATGCGCTCAACTAGACAACTCGGAGGCTCAGGATGATGCAAGCGACCCGTACAGAGGAAGATCTCCTTGGTGCGCGGGAGGTACCGCTGGAAGCCTATTGGGGAATCCATACGTTGCGGGCGATGGAGAACTTCCAGATCTCAGGGTCGGTGGTTGGCGACGAAGAGGCTTTTGTTCGTGGCATGGTGCAGGTGAAGAAGGCCTCGGCGTTAGCAAACAGTGATCTGGGGGCGCTTGACTCCGGAGGTTGCGGGTGCGATCGTGGGCCTGTGATCAGGTGCTGGTCGCTGAGCGATGCCTGGACCAGTTTCCTGTCGACCAGTTTCAGGGAGGGGCTGGCACCAGCGTCAACATGAATACCAATGAGGTGATTGCCAATCTCGCGCTGGAGTACCTGGGATACGCCAGGGGCGTTACGACGTCGTCAACCCCAACGATCACGTCAATAAGTCCCAGTCGACGAACGATGCCTATCCGACTGGATTTCGTTTAGGTTGTTCGCGCTCGTTGATGACCTCATCGACGAGCTCGCGCGTCTCATCGAAGCCATGCGTGCCAAGGGAGCGGGTTTGTTCACGTCCTGAAGATGGGACGAACCCAGCTCCAGGATGCCGTGCCCATGAGCCTGGGGCAGGGAGTTCGAGGCCTTCGCCGTTCTTCTTGAGGAGGAGATCAGTCGGCTTCACAACAACGCCGCCCTGCTTCTGGAGGTGAACCTCGGTGCCACCGCGATCGGGACGGGGCTCAACACCCTCCGGACTACCAGAGCACCGTCGTCGAGCGTCTGCGCGAGGTCACCGGGCTTGATATTCGGGGTGCGCACGACCTCCTGGAGGCTACGAGTGACACTGGCGCCTATGTCTCCATGCATGCGGCGATCAAGCGTCTGGCGGTCAAGCTCTCCAAGATCTGCAATGATCTACGACTGCTGTCCTCCGGGCCTCGCGCGGGGCTGGGGGAGATCAGGCTGCCTGAGCGCCAGGCCGGCTCCTCCATCATGCCCGCCAAAGGTCAACCCGGTGATCCCGGAGGTGGTCAACCAGGTCTGCTTCAAGGTCATCGGCAATGATGTCGCGCTGACCTTCGCCGCTGAGGCGGGTCAGCTCCAGCTCAATGTTATGGAGCCGGTGATCGCTCAGGCCATCTTCGAGTCGATCAATCTCCTCACCCGTGCGATGTCGACTCTGCGTGAGCTGTGCATCGTGGGAATCGAGGCCAACGAGGAGGTGTGCCGTCGTAACGTCCTGGACTCGATCGGAATCGTCACCTACCTCAACCCGGTGATCGGTCATCACAATGGTGATCTGGTGGGACGAGAGTGCGCCCGTTCAGGGCGCAGCGTGCGAGAGGTGGTCCTGGAGATGGGGGCTGCTCGAGGAATCTGTTCTCGATGAGATCCTCAGCCCGGAGAATCTTCTGCGTCCTCACTTCCGTGACCTGAAGGTGTACTCCGGCTCTGACCCGTCGACTCCTCCGGTGGTGCCGACGGCGCCCGATTCCGCGGGCTGAAGCGCCTCGACCTCCGATATCGGCGGACGGCACGTAGTCCGCTGCTGCTGTTTTTTGCTGATATCGGAGGTCGTTCTAGCTCTTTGGTGAACGTATCAGGAGAAGACGCGGCAGGAGCGGATGACCGGTGCGTGGGCGTCCTTTCCAATCACATTGAGGCCTTGCGGGTCGACCTTCGACTGCGGCGGCCCGGAGCTCCAGAAGACGTAGTTGAGATTGTCGCCATCGCTTGATCCGAATGTGACTTTATTGGAGGCGTCGATCCAGATCGTGTTGTCGAACCCACGGACAGTGAGTGACTCAATCTCGCCCTCGATGATGACGACAAGGTTTGTTGAGGTGATTGTTACGTCCCGAGCACCTGCCGAGACCTTGACCACCCGATCGGCGGAAAGATCGTCTCCGGTGATATCGACCTGGTCGGAGGCGGGAACCACCTTGGTGACCTGAGCCTCCGCTTGAGCGCGGTTGTCCTCCTCGTCGTTGTCGGTCAGCTCTTCGTCGTAGTCGCGCACGTCGGAGGACGTGCAGTTCCCTGCACTCCAGCGGGTCAACAGGTGTATCGGCATCCAGGCCCTCCGTGGGCTCGTCATCCCCTCCTTGGCGGTGGCGGTCTCGTGGACGTGGTTCGAAGAGGCCGAGGACATCCTCGCAACGAGCGTCCGGCCGACCGAGCATCCGGACAGCGTCAGAAGGCACACGGCTGTGAAGGAGATGGAGCGCAGGAGCGGAGAGCGGGACACCTGAGGGCCTCTTTCGGTAGATGTGACGGTGCCGGTGGAACGAGGGAGGTCTCGCTCCACCGGCACCGCAATTGGTCAGCGCGTCCAACTATAGCCGTACGGGCAGGATCAGGACTCGCCTCCCTGACCGCCGGAGGTGCCTGCGTTGACGTTGGTCAGTTCTGTAGCGGGAGACGGCCTGAGCCAGGACGGACCGGTCGAGGCGGCCCTGCTCCACCAGCGCCTGGAGGGCTCGGACCACGACCGACTGGGCGTCAATGAGGTAGTGGCGCCTGGCTGCGGCGCGGGTGTCGGAGAAACCGAAGCCGTCGGCACGCAGGGTGTAGTAGTCGCCGGGCACCCAGGCACGGATCTGATCAGGAACCAGGTGGTCATGGTCGCTGGTGGCGACGAAGGGACCGTTGGCCCCGGAGAGCTTCTGCGTCACGTAGGGAACCTGTCGCTCGGCGTCGGGGGCCAGGAAGTTGGCCTTCTCAACCTCCAGGGCCTGACGGCGCAGCTCGTTCCAACTGGTGACGGACCAGGTGGTGGCCCGCACTCCCCAGTCCTCGGCCAGGATACGGCGGGCCTCCTCGATCCAGGGCATCCCGACACCGGAGGCCAGGAGCTGGACCTCGGGGCCCTCGCCGTCGGGGGAGGGGCTGATGCGGTGGATACCGCGCAGGATGCCCTCGACGTCGACGTCGTCGGGCTCAGCGGGTTGGTGGATGGGCTCGTTGTAGACGGTCAGGTAGTACATGACGTGCCCGGTTGCGGCCCGAATCCGGGCCGTACCAACGCTCGAGCGCGTCGCGCACGATGTGCCGGATCTCGTAGGCGTACGCGGGGTCGTAGCTGACGACGGCGTCGTTGGTGGCGGCGATCATGGGGGAGTGGCCGTCCATGTGCTGGGTGCCCTCACCGGTCAGGGTGGTGCGCCCGGCTGTGGCTCCGATGATGAAGCCGCGGGTCAGCTGGTCACCGGCGGCCCAGAACTGGTCACCGGTGCGCTGGAAGCCGAACATCGAGTAGAAGATGTAGACCGGGATCATGGGCTCGCCGTGGGTGGCGTAGCTCGTGCCGGCCACCTGGAACAGGGAGACCGAGCCGGCCTCGTTGATACCCGTGTGCATGAGCTGGCCGGAGGTGGACTCACGGTAGGAGAGCATCATGTCGGCGTCGACGGGCGTGTAGTTCTGACCCTGGGTGTTGAAGATCTTCTTGGTGGGGAAGAGCGACTCCAGACCGAAGGTGCGCGACTCGTCCGGAACGATCGGCACGATGCGCCGGCCGATGCCCTTGTCCTTGATGAGCTCCTCGAGCAGGGCGCACGAACGCCATCGTGGGAGGCGACCTCCGCTGCCCGGAGCCGCCCCTGAGGATGTCGTAGGTCTTGTTCCCGGGGAGCTGAAGCTCGACACCGGCATCACGGCGCTCCGGGATGAACCCGCCGAGCTGCTGGCGCCGGTCCAGCATGTAGAGCAGCGAGGGGTCGTCGTCGGCCGGCCGGTAGTACGGCGGCATCTTCGGGTTGGCCTCGAGCTGCTCATCGGTGATCGGGATGTGGAGCCGGTCGCGCAGGGCCTTGAGGTCGTCCAGCGTCAGCTTCTTCATCTGGTGGGTGGCGTTGCGGCCGGCGAAGTGCCCGCCCAGCAGGTAGCCCTTGACCGTGTGCGCCAGGATGACGGTGGGCTGGCCTTTGTGCTCCGTGGCTGCCTTGTATGCGGCGTACATCTTGCGGTAGTCGTTACCGCCGCGCTGGAGGGCCCAGATCTCGTCGTCGGTCCAGTCCTTGACAAGCTCGGCGGTGCGCGGGTCGCGGCCGAAGAAGTGCTCGCGGATGTAGGCGCCGTCATTGGCCTTGAAGGTCTGGTAGTCGCCGTCGAGCGTCTCCATCATGAGGTGCTCGAGTGCGTGGTCCTTGTCTGCAGCCAGGAGCTGGTCCCAGCCGCGGCCCCAGATCACCTTGATGACGTTCCATCCGGCGCCCTTGAAGAAGGCCTCGAGCTCCTGGATGATCTTGCCGTTTCCGCGCACCGGGCCGTCAAGGCGCTGCAGGTTGCAGTTGATGACGAAGGTGAGGTTGTCCAGCTGCTGGCTGGCCGCGAGCTGGAGCATGCCGCGAGACTCGGGCTCGTCCATCTCGCCGTCGCCCAGGAAAGCCCAGGTGTGCTGCTGGGAGGTGTCCTGATGCCCGCGCCCTGAAGATACTTGTCGAACCAGGCCTGGTAGATCGCCTCGGACGGACCAAGACCCATGGAGACGGTGGGGTACTCCCAGAAGTCCTCCATACGGCGGGGGTGCGGGTAGGAGGGCAGGCCGCGGCCACCGGCCGGTCGGGACTCCTCCTGGCGGAACCCGTCCATGTCGGCCTCGCTCAGGCGGCCCTCGATGAAGGCTCGGGCGTAGTTGCCGGGAGAGGCGTGGCCCTGGAAGAAGACGTGGTCGCCGCCACCTGGGTGGTCCTTGCCGTGGAAGAAGTGGTTGAAAGCCCACCTCGTAGAGGGTGGCTGTCGAGGCGTAGGGAGGAGATGTGGCCGCCGACCCCACGCCGGGGCGCTGAGCGCGGGTGACCATGACGGCGGCGTTCCAGCGCAGCCAGCGCCGGTAGGTGCGCTCAGCGCTCTCGTCGCCAGGGAAGTAGGGCTCGTTGGTGACGTCGATGGTGTTGATGTACGGCGTCGTCATCTCGGTGGGCACCGTGACGTTCTTCTGGCGGGCCTGGGCCAGCATGCTCAACAGGATGTAGCGCGCCCGCTTGGCGCCCTTGTCCGCGATGAGGGCATCGAGGGACTCGTGCCACTCCCTTGGTCTCCTCTGGGTCGTTGTCGGTCACCTTCGTCAGGAGGCCGTCAATGAGCGGCGTGGAGTCACTGGTGGGGCTCACGGAATCCTCTTTCCTCGCGTCTGTGCGGTGGGCCCGAGCCTCACGTGCGCGCCATGGCACCGAGAACAGCGTCGGCGTACGCCTGAAGTCAGGCCGCTGTGGATGATGGACCTAATCTACGACCTGACGCGGTGGGAACGCTGCTCCCAGCGGGAGGAAAGTCCTACGTCACGTATGGTGTGAACCACATGTTGGTTGGTAGGTTTCCACATCTCGGTCAGTGACGGTGACTTGGAGAGCGTATCTACAGCCGGAACCACCTTCCCAGCAAAGTTCACGGTAGTCTGACGTGCGTGTTCACTTGCGCGGCTGGCACCGGGTGCGGTGGGCTAGTACCCATCGCCCAGCAGCGGGCGAGCGAGACAGGCGCAGCCCAGAAGGACGGTGTAAAGACGTGACGAGTACAGCGGGTGGGGCTTTCGGCTTCGCCTCCGGCTCTCATCATCCAGGAGTTCGGCTACGACGACGACGTCGACGAGACCTTGCGACAGGCGGTTGAGGCTGAGACCGGAACCACTCTGGTGGACGAGGACTATGAGGACGTGGCCGACTCGGCCATCGTGTGGTGGCGCGACGATGACGGCGACGTCGATGACCTCACCGACCTCCTGGTGGACGCCCAGGCCAACCTTGATGGTGCCGGGCTCATCTGGGTGCTGACGCCCAAGGCGCGCACCACCGGAGCCGTCCAGACTGCGGAGGTCGAGGAGGCCGCCGCCACGGCCGGCATGCACGCGACCTCCGCCGCCTCCATGGGGCAGCACTGGAGCGGAATCAGGGTCTCCAGCCGAGGGCGCTGAGATGGTTCGTGGCTTGAAGGGCTCCGCGGCGCCTTGACGACTCCGGGACGATTGGTCGCTTTCATCCCGTAGGCGGTAGAGTTGCCGCGCAGGGCGACTCCCGCTTTCATGTGCATGTGCAGGCACCTGGCACAATCGTTGCGGCAACGACTGTGTCGTTGAGTGATTCTGCGCCTTGGACCTGTAGCTCAGCTGGTAGAGCAACGCGTTTACACCGCGTCGGTCGTCGGTTCGAATCCGGCGGGTCCACCACAAGCTCCGTATACGAACCCTTGGACCGTGTGGCAGTCTGCCGATTATTCGGAGACAGAATGAGTAACGAGCAGGCAGGAATCCCGGCGGAGCTGGCAGAGGCGCTGTCAGAGAACGAGACGGCGGAGAAGATACTCGAGGCCCTGCGCTTCATCGCACCAGAACGAGTACCTGCGCTGGATCGGTGAGGCGAAACGTGCCGAGACCCGCCAACGCAGAGCCGCTAAGGCTGTGGAGATGTTGGTCGACAAACACGGGTAGAGCAGTCTGTTCCTTACCAGCTCGGTGCGACGGCGAGGGGCAGGCGGATCGCCACGCGACATCGCCGTCGTGGTGCGCATCAAGGTTCTTCGTGAACCGGTGACGCCACCCTGGGATGGGTGCCGAATTGTTGGAGACGGCGCCGCCCTCGGAGAACGACCTGATCATTGATCCAGCGCTCCCACTGAGTGGCGCGCTCCCCGCTCGCCTGTCCTCAGCGGCGCGCGACGTCGACGTCAAGGGAGATCGTCCGGGATCAGGAGCGAGGGCTCGGGGGTGACGATCTCTCAGGCTACGAGCCCCCACGGTCCATCTGAGCCGAGAAGAACCAGCGAACGGTTGAGGTCGTGAAGATCATCGGCGTGCTCGCCCTCGCCGCTCTCGGAGTTCCAGTACCAGCGTGTCAGCCAGAATGACTCCCACACCTGTGTCCAGTTCCGATAGCGTTCTCTCAAAGCTCGATCCAGCAGTGCGAGCGTGTCCCGACCTCGTCCTCCGTCAACCAGCTCAGCGCGAATCCGCACCGCGTCAGCATGGCGGCGCGAACCATGTCCCAGGCCGAGAAGTCCACGTTCCGGATGCCCCGGTCGTTGCTCTGCATGCGCTCCAGGCGCCACAGCGTCTCGGCGGCGTCCTGGGATGACTCGGGCGCGCCTCGTAGCTCGTAGCGCTCGGCCTCCGCCAGCGAGGTGTGTGCTCCATCGGGCTCGCTCCTCGTCGAAGTTGCTTCGGTGGCCGGACGTGGCCAGCCAGAAGATCTGGGTAAGGAGATCAATGCGGGAACGCACTCCCCAGTCACGAGCAAGCATGGCTCGCGTGTCCTCGGGGGCGGAGCAGGTCAGGCGGTCCCACGGATCCTGGTGGCACAGGGCGTACGGCGCTGAGAGTGCTGCAAGCCGCTCGTGCGGGCCCTGCAGCGAACACCGCGGACTTGCAGCCTCTGACGGGGCGGTGGTGCGCGGTGAGCTCGTTCCATGTGGACTCCTCACCCTGGTGAGGGGTGGAAGCGGTTTTATCCTGACGTAACCTAATTTTCTGAAGGATTGCCCTGAAGATCTCCGCGATGTAGAACGCTCCAAAAATCATGAGTACAGCAAAAAGAAGCAGAACCTGCGAGGACATGAAGAGTATTGCAGCATACAAACAGGCGAGTACCAAATGCAGTCACAGGGGTGGTCCAACTGTTATTGGATTGAATGAAGGTTATTCAGGGGTTGGTAGGCGCAGAGGGCTAGGGTGGCTGTGATAGTTTCTTTGAAGGTGTGCAGGGGCGCCTGTAGTCGTGGGCCAGATCTTGAGGATTTGATGGCGCGATGGTTCTCTCCACGACATACCGGATTTCATTTAGGATTTGTTGGCCTGTCGGGCCTTGGGTGAGCTCACTGTTGGGAGGTTTCTTGTAGGGGGTGAGAACCCCGGTTCCGATGTAGCCTTTATCGGCGATGCAGCAGGAGGGGTCGATCTCCAAGAGACCGAAGGTGGTGATGGCCTGTGTCGTGGGTGGCCCCCGGTAGCGGGTCTGAGGCCCACCGCAGGCGCCCGGCGGGCTGACCAGCACTTGCAGGCTCAGGCCGGTGCGCTGGTGCTTGCCCGACCACAGGTCCGTCCGATCCTTCCAGCTCCAGCACGGCAGGAGCGTACCGTCGATGATGTACGCCCCATGGGACCTCTCGACGGTCGCCAGCACAGGCCCCAAGACCCTGGCGATGATCCGGGTGACCACCGAGATCGCCCGCGTGATCGTCGGCTGTGACACATGATCTCGGCGATCGCCTCCTGGAGGTGTTGCGCACATCAACGTCGCCCCGCACCGCGGCACAGTGGGCCAAGAATTCTTGGCGCAAAGAAGATCTCAGTATCACCCGCAGCACCATTTCCACCAGGCAGCTCAACTGCGTTCTGTCCAGGCCTGTGATAGCTTTCTTTACCCGCGACGGCTCGTTCCTGAGAGGTTTCATGTAGCAATCTGATTCTCTAGACCAACGAGCCGTCACCCATTCAACACACCGAACCTAAACCCCCATAGCGCCCCTGAATAACCTTCAATGCCTGTTTATTTACAAACTGTGAACTCGAAGACGTTGCGTCCCCTCGTGCAGCTCGTCTCGGGATGCTGTCATAGGACAACCGCACATGGGTGCTGGCAGTCGTCGTGGAGAAGTCCGTTCCTGGAGTCAGGGCGACAGACGCCTCCTCCAGCACGGTGACAGAAGGTCTGGGCATCGAGCCCTCGTGGAGGATACGTCGAAGTAGACGTAGAAGGCACCATCGGGTAGTACCGGTACGGGCAGGCCGATGCGCTGCAGCCCGTCGAGCACGATGCTCCTGCGAGCAAGAAGCCTCGCCGGCGCTCCTCGCATACAGAAATGGACTGGGGGAGAAGGCCGCCAGCGCAGCCTGCTGAATAGGCGTCGAAGCGCAGAGGAAGTAGTTGACCGCCAGGTTCTCAGCGGATTGCACCAGCTCCCTCAGGAAGGATCGCCCAGCCCAGGCGCCACCCCGTCATCCCGAAGTACTTTGGAGAACGAGTTGATAACGATCGCCTCAGGATCGGTCTCCAGAACACTGTGCGCCGGCGTGCCATCGTCATCGGGATCGGCCAGACCCAGGTAGATCTCGTCGACGATCCGCCAGGCACTGCGTTCGCGCGCCAGTGCGCAGATCGATGCCATCTCCTCGAGGGGAATCGATGTGCCGGTGGGATTGGACGGTGTCGCTAGCATCACCGCGCTCGTCTGCGGAGTCCACGCCGCCTCGGCAGAGGCCCGATCCATCTGGTAACGGCTGGCAGGGACTGGTGGATACCGGAACGATCGGCCCCGTAGGTCTCCACCAGCTGACGGTTGCAGGGATAGGGACGGATCTGCGATGACGACGTCGTCGCCCGGCTCCGTGGTTGCGGCGGCTACCAGCAGAAGCGCCGACGACGCACCGGTCGTCACGACGATCCGGCTGGGATCGACCCTCATACCGTGCCTGTCCCGGTAGAAGTCCGCAATGGCCCTCACGCAACGCGAGCAGTCCCAGAGCGGGAGTAGGGCAGTGACCGGCCGTTCATCACGCGTCGCATCTCCTCGCGGACCGCGGGAGGTGCGCCGAAATCAGGTTCACCCAGGCTGAGCTTGGCGATAGAGCGGCCTTCGGCCTGGAGGATTCCAGCGCGTTCGCCGATGCTCATCGCGTGGAAGGGCTGAGCGGCCTTGGCCCGGGCAGCGATCTTCATGACGGCTCCTTGATGCGGGGAGGACAGGGCCAGTGTCCACCTTCTCATGTCGGGAGGCAATGGTTTCATGAGGGCGCCGATGCTTCGAGAACCGGCGGTGAGGGTTTGCCAGCGACGATGTTGTGCGTCTCAAGTGTTGGTATCGATCGGTGCCCGGGGGCTGCGATCTCATGCTTGTGTCTTTCGTCCGAGCATCGCCAACAGCAGCGGAATAATCAATATCGCCGTAGCTACCCGCGAGACATATCCCGAGCCGAAATTGTCAATGACCAGCTTGCCTGTTGAACTTGCTACAGCAAAGCCGACATAGACCGCAGATGACAGTAATCCGAGGAGAAGCGGAGCAGAGTTCGGGTCAAGCTTCACGATACGTGCCTGCTGTGGCACGGTGAACATCCCGACAAAGAAAGCCGTTGATGGCCAGCATAAGAGGTGCCAGGCTGGCCGCAAAGCAAGGGCTCCAATGCGAGCGTCGGAATCAAACCGAGAATGCAGACGAAGACACATACGAGTGGGCCGCGTGCATCGCTGATCTTCCCAGCGCTGAAATTACCAATGAGGTTGCACACGCCGAACAGTCCAAGGGAAATAATCAATGCGTTCCTGTGGCCTTTGGATACCACTTGAGCATAGGTGAACGGCTGCATGCTGGCGCCGACAACAAGAATGGTAGTCGCAACGATTGCCAGTACTCGCATGTCCGAGAGAGGCCGCAAACGATCCATGAGCGTTGCCGCAGGTAGCTGCACTGGCTGAACTTTTGCTCGAATCCATGTAAGAGCGACGCTCCCCAGGATGACAAGCGACCACATGGTGTAGCGCCAGTTGAGAGCTCCAATAACTAATCCAATTGGGACGCCGATCGCAGTGGCAGTCGTGAGTCCGCCCATGACAGTGCTAGTGCGCGTCCCTGACGCTCTTTAGGTGTGGTGGCGATGGTGATGGCAGATGCGCACGGTAACAAAGCTCGCCCCTGCTGCAGCAACGACTCGCGAAAATAGCGCTATCGCAAAGGTAGGAGAAAGCGCCGTCAAGACGTTGCCGATGGTGAACAGCGACAGACCAAAAGTCAGGGCTGTGTCACGCCTCCAGTTAGCTGTTAAGGCGCCGAGTACAGGCGCGCAGACGGCGAACACTATACTAAAGACCGTCACAAGCTGTGCTGCCGATGTTGTTGGTACGTGAAGGTCTGAAGAAATGTTCCCCAGTAGGCCAGCAATAATGAAGGTGTCGGTACCTACCACGAATGTCGCCATGGTTAGTGGTATAAGTAACTTTACTGAGTTGGATGAAGGTAATGTATTCATATTTCTACGGTATCATTTATGTGTCGTTCAATCAATTGTTGTGGTTGGTGTCGAATGTGTGTCGTGATGTTTATTACAGTGATGTAGCGAAAGAAGGCGTGGGTGGGTCACCTTGCGCCTGCTGATAGATGACGTCAAGTGGAGGGGGAAATTTGCAGGGTGCTGCCAGATTCTTGAGAGGGATGTTTCAGGTATTGACATAGCTACTGTGATGAATGCTTCATTTGAGGAGTGTCTGTCTGAGGCGGCTGACGAATAACAATGTTGCTGTGTCCGTCGCACGGTGTTTTATTGGGAGATTGAGTTTGCAGAGATTGTCCATATGCCTGGCTGGAGATTCAGAGGATCGCAAAGTCGATCCTCCTGGCGGTATGCTGCTGCATGGCATTATGAGCAGCATTGCTGAGTTCTACTCCCCGGAACCTGGCTAATGAGGTCATCGAAAGGGGATGGGCGAGAAAGCCAGGAATGGCGGGACGCTGAGTCAGGCGCCGCTGGGGTATGTGAATGTGCGGGGCGAGATGAGCGTGGGCGGGAGGTTCGGACGGTTGAGCTCGATCAGCAGCGTGCGCCGCTGCTTCGTCTCGCCTTCTCTGAGTATGCCACCGGTAACTGGACGGTGCGGCAGCTGGCCGACCACCTCAACACGACTGGGCTTGAGCATCCCGGCGACGCCGACGACGCCCGGCTCGGCCCATCACGGCAAACGCGCCCTGCATGACATCGCTGCGGCACCCCGTACTACAAGGGCATCGTGCACGTTCCAGGGTGTGGAGTACGCGGGCTAGCACGAGCCGCTGGTGGATGAGGAAACGTGGAGGCAGGTCCAGGTTGTGCTGGGCTCCATCGCAGTGGCGAGCGGGAGCGGATGCATAACCACTTTCCCGAAGAGCACGGTGGTGTGTGGGCGGTGTGGTAGTCGGCTGCTGGCGCAGAACACGAAGAATGGCAAGGGTGCTCTACCCTCTACTTCATCTGCGCCAGGCGGCAGCGGCTGCATGACTGCTCCTTTAAGGCGGTGCTCATTGAGGTGGTGGAGGCGCAGATGCAGGAGCTGTATCGGCGGCTGTACGTCGGTGAGGCGGATCGCCAGGGAGATTGAGCGATATCTGCTGGCGGGAGCTAGCGCGGATCGAGGGGGAGAAGGATCGGAACGTCCGGTCGCTAACGGCGCGGCGGACGAACCTAGAGGATGAGCGGCGCAGGCTGCTGCAGGCGCACTATGCGTGGAGCGGTGCCGCTGGAGCTGCTCAAGGAGGAGCAGGATCGGCTGGGGCGAGAACATGGGATCCAGCGCCAGCTCGATGCCTACCAGGGCAGATGCCAAAGCTGGTGCGGGCGCATGTGGAGCAGGCGCTCGATCTGCTGGAGGACTGCTATCGGCTGTATATGGCAGCGCCGGATCACTTGAGGAAGCAGCTGAACCAGGTGTTCTTTCGAGCGGGTGCTGGTCAACCCGGCGGTAGATGAGGAGGGACGGGTCGTCCTGCCTGGCGACGGTGGTGATGACGGGGCTGGTGGAGACGTGCAGGATGCAGACGATGGTGTGAGGGACGCTGGTGACGAGCCTGATGGACAGCGTGGCCGAGATGAGCAAGAGCCCGGTGTGCGTGCGGTAGACGATGCAGGTGATGAGCCGACACGTCGAGCTGATGAGGCGCCCTGCTCTGTCCGTGTGACGGACACCGGCAGCGATGTCTGCCTGGAAGCACGACTCAACCGGCCGTTCGACCAGCTGGCCAGCGCAAGAGCTGCGGGCTGTGGCCCGGATCGCTGCCCCTACGAAAAATCGCCCACCTCGACGGGAGGTGGGCGACGGTCCTCGGCTGAGACGGTACGCAGGGGCTGTTTCTCAGGGTGAGGGTTTGTATAGCGATGCTGTGGTGCACCTGGGCAGCATCAACTCGAACAACTGGCTACCCCTACTCGCCTTCCGCAAGCGTCTCATCGCGGGTGAGGTTGCTCCGGAGTCGAGCACGGCTAGCGTAGCGCCTACTGCGGAGGCGAGCGAGACCACGACGGCCCGCGGTATCCGTAAGACGGCCTGCCGTCCGATCAGCGCGGCCAAGAAGGAGCAGATCCTGAGCCTTGAGCCCACAGGCATGTCGGCGCGCGAGATCGCTGCCGAGGTCGGTGTAACTGAGTCCACCGTCCGCGCCACGTGCCGCCAGGCCAAGCGACCGCCCCGCCGCAAGCGACACTTCACCAGCGATGATCTCCAACGTGCCCAGCAGCTCCACGCCCAGGGCGCACCTACATCGATATCGGCCTCAGAGCTCGGCTTCGGGCGGGATACGGTGAGCAAGCATCTCAATGGCTGCGCAGGAATGACAAGAGGTGGAGAGCAGTGTCTCTACTCTTCTCGTAGATGACAATTTAGATCGCTAAAGCGCTTCGGTTTCTACCGCACCACGGTGGCCAAACACCTCAAGCAGGCGGGAGAGATGCTGCGCACCTAATCCAGCCGACCCCCTGCCTTCCAAGAGCAGGTGCGGCAGGCCTACGCTGAGATTGGCGCGGTTATACACCGCCCAGAAGCTGGGCGTCGGTAAGGATACGGTAAGGAAGGTGGTGCGGGTGAGTGACAGGTATCTTATATGCACAGAACCCAGAAGATTATTCACGCATGTGACAAACACTTGCGTTTGTTCAAGCTAGGAACCACCTTACCGACCCGGCTGGAGAGACTTTCTGAATCAAATCAAATATCTTCGAAAAGAGTAGACAAATATCTTGTGCTGCCCGAAACGCATACAGATTTCTCTGCGCGAATAGGGTGAGTTGTTTGACTGTCTTTGTAAATAGTTATCTGAGCACCTGCTTGAGAGTCGTCAACCAGGTACTCAATCACCTTTCTAAGCTCGGGGAGAAATTGCCTCCCCAGATAATGATGCAATAGTCGTACCGGTGTCCGCCAGGCGTTACAGTTGCTCAAACAATATCTGAATGGAGAGTTTTGAAAAAGAGTGGATACATTATTTGCCATTATTTCTCCTGCTACGATACCAGATTGTCTCGTCTCACCAAAAATGCTAGTGTCTCCAGAATCGTATCTTACCAATACTTTTTGATGTGAAGGTTTCCGTAACTCGGTTGGTGAAAGTGTCCCGCGTCATTAAATCGAGTTAGGGCAACAAATGTTATTACTAACCCACCTACCGTAATTAAAGCTAACACTCCTACGAGTATATGAAATTTAGTCTGTCTAATCATCCTGACCTAAGTATATATTATTTCATCATGTAGCGAAATAGGAGAGGGTGGATAATTCAAATTTCAGACACCCACTATCTGTCGACAGCGAACTCTAAGAGATCACAATGAGGTCATTATGGTGCACCAACGGCATCCCGCTTGAGCCGTGTAGATCAGTATAGGTAAAGCATCCACTTGAGTAGATGCTGAAAGGGTGACCCCAGCCGACTGCCTGATGAAATCTCTGGATTGGGTACTCTGTCCACTTAAAGTCATAGTAGTCTTCTATTGCATAGCACGATTCAGATGTCTTAATTACCGTAAAATTACGGAGCGCTAAGTAAAGATCCATTCCTGCTATAAAAGTTCCTCCAGGGAACACCAGACAGTCATTAGCATCTTTAAGTGCGCTTAGTTTAACGTACTTTACAAAGTTTTCGTTGTTGGAGAAAGTAGTTCCATGAAATAATTAGCGGCTTTCCCTCCGAGATAATAATGATTATGAAAGATCCCATGCGGCGCTGGAACCGGCTTTCGACCCGACCGCTTGTAGCGGGATCAGGCATTTCTGGAATCGAACATTTTTTAATTTGACCATCAGGCGTCTGTGTCGGGTCGTCTACCGGGGGCTCTGGAGGCTTAGGTGACTCCGGGCGTTCTCCAGGGCTACATTCATTGGTGAGTGGTTCGTCGCTGCGGTATTGATCATGGCGCCGTTAATGTAGCCATCAAATTCGGCAACATTATACCATAGGCCTGAAATCTGCATGGTCCTTCCGCTATTGTGCCCTCAAACCAGCAACCTACTTTTAACTGAAGAAGATGAGGGGACTGTTGTCACGACGTTATACTCAATACCCGGACCACTACGTATGTTCGCATAGTCCCACCCCGGAGCTGAGAATACAGTCGCGACCAGTGTCTCAATCGGCCGAGTTTGAACAGGCGGTGATGTGTTTGAACCAGGCTCGGAACAGGAAGAGGTGACGGGATCATCGCTACCGGTATACAACATTGCATCACTGATATAGCCTGACTCTCCGGATAATCTATACCAAACCGCTGATATCCCATATGGGCCTTGTACTAAGTCTCCAGCAACCCAGCATCCCAAGTTAACTTGCGCTCCTGCATCAACGACGTCGATAACCTCTTCGTCGAGTGAGGGTCCCACACGGACGTTCGCGTAGTCCCATCCAGGCGCCGAAAACACCGTCGCGGTGAATTCATCTGCACTCGCCATTGGTGCAGCAAACACCGCTCCAGTGATCACCAGCAGTATGCTCACGCAGAGCGTCATCAGCTGTCTTGCTTTGCTCGTCTTGCTCATCGTGATCCTCCCTCGGGGATGAGGGCGATGGAGCTGTTGACTCCAGCAGACGTCCTTGCCTGCAGCGTTGAGCCCATACCGCCCTAGCCGGTTAGTAGTGGCGCACGTCACCAACTGTGATGAAACCGTAATAAATAGTGTGGTGGCAGCCAATGCGGCTGAGTGAACGTTGGAAGAACGACGTAACTGCCCCGGGAGTTGGCGACTGTGGGGGCCAACTTCCCAGGGCGAGTCGATATGGTGAGCATGCTCAAGCGCTGGCGGCGTGTACCTGTCCGCACCCGTGTCGCGAGTGGGGACAGGTCAGGATCAGGCCCCGCTGGCCACAGCGGCAGCAGCGAGTTACAGCTAGAGTGACCGTCATCCAGAGGGTCGACCAGTGACGGCAGCAACGTCGTCAGTGGGGACGGTGGCGTTAGCACCGGAGCTGGGTTCTGGAGACAACGTGTCTGGAGATCTGCAGGCCTACTCCAGATACGGCTACACGCTGGTGGCGACCCGACGTGCGCTGGAGGGTCGCACTGGCTGAGAGCAGGCAGACCGAGCAGCGGATAGACCTCAAAGCAGCGCAGCCTCCTGGTGCGGTTCGGGCGGCAAAGTGTCGAGCAGCTGGTGGCCGACTACCTCGACCGCGGGCTGACCCACACGGAGATTTCGCGCGAAGCACGAGGCGGCACTGGAGCACGTAGCAAGTAGATCTAGCAGGCCAAGCGCCAGCGAGCGGAGGCCTCACTTTGATCCCAGTCATCAAATTGCAATTATGCCATCATGCTCCGAAAGTCGACAATAATCCACCTACCTGTGACGATTAACGGAGTATCTGTGTTTCAATGTCCTCGGTATATGTCGACACCTCACCAACGCTCTTAACTGTAAGTCGCCCAATAGTTTATCCGTCCCTACAATTGCATCAACATACACGCGTTGCCGCCCCTCAAAGAAGATCACTGTAGGGTCGCCCCAATGCCGTCACGATGTCACGAAACATCCGAACCTGACAGGCTATCCAACTCCCATGCCACAAGCGGCACGATGACATCAGGGTTTGACCTCGCGACTGATCATCCATATCAGTACCGCACTATCAGTGCGCAGTTCCTCTGAGCCGCAACGGACTTAGTAGTAATGTCAGGTCTTCGACATCCATTCCGGAGCAGTACGATGACATCCTGTCGAGAATATTCTGCTTAACCTTAGCCGGAACCAACCGGCTCTGAACTATTGCAAGGACATCATCCCCAACAACGTAAATGTCCATATAGTCAGCAAACCGCTGGGAAGTAGCGATCGCAAACTCGCGACTTAGCCCAGTCAAAACTCCTTTGTCAACTCGTAGGCGCGGGTCGTCAGCAATCAAACCGGCCTTGATCAGGTACCCAACTAGTTTGCCTTCTTGCGCCGTAATGTAGGACGCAGGAATTGGTTCGGCGTAACCTATCGACGCGACCAACATCACACGCTGCTAGCAGAAATCTGCTCTTCCTTTAGACCAAGAATCGCGGTGGCGAGTTCGATATATTTCTCGTTACCAGAGCGTCACCCTGGTTCTCAATTGCAGAGTGCCGTTCCATCAACTCAATTAGATCGTCATCAACACCGCGCTTACTAACGTACGGCCACAGATTCGAAGTCGTCACGGCGAGGCGGTCGTGGGCCGCCAACATCGACCAACAGCTAGACGGCAGCCATCTAGATCGATAGACCAGTTTCGGATGACAGTAGGCTCGAGAGTAGCGGCAACGCTCCGCTGCCGCTCAACTTCACGTTATCTGCCGCCAAATCTTCCGGTCTCGTACTCGCTGCAACATCAAGCTTCACAACATCAGCGATGACCTTCGCCGTGTCGGCTGAGCCAACCAATGCCGACAACTCGCCGCTCTTATCCTCAGCGATGATGGCAAAGTATGCTTTCAAAAGGGACTGTAGAAGATAGGGTGTACACGACTGGCTTTTTCGCCAAACAGGATATCAAGAGCTGGTTGATGATCGTCTGATGCGGCACCCTAAATTCTGGCGGTTCACTTGCAATAACCACCTTCGATCACGCTTTACGTAAGCCTTTTATGAATTACAGAGATGTTGACAAATTTAACGTCAGCTTCCGCATATAAGTGCCACGATCTTGTGCAGTATCACTGACCACCGCCCAGTGAAAAACAGGCATGATTTGATAAAACCTTCGGATAGCACTCTTAAGCCCGGCAGTGTCGTACTTGTTTCCGGGAACCATCAAAACGAAGCGCCGTCACTATAGTCAACTACCCAGCGACAGCTATACCTCGAACCTCCATGAGAACGTTAATGATTCGGAAGTATTTCGGTGCCAACTCGACAACCAACAACCTTCTATTCCGATCGGCTGACCTGAGAAGGAAAGCCTTGTATTTCTCGCCACTTTCATTATTCTCCACACATTGATGCTATGATAGTTTCGAAAATGCTGACGATATTTTTCTTGTTAGACAAGAAAGTTGAGGATATGCATTGTAGGAACCTGGGCTGCAAAATCACTTGTATCGATCGTTCTATCCAAAATAAGCTGCTTCACCTCGCTTTTCGTTCAGCGGATAATTCAGGTTCATTAGACCTTGTCCGATATGCTGCATCCGAATGTCATCGCATTGGCAGACAAAGATGTAGTATGGTAGGTCGACGTATAGAGACGAAGTTCGGGTCAATATATCCATGGCGGATGAGAGCCGCGGCAAGTTTCTCGATCCGGTTTTGCTCAACGTAGGCGCTGGAAAGTTTGCTCAGCGCCATTTCTCTGATGGCACCACCACCGAAGGTTCGCTCACCAAGTCAGACATGTGAGCGACCCGTATCGCCGGCGATCAGCATCAAGCTGGACGTAATTGCAGCACCTATATCATCCTTGGTTCGTTGAACAATGGATGCAGATGTACGTGGTCTTGCCCCATAAATTCTTGCCATGTCGTCTTTACCGTATTTAAGCGGCATCGGCCGATCGTACCGATCCTTAAGACCTCTCTATTGTGACAGCACCAACGTTGCAGACAACTGGGTACAAATGGGTTCCAAAATCCACGGTATCGATCTCGTCCCCAGAGAATGTTAGGGCCCAATACTCAACAGAAAACGGGCCACTGGAGTTCAAAGTGTTCGCCAGCCCAACTGATCATCCTCCAAAGCCTCGCCTCGCATTTTTGCCTCGGCATGGGGGTCCTGTTGCTTCTCAAGCTCATCGTATTCTTCATTAATTGCACAGATGAGTTCTGCCGTTACCCGCACACTCATCCGGTAAACTTCGCCAAGTTTGCTCTGGCCAAGATGTATTCTCTCAAAGTCCTTCAGATGAACGGATTTGTAGAGCATGAGTGCAAACAGTTTGTCAGGCTCGAGCTTGAGGCTCGTTTCCGTCTCCGAGTATAAATTGTGCGTATATCGTGTATTCGTTGCATACGCTGCGTAGGAGGCGGAAGTCTGGGACGTACTTTGCGACGCGATCGATCAGCTTCGTCCGAGATTTTGGGCTTGACGCCCTCGAGCTCCTGACGCATTAAGTCTCGTGCGCTTCGGTGAGTTACAAACGGCACGACCGGGATGATGACATCAAAGAACTTCGTGCGGTTCGCTCTTTGAATTTCTTGAATCGCCCTGTCTTGGGCTATCTTTTCGCTACTTCATCGGCATCAGTTACGGTACCTGAGGTTCAAAAATTGAATCCCTCATTGCGTAAATGAAGACTATCTTCGTTTCGCTAGACTCACTATTTTCGTCTCGGATTTGTTCGGCGTTATTCAGTAGCGTGTTGAGTTCACGCAACTCTTCGAAGATCTCCCAGTTGCTGAAACGGTCTATATCTTCGAATACGACGATGCGACATGTCGACATTTCAAAGAAGTAAATTATCTCGTCGAGATAGCGATCGAAAAGTAGCTGATCGCCATGCACTATGTCTGACCTGACAATGTGAGCGTGGCAGGGCCAGCAGTAAACTTATCCAGATGAACAGCGCCTTGTAAATACTGGCTGGCGAGCCATGCAACCAGGGATAGCAGTAGCCATAAGCAGACAAACTTGACGCCGAATTCGCCATGCTGAGTCGCAAACTTTTGGGATTTTGGAGAATCCCCCGATTGCTGCAATGACGATAGTCAGCGCAAACGCAATCAGCGTAGATACGATAGCGAATGCTTCCAGTCAGGTTTCTGAATGCGTTTGAATCGCGATGCCGGTAGACTACGTTTGGACGCGCTTCGATGAGAAGTTGCTTTGACGATCTCTTTCTGGATCTGATTAGTCTGTGGAGAGATCGATCCGTCAGATGACTCAGGAGACTTCGAGCCGACCGGCTGACTGAACCCTAGCGTCGAAAGCGAGATGAATATAGCATGCCGGGTGATCTTTCCCGAAAGCCTTGCAGTATGGAGCTTTTGCCGACACCATATGGCCCGCTTAAGGCAATGTTTGTTACCTCGTCCTGCTGAATGGCGTCATTGAGTGCATCAACATACGTGCGATGCTGCTCTGAGGTTATAACGCGGGTGAGTGGCTTCAACTTTCGTGCGTTCTTGCCTTCGGCAGCTTCGTCTTTTTCGGTCGACGCACTATTATCGCTTATCATTGTCTATCTTCTTCGTCGATTCTAGCATTTTATTCAATATTAATGAAGAGCAGATTACGCTGATGCACTTCAGACCGCACAGGTCTGGCGCACACTTCATCAGGTGCTGTCACAAGAGAAGTCCATACCGCCAGTGTTCCACTCGACTCGCGAGGTGGTTGGGCAGTGTGATCACAGATAGGTCACGATAGAGAACGAAAGCTAACTCGCTTCTTAGTATGTTTTACTTCGTTGTGAGTGCTCACGTCCTTACTGCTCCAGGCGACCGCTAAATCACGAGCAGAACCGTGTGTTGGGACAGCACTCGGGAGTTGTCATCGTTAGCGCTCAGAAGCGCCGGTGCGTCTCCCTACTCACTCATCCCACCCACCAACTCCTCCACCTGCATGTCCAGCGCCGTTGCCAGGGCGATGAGGGTGCGCAGGGCGCGGATTCATCAGGGGTGCCGGGGCGGGACTCGCCTTTTCGAACTTTTGGTAGGTGTAGGTGGAGATGCCAGCGGCGTGGGCCAGGCCTCCTGGCTCGAGGCCCTTGGCGATGCGGGCGCGCTGCAACCGCAGACCGAGCTGGCGCGCGATGGGCCACCACTGCTCGTCTTGGCTGGTCGAGGAGGAGTCGCGCACGACCACCAGCGTCGAGCGGGC
>BNJV01001338.1_pt1 | contig 36276 bp, 73 predicted proteins | sample 8540591 | NCBI WGS metagenome assembly BNJV01 (sample SAMD00202457, study PRJDB9452) | human saliva metagenome | host: Homo sapiens
TATCCCGCGATGCTGCAGTGCACCATTTTTGATGGGCAGCTAGCTGTCTGTACGGTTCAGCATTTACAGATGTCGTAAACGATCCACACAAAACCAGTGATCAGGCCCGGATCGCTTCCCTCCACCAGCTCCAGCGCGCCGACTGAGTGTGTACCGTCAACCGTAGACAGTTGCTTTTAGCTGTGTGTGAAGTCCGTTCAAAGAAGACCTTGCCTGCAGCGCCACCGGCGACCGCAGCTGGGCGCACCGTGCAGTCGCGACGGTTGTAGAAACACCGATCCACTGGTGATCGCCGCTCGTGCCTCGCGGCACGCGTGGCGAAACGCCGCTGGTACAGCAACCCGTTCTGAGTGATCCCTGCAGAAACTTCCATCGGTGCGTTGTCGCAGCAGTTTCGCCGTGACATCGACACCTGCATGCCCATGCATCGCCCTTTCACGGTAGCGACTTGCGCGCGCACTGGCTCGGATCGGAATGATGCAGTAGTCCTGGCCTGCGGGCATGGCCGGACAGCCCGGTTCAGAGCCTCGAGTGTCAGCCTGCGTGTCATGCGCTTCGATCACGGCGTAGCCGACGATCTCCCCTGAGCGAATATCACGTCCTTCACGCCAGCCAGATACAGCCAGCCTTCATCCGTGGTACGCACATAGGTGATGTCCGTCAGCCGTGACCTGCCCGGTGCGTCGGCACTGAAGTCCTGGGCCAGCAGATTGGGCGCCACAGGCAAGGTGTGTGCCGAGTCCGTGGTCGTGCGAAAGCAGCGTTTCTGCCGGCAGCACAGGCCCATCTTCGCGCCGCAGACGTCCGACACGATCCCGTCCGGACCTTCTGTCCCTTGGTGCCGCAATACAGCGCATGTACGCGTTGCCGCACCCCTGAGCAGGTCTCGGCGCCCCGCCTCGTGAGCGCTGCCCGATGTGAACACGCAGGCGCTTCGTACCGTCCCTGGCCCGTTGGCTGGGCTGGCGCTTGAGCCAGGCCAGATAGCCGCTGCGAGAAACCTCCAGTGCCCGGCGATGGCCACGGTCAACGGGCACCCTGCCGTGAACCCCGTCCTTCAGGAACGCGTACCTTGCAGGGACCCCTTCTGCAAAGTACGCGGCGGCCTTTTCACGATCCTCTCGCTCCATCTCGGCACGGGCCAGCTCCCGCGCGCAGTCGCACCACCTCGGCCTGGAAGCCTGCGGCGGCTGGCCTCGGCCACACCCGAGAATGGCTTCTTTGCTCGGCTTGGCCTTGACCACCCAGTTGGCCACAGTGCGACCCTTCGAACCCCCAGCCTGGCGGCGCGACCTCGGCTTTTGGCAGAAAAAGTCGGTTCAAGGATTCATCCGACGGCCTCCGTCCTGAACTCTCGGCCGTGTAACTTCTGATTCTGTTTTCATCCGTTGACCCTCCATGTGGCCATTCTCGCGTGGGTGTCTCACGATGTCAGGCTACCTCAGGCGATCCATTGCCGGCATTGCACGGCAGCATTACTTCAACATCACTGGTCCGCAGCGGGCTGGTCGCTTATGGTGAACCGCTGATGTCCTTGGCACAGTAGCATGACTCCAACCGGCCATGTGCAAGTGGTTGCACGTCACGCTTGGCAGGCAGCTGGAGTTCATCTGCTGCTGCCGTTGGTGCAGCAGGTAGTGCTGAGAATGTCTTCCTGACACCGAACACAAAGGTGCCTTCCGGGACGGCCCTTCTGATGGTAGGTGTTCTGCTGAACGGCACGAAGATGCCTCAATGCTGATGGTATTGTGGGGCCAGCTCGTGCTGCAGGTGGCTGGCCCCACGGGGAGGAGAGCGTTGCAGGCTTTATTTCTCGTTGATGCCCTCGATGACGATGCCGTACTGGATGGCTGCCATGGCGACCTGGCTGCGGAGGAAACACGCAGAAGGCGCAGGATCGAGCTGACGTGGATTTTGACGGTGCCTTCGGCCACGTCAAGGGCCCGGCAGATGGCTTTTGTTGAGAAGCCTTTGGCGACCAGCTGGAGGACGGTACGCTGACGAACGGTGAATCCCAGGTGCCGCCGCGCGATATTCGCGCGATGGCATGTTGAAGTCGATCAGCCGCCCTGCGTGTCGGGATTGATGATGGACATCGTGTTCTGGTTGACAGCGTCCCTGCCATCATCGTAAGGGATGAAAACGGCGGCATTGATGGTCGGGGGCGGTGTGCTGCCGGAGTCGTCGTTGTTCTTCTTGCCCTCGGTCAGTGGGATGCCGGCCTTGACCACGGCGTTGCAGAAGATCTGGGCGACAACCCGGGTTTCGGCGTCCTTGTGGATGAGACCGAGGATGCCTTCCTCGTTTGCAGGCTGCGTCGATGTCCGGGACCTCGTGGTCCAGCATGGCAAGGACCGGCATTGTGGGCAGTGCCTGCGGAAAATCCGCAGTGTTTCGATGCTGCTGACGGGTGCCGGCTGTTGGGCATCTGCAGGTCCAGCAGTGTCAGTGCCGGGGTGATGCCCTCCTCGATCAGGCGGGTTGCTTCTTCGAGGCTGGTTGCCGGGATGATGAAAAGGCTGTCATCGATGGTGTGGATGAGGGAGCGGATGGCGTTGCGAGCGTTGGCCTGATCGTCGACCAGAAGAAGAATTTTTTCCCGCATGATGGTACTGCCTAAAAGGTGATTATGGTTGAAGGGAGCGCGTTGCGCCGTTAGACGTATTCTGATGAACTGCGGTTGCATTGCGCGAGGGCATAAGTCACATCGACGAAGGCCAGATTTTCTGTTGGGCAGGGCGCCCCATTTTTGCGTGATATTTTTGCGGTACTGTTCGTCTTGCTGATGTGCGAATCTGCCATTCAGACCGGCGCATGGTTTCGTGGGGTTGGGCGTCGGTGTTTCGTGATCCGCACGGTCAATCGGTTTTGTGATCACTTGCGGTGTTTACGTATCGTAGCCTGGCGCTTCCGGCAGGGGGGCATGGTTATGGACGACGTGTCGCGTTGGAGCCGTACTGGTGATCTGTAGGCTTTTAGGCCTGTTTTTCGCGACATGGCTGTTGTGACGCGGCTGGCTTCGCGCTGCCAGGCCAGGGGGTCGTTGCGTAGCGTAAGGGATTTGCTGTTCGTGTGAATGTGCGGCGTCTCGCAGGACCACATGCGGCCCAGGCCATTTGATCTAGCGTGCGCTATGGACTCAGTCGGTTCTGTGCTGGCCCCTGGTTCGTGCCGCCGGCGTTACCTGCCAGGCAAGGCGGTCTGTTTGCCTGCGCGGCAGCCTGGGCAACCACGGATTCTGGGCCAACCCGGAGGGTACTCCTGTGGGTGAGGATGACCGCGTTGGCAGTGCCTTGAGTTATCGAGGATCCTGCGGCCCCGCTGCGCTGTCCTGCATATTCAGCTGGGTGGCGGGAGAAGAATGAGCCCATGACACGCTTCGACGCAGGCTACGGGTTCTGTCGCCGGGTACCGAGGGCGGGGAACTGGGGAACTGAGCGCTGTCGCGGACTGCAGGTGCATTTGGCACGGGATGAAATGCTCTGGAAAGTGCTGCGGATGACGCTGGGCCGATGGGCGGTTGGTGGTGGCAACGCCTGATGACAACCACCGGATAACACGGCCGAAACCAGTAGGCTTCGCGTGTTTCGCAGGGTCATTGCGTGTGAGGTGTGCTTTTGGAGCATGTGGCTGAAGAGTTATCCGGCAGGGGTGCCAGCCGAGATCGATCCGGACAGTTATCCGTCTGCAGCGGCGCTGCTGGAGGAGGTGATGGCAATACGCAGACCGTGATGCGCGGTGTGTCTGGGCAAGGTGCTGCGTTATGGGCGAGTCTGACCGGTTGTCGGCGCAGTTTGCGGGCGTGGCTTCAGTCGCTGTCTCTGGCTCGGGGAGCCGGGTGGCGCTGATGATGCCGGAACCGCCATGCTCTACGTGGTGGCGCTGATCGTGATGCGGGCGGGCATGGCGGCGGTGACGTGAATCCGCTGCATACGCCGCGGGAGCTGGCGCATCAGGCTGAAGCGATCTGGGGGCCGAGGTTCTGCTGGTGATGGAGAATTTTGCGCACACGGTGGAGAAGGTGCTGGCGCAGACGGCGGTTCGCTCAGGGTGGTGCTGGTTTCGATGGGGACCTGCTGGGGCCATTGAAGGGCTGGGTGACCACCTGTGGTGCGCCGGGTGAAGAAGATGGTGGCCTCCGGCCGCCGGGCGATCCGTTTTGGGGAGGTGATGTCGTGCAGGTTGCTCGTTCCCGGGCGCCGGAGGTGGCGTCGTCGAGTGGCGGTGCTGCAGTACACCGGTGGGAAATGTGTCGGCTGACGATGCTGACGCAGCGCAATACGTGGCGAATGTGCTGCAGGATTGTGCGGTGGTCTCCATCCGGCGATGGATCAGCCGGGCGTCCGCGACCGGAGGCGCGCCGGTAAAGTCAGACGGCGCTGCCGCTCTATCACATCTGTGCGTTCACGATCTGCATGCTGGCGGGGCTGCATCTGGGGCAGCTGGATCCTCATTCCCAATCCGCGGGATGTGGATGCGGTGGTGAAGGCGCTGAAGCCCCTGGCCAAGGTGGTGGTGTTTCCGGGCTCGAGTACGCTCTACAACATGCTGATGGGGCATGAAGGGCTTCCGCCAGCTGGATTTTTCGAATCTGCGGATTTCGCTGGCAGGGGGATGGCGGTGCAGTCGGCGGCGGCGCGCTGGCAGGAGGTGACGGCCGCCCGGTGCGAGGGCTATGGGATGACGGAGATGCGTCGCCGACGGTGGCGTGTACGCCGACGGATACGACGCTGCACGACGGGACGGCGGGGCTGCCGCTGCCGTCGACGGAGATCCGGATTCCGGACGAGAACCAGCAGCCGCCGCCGGTGGGGCAGGAGGGTGAGGTGGCGGTGCGCGGGCCTCAGCTCATGGCAGGGTACTGGCAGCGTGAGGCCGAGACAAAACAGTTCACGACGCCCGATGGCTTCTTCCGCACCGGGATGTGGGGTGCTGGATGAGCGGGGCTTCCGGTTGCTGGACCGGAAGAAGGACATGATTCTGGTGTCGGGCTTCAATGTGTACGCCAATGAGGTGGAGGATCGGTGCTGAGCTCACCCTGGGTGAAGGAGTGTGCGGTTGTCGGGGTGGAGGACGACGTTCGGGGCAGGCGGTGAAGGCGTTTGTGGTGCGTAGGGATGGGGCGCTTGACGAAGCCGAGCTGCAGGCGACCATTGTGCGGCGGCTGACGGGCCACGCGGCCGCGGGATCGTAAGCTTTGTGAAGCGCTGCCCGAGAGTGATGTGGGCAAGGTGTTGCGCCGGAAGTTGCGTGATGGCACGGTGGTGCTGGAGTGGATGGGCGCTGAGGCTGGCTGGTACTGATGAAAAAGGCCAGAGGCCGCGCTGGATGCCGGGCTCTGGCCTTCGGGTTTCTGCGTTTGCAGAAAGAGGGCTCTTCCTGGCAGGGCGCTGTACTTGCAAGCGCCATGTGGTAAGCCTCCCATTTCTGATCGATATCAGACGCAGGGCGATCCGCCGTCAGCGGAACCCCGCGTTTTGATCGATACCAGAAGTGGAGCGATCAGGCGGTCGCGGATGTGGCGCTGCCGGGGATTGCCCTGCGTCTGCGATACCCCAGTAGAAATTCGCCCAGTCGGCGTCAGCGATCAGGCGGAGTTCGACGCGGCGGGCTTCGGCGTGGGTGCCTTCGCCTGCCGGCGGTCTGTTCGCTCTGCGCGACATGCTGCGTTCGGCCGGCGCCTTTGGCGCGATGAGGCATCACGAACGCGCGCGGGCGCGCTTTTTGGCCAGGTTGCGGCCGAAGGCGGCATCACCAGTGGGTGCCGGCCGCTGCCAGCAGGATGCTTTTGCGGCCATCGGCGGCGTTTGAAGCGCTCTGACGATTTCGGAGGCGATGATGGCTGCGTCTTCAGCGGTGACAAGTTTCGGCCGATGCAGAGTAGGCGAAGTGTTCGACACTCGAGACTTCGGCGGACCTTTCTGACATCGGCAGTAATCGAAAGCTGCGTTTTCGTTGTCGGCACTGGCCCGGCGGCCGAGGTTGCCGCCAGCGCTGCTGGCTGCGCACCGCTCGGCGGCGCGTCCTGGCCGTGTGTTCTGGCTGGCGCTGTCCGGGCCGTTGCCGGTGGAACTGGCATCACCGCCGTGGCCATCTCTGGCCAAAGCGCGCTGGGGTCGTGGCCCTGTGGGCGCTGCGTCACGCCTTGCGGCGGCTGGTGGCCGTCTGGCCGTGGCCGCGCCCGCCTGTGTGAGGGCTGCGTGGCCGCTGCGAGGCCTGTGTCCGCGCCACCCAGCCTGAGTACCCAGATGATGAGGGAAACCAGCAGATGGTGACGGTGGAGAACACGAACCCAGAGGCCGGTGCGTGGTGGTGTCTTCGTTCAGGGCCATGAATTCTCGTGCTGGGGCTGGATGGAACGGAATGATAACCATCCGATTCTATCAATCGTCAGGGAGGGTGCCATGAGGGTGGGCTCTTCTTCCTTTGACCCGTACGATTCCGGGATGAAAGGGGCGCCGTTGAAAGGGCTGAGGCTGCAGGGAGGAACCAGTGTCAACGCCGATTGAAAAACTGACCCAGGGGCCGAAGTAAAACTGACCCACCTGGTGAGGATGGCGCCGACCCTCACGCATGGCTGGATTGCCGAACGTCCATCATTCTGCGTGGAGGGAGGGACGCTTTTGATGTGTGATATGACGAGCAGGACCAGTGTGGCGGCGGGCACACATGGTGGTGATCGTGCTGGGCCGGCGCGCCAGCCGCTCCTGTTGTTCCTGATGATGATGGATTTACGCTGTTGCTCCCGCGCGGGGCTGCGCTTCCAATACTCTGCTCGATGACGCAGGGTGTTTCCCGGCAGCGCAACCGTATCTGGTCATCGGGCAGGGAGGCCAGTCGGGGTCGAAACGGGGCTGTGGTGAATTCCAGGGGCATCCGCGCTCTGGGGCCGAGTAGCGTGAACCCGATCGTTACCAGGTTGCCTGATTCGGTGCCTCTCGTGGTGATACTGGCGACGGTGGCGTTCATCGTATACCGCTGCTCTGATGGTTGAGGCCGCGTGTACGCCGAGCATCAGGCTTGCACAGGCAACGACCGCCGGCCCTATGGCCAGGTTGTGATAGATCCTTGACTGATCGGCCCGGGGCGTTGAGGACACCCGGAACAGGTTAGCAAAACACTCTTTGCCCCTTTTTGCGCGCATGTTCTGATGTCCAGAGCGCCTGTCATGTGATGGGCCAAACTGTTCTGTCTGCGCAGACGCGTACACAGCCTGCTGTGGTCTGGGCAGGTTTCTACTGGGGCATTACAGATTTTTCTGGGTTATCATGGTTCCAGGCCGGGCATCTGGTGGCAGCGGGCTGGGCATGCCCAGAAAAAGCCCCCAACCGAGCTGAGGGTTTGCTCGACGCCATCCGGAGATGGCGTCGGATGCTGCGTGATGCGGGGATCGTAAGAAGTGACGGATACCCAGAGCCACGCGCGGCGAGGTTTGCGTCGTCCTGGCCCGGACCTCGGCCTTGCCGATACCCACGGCGCCGTACACATAGGTGCGTTTGCTCAGACCGTGCGAGTAGGTCAGGCCGATACCGCTTTCGTTGTTGTTCGGACCTTGCGGGTCGTCACGACGGTACGTCAGGTAGGCGGTGCCAGCGTCGGACACGGCATAGCTCAGGCTGGCCGAGATGCCTTTGGTCTTGTTCTTGGTGCTGCTGGTTTCGTACTTGAGTTCGTTCTGCAGGTAGGCCAGGCCAGCGCCGAAATCACCCAGTTTGGTGCCCAGCGAGGCGGCAATCAGGTTGCGGCGCTTCTCGTTGTTGATCTTGGCACGGTCGATGGACTCATAGCCCAGACCGAAGGTGAAGATGTTCCAGTCACCGACGGCCGAGATCGAGTAGCTGTCGTCGCGCTTGTTCAGGCTGCCGTTGTCGGGCGTATTGTTGCTAGCGGTCGCCCTCACCTGCGGCGTAAACTCGGCAAAGATCTTCAGCGCCGCCCAGCGAGGGAGTGCGCAGGTGATGGAGTTGTCACCTGCTCACGTAGCCAGCCAGCGCGTCCGAGCTGTAGTACCAGCCTGGCCCGTCACGTCGCCGGCTTCGACAGCCTGGGTCAGCGGCATGGACTGACGGCCCAGTTTGACGGTACCGAAGCCACCGCTCAGGCCCACCCACGACTGGCCTTGCCAGAAGCGGCCGGATCGAGTTCAGGCGGCCGTTGTCGGCACGGGCGCGGTACTCCAGGTTGAAGATGCCTTCAGTGCCGTTGCCCAAGTCTTCCGAGCCGACGATGCCGACGCGGGAGCCGCCCCAGATACCGTCGCTGATCTGCAGGTCGCTCTTGCCGGTGCTGTGCTTCCTTGTTCAGGCTTTCAACGGTAACGTCAACGCTGCCCAGCAGCTGGATGGAGGTCTGGGCTTGAGCGAATGCTGGCAGGGCTGCCGCAACGGCCAGCGCAACAAGCGATTTTTCATGAGTCAATCTCCCAACTTTCTGGTCTTGATCAATTCAGGCCATTGCCATGGCGCAGGGTTTTTCGGTTGTCCCCACGCCCGTCTGCCTCTGCAGAACTGGCACGAAAATTTAGCACCGGTTTTCAGGCATAAGCGCCATGCATATTAACCACTGATTTGGTGTGGCAGGCAGGGAATGTGTCGATTTTTCCGACAGGATGTCGCGAGTCTGACGAAACGAGAGGCGCCTTGACGATATATGACAGGGGTGGATGTTCCTGTCGGGCCGGGCGTGGGGGTGACCAGCGGCTGCTGGTCGGGAGAGGGCGGGGTAGAGGAGCTGGGCTGGAACAGGGGCTGGCTGGATCGGCGGGGGTAGCTGGGACGGAGGGATAGCTGGGATAGATGGATTGCTGGGATGGAGGGATTGCTGGGATGGAGGGGCTGGGACGGAAGAGGCGCAGCGGTCAGAGGTGGCTGCTGGAGCCGAAGGGGCGCTGGGGCGAAGGGAGAGGGGGCGTCTGTCATGGACGCCAGGACAAAGGTTTCGGGGCAAAAAGGCCCGATGGAGGCTGGCTGGAGGCAGGTGGCGCATGAAGGCGCAGGCTGCAAAATGTGGTCCAGATAATGCAGACAAGACGCAGTCAATATCGGGACATAAAAACCCCCGCTCCTAGGGAACGCTAGTATCACCTGCCCGGAGGCAGGTGAGCGCTTCGTCAGATCAGGTGGATGATCGTGAAGAAGTGACGGACACCCAGTGCGACGCGCGCGCGGTTTGGTGTTGTCCTGACCCGGACTTCGGCCTGCCGATGCCCACGGTGCCGTACACGTAGGTACGTTTGCTCAGGCCGTGCGCGTAGGTCAGGCCGAGGCCGTTTTCCTTGTCCTTCAGCAGCTGGCTGGTTTGGTTCGGTTTTTCGCTGCGCAGGTAGTTCAGGTACACGGTACCGGCATCCGACACGGCATAGCTGAAGCTGGCGTAGTAGGCCTTGTTCTTGGCCGGGTTGAGCCCGTTTCGCCTTGACCCTGCGACTGGCCATAGCCCAAGCCAGCACCGAAGTCGCCCAGTTTGGTGCCGATGGAGGCGGCGATCTGCTGGGTGCGTTTGATGTTGTTGATCTTGGCGCCGTCGATGGACTGATAGCCCACGCCGAAGGTGAAGATACCCTCAGTCACCGGTGGCACCGATGGAGTAGGTGTCGTTCAGCTTGTTCAGCTTGTCGTTGCCGGCGGGCCTCGGTGGCTTCACCGGCGGCGTAGGCGGCCGTAACTTTCAGGCCACCCAGGCTGGGGGTCTGATAGGCGACGACGTTGTTGGCCTTGTCGGCGATGCCGGCCAGGCCGTCGGCGCTGTAGTACCAGCTGCCATCGGTCTGGTCGCCCATCTTGACGACATCAGCCATCGGGGTGTCCATGCGGCCCAGCAGCACGGTACCGAAGCCACCCGACAGGCCCACGTAGGAATCTTCCCAGTAGGTGTTGTCGGAATATCAGGCGACCGTTGTCGGCGCGGGCGCGGTATTCCAGGTTGAACAGGGCTTTCAGGCCGGAGCCCAGCTCTTCCGAGCCAACGATGCCGACCCGGGAGCCGCCCCAGATGCCGTCGTTGATCTGCAGGTCGCTCTTGCCGGTGCCGCTGGCTTCCTTGTTCAGGCTTTCCACGGCAACGTCGACGCTACCAGTCAGCTGGATGCTGGTCTGGGCCTGGGCAATGCGGGCAGTGCTGCCGCAACGGCCAGTGCAACAAGCGATCTCATTGTCAATCTCCTAGGGTTTCTGACCTCGATCGGTACGACCGTTGCCAGGCGCGTTACCGAAATCGAAACTCCCCGGGCCTTTCGCCCGGTGGGGAGTTGAATCTATTGTCCCTCAAATTCCCGTGGGTCAAAGAAAGCAGCGCCAAACGATGCCAAAAACACGGTGATTGTTGCGTTTGCAGCCACGGGCGTGTCGCCAGGCGGCAGCTTGAGCGGTCTGGGCGGAGGGGGCTTTGCGGGCCGCTCCAGGGCTTTTCTTCAAGCAGTTTGGGAGGATCGATGTGCAGTGGCCCGTGATGATGGGGCGGTTGGAGGAACCGGGGCTGTTGTTTTGAGGTATGGGGTGGTTTGGTGGGAGGGGATTCTCAGCCGTCGAGGTCTTCGACGATCTCCCAGCTCAGGTCGATGGTGGCCGTTTTTGCCAGCACGGCCATGGCCGAGCAGTACTTGTCATGCGACAGCCTGACGGCACGCCTCGACCTGGGTGGGGTTGAGGCTGCGGCCGCGCACGATGAAGTGCACCTTGATGCGGGTGAAGACCCTTGGGGTCGGTGTCGGCGCGTTCGGCGTCGAGCTGGACCTGGCAGCCGCGCACGTCATGACGGCCCTTCTTCAGAATGAGGACGACATCGTAGGCGGTGCAGCCGCCGGCGCCGGCCAGCATCAGCTCCATGGGGCGGGCGGCGAGGTTGTGGCCGCCGCCTTCGGGGGCGCCATCCATGGCGAGGGTGTGGCCGCCGCCGGTGTCGGCGATGAAGCGCATGGTGCCGGGGCCCATCCACTGGACGTTGGTTTTTCATGATGCGGGTTCCTGGTGTTCGGTGTTCCTGCCGTGGCAGGGTGATGTACAGGGCGGGCATGGGGGTGCCCGCCGGACTGAAGTGTGGGGATTCTAGAGCGTGTCGTGAACGCTTTCGCTCCTGTGTCCCACTTTGCTGCGCGGGGCAAGGTGGCTGTTGGTGACATCCCTCAGGGGCATGGATGATTGGGGAGCAGTCACGCTGGGCCTGGCTGGCCGAAGCCACCGGGTGTCCGGGATGCGAACATGGTAACGGGGGTAGTGTTTCCGATAGATCCATGCACTGGCACGCCGTCATGCGTGCGTGCCTGGAGGATGCTTCGCCCTGGTGGAAGGAGTGCGCAGGGGGACATGCAGAGGAAGGGGGCGGTGTGATGAAAGCGACGTGGGCGTGCGGCCGGAGCCCGGGGTGCACTTTCAGGCAGGAAGTTGCATAATATTGAGCCCAACGGCCTGTGATCTTTGACGCAGGCCGAAATTTGACGCTACAATCAAAAGCCTTTCCGAATCGAAGTTCATTGCCGGGCGCGTTTCAAGGCGCGGACTCTGGTTGACCCCATATCTGCGGCGCCATCGACAGCGTCGTCTGGGAGCGTCCCTTCGGGATGCTCCATGGTCGCCACGCTTCGGCACAGACCCCAATTACAGGTGGCGCTTTTTATCGCCAGGCAACATGAAGACTTTCTCCGCTAAGGCACATGAGGTTCAGCGCGACTGGTATGTCGTGGATGGTACGGACCAGGTGCTGGGCCGTCTCGCCGCCGAGATCGCCCGCCGCTTGCGTGGCAAGCTACAAGCCCGATTCACCCCGCACGTCGACACCGGCGATTTCATCGTCGTGGTCAACGCCGGCAAGATCCGCGTGACCGGGCACCAAGGCCGACAACAAGGTCTACCACCGTCACAGCGGCTACCCGGGTGGCATCTCGTCCACGACGTTCTTCCAAGATGCAGGACCGCTTCCCCGGCCGTGCGCTCGAGAAGGCCGTCAAGGGCATGCTGCCGAAAGGCCCGCTCGGTTACGCCATGATCAAGAAGCTGAAGGTCTATGCGGAAGACACCCATCCGCACGCCGCCCAGCAGCCCAAACCCCGCAGTTCTGAATACCGGAGAGTCAGATCCCATGATCGGCGAATACAACTACGGCACTGGCCGTCGCAAGACTTCCGTCGCCCGGGTCTTCATCCGGCGCGGCACTGGCAAGATCACCGTCAACGGCCGTGATCTGGACACCTACTTCGCGCGAGAGCGGCCGTCAGCCTGATCGTGCGTCAGCCGCTGGTCGTGGCCGACGCAGCCACCACGTTCGACATCCGTGTCAACGTGCATGGTGGCGGTGAGTCCGGTCAGGCTGGTGCCGTTCGTCACGGCATCACCCGCGCCCCTGATCGATTTCGACGAAACGCTCAAGCCCGCGCTGTCGTCCGCCGGTCTGGTGACCCGCGACGCCCGCGAAGTGGAGCGCAAGAAAGTGGTCTGCGCAAAGCCCGCCGGGCCAAGCAGTTCTCCGCGTTGATGCAGGCTGGCCTGCTGCCTTTGTCCCTGTGGGGCAGGGGGCAGGTTTTTGGTCTTATTCTGACCAAGGGCGCACCAGGCGCCCTTTGTCGTGTCCGGGTTTCAGTGTCCGGATTGCCCGGCCAGGTTTTTGATGTCCGGGATGACGCGTCCGGGGTTTCCCTGTTCGGGCTTCCGTGCGGGCATGTCTGCCGTTGGGGCAGACCGGAATGGAATGGGGCTTTTCCCTCACGCCGCAGACGAGCATGGTATGAAACGAGAGCGATCCAGAACCGTACACCGCATTGCCGTGGTCGCCTGCGTGGAGGGCGCGGTGCGCTTTTCCGCGTCTGGAGGTGGAGGACGTGTCGACGGCACGATACAGGCCGAGGACGTGCGCAGCAGTGCCGTGCGGGTGGCCTCTTCGGGGCGTGTGGATGGGGCCATCGAGGCGGCCGTGGTGCAGGTGGCCGGCACGGTCAACGGTCCCATCAGGGCCAGCAAGCGGCTGTATGCGGCAGGCGGGGCCCGCTCGTGCGGGATGTGCTGTATCGCGACCTGCAGCTCGAGCATGGTGCACTGGTCACCGGCTCGCTGAAGGCTTACGATAGTGATGAAGCAGGCTTTTGAAACTGGTCGCCGTCGGTCGCAAATAAGGTGTCTGAACGCCGAAGAGCCTCTGCTGATGCGTGCGATGGGCGCCCGGTTATTGGTTTTAGCGCTCTCTCAGGAGTACAGGATCTATGTCTGAAGTTGCAGAAATGCCTCCACCGCTTTTCACCGACAGCGCCGCCGTGAAGGTGGGGCGAGCTGATCCAGGAAGAGGGCAATCCGGACCTGAAGTTGCGGCGTTCGTTCAGGGGGCGGTTGTTCCGGCTTCCAGTATGGCTTCACCTTCGACGAGGATGTGGCCGAAAGACGATACCGTGATGGAGAAGAACGGCGTGACACTGCTGATCGATGCGGATGAGCTTCCAGCATCTGGTCGGTCGCCGAGATCGACCACAAGGATGATCTGCAGGGCGCGCAGTTCGTGATCAAGAATCGAATGCGTCTGACGACCCGTGGCTGTGGTTCGTCGTCCGGCCCTGATGGCTGGCATGGTGTCGTGATGGCCTGATGGGGCCGGATGGCAGCTGGGGCTGCCGCTGCCCAGGAATCGGGCTGAAGGCGCCGTTAGTGGTCTTTTCCTCCATCGCTTGCAGGCCGTGCATGAGCATGAGCGCCCTGTTCCGGTGTGTGCGCCGGGCAGCGGCGTTGTCATATGGCAGCTCGGGACGCGAACAAGGATGATCTGCAGGGCGCGCGGGTTTTTGCGGGCGCGGCTTTGTGCGACGCGGTCTTCGCGCGGGGCGCCCCTGATTTCTCAGCGCTTTTGTTGCGGGGAGGTTGAGGCCTCGGCGTGGGGTCTCGCGCGGGGTTCCTGCGTGGGGCTTCTGTGTGAGGTCTCAGCGCGAGGCCAGATGCAGGGCGCCCAGCAGGCTCGGGTGACGGGCCCCGGTGATGGGCGGCAGGTCGATGGGGATGCGGGCACGTGCTGGCGGGCCAGCCAGGCAAAGCCACTGGCTTCGACGGCTTGTGGGGCGATGCCCAGGGCGGCGGTGCTCTGGACGCGGGTATTCGGGCCCACGGCCTGCTGGATGGCCTGCATCAGCACGGGGTTTTCGGCCCCGCCGCCGCAGATGTAGACGGCCGAGGGGCGTGCGGCGCGGATGGCGGCTGCCGTGGTTTCGGCCGTGAGGGCGAGCAGGGTGGCCTGGACATCTTCGGGGATGCCTGGCCGTGCCGTTGCTGGCGTGCGCGCAGGTGCTGCTGCAGCCACGGCAGGTTGAAGAGGTCGCGACCGGTGCTTTTGGGCGGGCGCAGACCAAAATAGAGGTTCGGCCATCAGGGCGTGCAGCAGGGATGGGATGATCCGCCCGCTGGCGGCCCATTGCCCCTGGTGGTCGTAACGTTTGCCCTGGTGGTGCTCGATCCAGCCGTCCAGCAGCGTGTTGGCGGGGCCAGTGTCGTAGCCGCTGATATGGACGGCCGGGCTGGTACCTGCGCCGGTATTGCTGGAGATGCCGACGCCCGGGGGCTGGCGGGCTGGTATTTGTGGCAGTGGGTACTGCTGTCGATCACCGTCAGATTGGCGATGCCGCCCAGGTTCAGGATGCCGAAGCGCCCCTGGATGGTCTGCAAACAGGTGGGCATGGAAGGCCGGCATCAGGGGCGCCGTGTGCCGGCGGCGATGTCGGCGCTGCGCAGGTCGGCCACGACATCGATGCCGGTGCGCTCGGCCAGGCGCGGGGCGTCGAGCAGTTGCAGGCTCCAGTTTTCGGCAGGAGCATGACGCACGGTCTGGCCGTGGGCGCCCAGGGCACGGATGCGGCCCGCGGCAGGCCGGCCTGCTGCAGCAGGGCACTGACGCAGCCGGCATAGAGATCGGGCTGTGTCTGGCTGGCCAGGCGGCGCTGCGCAGTTCGTCGTGGGCTGGGTGCCGCAGGGCGGTGAGCTGCTGGCGCAGGGCTTCCGGCATGGGCAGGAAGGCGTGCCCAGGGTGGTACGGATGTGCCCTTCGGGGGCGAAGGCGAGCATGACGCCGTCAACACCATCCATGCTGGTGCCGGACATCAGGCCGATGTGGATCTCGTCATCGGGCTGGGGGGACGGGGCCGAGCCGGGGAAGTGCGTGTGTTCCGTGTCGGGCATGGGGCAGTGAGCACGAAAACGCACGCCAGTGGCGGCGTGCGTCGGCGGCTGGACGATGTGCCAGACCCCGGAGGGTCTGCCCGGCATCTGCGCTGGCGGCGTTCAGCAGGACGCGGTGTGCCGCGGGCCTGTGTGCGAGTATGGCGCTGCCGCTGCCGTTACTCGAACGAGGCCACGTTGGTGGCTTCCTCGCCAGCGCATCAGGTCGATGACCCTGGAGGCCTGGGCACGAAGCTGTTCGCGGCTGGCGGTGTCGAGGGGCGGGCACGGGCTGCGGCAGCATGGTGTTGGGGTCGATCTGCTGGCCGTTGACCTGGAACTCGAAGTGCAGGTGCGGACCGCTGGCCCAGCCGGTCTGGCCCACTTCGCCGATGACCTGACCCTGCTTTGACGCTGTCGCCCAGCTTCAGCGAGGGCGAGAAGCGCGACATGTGGGCGTACAGGGTACGCTGCACGTCGTCGTGCTTGACGATGATGACATTGCCAGTCAGCCGCGCTGCTGGCCGATGAACTCGGACCTCTGCCGTCGGCCACGGTACGGATTTTGGTGCCGGTGGGGCGCGTGCAGTCGATGCCCTTGTGGGCACGCCAGTCGCGGAATACGGGGTGGCGGCGGCCCAGCGTGAAGCCGAGCTGATGCGGGTGTATTCGAGCGGCGAGCGCAGGAAGCGGCGCTTCAGGGCCTGGCCGTCGAAGCTGTGTAGTCGCCTTCGCCATCGGGGCGGGCGAACCGAGGGCGTCCAGCCGGCGCTTGCCGGAGACGTACTCGATGGCCAGGATGCGGCCCGGCTGGCCTTCCCCACCGGAGGCCGGGTCGACGAACACTTCGTAGACCAGGGCGCAGGCGGTCGCCCTTCTTGACCTCGCGGTGAAAGTCGATGTCGGAACCGAACACCTCGGCGATGCGGGGCGGTGATGGCCGACGGAATGCCGGCGGCATCGGTGGCGGCAAAGAGCGTGCTGGTGATGCGGGCCGAGCGGGTGACCAGGCGGCGTTCGAGCGTGTGGTTGACCACCTCGGCCGACCATTTGCCGTTTTTTTGAGCGACAGCAGCAGGCGTTGTGGCGGGTGCTGCCCTGGCTGTCGTAGGGCAGCGGGTAGCTGAGCGACTGGATGTGGTTCTGCTGGTCGAGCGTGGCCGTGACGGTGGTGCCCGGCGTGAGGCCGAGCAGTTTGCGCGCGGTGCCGTTGCGGCGGACGAAGTCGATGAGGGACATGTCCTGCTGGCCGAGCTTGCGCAGCAGGCTGCCCACGGATTCACCGCGGGAAATGGTGATTTCGCGGCGGAAGCTGCCGGCCGTGGGCAGGGGCCTGCGGGGACAGGGAGACGGGTTCGATGATCCGGGCGTGCGGAGGCGGCTCTTCGGTCAGCGGAGCGACGGCGAAGTCGGGTCAGGGTGGCGACGGACAGGGCCGCGCCAAGGGCTGGAAAGCGAGTCGTTTGCCGTGTGAGGTGTGCATGCGGACAGTCGGAAGCGGGCTGCCCGGTCTTCTGGCGTCAGAGAACCGGGGAAGAACTGGGCCGCCGCCCTGAAAGCCTCGGGTAGAATCTTCGAGCAGAGGCGGGAGGCCGGATCGTACTGGCTGCTGTTCCTGTCTTTTTGGAGGGCGCCCCCGGACAGAGGGACGCGCGCACCGGCTCCCGGGCTTGCTGCTGGCAAGACCCCTGCCGACGTGCCGGCCTGGTGGGCCGACGGGTGGCGGTCAGAGGGGTGCAGAAAAGCCCCGGATGGTTGGGAACAGGCCGATAGACCCCTGATTCTACCGTCAAAACGCACGCTGGTCAGTCGCTTTTCATGCCCTTCCATGCAATCGGGCACACAAAACCCGTTAAGTTCTCACATTTTGGCCCAGTTATGTCATCCAGTGATCCTATCGAACAGACCGTCCAGCAGTCCATGACCCTGATCAGACGGGGTATCGACGAGTTGCTCGTGGAAGAGGAACTCGCGAACAAGCTTCGCCGCAGTGCGCGCGAGGGCAGGCCGCTGCGCATCAAGCTGGGGCTGGACCCGACGGCGCCCGACCTGCATCTGGGCCATACGGTGGTGCTGAACAAGATGCGCCAGCTGCAGGATCTGGGGCATCAGGTGATCTTTCCCTGATCGGTGACTTCACGGCGTCGATCGGTGATCCGTCGGGCGCAACGTGACCCGGCCGCCGCTCACGCCGGAGCAGATCCGCGAGAACGCCGAGACCTACTTCCGGCAGGCCAGCCTGGTGCTGAATCCTGAGCGCACCGAGATCCGCTACAACTCGGTCTGGAGCGAGGCGCTGGGCACGCGGGGCATGGTGCAGCTGGCCTCGCGCTACACGGTGGCGCGCATTCTGGAACGCGACGACTTTACCAAACGGATGAAGGCCGGTGTGCCCGATTTCGGTGCATGAAATGCTGTACCCGCTGATGCAGGGCTGTGACTCGGTGGCGCTGCAGTCCGATCTGGAGCTGGGCGGCACGGACCAGAAGTTCAACCTGCTGGTGGGGCGCGAGCTGCAGCGCGAGTACGGGCAGGAGCCGCAGTGCGTGCTGACCATGCCGCTGCTGGAAGGGCTGGATGGCGTCGAGAAGATGTCGAAGTCCAAGGGCAACTACGTGGGCATCACCGAGCCGGCGAAATACGATGTTCGCGAAGGTGATGTCGATCTCCGACACGATGATGTGGCGCTATTTCACGCTGCTGTCGTTCCGGCCGATGGACGAAATCGACCGGCTGAAGGCCGAATGCGAGGCCGGGACGCAATCCGAAGGAGGCCAAGGTGCTGCTGGCGCGCGAGCTGGTGGACCGCTTCCATGGCGCCGGTGCCAGCGAGGCGGCGGTGGAGGATTTCGAGCTGCGCGCCCGGCGTGCGTGCCGGACGAGATCGAGGAGTGAAGCTCTCGCCGGCGCCCAGGGGCATCGTGGCGGTGCTGCGTGACAGCGGGCTGGTGCCGTCGGCCTCGGAGGCTGGCCGGATGCTGGCACAGGGTGGTGTGCGGGTGGATGGCTCGGTGGTGTCCGACCGCGGTCTGGAGCTGGCTGCAGGGCACTATGTGGTGCAGGTGGGCAAGCGCAAGTTCCGGCGGGTGGTGCTGGGGTGAGCGATCGTGACGGGATGAGCGCGGGGCGGTGCAAATGGCGCGGACGGACCCGGACGGACCCGGACCCGGACCCGGGCTTGGTTCTGGAACTGGGTCTGGAATTGCGCCCGAAGCTGGTGCCTGCGCAGGAGCCGGAGCAGCCGTTTGTGCTGCAACGGGCATTGACAGGGGCACCAGTCCGCTGCCGGGGCTGGAACCGGGGACGCTGCCCGATGGCGTGCGGCTGGTGCTGGTGCGCCACGGTGAGACCGACTGGAACATGGCACGCCGCATTCAGGGGCAGCTGGACGAGCCGCTGAACGATACGGGGCGCCAGCAGGCCCGGGCGGCAGCGGCCCGGTTTGCACCGGGCATGGTGGACGCCATCCTTTGCAGCGATCTGGGGCGGGCGGCACAGACGGCCGCGCCCCTCGGTGAGGCCACGGGCGTGACGGTACAGCCGCAGGCGGTCTGGCGGGAGCGGCATTTCGGCCGCTTCCAGGGCTGGCGCTATGCCGAGATTGCCGAACAGGCACCGGCGGTGTTTGCGCGCATCGAGGCGCGTGATCCCGGTCTGGATCTGGACGGGGGAGAGAGCCTGCTGCAGGTACGGGCGCGCATCGAGACGGCGCTGCAGGCACTGGTGGCGCAGCACCGCGGGCAGCGCGTGGTGGTGGTGAGTCACGGTGGTGTGCTCGATGCCGTCTACCGGCTGGTGACGGGCAAGCCGGTATCCGAGCCGCGCGACTTTCCCATTCACAATGCCTGCATCTGCCGGCTGCACTGGGTGGACGGGCAGTGGCACATCGACCGCTGGGCCGACATCGACCATCTGCTGGACAGTCAGGACGAGATCGATCCGCGCAGCCGGCCGGCTGCCCTGCTGGGGCGGGTGGGGTGTCAGTTTCCATGGACGCTGCCCCAGGGAGCGATCATGATGGCCGGCGGTTCATGCCGTGATGATGGCCGGGGGCTCCGGCCGGGTCTGGCTGGCCAAAGCGCCCCGGTCGTCCGGGAATGGACATGGTAACGGGACACGAACATGGTACAGGGTGCGGCATGGCAGGCCAGTTGGCTGCAGGGCTGCGCTGGTGGCGCGTCGCGGCCCGTTTGGCTAAACTCATTGCGTTCATCTTCCCTGGAGGCCCCCTGCTGTGACGGGCGCTTCCGCCTGACTGGCTGCCTTTCGGCTGCCCCGGAGTACATCGCATGTTTGATCGCAAAGCAGACCCTCGCCCAGGTCGATCCCGCCCTGTGGGATGCCATCCGTCACGAAGATCAGCGCCAGGAAGCGCACATCGAGCTGATCGCCTCGGAAAACTACACCAGTCCGGCCGTGATGGAGGCGCAGGGCAGCCAGCTCACCAACAAGTACGCCGAGGGCTATCCGGGCAAGCGCTACTACGGGGGCTGCGAGTTCGTGGATGTGGCCGAGCAGCTGGCGCTGGATCGTGTGAAGCAGCTCTTTGGGGCCGAGGCAGCCAACGTGCAGCCGAACTCCGGTTCGCAGGCCAACCAGGCCGTGTTCCTGGGGCTGGCCAAACCGGGTGACACCATCCTGGGCATGTCGCTGGCCATGGGCGGTCACCTGACGCACGGTTCGCCGGTCAACATGTCGGGGCGCTGGTTCAATGTGGTGTCGTACGGCCTGAACGAGAAGGAAGAGATCGATTACGACCAGATGGAACGGCTGGCGCACGAGCACAGGCCGCGCATCATCATTGCCGGGGCCTCGGCCTATTCGCTGGTGATCGACTGGGCCCTGTTTCGCCCGCGTGGCGAAGGACGTGGGCGCCATCTTCATGGTCGACATGGCGCACTATGCCGGCCTGATCGCCGGGGTGTACCCCAACCCGGTGCCGCATGCCGACGTGGTCACCTCCACCACGCACAAGAGCCTGCGCGGTCCGCGCGGTGGTTTCATCCTGATGAAGCCCGAGCATGAGAAGGCCATCAACTCGGCCATCTTCCCGGGCCTGCAGGGTGGGCCGCTGATGCACGTGATCGCCGGCAAGGCGGTGGCCTTCAGGGAGGCGCTGGAGCCGGCCTTCAAGACCTATGCGCAGCAGGTGGTGGCCAACGCCGCCGCGCTGGCCGATACGCTGACGGAGAAGGGCTTCCGCATCGTTTCGGGTCGCACCGAGTCTCATGTGATGCTGGTGGACCTGCGTTCGCGCGGCATCACCGGCAAGGAGGCGGAGGCAGCGCTGGGCAAGGCGCACATCACGGTCAACAAGAATGCCATTCCGAACGATCCGGAAAAACCGTTCGTGACCAGTGGCATCCGCGTCGGTTCGCCGGCCATGACCACCCGTGGCTTTGGTACGCAGGAAGCCCGTCTGGTGGGCGAGCTGATCTCCGACGTGCTCGACCATCCGGAACGACGAGGCCCATCTGGCGAAGATCCGCGAGCGTGTGGGATGCGCTGACGGCCCGCTTCCCCGTGTAGCGGCTGAGATTTTCCGCTGGCGCTGCCGTGTGCCCGGCGGTCATGGCGGCCGCAGCCCTTGCGGCCGGTCGTGTCCGGGTCACGCATCGCTTTTACGAAAAGTCGATTGAATGCGATAATGAAGCATGCATTGTCCATTCTGTAACCACGCCGATACCCAGGTGATGAAACCCGCGAGGCTGGAAGGTGGCGACAGCATTCGCCGCCGGCGCCGCTGCGCGGGTTGCGACCGTCGCTTCACCACCTACGAGCGGATCGAGCTGTCGATGCCGGATGTCCTGAAGAGCGACGGCCGGCGCGTTCCCCACGAGCGCCCAAGCTCGAGTATTCGATGAAGCTGGCGCTGCGCAAGCGCCCCGTGTCTGAAGAAGCACTGGATAATGCGCTCGATCAGGTCGAGACGCGGCTCTTCAAGCTGGGCGTGCGCGAAATTCCCAGCAACACCATTGGCGAGCACGTGATGCGCGTGTTGCGCGACCTCGATACGGTGGCTTACATCCGGTTTGCATCGGTTTACCGGCAGTTCGAGGATATCGAAGCCTTTGCCGACGCCATTCAGGAGATCGGTGCCCGTGCCCCCGAAGGCACCCCTGCCGGGGAGGACGTGCCGGCGCCTTCGCCGGCGCCGGTGCCGCCGGGGCGGCCATCGCATCACGGGCAGGCCATCCTTCCCGCAAACGCTGATGTTCGACACACGACCAGCGGTTCATGCAGCGTGCCCTCGATCTGGCACGGCAGGGCTCGACACCACCATGCCCAACCCACGGGTGGGCTGCGTTGTCGTTCGCGATGGCGAGGTGGTGGGTGAGGGCTGGCATCAGCGGGCGGGTGAGCCGCATGCGGAGGTGCATGCGCTGCGCCAGGCGGGAGAGCGGGCTCGCGGTGCCACGGCCTATGTCACGCTCGAACCCTGTGCGCATCACGGCCGGACGCCTCCCTGTGCCGACCGGCTGGTCGAGGCGGGGGTGGCGCGTGGTGGCCGCCATGGAAGATCCCAACCCGCTGGTCAACGGCCAGGGCTGGCGCGTCTGCGGGCTGCCGGCATCGATGTTCGGTGTGGATTGCTGCGCGAGCAGGCACACGAACTGAATGAGGGATTCATTGCCCGGATGCAGCGGGCTGGCCATGGGTGCGCGTCAAGGCCGCGACTTCGCTGGATGGCTTCATTGCGCTGCCCACGGGCGAGAGCCAGTGGATCACCGGCGAAGCAGCCCGGGCCGACGGCCATGCCTGGCGGGCGCGGGCCAGTGCCATCCTGACGGGCAGCGGCACCGTGCGGGCCGACGATCCGGCCATGACCGTGCGCCACGTGGCGGTGGAGCGCCAGCCCGTGCGCGTGGTGGTGGATGCCCGGCTGCAGGTGGGCAGTCATGCCGCGGTGTTCGGGCCGGGCGAGGTCTGGGTGGCCCATGCGCTGCCGCCGGAATGGCCGGATGATGGACATCGTCAGCGGCTGATCGACCGGGGCGTGCGGCTGCTGCATCTGCCGGCGGCGGATGGGCGGCATGTGGACCTGAAAGGCGCTGCTGATGGAAATGGGACGCGCCGGTTTCAACGAGGTGCATGTCGAAGCGGGCGCAGGGGCTGGAATGCGGCGCTGCTGCAGGACGGACTGGTGGACGAGCTGCTGCTCTATCTGGCACCTCGCTGCTCGGGCAGGGGCTGCCGGCTTTTGCGCTGCCGGCGGTGGCGGGGACTGGAGAAGCGGATCCGGCTGGCCTGGCGGGACGTGACGCCGGTGGGGGACGACCTGCGCGTGCGGCTGCGGGTGCAGCGGGAAGCAGACCTGGAGCAGGCAGGCGCCGGGCCGGCAGACAGGGGGGGCTGATCATCCACGGCCGGTGCGGGTCGAATGAGCCCCTGACATACTCTGCTGCCGGTGCGGTGCTGGCCGGCGTTGCCCAGCTGGCAACGCGGCCGTCCCTGTTTGTGCAGCGCCCAGTCAGTACATGGCCGGAGCCAGCGCGGGGTGAATGAGCCCATGAAACGCTCCGCTGCCTGTGCGATGCGTGACCGGCCGGATGTCCCCGGTGGCGGGGCGCAGGGGTACACTCATGCCACCGCCGTGCTTACCGGTGCGCGGGATAATTACGTATTGCGTTTTCTGGAAGATTTCACGATGTTCACAGGTATCGTTGCTGCCGTCGGCGCCATTCGCCAGGTGGAACCACTGGCCGGGGGCACTGGGGTGCGGCTGGATGTGGAGCGGGCCACCTGGGCATGGAGGATGTGGCCCTGGGGATTCCATTGCCATCCAGGGCGCCTGCACGACCGTGGTCGGCAAGACGGCCGACGGTTTTTACCGTGGACGTGTCGGCCGAAAGCCTCAGACGTACGGTGGCCTGTCGGCGCCGGGGCGGTCAATCTGGAAAGGCCATGCGCCTGTCGGACCGTGTGGGCGGGCATCTGGTGTCCGGTCATGTGGATGGGCAGGGGGTGGTGCGCCGCTCGAACCCGTGGGTGAAAGCCACCTGCTGGAGATTCTGGCACCCTGCCGCGATGGCCGGTTTTCTGGTCTACAAGGGCTCGATCACGGTGGATGGCGTGAGCCTCACCGTCAACCATGTGGAAGACCCGCAGGTTGCCGATGTGTGGATCCGCAGTGGCCGGCCGATTCGCGGGCGGTGCTGCTGGACGGTGGCCCCCTGTGCTGTGCGCTTTCCAGATCAACCTCATCCCGCATACCGTGGCGCACACCACGCTCCAGCGCCTGCGCCCGGGCGACCGCGTCAATCTGAAATCGACACCGTGGCCCGTTATCTGGCCCGCATGCGCGATGTGGAGGCACAGAGCGGGATCAAGCCGGAGGCTGGCCTGACCGCGGACTGATGTCTGCCCGTACGGCGCCGGCCCTACGGGGACTGGTTGCAGACCTGATGCCCGAATCATCGGGCACCTGATACCGGAACCATTGGGTATCCGGCGCAGCGCCTGACGGCAGGGCCCCTACAGAATTCACTGTAATAGAAGCAGGAGAAATCCGTGACCTACAACGAGATGCAGTCGTCCGTGTCCAGTACGGCCGAGATTCTGGCTGATTTTCGGGCCGGCAAGATGGTCATCCTCATCGATGACGAAGACCGCGAGAACGAAGGCGACCTGCTGCTGGCGGCCGATTTCGTCACGCCCGAGGCCATCAACTTCATGGCCACCCACGCCCGGGGGCTGATCTGCCTGACGCTGACCGAGGAGCGCTGCCGGCGTCTGCGCCTGCCGCTGATGACGGCAGTCAACGGCACGAAGATGAGCACCAACTTCACCATGTCCATCGAGGCGGCCGAAGGGGTGACCACCGGCATCTCGGCCGCCGACCGGGCAAAGACCATCCAGGCTGCCGTGGCAGCCGATGCCAAACCGTCCGACATCGTGCAGCCGGGCACGTCTTCCCGGTGATGGCGTCCCGGCGGCGTGCTGACCCGGCCGGCCATACGGAAGCGGGTGCGACCTGGGGCGCTCACCGGCCTGACACCATCGGCCGTCATCTGCGAGATCATGAAGGAAGACGGCACGATGGCGCGTCTTCCGACCTGATCGGCTTTGCCGAACGGCATGGCCTGAAGATCGGCACCATCGCCGACCCTGATTGCTCTACCGCAGTGCCCACGAAAGCATGGTCGAGCGTGTCGGCCAGCAGCGCGTGCAGACCGTGGTGGCGAGCTGGACCCTGATCGTCTCACCGCGACCGCCGTGGGGCAGCCGCATCTGGCCCTGGTGGTGGGCAAGCCGACGCCGGAGCAGGAGGCCTGCGTGCGGGTGCACGAACCCGCTGTCGGCGCTGGATCTGCTGGGGCGACGAGCCGCCATGCCTGGCCTGTCGCGCCGGCCCTGCAGGCCATCAGGGCTCATGGCACTGGCGTGCTGCTGATGCTCAACTGCGCGCCCGATGCCGAAACCGTGCTCGACGAGGTCGAGCAGTGGTCGAGTGACCGTCCGGCACAGGGCCGGGCCGGTTCGGCCAACGATTCGCGCACGCTGCGCAGCTACGGCATCGGTGCGCAGATCCTGCGTGATCTGGGGGTCGGGAGGATGAAGCTGCTCACCCGCCAGCGCCGCATGCCCAGCATGGCGGGGTTCAATCTGGAAGTCACCGGCTGCGTCGAGGCCGATGGCACGGAAGCCGGGCCAGTTGCCGGCTGAGCGGGCGCGGCAGGCGGACATGTGCAGGGCAAGGCCATGATGGCCGGCCCGACGCCCATCGGCGCGGTCCTGCACCGCACCTGCTCTGTTCTGGCACGGGCGACTCTCAGACCGGCCCTGTGCCGGATCTGCTGCATGCACGCGTCACCCGCGTTGCTGTGGCCGCCATGGCGTGGACTCGCCCTGTACCGGCCCGGCAACGGCCATGAAATACGCCACATCTGCCGGGGCCATTGAAATATCATTGACCCCCTTCTACAAGGAATACGCAACATGTCTTTCGACAAAATTCAAGGTTCCCCGGACGGCCACGGCCTGCGCATCGGCGTGGTGTACTCGCGCTTCAACGAGGAGTCTCGCTCGAATCCCTCGAACGCCCTGTAGTCGCCAAACTGTACGAACTGGGCGTGGCCGAGAGCGACGTGCTGGTGGTGTCCGTTCCGGGCGCACTGGAAGTGCCGCTGGGTCTGCTGAACCTGGGCAACTCCGACGAGTTCGACGCCCTGATCGCGGTGGGCACCATCATCAAGGGCGAAACCTACCACTTCGAAGTGGTGTGCAACGAAAGTGCGCCGGCGTGAGCCGCATTGCACTGGAGCTGGGCATGCCGGTGGCCAATGCCATCCTCACCACCTACAACGAAGAGCAGGCTCGCCAGCGCAGCGCCCAGAAGGGCGCCGAGGCGGCCGAGGTGGCCGTGGAAATGGCGCGTCTGGGCTATGCGCTCGAGTCGCTGGCCGATGTCGACGACGACGACGAAGGCGACGACGAGGAGTGACCGGCATGCAGGGACGTTCTCCGGCCGCACCGGCAGGCAACCGGACACGCAGTGCCCGGCGGCGTTCACGGAGTTTGCCATGCAGGGCATCTACCAGTGGCTGCTGTCGGCCGAGGATGTCGGTGCCATCCAGGCGCACATCGAAACCAGTCCGGGCTTCGACAGGGCAGACCGCCATCACTTCGAGACGCTGCTGCGGGGCGCCATCCAGCAGGCCAGCGCGCTCGAGGCGCTCATCCTGCCCAGCCTGGACCGGCTGCTCAACCTGCTCAGCCCGGTCGAGCGGGCCATTCTCACCCTGGCCACCTATGAGCTGAAGGACCACCAGGAAATTCTCTACCGGGTGGTGAGTCAACGAGGCCGTCGAGCTGGCCAAGAACTTTGGCGGCACCGACGGCTGCAAGTACGTCAATGGCGTGCTCGACAAGGTGGTGCCGGGCATTCGTCCCAACGAGGTCCGGCCCGCGGGCTGACGGGCTGACTTTTCGCGCCAATGCACCCGTGTGCTGCCGGCGTCGCCCTTCAGGCAGGCCGGCCAGCCCCCTGCCAGCGCACGGTGCCCTGGCTGGCTACATAATCTCTTGTCTGCGCACGGCGCTTTGGGGGCTGCATAATCTCCCGTCTGCACACGGCTGCAGGTGTGTGGGAGGGCGGATGGAGCCCCGGATACGCCCCCCAGCCCGTATGCCGCCGGGGGCAGGACCATGGCCACCATGAATGAGTTCGACCCTGATTCGCCGGTATTTCGAACGGCAGCCACCGCTGCTGCGCCCAGGTGAGCTAGGCTCGCTGCTGCCCGTGACGCAAACATCGCATCTGGAAGGGCAGAGCCTGCTGCAGCTGGGAATAGGCGATGATTGTGCGCTGCTCAGGGGGCCACTGGAGGGCGCGCACCTGCCGTATCGTCCGACATGCTGGTGGCGGGCCGCCACTTCTTTCACGATACGGATGCGGCCGCCATCGGTCACAAGGCACCGGCCGTCAATCTGTCCGATCTGGCCGCCATGGGGGCATGGCCGGTGGGCTTCACGCTGGCCCTGGCACTGCCCGAAACCGATCCACACTGGCTCGAAGGCTTTTTCCCAGGGGCTGCTGACCCCTGGCTTCCCGTGCGGCCTGCCCGCTGATCGGTGGCGATACCACCCGTGGCCCGCTGACGCTGTCCATCACGGTCCTGGGACAGGTGCCGCACAGCCGGGCTCTGCGGCGCGATGGCGCCCAGGCCGGTGATGACATCTGGGTCAGTGGCGAGCTGGGCGCTGCCGCTCTGGCCGTGCAGCTGCGCCGCACGCAGCCGGCGCAGACCGTCCCCATCGAAGCCCTGCAGCGCCTGAACTGGCCGTTGCCCCGCTTCGATGTGGGTCACCCCTGCGGGGCGTGCCAGCGCGGCCATGGACATTTCCGACGGTCTGGCCGGTGATCTGGCCCATCTGCTGGCCGCCTCGGGCGCCGGCAGGGGCACGCGCTGGGGGGCCGTGCTCGACAGCCGTCACTGCCGCTGGCCGCCTGCCTGCGAGAACTGCCGCCCGACGAGGCGCTGGTGCTGGCCCTGCATGGCGGTGACGATTACGAGCTGCTGTTCACCGCCTCGCCGGAACTGGCGGCCACCGTGGCCCAGCGCTGCCCCACGGCACACCGGATCGGACAGGTCACCAGCGTAAGCGGTATGCTTCTGTCTGATGCGAAGCGCCGGACCCGGCCGCTCGAGCCCCGTGGATACGACCATTTTTCGACATGAACGACAACAAGGCAGAAGACGTGACCGACCTGGTCCGTGAAGACGGCCTTTGGCCGCATTCGCCCCTCCTTTGAATTCATGAAGCCGCGCCTGTCTGCGCTGGATCGCCTTCGGGCTGGGCAGCGGCCTGACCGGCGTGGCACCGGGCACCTTCGGCACGCTGTTTGCCCTGGATCAGTCTTTGCCCTGCTGGCCCCGGTCATCGGCGGCAGTGGCATGGGGGTCCCGCTGGCGGTGGGGCTGGTGCTGGGGCACTGGGCCATCGAGCGTACCGGCCGGGATGTCGGCGCCCATGATCACAGCGCCATCGTCTGGGATGAAATCGTGGCCTTCTGGCTGGTGCTCTGGATCGTTGGCGGTGATTTCTCCACCCAGCTGATGGCCTTTCTGCTGTTCCGCTTCTTCGACATCGTCAAGCCAGCCCCCATCCGCACGATCGACAGCCAGTGGCAGAATGCCACCGGCGTGCTGCTCGATGACCTGATCGCCGCGTTCTATACCGTGCTGGTCATGGCCATCTGGACCCGGCTGTTCGGCTGAGTCCCGGAGGTACAGGCGCATGCTTCAGACCTCGCAAACCCCCAGAACGCTTCCCTGATGCGGAGCAGGAACGCATCGACTGGGCGCGCCTGCTGGGCCAGCGCGTGGCCGGCCTGCAGGGTGGGCTGATTGCCACGGCAGAATCCTGCACCGGCGGTCTGATCGCCGCCTCGTTCACCGAAACGGCAGGCTCCAGCGCCTGGTTCAGCCGCGGTTATGTCACTATGCCAACCAGGCCAAGATCGACATGCTGGTGTGGATGCCGCCACCCTGGCCGCCGGGGGCGCCGTCAGCGAGGCGGTGGCCATCCAGATGGCCCGTGGCGCGCTCCGCGGTGCCGATGTGCTGCTCTCGATGGCCGTGACCGGCATTGCCGGCCCCGATGGCGGCACGCCCGACAAGCCGGTCGGCACCGTCTGCTTCGGCTGGGGCCTGCGCTGGCCGGCCGGCACGGACGAGCCGCTGCTGCTGGCCGAAACCCGCCACTTCACCGGTGATCGCCGCGCCGTGCGCGAGCAGACGGTGCTGCATGCCCTGCAGCGGGCCCTGCAGCTTCTGGACCAGTACACGGCGGAGCATCCGGTCCTTGCCTGAGAGGCCGGGAGGTTGTGCCCCCGTCCGGGAGGCCACAACGGTACGGGCGGGCAGTGAAAAACCACACCTGCCCCCATATGACCTAGACCGGCAGGGCCTCAGACCATTTAGCTGTTTGTTTGTACAGTGTTTTGGTGCATAATCCTTCCTGTCTGAAGTCCGTTCACTCACCGCAAACAGGTATATCCATGGACGAAAAATCCCGCGCAGACAAGGCCAAGGCGCTGTCTGCCGCACTCGCACAAATCGAAAAGCAGTTCGGCAAGGGCTCGGTCATGCGCATGGCCGATGGCGAGGTCGCGCCCGACCTCGAGGTCGTGTCCACCGGTTCGCTGGGGCTCGACATCGCCCTGGGCGTCGGCGGCCCGCCACGTGCCGGGTGGTCGAAATCTACGGCCCCGAGTCGTCGGGCAAGACCACGCTCACGCCGCAGGTCATTGCCGAAATGCAGAAGCTCGGTGGTACCTGTGCCTTCATCGATGCCGAGCACGCGCTCGATGTCCAGTATGCGTCCAAGCTGGGCGTCAAACTGCCCGAGCTGCCTCATCTCCCAGCCTGACACCGGCGAGCAGGCGCTGGAAAACTGCGACGCCCCTGGTCCGCTCCGGTTCGGTCGATCTGGTCGTGGTCGACTCGGTGGCGGGCGCTCACGCCCCGTGCCGAAATCGAGGGCGACATGGGCGACTCGCTGCCCGGCCTGCAGGCCCGCCCTGATGAGCCAGGCACTGCGCAAGCTCACCGGCTCCATCCAGCGCACCAATACGCTGGTCATCTTCATCAACCAGATCCGGATGAAGATCGGCGTCATGTTCGGCAACCCCGAAACCACCACCGGCGGCAACGCGCTGAAGTTCTACGCCTCCGTCCGTCTGGACATCCGCCGCACCGGTTCCATCAAGAAGGGCGACGAGATCATCGGCAACGAAACCCGCGTCAAGGTGGTCAAGAACAAGGTCTCGCCCCCGTTCAAGAGCGCCGAGTTCGACATCCTCTACGGCGAGGGTACTCGCGCGAGGGCGAAATCTCGATCTGGGCGTCAGCCACGGCTTCGTCGAGAAAAGCGGCGCCTGGTACAGCTACTAACGGTGAGCGCATCGGCCAGGGCAAGGACAATGCCCGTGAGTACCTGCGCGAAAACCCGAGCTGGCGCTCGAAATCGAAAAATCGCATCCGGGCCGCCGTCGGTGCGGCCGGTCGTGGTGGCAGCGAGGCGCCCCGGCTGCCGAAGCGCCAGCCGAGGCACCGGCCGAGGCGGCGCGCCTGCCGGCCGCCGCGGGTCGTGCCGCTGCCGCCGGGCGCGATGACGCCTGAATCGCTCGTGATGCCGGGTATGGTCGGGCATGATTCATCCGGACCGTCGTCTGGCGGTGTGGAGCAGGGTGCCGTCCGGCGCGACGGCTCCTGCGGGCATTCCTCTCGCGGGACCCCTCCATGTATCCCATCCGGCCCTGATAGGGAGGGCAGCCTCATGGCATTTGACGACCTCGAGGCGCTGGTGCGTGGCGACCAGAGCGAAGCCGCCCGGCGCAGTGCCCCGAAGCGCCGGGCCATTGCTCCTGCTGGCGCGGCGCGACTACAGCCGCGCCGAGCTGGCCCGCAGCTGCTCACACGCCCCGGCCCCCGGCAGCGCCAGGGGCACGGGTGCGTCCTCGCCGTGCCTTTGGCGCCGATGTCGCCGCAGACCCGGACTTTCACCCGGCATTCCTGGGAAGGAGGCGATTCCCTGCCGGATGCAGCTTTCCCAGCCTGGTGCGGGGGACCGCGCGATGTCATGACGGACATCGACGCCCCGATGCCACACGCACGCATCGTCCCCATCGCCCGAGCTGGTCGGAATCGGTGCTGGACGAACTCGAATCGCTGAAATTCCTCTCGACCCCCGCATGGCCGAATCGCTGGTGCGCAACAACGCCGCACGCTTCGGCCGTGCCCGCCTGTCACAGGATCTGCAGCGCCGCGGGCTGGATGAATCCCTCATCGACCAGGTGCTCGAACCGCTGGCCGATGACGAGAAAAGCCGGGCCCACACCGTCTGGGAACGCCGTCTCGGCCAGCCCCCTGCCAGCCTGAAGGAACGGGCGCGCCAGTACCGCTTTCTGCTGGGCCGCGGCTTCAGTGCCGGCGTGGTGGCCAGCGTCGTGCCACGTGTGAGCAGCCCCGTGTCTGCCGGCGCCGGAGAGGATGGGGCAGATGGTGATATCGACGATTTTTCCGTAGCCGGCGCATGCCACGGATTTGGGACTTCTGCGGCCCCGCCGTCTTGTCCAGGGGCACGTGCGGGGGCAAATGGCAGACGGGGCGCTGGTGACCGAAACGCTGTCTGCCCAGGGGCTGCACGGGGGCAAATGAGCCCATGACATCCTCTAAGGGTTTACCCCTAAACCCGCATCATGCCTGCCAAAAGGGACCGTTTCATGGCCGGTTGATCAGGGGCGCTGTGATAGCATTTCCGCAGCATATGTGACCCAACCGAGATCACCATGAAAATCCACGAGTATCAAGGCAAAGAAATCCTGAAGCGCTATGGTGTGCCGGTGCCACGGGGTATCCCATGCTTCAATGTCGAAGAAGCGGTCAAGGCTGCGGAGCAGCTTGGCGGTCCGGTCTGGGTCGTCAAGGCACAGATCCATGCCGGCGGCCGCGGCAAGGGCGGTGGCGTCAAGCTGGCACGCTCGCTGGACGAAGTGCGCCAGCACGCCACGTCCATTCTCGGCATGCAGCTGGTGACGCACCAGACCGGCCCCGAAGGACAGAAGGTTCGCCGCCTCCTCATCGAAGATGGCGCCGACATCAAAAAGGAACTCTACATCGGTGTCGTGCTCGACCGCCAGTCGCAGAAAAATCTGCGTCGATGGCCTCCAGTGAAGGCGGCATGGATATCGAGGAAGTGCCGCCAAAACGCCGGAAAAATCCACAAGCGTCTTCTGCGACGTGCAGGCTGGCCTGACCGCTGCCGAAGCAGATGATCTCGCCACCAAAATCGGCATTCCCGCCGCCAGCCTGCCAAAGGCGCGCGAAGCGCTGCTGGGCCTGCACAAGGCTTTCTTCGAAACGGATGCCTCGCTGGCCGAAATCAACCCGCTGATCCTCACCGGCAGTGGTGATGTGATTGCGCTGGACGCCAAGTTCAACTCGATTCCCAACGCCCTGTTCCGCCATCCGGACATCGTCGAGATGCGTGACCTCGACGAGGAAAGATCCGTCCGAAGTCGAAGCCTCGAAATTCGACCTCGCCTACATCCAGCTCGACGGCAACATCGGCTGCTTGGTCAACGGTGCCGGTCTGGCCATGGCCACCATGGACACCATCGCTGTTCGGTGGTGAACCGGCCAACTTCCTCGATGTCGGGGCGGTGCCACGGCCGAGAAGGTCACCGAAGCCTCGGCTGATGCTGAAGAACAGGGCGTCAAGGCCATTCTGGTCAACATCTTCGGGGGCATCATGCGCTGCAGACACCATCGCTGCCGGTGTCATTGCCGCCAGCAAGGCCGTCAACCTGGGCGTGCCGCTGGTCGTCCGCATGAAGGGCACCAACGAAGAGCTGGGCAACAGATGCTGGCCGAGTCCGGCCTGCCCATCATCTCGGCCGACACCATGGCCGACGCAGCCTGCAAGGTCGTCGACGCCGCCGCCGGTAACAAACACAGCCCAGAAATTCGAGGACAATCGCAATGTCGATTCTGATCACAAGGACACCAAGGTCATCACCCAGGGCATCACGGGCAAGACCGGTCAGTTCCACACGCGCATGCGCGGGACTACGCCAACGGCAAGAACTGCTCGTGGCCGGTGTCAATCCCAAGCGTGCCGGCGAAGACTTTGAAGGCATTCCCTCTACGCCTCCGTCAAGGAGGCCAAGGCCGGAAACCGGTGCCACCGTCTCCGGTCATCTACGTGCGCGCCCGCCGGCGCTGCCGGATGCCATCTCGGGAGGCCGTCGATGCCGATCTGGACCTGGTGATCTGCATCACCGAAGGCATCCGTTCGCGACATGATGGTCGTGCGTGACAAGATGCGCCGCTCGGGCAAGAAAACCCTGCTGCTGGGGCCGAACTGCCCGGGTCTGATCACCCCGACGAAATCAAGATCGGCATCATGCCCGGTCACATCACCGCAAGGGCCGCATCGGTGTCGTGTCGCGTTCCGGCACGCTGACCTGGGCGAGGCCGTGGCACAGGTGTCCGACCTGGCTGGGCCAGTCCAGCGCCGTCGGCATGCCGGGGGCGACCCGATCAACGGCCTGAAGCACATCGACGTGCTGCAGATGTTCAACGACGATCCCCGACACCGACGCCGTCATCACGATCGGCGAAAATCGGCGGACCGGACGAAGTGAACGCTGTCCCGCTGGGCCAAGGACAACATGAAGAAACCGGTGGTTGGTTTCATCGCCGGCGTCACCGCGCCTCCGGGCAAACGCATGGGCCACGCCGGTGCGCTGATCTCGGCAGCTGACACGGCCGATGCCAAGCTGGAAGTGATGGAAGCTCGCGGCATCCGCACCACCCGCGACCCGTCCGAAATGGGTCCCGCTCTGCTCACAGCAAAGTGTTGGCTGAACCTGCCCTGCCCTGCCGGGCGGGCCAGACATCTCAAACCCTGCCGAAGCTTCCTTCCGGAAGCAGCCCCGGCAGGGTTTTTTGTCTCCGTCGGGCACCTTGCTGCCCATGCCCGGCGCTTCCTTTACCGAGCCTTGCACCGTGCTGCTGGGCCTTGCACCGCGCTGCTGCCCTTGCACCGCGCTGACGCAGCACTTGCGGCCATGGTCCGGTGTCTCGTGCTGCACCTCGTGTGGCAGTTGCGGCGCTGGCGACCACGGCCCGGTGCCTCTGCTGCGCGCCTCGTGCCATTGTATAGCAAGCGCTTGCGGCCGTGTCCAGCGCATCCCGCCGCACCCCACGCAGCACGGTCGTACCGCCGCAGCCCCTTCACTCACTCACCGTATCCAGCCAGCCGTCTGGATGCGGCCCGTTCCGCATCACCCGCCGCGCACCGACAATGGGTGCGCCAGGGAAGGGATGCACACCTACGATGCGCCGTCAGGCAGAGCCACTGCCTGCTGCATGACCGTGTCATCCGTATTCCCGGCTTGGACACAACCTGCTGGTCAGGGGAACGGGATGAGTGCTGATCATCAGGACGGCGCGCACGACGCACAGGAATTCGGACAACTGTCCCCGCCGGTGGCAGGCAGCCCGCTGCGTACCTACTGGCCTCACGCTGTCGCGTACCACCATTGGCCGCCGGGCCACCAATACCCTCGTGCTGGACGACCTCACCGTCTCCGGCGAACACGCCGTGCTGCTGGTGGGGCTGCAGGACGTGGTCATCCAGGACCTCGGCAGCCGCAATGGCACGCTGCTCAATGGCCGTCCCGTCGCCCGGGCCCTGCTGTTGTCCGATGGCGATTGCATGACATCGGCATCTATCGGCTGGTCTACAACCAGCATCGTTCCGTCAACCTCACGGGCGAAGCGGGCAGGGGCGTCGGCACGCGCGGCAGGTGTGGCGACGCCCCTTTCCCCAGCTTCCCTGGGCGCCCGCTGCTCCAGCGCCTGACACCCGACCTCTTCAGGCCGGAGGGTGCTGCACCCGTCAGGAGCGCACCCCATCAGAGCCGATGGGGCTGCAGCATCAGGCGCCTCTTCGATGCGGGGAACACCGCGCGCAGCCTGGTGATGCCGTGGTGCCGGGCGCTCTGCACTCGAGCCGCAGGTTCAGGGCCCTCCGCATGCGTCGCATGCGCCGGTTCAGGCGCATCCGGCACCTTCAGCGGCTTCGGCCCCGACACGAGCGTCGGCTCTGACAGTGACTCTTCGCTGCGCCCCGCCGCCGGTTTCACCGAAGGCTTCAGCCGGGTGCTCACCACCGCCCATGCACTCTGGGTAGCACGCCTCCTCGCCCCACGCCCCGCCAGCCCGCTCGCTCCACTGGCGCCCTGGGCCCTAGGCTCCTCTCATCCTGCCCACATCCTCGCCTCACGCCTTCACGCTGCCTTTGACGCGCCGCCTGCACCACCCCCATGTTGCCGCGCGGCAACGTCCGGCACTCAGCAACGGTGCGCCGGACACACGCGCCTCGCTACGCGTCTTCTGGGCGGGCTGACGCCACGGCCGGCTGCTGGGTCATCGACCGCCCCATCGTCAGCATCGGAACGGGGTGGGGCGGGTGGCCGTGGTCAGCTGCCGGGAGGGCGTCCTCACTGCCAGCGTGGAAGGCAGGCCTATCCGCTGGTCAATGGTGAATCCATCGGTCCCGCGCCCACCCGCTGCGCAATCACGACCTCATCGAGCTGAACATGCACCGATCATCCAGTTCGGCCAGTGCAACCCGCGCGCGCGGCATGAACCGCGTTGCAGTACGTCCACGCCTGCTGCGCTCGTCCGGCTGTGGACGGCGATGCTAAGGCATTCTCGTCACGCGTGGCCATCATGGTGCTGCTGGGCTGCGTGTGTCGCCGCTCGGCACGCTCTCTGTCGACCGCTCGCCCATGACGCAGCGGCTGCTGGATGCCCACCGTCTTCGGCGCCGCGGGTGCGCATGGTCGTCGACATCGATGAAAAGAGCCTGCAGGAGCAGGGGCGCTGGACCTGGCCCGCCGGACCCTGGCGCGACTGGTCGAACGCATCGTCGATAGAAGGTCATGCCCGGGTCCTGGGCTTCGACATCGCCCGTTGCCAGACCCGATCCGGAAGATGACGGCGTGCTCGCCCGGGCCATCTGCAGGGGCGGCCGGTCGGTCCGGCTATGCTTCTCCCGCCATGCAGCGCCCACCGGATCAGCCACCTGCCCGGTGCCACGTCTCCGATGGGAACCTGTTCGACGGCACTGCTGCCGCAGTGGGATGGCTTTGGCGCCAATCTCGACCGGCGAGGCCGCCCGCAGCAGTGGCTTCGGGCAATGCCCAGCTCGACAGGGACGGCGTGGTCCGTTCCCGTGCCCGTGCTCACCCTGTTCAACGGCCAGATGTACGACGCTGGCGCTGCAGCCATCCTGCGCGCGTGTACGAAGACAATCCGCCCATCACGCCGAACGGGCATGTCCTGTCGCTGTCCGGCCAGACGCGCCTGACGCTGGCCCTCGACATCACGGCACGCGTGGCCTTTTGCCGGGGCGCCGGGCCGCATGCCGGCCACTTTCGAATACGTCTCGGCCACCGATGTCATCGAGGACGGGTCGATTCGGCCCAAGCTTCCGTGGCTTCGCATCGTGCTGGTGGGGCCTCGGCACCGCGTTTCGGCGACCGTCACCACCGCGCCTCGGTCAGCATCAACAACTCACCGGTGTCGGAGGTGCAGGCCACGCTGATCGCGCTGGCGCCCTGAACGGTCACATGCGCGTTCCCCGGCATGCCGTCGCTGTACCGTGGCCGCCATCACGCTGGTGCTGGTGGCTGGCGGCGCTGTGGATGTCTCCGGCGCGCGCTGGGCGTACTCATGCTGCTGGGCGCGCTGGGGCCGCCTGCCGCTGGTCAATGCGCCGCTCTGCACCCTTGCGGGCCGGGTGCTGCCGGTGGCGGCGCCGGTGGTGGCGGTGGCTGTCATCGCGGTGATCAATCGGCGGCCCGGACATCTGACGGTCGAGAGCACAGGCGCGCCGGGACGTGGTCGAACTCTTCGGGCGGTACGTCTCGCCTGCTGGTGGCTGGTAGCAGCGCACGCCCTGCAAACCGACGCCTGCATCGAAAAGCCCAGAACAAGCGGATCACCATCCTGTTTGCGCGGCGACATCCCAGGCTTTCACCCGCATGGCCGAATCGATGGATTCGCAGGTGCTGCGCGAATACCCGAACACCTTCCTGACCCGGATGACCGAAGTGTCACGCCAGCAATACGTAACTGAA
>BNJV01000612.1_pt1 | contig 36264 bp, 47 predicted proteins | sample 8540591 | NCBI WGS metagenome assembly BNJV01 (sample SAMD00202457, study PRJDB9452) | human saliva metagenome | host: Homo sapiens
GACTTCCTCGAATCCTCCTGGCGGAGGACCAGCCTGACCTTCTTGACCGATCCACCCTGATGACCTGCGGTAGGGGATGACCCTGAGACGAGGAGGATGAGCCCGCGCGTGAGCAGTGTTAGATTTCACCTCCGGCCGACATCGTTCTCTGACCCTCGCGGCCGAATCGCGACTACCATCGCGCTGATCGGCGCCTTGTGAAAGGACCGGGACGGGTGCGAGCGAGCCCGATCAGCCGAGGTCATCGCATACGTTCTCCTGGAAGGTCTCTGATGGATCCGGCTCAGCTCGCGACGGCGGCTCAACAGGCCGATGCGGCGGTCGCCGCGCGAACATCGGATCCAGGCCTGCGAGCCGCGATCGCGCAAGCCGCCCACGACAATGGGGAGCGCTGGCGACGAAGAATCAAATCGCCTACCCGGACCTCTGCTGGCCTGGCTGTCCAGCACCAGGAACGCCGCCGACTGCTGGCCGCTTCCAGGGCGCGGGTGCCAGCCAGCGGAAGCTGCCTGTCGAGGAGCTTCCAGGTCGGGATCGGGCGGCGGGCGCTGATGCTGCTCAGACCGTTCAGGCCGCTGACGCCGGTGCGGTCAGGCGGAGGCAGGCCTCGCTCGCCGCGCAACGAGCCATGCGGCGGTCGCCGCGCGGACATCGGATCAGGCCCTGCGGGCCGCGATCGCGCAGAGCCGCCCGGACCTGTGGGAGGCGCCATGACGAATCCGTCCGCCCACCTGACCTGCTGGCCTGGCTGTCCAGCACCGGAATGCCGCCGCTGGCTGCGCTTCAGGATGCTGGGTACCAGCCTGACGAGCTGCCCGTCGAGGCCTGGTCGGATCAGGCACGCTGATGCTGTTTCAGACTGTTCAGGCTGCTGACGCCGTGTGGTCCTCTGGCGGAGGCGAGGCCTGCTCGCCGCGCAGGCTGATGCGGCGGTCGCGTGACATCGGATCACCTGCGGCCGCGACGCAGAGCCGCCCTGACCTGGGCGTCTCTCTGTGCGGCCAACCCGTCCGCCTACCCGGACCTGCTGGGCCTGGCTGTCCGGCGCCGGCGATGCCGCGTCCTCATGCCATCCTCGGGCGCGCGGGTACTCGCCCACGACGTCGCCGTGGCATCACGCGGCCTCCGCGACGGCGGCCGAGCCGGCTGACGAGGGCGACTGATGAGGGCGGCCTCGGTGGCGGTGGACGCGCCAGACGTCCGAGGCATCAACCGACGAGCCCTCGCCCGAGTGACGAGGGTGGGGAAAGAGGACAGACGCCAGGAATCCTGAAGACCTCGACGACGCTGATGCTGAACCCTCCGATGAGCCGGAGGAGGACGCTCCGCAGCCCGACGAGGTCGAGGAAGGCGGAGGAGTCGGAGCATCTCTCGGCCAGGGACGCGCAGAGTCCTGTGGCGGACACTGAGGAGCTGAGGACACTGAGGACATCGGTGACCCGAGGGACGCCGGCAGACGCCGGAGCAGGACACCGAGGAGAGCCCCGGCGACAGCGCTGAGGCGGACCTCGGGCGACGAGGCCCGTGGGCACTGAGAGGCCCAGATGGGCACGAGGACTCAGACACCTGCCGATGCCGATTCAGATGCTGTAGGGCAGACCGGCGCTGACGACGCAGCGACCGATTGCATGACGATGAGGACTCGGACGAGCGCCACGAGGGATCTACGCCGGTCCGAGGCCGACTGCCGACGACGAGGCTGGGACGGCGCCGGGGCGGCCTCGGGCCTGAGACGGAGGAGCCCGCAGAGGATCAGGCGGCCGGCGCGCGCGCCTCGTCCAGTGAGGAGACTGGCATCCTCGCGAGGGAGCCGGCGCAGACCGAGGACATTCTGCCGTTGAGACCGGCGGTCTTCGCGCGGCTGGAGCGACGGAGGTCTGCGCCTCGGCGGCCCGGTCAGCGGCGGCTCCCGCTGCACGGCTCCCGCGGAGTCGGTGGCCATGCTCGTGCCCCGCCGCCGTCGGCCGAGGACAGCATCGCCGCCTGGGCGGAGACTCCTGTCGGGGCGCCGTCGCGGGCTTCTCCGCCGCGCAGCCCGCGGGTGGAGCTGGACATGTCTCGGGCCCCAGATGTCGGCTCAGATGCCTCCGAGCCAGCAGCAGAAGCAGGCGTCAGGGATCCAGTACCCGGACGTCTGCGGCCGTCATCGTCGTCCTCTTCGTGTCATCACGTGCTGCGGCGTGCGGCAGGGCCGGATCCCACCTTCGCGTGCAAGGCGAAGCAGCTCCCGCCAACGCCGGCGACCAGAGCGGGGAAGCTTAGGACGGCCAGGCCAATGCTGCTGCCACGGCGATGCAGCGTCGGTCTGCTGCCTCAGGCGCCGCTCGAAAGCTGCTCGGAGCATGCGCACCTCACCGATCACCTCGGTGCAGGCATTTCGCCAGAGCGAGCTCACGGTCGGGCCATCGTGACGACCTCCTGCGCCGACGGCGACTTTCTGGCCGGCTCGTCCAACCAGACTCTCGTCTACAGCTCCACGGAAGCCCGGACCGGTGGGGCCGACGTCGACCATCTCGTGGCCTCGGGATCTTTCGACCTTCCAGTGAACCGCTCATCATCCTTAACGGTGGACGGACGGTGCATTGCGTTTCGGCGAGCAGCACCACTTCTCGCACCGCAGGACCTCGACCTCCGTAGCCTCAAGGTAACCACGTCGGCGAGGCTCCCGGTCCAGCGTCACCTCGAGCAGCTCCACAGGCACTCGATGACGATCGATCGACGTCGACGAGCTCCAGCGCGGCCAGGAGCAGCGGGAGGAGCAGGCCGCTGGCCAGGCCCACGCGGTGGCAGGCCGATCACGACCGCTCACTCGTCTGTGGGCAAGTTCCTGGGCAAGCGGACCCGCAGTGGCTGTCCTCCAAGCAGGTGGGCCTGTGCTTCGATGGTGCAGACCTAGAGCGTTCCGGCTCGATCCTGGCCGAGTTCCTCCAAGACGCGGCAGGCCAACCCGAACACCGTCATCGTCAACAGCGGCGACTGGTCGGTGTTCGACGTCGGCGGCTGGTGGTGACCCTGGCCGGCGAGAGCTCTCACGCGACCGCGGACGAGGCCAACGCCTGGTGCGAGCGCCCCAGGGCTGGCTGACTCCGACCACCGCCTGGCCGAGCGCATGGAGTCCAGCGGTCTCGCCGCAGGGGCACCTGGAATCCCTGCAGGCTCCGCCCCCGCGACTCTGCGCGGCGAGCCGGCGCGCCTCAGGACGCTGCAAGCCTCTTAGAGGGCTACAGGGACCGCTTTGCGGCCGACTCGTCCACCCGCGGCGAAGGCAGGATCCGACTTCGGCGGCGGCGACGAGTGCTGACCAGTGTCCTGCGGCGAGCCGTCGGGTCGGTGGCCGAGGCGCGAGCACGATGTCGCAGCCGGCCCGGACTCAGGCGCGGCCCGCTCGCCGGCGGTATTGGCCACACCCTGGACCTGGACGCGCGGAGACGTCGTCGGTGATGACCACGCCGGTGAAATGGCCCATCTCGGTGCGCAGCATCTCGGTGACGACTCGTCGAGGAGAAGACCGCGCGCGCCGAGGATCGATGAGCGCGTGGGTGGCCGAGGAGACCGCGACGACCTGCGCCGGCGGCGTGGCGGCGCTGAAGATGACGCGACGGCGGCGTCGGCGCTGCGGTTCGTGGTGCTGTCGACGACGTTGGCGGAGGTGTCCGTGGTTGACCGTCACCCCGCACCCAGGCGGGAGTGCTTGTAGGTGGGGATGACCTTCGAAGAGCCGGCATACCCTCGAAGGCGCGCGCCACTTGAGGAGACGGTAGCGGCGTCGCGCACTCGCTCCCAACGCCCGATGGGTTCGTTGGTGCTCGGCCGGTCGATGTCGACCAGGTCGGCGACCGGGGCCAGGTTCATGCTGACGCCGACGTCGGCCAGCTCCTCGCAGGTGCGCGCCGAAGGCCACGCAGCTAATGGTCGCCCGGCGGCTGGGTCGGCACTGAATCCATCGCCGAAGGGATGCTGGGAGGAAGCCCGATCCGGTCAGGACCTGGACCTCGCTCACCCTCCTGGTCCCGGTGGCCACGAGCATCGGGGCGCTGTGGGTGGTGTCGCGACCTTGCCAGGTGAAGGAGCTGATGACTTCTGCCGCCTGGCTGCCTGCCCGCGGTGGCGGCCGGCGATGAAGATGTTGCCGACGTGCTGGCTGGCCACGGCCTCGGTGGAGGCCTGCTTGAGGTGGCGATCCACCCTGACCGTCTGAGCTGGCCGACCTTCTCCTCGGGCTCCAACCCTCCAGCGCCGCGGCGGTCGCGAGCGCTTGTGGCCGACTGTGTGTCGTGCCTGTGGCCGTATTAGTGGGCGAGCGAGGTGGACGACGCAGGCGACGGAGCTCGTCGGCTCCCTGCACAGGAGTGAGGCGCCTCCGGACGACGAGGGAGCCTGATGGTGGAGCATCCTGCGTCGGCGCACCAGGGCCAGCGAGTACTGGTCGTCGACTCACGTGGTGCTGCGACGTGCTCAGGTCGGTGGAGCGTGGAGTCTCTGGCATCCGAGCGGCGTGCCGGATGGCGGCTCGTTCATCGCCGGCCACACTAAGGCAGGTTCCGGGGCCTTCGCGACGTCGCTCTCACGGTCGATTCTCGGAGACCTCTCCCGGCCCGGTCCGTAGTTCCCTCGGCGCTACTCCCATCCCAGCTGGTGGAGAGCGCCTCGTCCGGGGATGCCAGCGTGGGCCACCTCATGGATGACGGCTGCCGCGATCTCACTCCACGAGCTCCTCGCGGCTGGAGGCACCAGCGCTCCAGCGGACCGCGGAAGATGAGATGCGGTCAGCGCTGTGGACCAGCCCTCCGCATCGCGCTCGGTGAGGGGACGCCGTCGTGCAGCCCTGCGCGTAGGCCGGCTGGCCTCGTCTTGAGTCCCTCGTCCGTGAGCATCTCCGGGTCGGGCTCGTCTCGATGAGGGACGATGACGTCTCACATCGCTCGGTCAGTCCGCCGGGACCCGGTCGAGGGCGTCGCCGGCGTCGTCCGAGGCTCCTGCTCGTCGTCCTCCCCGACGGCTGCTTCGACAGGGAGGGCCCGGGTCGCTGCAGGAGCCGCGGCGTCGCATGCGCTGATTCTCGTCCCTGTTCTGATGATTCGCCTGGCTCACAGGGTCAGCCTGCGAGACCCCGCGGTCCTGCCTCGACCGTCTTCGACGTCCGGGATTCCTGCCGAAAACCGAGGCGGTGAGGAGAGGTCACGCCCTGGGATTTCGCGCTGTGGAGACTGTCCCCTGTAGTGTTCATCCGGTTCAGGAGGCGCGACGACGTCGAAGGCCCCTGGCCCCCATCGTCTAGCGGCCGAGGACCCCGCCCTTTTCACGGCGGTAGCATCGGGTCTCGATCCGTTGGGTACGGAGTTCGCACAGGTGAATAACACAGTGAATTCACACTGGCCTCGTGGCGCAGTTGGTTAGCGCGCCGCCCTGTCACGGCGGAGGTCGCGGGTTCCGAAGTCCCGTCGAGGTCGCGGTAAAGGTCGGTCCGATCAGAAATGGTCGGGCCGATTCCATCAAGGCTCTGTAGCTCAGTTGGTAGAGCGTTCGACTGAAAATCGAGGTCACCGGATCGACGCCGGTCGGAGCCACCGCGAAAGGCCGGAACCCCAGGTTCGGGCGGCCTTCGTAGTTGGACGGGCGCCCGCCCGGGACCTGTGTCGCAGGTCCGCCTCCTGATGCGCAGGAGCGGTCGTCGGACGCATGAGCACGTCCTCGGCGTCCCCTCGCCGTTTCGGTCGCAAAAGCAGGCCTTCATGCGATGGATGATGGCAGCCCACAGTGTGCGACGCCACGTTCGTGAGCGCCGAGGCTCCGCACTCCACGCGGCCCGCACGCCACCGGACGACCCCGCCGCGTAACGGCGCCATATCCATACTGCGCAGGGAGGACGCCATGATCTCCAGGGAACGTGCCCCGGCCCCGGGTGAGCCGACGGAGGCCGGAGCAGACCATCCATCCCGACCCCGAGGTCGTCGCGAACGCCTGGGTCGGCGACTGGCGCGCTCTGGAGGGGCAGGCCGCCGCGAACCTGGAGGGCTACTGGACCGAGCGCGCCGGCGAGCTGGAGTGGTCAGGCGCTGGGACACGGTGCTCGACGAGGGTCCGCCCCCTTCTACAGATTGGTTCGTCGGTGCTCGGACGAACATCGTCTCCAACGCCGTCGACCGGCACTGACCAAAGCTCCCACCGCAACAAGCTCGCCCTCATCTGGGTGGGTGAGGACATCGAGCAGGTGCGTACCTTCTCCTACTTTGACCTGGGCCGGGAGGTCGAGAGGATGGCCAACGTCCTCAAGGCCATGGGTGTGCACTAGGGCGACGTCGTGACGATCTACCTGCCCCGCATCCCCGGGTCTTCTTCGCCATGCTCGCCTGCGCCAGCTCGGGGCCGTCCACTCGGTGGTCTTCGCCGGCTACTCCTCCGACGCCCCTGAGCGCGCGCATCGATGACTCGGGTCAAGGTCGTCATCACCGCCGACGGCTCGTGGATCAACGGCAAGGTCTTCCCCATGAAGAAGATCGTCGACGACGCGGTGCGCTTCTCCCACCGTCCAGAACGTCATCGTCGTGCGCAACACCGCCACCGAGGCTGTCATGGACCCCATCCGCGACCACTGGTACCACGAGCTGTGCAAGCTCCCGATCGCCCAGGGCCGCTGCGAGACCGTGCAGGTCGACGCCGAGGACCCCCTGTTCATCCTCTACACCTCCGGGTCCACCGGTAAGCCCAAGGCGATCCTGCACTCCACGGCGGCTATCAGGGTGGGCACCTACGTCACCCTCCACGACTGCTTCGACGTCCATGACGCCGACCGCTGGTGGTGCACCTCCGACCCGGGCTGGATCACCGGCCACAGCTACCTCGTCTACGGCCCACTGCTCCAACAGCGCCACCGTCTTCATGTGACGAGAAACCCGACCTTCCCCTACCCGGACCGCTGGTGGAACCTCATCGAGCGCTACGGCATCAACGCCTTCTACACCGCCCCACGGCCATCCGCACCTCATGCGCTTCGGCGAGGCCTGGGTGCGGCGCACGATCTGTCCAGCCTGCGGCTGCTGGGCGGCGTCGGCGAACCCCTCAACCCCGAGGCGTGGCGCTGGTTCCACCACGTCGGGCTCCGACCGCTGCCCGATCATCGACACCTGGTGGCAGACCGAGACCAGCATGTTCCAGATCACGACGGTGCCCTCCATGCCCCAGAAGCCCGGCGCGGCGGGCCGGCCGGTGTTCGGCCAGGAGGCGGCCGTCGTTGATGAGGGAGGCTGAGGTCCCCGACGGCGTCGAGGGAACCTGGTCCTCAAGCGGCCCTGGCCCTCGATGATGCGCACTCTCTTCCGTGAACCGCAGCGCTACGTGGACACCTATTGGAGCAGTAGCCGGGCCTGTACCTGACCGGGGACTCGGCCAAAGCGCGATGCCGACGGCTGGTTCTGGATCATCGGGCGCACCGACGACGTCATCAAGGTCTCCGGCCACCGCCTGGGCACGGCCGAGGTCGAGGTCGGCGCTCGTCTCCCACTCCGCGGTGACCGGGCCGCCGCCGTCGGCCTGCCCCACGAGGTCGAGGGGCACTCCGTCCGCGTCGCCGCCGTCCTGGCCACCGGGGTCGAGCCCTCGCGTGAGCTCGAGGCGGAGCGCTGCGCGGCACGTGGCGGCGACCCTGTCGCCGATCGCTAGCCAGGTCCTTCGTCTTCCTCGAGTCGCTGCCCAAGACCCGCTCGGGCAGATCCTGCGCCGGGTGCTGCAGGCCCGGGCGCTGGGTCAGGATGAGGGCGACCTGTCCACCCTCGCCGAGGGTGATCGCCTCGGCCCCGACCAGGCCCCGGATCAGGGGCGGCCCGGAGCCACCGCGAGGCCCGGAACCCACTGGGGTTCCGGGCCTTTCGCTCATTGATCGGGCAGGCGCCCGCACGGAGCGGGCGGTCAGTGCGTCCTGCGCCAGGCGGCACGGGCGCTGGCGAAGATCCCGAACATGATGCCGGCGATCGGCCAGATGATCCAGGAGATGGCCCAGGCTGTGAAGATGAAGCTCCACAGCAGGGTAGATGGCGACCGTGGCCGGCCAGTAGATGCTCGCCACGAAGCCGACGAGCGGATCCTCGTCCTCCCTCGCCGTCGGACCTGTAGGAGGAGTAGCCGCCGGAGCCGCCGGGGTGGGTGAGAGTCGTGTAGGTGGAGGACGCCCATGAGGCGGGCAGGTAGATACTCAGGCCCGTCGCGATGATGGCCAGCGAGATCGCGACGCCGACACCGGAGAGTCCCGTCGGAGAACCTGGCTGGAGCCGAGCATGCTGGCGGCCGGGATCGGCAGCGCGGAGACGATCCACAGGAAGACCGCGATCGCCAGCCGGCGGGTGCGCGCCGTCTCATGGTTGAGGCGTTCGCGGGCCGCCCAGGCGGTCACCACCGGGTCCGGGTGAACCTGCCCTCGATGAGGTGATGGACGGAGGAGAAGGCCGCCCGGCGCTGCACCAGCATGACCACACCCAGGCCGACCAGCAGCAGGGGTGAAGGCCACGCCGATGAAGGTGGCCGTGTTGTTGCTGATGGAGATCCACCCGGTTCCAGTCAGGCTCGTCAGGGCGATGAGGGAGGGCGGAGCGCAGACGAAGGTGCTGACCGCGCGGGCCAGGGTCGAGGCGGTGCTCGCTTGGCCTGGGCCAGGGCCTGAGCCTCGGGCAGCGTCACCACCGGGAAGGAGGGCCTGCTGGGCTCGGCAGGGGCGCCTGAGCCGGCGGCCGCGTCCTGCAGGGCGTCGTCGGGCCGGATGTCGGCCGTGATGCCCAGATACCGGGGCCAGCTCCTCGAGGTTGCCGAGTCGGTGATGACCCTGGCCGACCGCCTCGTTGTGGGTCTTGCCCCTGGGCGATCGCGTCGTTGTAGGCGTCCTCCATCATGGCGCGCAGCTCGCCGCGGGCCCTCGGTCAGGCGCGGTGTGGCCGGATAGGGGGCGAACATGTTGTCCAGGAAGGTCTCAATGGTGTCCATCAGCGGGATCCTTTCGCGAAGCGGTCGACGAGGGGTCTGGTGTCCTCCCACTCAGGAGACCTTGGTGGTCAGGTGGGCAGTGCCTTCGGAGGTGAGGCGGTAGTAGGTGCAGGACTTGCCGGAGTCGGACACTCCTGAGTAGGGAGGCTGCCAGTCCGGCGGACTCCAGGCGTTTGAGGGGCCGTGTGAGGGTGGTCTGCTTGATGGTGTACTCGCCGTCGGCGATCTCAGTAATGGTCTTGGCGAGCTCGTAGGCGTGGGACGGCTGTCGCTTGAGCAGTGACAGGACGATGAGGTCGATGTAGCCGCGGATGGCGTCTGCGCTGATCATGTGAACCCTCCTTCCGTGAGGGTGTCATGTGAGGTGCGGGGCGGTGCCGAGCTCCTTGTGTGCATCTAACGTACTACGTCACCGTAGTACGTCTGAGTGGAAGTTTAGTGTGATGCGGCGTCTTCGCTCTCGGCCGTTGGTCACAGCCCGGGCACAGGCCCGCTGTCTGGGTTGGCCCCATGCTCCTCGCAGCCACCACCCCTCCCGCGACTCCCGGCGCGGATCCCTCCGATCTCCCCGACTCCCACCCCTCCGGCCCCTACGGGCGTGCCGTCGGTCGATGTGGACGAGACCGTCAAGGTGGTCACCAAGACGACGAGCGACCTGGCCCACCATCGCCTGGCAGGCCGGCCTGGGGGCCGCCATCGGCATCGTCGTCGCCTTCGTGGCGGTGGCCATCCCTCAGGTTCATGGGCAGGCGCCGTCTCTTGTACCGCGAGATCGTGGAGTTCGGACGCAGGCCCGCCTTCGCCGTCGGCGCCATGACCGAGGGCCTTCCTGGGCACCCAGGTCGCCCTGACCGGTCTGCGGCACACCAAGAGTGACTCGACGACGATGGTTGTCATCGAGCGCGGGGTCACCATCGCTCTCATCTTCGCGGTGACCTGGCTCGTCGTCGCCTTCGCCAGGCCGTCGAGGTCCACCGTCGTCAAAGGTGCAGGCCAGTGAGAACCAGGGGCGCGCCAACCGGGTGACCACCCAGAGCCAGATCATCCGGCGCGTCACCCAGGTGGTCATCATCATCGCCGGGCTCGTCAGCGCCATCATGACCTTCCCCAGTGTCCAGCCTCGCCATGGGCTCGCTGCTCGCCTCGGCCGGTCTGGCCTCCGTCATCGCCGGTATGGCCGCCCGATCCATGCTCGGCAACGTCTTCGCTGGGCTCCAGCTGGCCACCACCGACGCGATCCGCGTGGACGACGTCGTCGTCGTTGGCGACGAGCAGGGCACCATCGAGGAGATCACCCTGACCTACGTGGTCATGCGTACCTGGGATGACCGGCGTCTCATCCTGCCCTCGACCCACTTCACCGAGAACCCCTTCGCCAACTGGACGCGCGGCGGCTCCCAGAGCACCGGCACCTTCACCCTCGACCTGGACTGGCGTGTTCCCCATTGCCTCGCTGCGTGCCGAGCTGGCCCGGCTCGTGGCCGCCTCCACCGCCTGGGACGGGCGCCAGGGCCTCCTCGAGGGTCTCCGACGCCGTCAGCGGTTATGTCACCGTGCGCGTGGTGCTCACCGGGGCCGATCCCGGTGACGTTGGCGCCCTCAAGTCCTATGTGCGCGAGGAGCTGGTCGCCTGGCTGCAGCGCGAGGCCCCCTACGCCCTGCCGCGCACGCGGGTGGAGGTCGAGCAGGTCGAGGTCACGGGACCTCAGCCCCGAGCAGGTGGCCCGCACCGCCGAGGAGATTGTTGCTAAAGCAGAAGGCTGAGGCCGATGGCGCCGCCACGGTTGCGGCTGGTGGCAGCGCCACCGCTGAGCGCCCCTAGCGACCACCGAGGCCGCGGGCGAGGCGCCGCTCACGGCCTGGGGGCCCGGCGCGCCGTCACCCTGGGGCGCGCCATGGGCCGCTCCCTGCTGCACCGCGCCCGGCGCGGGGGCCTGGGGCCTAAGTGAGCCGGGCAGCCGACACGTTGCCGGCGCCCCGTCGGACGGGTCCGTTTTCGCTGCGTGAACGCAGGTCGCCCGGCGCCGTCGAGGCGGGCCACGATGAGCCCATGAGTACCGACAAGAGCGCTGGCCCTCCGGCCCAGTCGTCGACCTGGAGGCTGCGGCGCGCACCGACGCGGTGGCGCGCCGCCCTGAGCCCCATGGAGTACCACGTGCTGCGTGAGGCCGGCACCGAGCGGCCCTTCACTGGGGCCCTGCTCGACGAGCACCCGCGAGGCATCTACCGCTGCCGCGGCTGCGGCGCCGAGCTGTTCCGCTCCACCACCAAGTTCGACTCCCACTGCGGCTGGCCCTCCTCTCACGACCCCTCCGACTCCGAGGCGGTCACCCTGAGTGCCGACACCTCCCACGGCATGGGTGCGCACCGAGGTCCCGCTGCGCCACCTGCGCCCAGCCACCTGGGTCACGTCTCGACGGCGCCCCCAGACCCCAACCGGCCAGCGCTACTGCGAACTCCGTGAGCCTGACCTTCGAGGGAATGAGGCATGATCCGGGTCCTGAGCCTCAACCTCAGCACAGCCTGCCCGGCGCCCGGGGCCGGGGACGCAGCGCCGCCACCGGCTCACTGGCCCGGGGCCGACATCTCCGACCTGGCCACCGCCCGCGCCGTCATGCGGGCCACCGCCGAGCAGATCGCCGAGCTGGCCCCCGATGTCGTCGCCCTCCAGGAGGTGGACCTGGGCCAGGCTCGTTCTGGGCGCCTTCACCAGGCGGCCTTCCTGGCCGAGGAGCTGGGCATGCCCACCACCCGCTTCGCCAGCTACGCCGGTCCGGTCGTGGGGACTTGCGCCGTCGGCGCCCTGCGCAGCGCGCTCAGCTCACCGACCGACGACGTCCTCGGGCTCCTGCGCGCCGCCGTCGGTGCAGGGCCGATCGGCTACGGCAACGCGCTCATCTCCCGCTTCCCGGTGGCCGGCTGGCATCAAGCGCCTGGGGCGAGGGCCTCCAGTGTGGAGAAGCGCGGCGAGCGCGCCTGGGACCCGCGTTCCTACCACGTGTCCACCGCCTCCCAGCGCGTCATGGTGGCTGCCACCCCTTGACCTGCCGGAGGACGTCGGTGGCCCGGCCCGCCAGCTGTCCGTCGCCTCCACGCACCCTGGCCACCCGCGGATCGATGGCGGCCCGCCAGCTCGCCGCCGCCTGGGGGCACTCGCCGGACTGCCCGGCCCGCACCTGCTCGTGGGCGACTACAACCTCAGCGCCGAGCAGGGTCGCCGCCCCTGGGACTGGGGCGGACCGTGAGAGGTACACCTTCCCGCTGCCAACCCTCATCGGCGCATCGATCGTCCTGACCGACCTGTGGCCCACCGGCCCCGACGGCCTGCCACTGGCCGACGAGGCGGCGGTGGCCGGCGGGCACAGCCGGGGCGGACGGTGCCGGGAGCCCGCTGCTGCGCCGCCGTGGACTGGGGGACCGCCTCGCTTCATCATCTCCGACCACGTCGGCACCTGGGTGGACCTCGAACCGGTCGGCTGGCGGCCGCTCGTCGTCCGCGGGTCGTCCACCTGGCGCGCTTGGCTCCGTCGCGGTCCCCGCCCTCACGCAGTGGTACCTGATGCCGCGCGTTCGAGGGAGAGGTACGACCGCGGGGGACACCCTACGAACGCGAGACCGGGCCTGCGACCCGTCCGGTCGATGAGAGAGGGCGGTGATGGCCGATGTCGTGGCGGGGCTGGCCGTCTTTCGGTACCGTCATCGCCGTCGGCTCGCTGCTGGTGCGCGCGCGGCCGTGCCCGCTGAGCGCAGACGGGGTCCTCACCCGCGTCTGCTTCTTCGCCGCCACTCCGGCGCTGTCATCACCACCCTGGAGCCGAGGCGGATCTGACGGCCGTCGTCTCCGGTCCACCGCCGTGGCCGTGGCCGCCAGCTCGCCGCCATCGTCTCCGCCTGGTGCCTGCCGCCTCGTGCTGCGACGCTCCACCGCCGAGGCCACGATCGGTGCACTCGCTTCCGGCTACGTCAACGCCGCGAACCTGGGATCCGGTGGCCGTCCTCGTCCTGGGGGACGCAGCCACCATCGCCCCGATCCTCCTGCTCCAGCTCCTGGTGCTCACGCCCGTCACCTTCACCGTGCTCGACGCCGTCACTCGGCGCGGCAACCCGTCTCGTCTGGCGACCCTGACCGTCCCGCTGCGCAACCCGCTGCTGTGGGGGTTGTGGCCGGGACCGCGGCGAACCTGGGCGGGGTGAACCTGGAGGAATGGTGCGGGGCTACCCGGCCCAGGGTCTGGAGATGCTCAGGCGCGTCGCGGTGCCGCTCATGATGCTGGCCCTGGGCATGAGCCTGGCCGGGGCACCCAGGCCCCCTGCGGAACACCGCAGCGGACGAGCCCGCCAGGCGTCTCAGCCGAGCTCGCCGGCCCACCCGGTTCACGCTGTTCAGGAACCTCTCACCACCGGCTCGGACCAAGGTCGTCCGTGCGGCTGAGCAGGCGGTGGACCAGCCTTCTCAGGCAAACGAACCGCGCACACCCTGACGCGGCGTCGTCATCGCTTCGGGGCGCCGGCCGGCGCTGGTGGCCTGTGGCTGGCCGTGGGCTTGAAGCTCGCCGTCATGCCGGGGCTGGCCGCCGTCGTCGGGCTGACTGCGGGACTCAGCGGGGAGCAGCTGCTGACCCGGTCGTCGCCGCCTCCCTGCCCGGCGCAGAACGTCTTCATGTACGCCTCGCGCTACGGGTGGGCAGGACCTGGCTCGCGACGCGGTCCCTGCTGACCACCGCCGAGTTCGTGCCCGTGGTCCTGCTCGCCGCCGCGATCCTGCGCTGACCGCGGCAGCCAGCAGGATGGCTCAGGGCAGCTCGTCGCGGGTGGGCGGGTTGGCCCCAGCCCGCGAGACCGTGATGTCGGCGATGGCTGCGGCGTGACGCACGATCCGCTCCAGGGTCTCGGCGTCCCACCGCGCGCAGCGCCCTCGCGCCGGTCCGCCCACGAGGTCCCTCGCTCCACGGGGCGTCCTCCAGGCCGCCCGATGAAGGTCGCCGGCACCGACCGTGTCGGCCACGACGACGCTGGGCTCGGTCGGCAGGCCTCAGGCGCCGGAGGCGGACAGGGCCAGCGCACCCTCCGCGCCGCGCGTGACGACACGACGGCCGCACCCGCCTCCAGCCGGGCGCAGCACCGACTCAGGTCGCGTCCTCGCCGTAGAGGCCGGGCGATGTCCTCATCAGACGCACTTGACCAGGTCGGACAGGGCCGCAGGCGCTCGACGATCCGGCGGGCGTCCTCGGGCTCACCGCGGGCTGGGGACGGGCGTTAGGGTCGTAGGCGATGGTGGAGGTGGCGCGGGTCTCGCGCAGCACCTGCTCCACGGTGGCGGCGCCGGGGGCCAGGATCGCCGCGATCGAGCCGGTGTGCACCAGCAGCGGTGAGTCCCCGTCAGTCAGGACCGGGCGCGGCGGGTTCAGTCAGGTCGAAGAGGTAGGTGGCGGCGCGGTCCTCACCGATGGTGGCCTGCGCCGTGGAGGTGCGCTCGGCGCCGTCGGCGCCCGCAGCCAGGCGGACCCCGGAGGCCTCGAGGTGGGCGCGCACGGCCTTGCCGCGCTCATCGGTGCCGATCCAGCAGTGCAGCTCGGCGTCGCGACCCAGGCGCGCCAGCCCCAGAGCGACGTTGGCGGGCGAGCCGCCGGGAATGTCCACGGGCTCCTGCTCGGGGTGGATGACGACGTCGACCAGCGCCTCGCCGATGACGAGGGCGGATCCTTGGCGGCCGGGTGCGGTCATGAGTGACTCCTTTGTGCAGGACCGGGGACCGGTCGCTGTGAGTGAGTGAGAGGAGAGAGACGGCGAGGGGTGATCCGGCAGAGCGGTACGCGTCGGCGCGAAAGCTCCCGTGGATGGTCGGCAGGATGGTCGATGAGTGGGGCCGAAGAGTGAACACTCACAGACTACCGATCCGGCACCGTCCTCAGGGCGCGTCTCACTCAATGATGTCCACATCTGCAGCAAAGGCGGCGGCGAAGCCTTCGCGGCGAATAAGAATGAGGACGTACTTTTATCCAGGATGGTGACGACCTGACCCCAGTCATCTAGGGCAAACGCAGTCCTCGTGCGGAAAGCACGTCCCCGACCCGTGCCGCGCGGCGAGCAGGTCAGTACCGCTCGACCTCGCCGCCTCACTTCCCCACCTCGTGTCCACGACCTCGTGGATCGTGGACACAAGTGGGAGCCGGACCGTCAGTCCTCAGGTCGTCCCTGTGCGACCGCGGCCAGGCGGGCGCGGGCGTCATCGAGCCAGGTCTGGCAGCGCTGGGCCAGGGCCTCGCCGCGCTCCCACAGGGCCAGGGAGTCCTCCAGCGGGACGGAACCCGCCTCGAGGCGCTGCACGACGGCCACCAGCTCCTCGCGCGCCCGCTCATAACTGAGCGAGGCCACGTCCTCGTTGGCGCTGGAAGCACCATCACCGGAGGATGCCGACGACGGTGAAGACCCTGACGATGCCGAGTAGGCGCTGTTCTGGGGTGAGTACTCGTCTGGGTACTGGTCGGAGTATGGGCCGGGGTTCATCCTCGGAGCTCACATGCCGATTCTCGCACGGCCCGGCCCAGGGGCAGAGTGGACGAGGCGGACCGAGGTGATGCCCTCGGCGCAAAAGTGTTCAAGAGGGACGACTTTGACGGTGCCCCGTCTCAGTGGCGTTCGCATCTGTGCTGGCCAGAGCGTTTTGGTGCGGTCGACTGGTTGTGGAGGCTCAAAATCGTCCCATATGGACAAAATCCTGACCTGAATCTCTCTTTGACTTCTGCTGGTTCCGGCCGAAGAGCACCGATGCGTCAGCAACACTTCTATCCTGCTGCGTCGTTGGGGGTTCTCTCATCGAGGCGTGTCAGCACTCCTCCAAAGCCTGCCTGCGCCAGTGCCTCGCGGCCCGGCTTCCGTGAGCCTCACCGCACGGGTCCGCCCGATGCGCGCGATCCAGTCGCGGCGGAAGAGCACTTCGGTCACTGTCGCCCCAACCGGCCACCGAGATGGAACCGTCGTTCAGTGGAGTCCATGCACGCCTCCCCACGGGTATGAAGCGGCTTCTCCATCCCCCAGGTAGCCAGGAGATCCTCGCCGGAACCGGTCAGTCCCCACGAGGGATCCAGGTGGCCGCACTCCCGGAGCTGCTCGGCCAGCCCCACTCCGAGTCGCCCTGCCAGGTGCCGGTAGCAGGTACGGGCCGCGAGCAGTCGCCTGTTCGCCGTCCACGCGTTGAGGCTACGAGCCGTGGGCAGCGTCGAGGCTGCCATCACCCCCAGGGCCTCGATGACCCGAGCCGCCTCGGGCCCTGAGAGCGTGATGTAGCAGTGCCGCCCCTGCCGGACCCTCGTGACGAGACCGCGCGCCGCCAGCACGTCGACATGCTCGCTGGCCGTCGACCGCGCGACCCCGGCGTATGAGCCGAGCTCGCCCACCGTCCAGGCGCGACCGTCCATGAGCGCCGCGCACATGGCGGCCCGCGACGGGTCGGCCAGCGCCGCAACCGTTCCGGCGACGTCAGGAACCGCCTCGGGAAGAGACGATCGGGAAGCTGTGACATGCGGCCAGTATGCGCCCGCGCCGGTTCGGTCCGGACCGAACAAGGTCCGCTCTAGCCTCGCCGGTGACCGGCAGCAACCGGCAGACAGGACCAGAACGGGGCTGAGAGGAGCAAGGAGACCACTCATGAACGGATACCGACGGTGCGGCGCTCTCATCGCGGCGCTGCTCGGATTCTTCATCGTCATGCTCGACACGACGGTCGTCAACGTGGCGCTGGCGCGGATCGGCGGGGACCTGGGCGTCCCGGTCGCCTCCCTGCAGTGGGTCGTCGACGCCTACGCCCTCACCTTCGCAGCCCTGCGAGCTGTCGGCGAGGGCGGCCTGCGACCGGATGGGCGCAAAGAGCGTCCACCTGCTCGGCCTGGCGGTCTTCGGCCTGCTCTCGGCGGCCTGTGCCCTGGCCCCTGCCGGCGGCGCGCTCATCGCCTTCCGCGCGTTGCAGGGTGTCGGTGCCGCCGCGATCGTCCCGGCCTCCCTGGCAATGCTCTCCCTCATCCATGATCGCCCCACCAACCGGGCCCGAGCCATCGGCCTGTGGGGAGGGCCGGTGGTGTCGCCGCGGCCGTCGGTCCGGTGGCCGGGGGACTGCTCGTGACCTTCACCGGCTGGAGGCTCGTGTTCTGGGTGAACCTTCCCCTCGTCGCAGCCGCCCTGTGGCTCACCGCCCGCTGCCTGCCCGCGCCGGAGACGCGGTCGCTGCGACGACGCGAAGGCGGCGACCTGCCCGGGCAGGTTCTTTCCGTCGCAGGGCTCGCGGCCGCCACCTACGGGATCATCACCACGGGCGAGCACGGGTGGAGCCCGCCCGTTGTCGCCTCGACCCTCGCCGGACTGAGCCTGTTGGCGGCCTTCGTCCTGGTTGAACGGACCGCGAGCAGGCCGATGCTGCCGACAGCGGTCTTCTCCCGACCGCGTTTCGCCGTGGCCGCCGCGGTCGGGTTCGCGCTCAGTACGGATTCTTCGGCCAGCTCTTCGTCCTGGCCCTGTTCCTCCAGCGCTACCTGGGCTGCGAGCCGTGGCTCGCCGGCCTGGCCCTGGCGCCGCAGGCGTGCAGCGCCGTCGTCGCCTCCCCGATGGGAGGCGGGATGACCGCCAGGATCGGGCGTTCCCACGATGCTGACCGGGGTGCTGCTCACCGGGGCGGCCGGGTTCGCGGGGCTCGCTGTCGCCACGGCCTCGACGCCGTACCCGCTGGTGGCGGCCCTGACCTTCCTGGGCGGTTTCGGCACGGCACTGACCATGCCCGCCGCAACCTCGGCCGCCGTCGCCTCCCGCGCCGGCGGGGTACACCGGCGTCGCCGGCAGCGTCATCAACGCTGCCCGGCAGACCGGCAGCGTCGTCAGTGTGGCCGTCCTCGGCAGCCTGATCGCTCGAGGCGACTTCGACCGGCTTCCACCGGGCGGTCGTCGGGGCGTCGGCCGTTTTCGCTGTGGCCGCGATCCCCGTCGCCGTCGTCGTCCTCAGGGCAGCCGGTCGCCCGGAGCGCGTGGACGCACCATAGGTCTCGACGACTGCGCCACGGTGCCGCCCGCGAGCTCTCGGGTACGTCCGCGCGAGTCCTGCGGGGCCATCAGCGTGCGCCGCCCGGGACCTCGCCGGCGTTCAGTCGATGTTGGCGGGCCGGGGCTTGGTCGCGCCGACGACCTGGGCGACGAGTCTCCCCGAAGCCAGGACCCCCTCGATGAGGTCGCCCTTCTTGACGTCCTCGGCGCTGGTGATGACCTTCCGCCGGGGTGCGCAGGATCGTGCAGCCGCGGTCGAGGACCCCCTTGCGGCGACAGGGCCGTCAGGCGGGCGTGGTCGGCGCGCGGGTCCGCGGCCGCCAGCGACGAGACGGTGGCCCACGGCCCGGCGCATCCGGTCGCGGGCCTGGCCCAGCTCGATGACCCGGTCGCGCACGATCGAGGTGGGGTCGGCCACGACCGGCCGGGCCCGCAGCTGGTCCAGGGCGCCTGCTCGGCGTCCAGCCGCGAGGCCAGCACGGTGCGAAGGGCGCTCGCGGGCCGAGTCCAGACCCACCGTCTCCTGGGCGAGGTCGGGGACGATCCGGCGGGCGGCGTCGGTGGGGTGAGGCCCGGTAGTCAGCCACCAGGTCCAGCAGAGGGCAGTCGGCTCTCGTGGCCCGATCGCCGAGACCAGCGGCGTGCGGCGAGGCGGCTGCGCGCGCACGAGCCCCTCGTCGGAGAAGGGCAGCAGATCCTCGATGGCGCCGCCCCGCGAGTCACGACGATGACGTCGATCTGCGCATCGGCGTCGAGCTCCTGGATGGCGCGGGTGACCTCACCGACGGCGCGCCCCTGGACGGCGACCTCCCGGACTTCGAAGGGCAGGCCGGGCCAGCGCAGGCGGGCGTTGACCAGCACGTCGTCCTTGGCCTTGGCCTGGCGACCGCACACGAGACCCACCTTGCGCGGCAGGAAGGGGCGGGGGCGCTTGCGCTCGGCGTCGAACAGGCCCTCGGCGGCCAGGATGCGGCGCAGCTGCTCGATACGGGCCAGCAGGTCGCCGACGCCAACGGGCCGGATGTCGTCGGCCTGCAGCTGGAGCGAGCCCCGCTTGGTCAGAAGGTGGGCTTGGCGCGGACCACACGCGGGCGCCCTCGCTCAGCTCGGCACCGGTGCGGGCCAGGACGGCGTCGAGGACGCGCGCGTAGATGGCCACAGACATGGAGACGTCTGCGTCCGTGTCCCGCAGGGTGAGGAAGGCCATGCCGGCGCCGGGGCGCCGGTTGAGCTGGACGATCTGGCCTCCACCCACACCTGGCTCATGCGGGCAGGACGTACTGGTCGATCTTGGAGGACAGCAGCCGACAGCGGCCACGGGTTCTCCGCAGTAGTGAGATTTTGCGCGCGGCGCCAGCTCCTGCAGGGCGCCGTCAGTGGCGGAGGCGGGTACCGCGCCGCCGTCGGGGGAGGACTGCGGGCTGGGCTGGGTGGGGCTCTGGCCTGTCACATGCACCACTGTGCCACGTCCGCCACTGGGGACCTGGGTCCTACTGTGGCACAGTGGTTGCTGTGACGACCATTGAGCTCGCCAGCGAGCACACCGACGCCGCCACGCCCTCATCGAAGGGCGGCAAGCGGATCCTCTTGGCCGCCCGCGCGCTACTGCGCCGGCGTGGACCGCGCCGTCGACGCCGTCGAGCAGGCCCTGGCCCACTACGGGGCACCAGTCTACGTGCGCAAGGAGATCGTCCGACAAGTTCGTCGTGGACGCCCTCTCGAAGCGCGGTGCCATCTTCGTCTCGGAGACCGACGAGGTGCCGGTGGGCGCGCCGCGTCGTCTTCTCCGCCCACGGCGATCTCGGCCGTCCACGCCGGGGCCGCCGAGCGCCGGCTGGCCACGATCGACGCGACCTGCCCGCTGGTGACCGAGGTGCACAAGCAGGCGGTGCGCTTCGCCTCAGAGACTACGACATCATCCTCGTGGGCCACACCGGCCACGAGGAGGTCGAGAGCACCAGGGCGAGGCTCCCGAGCACATCCAGGTGGTCAACGGCCCCACGAGGTGGACCAGGTCGAGGTGCGACAACCCTCCAGGTCGTGTGGATCAGCCAGACCACGCTGAGCGTCGACGAGACCCTGGAGACGGTGCGCCTGCTGCGCGAGCGCTTCCCTGAGATGATCGAGCCCGCCCGGCGAGGACATCTGCTACGCCACCCAGAACCGTCAGGGCGCGGTCAAGCAGATCGCCCGCAGGTGGACCTCATGATCGTCGTCGGCTCCGGGCAACTCCTCCAACTCGGTGCGCCTCAAGGAGGTGGCCCTGGAGGCCGGGGCCGGCGCCTCCCCACCGGGTGGACTTCGCCAGTGAGATCGACCGGCCTGGCTCGACGGCGTCGAGACGATCGGCCTGACCTCGGGCGCCTCAGTGCCGGAGATCTGGTGCGCGAGGTCATCGAGCGCCTGGCCGAGTTCGGGTTCGACGACGTCGAGGTGCGCACCACCACGGAGAGATTTCCTTCTCCTGCCCGAGAACCTGCGCGCCGACCTCATAGCGGCCCAGGGTCGAGCCGCCCACAAGCGCCGCGAGCCGGCCGCCGGCCACACCTGCTGAGGCTGTGGCGGCCTTTTTGTGCCGCCGTCGGCCGTGATCGTCAGCACAGCCCGGGTGCGTGAGGACAGGACCGAACGTGAACGACGGGTTGCGTGCTCGGCGATTACCACCCTCGGTTGGGTGACACACTCTCACGCAGGCATGACGGAGTCGGCCCCAGCGGTCGCTCTCCCGCCGAGCCGATCGACCGGCCCGACGCCGTCGATGCTCTGGTTTCTGACGCCTCCGGCTAGGTCTCCAACGAGGCCTGGAGGAGGAGAGCGGGCTGCAGCGGGCCCGACCAGCCGGCACATGCAGATGATCGCCATCGGTGGTGCGATCGGCACGGGGCTGTTCGTGGCCTCGGGCGCCACGGTCTCCACAGCCGGGCCGGGCGGCGCCCTGGTGGCCCATGCGGCGATCGGCCTCCTGGTGCTGCTGCTCATGCGGTCCCTGGGGGAGATGACGGCGCACATGCCGGTGGCCAGCTCGCTCCAGACCTACGCCACCAGGTTCGTCGGTCCTCCTTTCGGCTTCGCCATGGGACTGGAACCACTGGTTCAACTGGGCGATCACGGTGGCGAGGCTGAGCTGGTGGCGGCGGGGATGCGTCATGGCCTACTAGCTGCCGGGGGTGCCCTCGTGGATCTGGGCAGCCTGTTCCTGGCACTGCTGACGACGCTCAACGCCACCGTCCGCCAGACCTTCGGCGAGGGAGTTCTGGCTGTCGGCCATCAAGGTGGTCACGGTCGTCGTCTTCTGATCGCGGGCGTGGCGATGATCGCCGGCGTCATCGGCGGCAGGCCCGCGGGCCTCGGCAGCTGGACCACCGGACGCGCCCTTCCACGGCGGGATGCTGGCGATCGTGTCGGTGTTCATGGTGGCCGGGTTCTCCTTCCAGGGCACCGAGCTGGTGGGCGTGGCGGGCCGGTGAGGCCCGCAACCCGCGCCGTGATGTGCCAAGGCGATCCACACGGTGTTCTGGCGGATCGCTGATCTTCTACATCAGGGGCGATCGCGGTGGTCGGCTTCCTGGTTCCCTACACCGGCCCCAACTTTGCTGCGCTCCGAGACCTCTGACATCTCCTATTCGCCCCACCTGGTCTTCGAGCGGGCCGGGATCGGGATCGCGGCCGCCATCATCGAACGCGGTCATCCTCACCGCCGTGCTCGGTGCCGGGAACTGCAGGCCTAGTACGCCTCGACCCGCATGCTGCACTCGGTGGCCTGCGGGCCAGGCGCGGCCTGGTTCGCTCTACGTCAGCCGGCACGGGGTGCCGGTGCGTGCCCTGGGGGCGACGCGGCGCTGGTGGGCGCCGCAGGCTTCCTCTACCGCCGTGGTGGGCCGGGACACCGCCTACACCTGGCTGCTCAGCGTCTCCGCCCTGTGCGGGTTCATCGTCTGGCTGGGATCGCCGTGCCGCTTCCGCTTCCGGCGCGCCTACGTCCTCCGGGGCAACGCGACCCGGCCGACCTGCCCTAGCAGGCCCCCTGGTTCCCGCTGGGGCCGATCCTGGCCTTCATCCTGTGCGCCCTGGTGATTCTAGGGCAGAACTACGAGGGCGGTCTTCAAGGGACAGCTGCTGGAGGTGCTCTCCTCTCACATCGGCTTGCCGGTCTTCGGGAGCCATCTGGGTTGGGGCACCGATTGGTGTCCGGCTCGCGCGTGGTGCGCCTGGAGGACGCCGACGTCTCGGCGTCGTCGTCCACGAGCGCCACTGAGTCGAGCCCTCCTCCACCTATCGACGTGGGGCCACCGGTCGGCTGCCGGTGGCCGACGTCCGCTCGCTACTGGAACCTGCACGAGGGCGGGGAACGCTCCGGATCGGGCGCTTCTGTAGGCACTGCACCACACGGTGACCTGGGGCGCGTTCCGGTTTCCGACGCCGGAGGGTCGGAGTCCTGGCGTGTCTCGGAGGCATCGTCGTGCTCGCCTGCCTTCGACGAGGGCCGGATGATGGTCTCCTGGACGTCGCGCACGATCTCCTCGACGGGCCGTGAGCCGTCGATACCGATCTCGATGACGGCCCTAGTGCGAACCCGCCTCGACGACGACTCGAAGCGGGCCTGACGAGGGTCCTGCTGCTGGATGCGGCTGCCGATCGCCCTCAACGTACTGCCGATCCCCGGCTCGATTCTCGTGCGCCGGGGACAGCAGTGACCAGGTTGGCCAGCTCGGCTGCTGAGAGCTAGTCATCGTGTGAGATCCTCGATGTGGACGTTGACGGTCGGGGACATCCCCTAGGTTCTCATAGCAGGCTCCTCAACGACGTCGCGGACCCGCTGGGCGAGCTGCGGCAGGCTGTCCGTGGTGACGTGGGCGGAGATCCGGCGGGAGACGGTCTCGAACTCTAGCCCACGGTGGTCCTCATCCGAGGGCCCGTGTTCGAGGAGGATCGTAGGGCGCGCGCGCCGGGCACGGAAGTCCACGGTCGCGTCGGATGAGTGCCCGCAGCGAGAACTCGGACATGCTGTAGGGGCCCAGGTCGGTTGCCGGCATCTGCACCTGGGCGCCGTGACAGGGTCTCGGCGATGACGGCGTCCATCAGGTGGCGCTGCGGCATGACCGAGGTACTCGCCTGAGACTCCAGCTGGTCCCACTCCTCGTGGAGGAGGCGATCAGTCGCAGGTACTCCCGCGTGTCCGCGTCGTCCTGCTCGTGAGACCGGGCAGCCATAGCCGCGCCCGACGCCGTCGAGCGATCGGGCGCTGCGTGAGGAAGCTGGTTGGCAGTGCTCATGCCCTCCTTCATCTGGCGCATGACGAGAGAGCGGGCGCGTACCGATCTCCCGCGGACGGTGGACTCGGTGAGGTTCAGGGTCTGGGCGATCTCCTCGTAGGACATGTCGTCGACCTCTCGAGCACGCAGACGATGCGCAGCTCCGGGCCGCACGGAGGCCGGCAGTTCGGCCAGTGCCTCGATCTGGGCATTGACCTCGTTGGACTCGGCCGGGTCGGCGGTGCTGTTCGACGTCGTCTCCGCCATGGCGCTCGCGGTCTCGAGACTCTCGGCGTCGTAGGGGTCGGTGGCTCGGCGCTGGCGCTTGCGCGTCATGCTGGTGGCCTTGTTGGTGCAGATCCGCATGAGCCAGCCCCGAGGCGTCAGGCTCCTGACCAGGTGAAGACTGCGCCAGGCCTGGATGAGGGTTTCCTGGACGATGTCCTCACTGTCGTGACGGTTCCGCACGATCATAGCAGGCGGTGCGGAACAGGCGCTGGTAACGCTCGACGAGCTGTTCGAAGGCGTTGATGTCTCCGTCCTGGGCACGCAGGACCAGGTAGCCGGTCCCTGTCATGGGACGAAGCGGGCGGGCGCTCGGTTGTGCGGCTTGATGTGACGCGGGCGAGGCGCCGGCACTGCCTCGTCCTGCTTCTCATCCGTCATCGCGCATCCGCGGTGCTCTCGAGGTGCGTGTCGCCCTGTGACGGTCTGTGAGACGTTGCGCGAGGTCGAGGATCGCTCCAGGTGACCAGGGTGTCGATTTGCCTGGGGCGCGTGCCCAGGGACGTGGTCACGTCATCCTCGAGCCAGCGCCTGAGATCGGCGACGGCCCATCGGCCTCGCTGCCCTGGGACACGGTGGTGGTCGCTTGGACCCACGGGCTGCTCGGTGAGCCGGTGACCCACGGTGCACACTCCACCCGGGGACGTCCTGGGCTCGCTCGGGCAGGGGCCTGTGCCAGGACATCCCGCTGACGGTGGCCAGCAGGACGCCCTCAGGTCGCTGAACCTCAGGGGCAGGGCCGCCTTGCAGGGGACCTGCATGGCGGAGGGCCAGCCCGGCGATGATGGCGAGGACTGACGCCAGCGCGGCGGTCGGCGGGAACCAGTGCGCCTGGGCCGTGATGACGCTGTCACCCGGTCCTGCGCAGTGGCCGAGAACGGGGCGACGTCGGGCGGACCGACCGTTGTCGGGCCGGAGGCCAGCAGCCAGGACGCCACTGCCGCGATGAGAGTCCGCAACCGGCAGGGCCGTCTGTTGGGGACGCCAGATACGAAGCTCGCATGTGTTTTTCAACTCAGTGTGCGGGATCCGCACGCGGCTGCGTGTGACGCACGGGCTTGGGCGCGCGGCTCATCGGCCTTCTTACGGGCGGCTTCACGCACCGGGGCGAGGTCGTCAGGACGCTGGGGACGGCGACGTCGACTCGTGAGCGACGGGCGGTGACGGCGACGGGTGGACGCCGTCGACCTGCTCGACCTGGGTCCTCACCAGGCCGGCGGGTCGGCGCGTCACCGCGGTCTGGCCAGGGGACGGCGTCGGGGAGGATCTCGGCGCTCAGGGACCAGCCGCCCCTTGCCGCAGGGATCGTGACCAGCAGGCCGCATACGGCGACTATCCGGCGATGATGAGCTGCGACGGATCGAGTGTGGCGGATCCGATGGCGTCGAGCGTGGTGACGGCGGTCTGGCCAGGTGCCGCTCACGATCGGTGCCCCAGCAGCCAGGCTGGGCCTCCGGCGTGAGCAGCAGCAGCGCCGAGATGATGCTGGGTATGCTGCGGGACGGGCGACGAATGAGTTTCCTGGACAGGTGCTCTCATTTCAGAACTGCTTCCTGAGCGTGGCTGCTCGGATTGAGCCAGGAGATCTCGGGACTCGATCTTGCCGACGCTCAGCCCGGTGGTGCTCGATTGACGCTGCGCACGTGTGCGCGCAGGTCCTCGATGGCGGGAGGTCGGTGGCGTGGGAAGGCCAGGCCGAGGTCGAGGGTGGAGGGCGGCGACCTGTCCGTAGAGCTCGCTCTGGGCCTCGAGGCGGGACTCGAAGTTGCGGCGGGTGCCGATTCCAGGAGCCCTCTCTCCGGCGTTGGAGCCGACGTTGCCCGGCGGTCTCATAGGCGGCCTGGGCGGCGATCTGGGCGACGACTCAAGGCCGGAATGGTGGTGACGCCGCGCTGCTCCGGGAGGTCCTCATCGGGCGGGCTCAGCTTTGCGTGATGGCGGGCTGTCGCGGTCGCCATCGTCACTTCCTTCGCGCCGTTCAGGATGCTTTCTGAGACGTCGGCGGCCCTCCGGGTAGAGGCGCACCGCGACCAGCCAGGCCGCACAGGGCCACCCAGGACGAAGTCGGCGAAGGGCCGAAAAGGCGAGAATGCTTCGGAACAGGCCCTGGGAGGGCCAGGTACGTTGTAACTGCGCGAGCTTCACTCGAGCAGGGGCGTCGGGACGAGATCGGCGTCAGTCGGCGTCGGCTGCATCGAGGTCCTCGTCCGGCGGGTGGACGTCGGTGACGTTGATGTTGACCTCGACGTTACCTCGGGCCGGTGGTGCCCTCGATCTGCTCGGTGATCGCTGCGGCGGACTGGCGTCGGCGACCTCGACGTGGAGACGCCGTACTCATCCACCACGCGGTGACACCTCGACGGCCTGCCTGCCCGCCTTCTGGACGCTGATGCCGCCGGCGACGTTGAGTCTGGGCGTTGGGGATGCGGTCGGTCCACCGCGCTGAAGGCGCGGCGCACGGCGCACTGTGTCGTGAGCTGCCGGGCACTCTGACGAGGCAGCCATGCCGGCGATCTTGGCGGCGACGTTACTCGTCGATGGGCAGGTCACGCCGTGCGAGTCTGGAGCCGCGAGGTCTGCTTCTCCCTCGACCTGCTCGTGGTGCTCACGCTGCTAGCCCGCGGTCTGGGGAATGGCGTTGTGCGCCATTGGAGCCTCTTTCGTTGATCCGTGAGATGGATGGTGACGGAATGTGGTAATGCGCGGGCCAGCTGACTGGTCCGTCAAGATGCCCTCAGTGGTTTCCGTGGCCGGCCCGTGTGCTGACTGGCCGTTGTGACTGACTGTTTTTCGCTGTCCCGTCGCGGCTGCACGCGCTGATGGGAGGACGCTGCCGGCCGAATCTCGCGCCCTCGGCCCGTGACGCGTCACGAAACGGCGAAGCGGGTTTCGAGGAGGCGATGACTGCCTCCTCAGGCGCCGCCTCGAGGCGCACGCAAACGCCTACTTCTACCGGTGATGCCCAGGTAGATGGAGATCGCGACGATGGCGGCGACGATGGACAGGGCCCAGCGGATCCAGTCGACGCCTCAGGTCTCGGCGACGCCGGGAAGCCGGCGACCGTGCCTCCGATGAGTGCGCCCGGCGCCAGCGCGATGGTCCACAGCACCGAGATGTCCTGCTGGCCTGCATGATGAGTCGAGCCAGAGCGCCGATGATGGCGCCGGCGATGATCATTCCGATGATTGACAGCATGCTCTTCCTTCGACAGTGTCCGATGAGGTGGGAGTATTCCTCATACGGACGTTGGTACGCGATTGTGCAGCGTGGCAGTCGGTCATGAGACGAGGCAACGCTCCCTGATAGACGCCATGGAATGGTCGATCGTCACAGACTTCTCGTGTGGCGTGTGTTACCTACTGGTGGGTGGTGGTGCTGATCTCCTCGCCGTTGGTCACGTGAGCTCGGGCGCGGTGAAGAGTGCGCACCTGGGCGGCGTCGGCACTGATGAGCGCGGGGAGTCCACCTGCTCGCCGAGGGTCTCCAGGAGGCAGGCGGTCACCAGTAACCGGTTCTCCATGGAGACCCGACCGCCTTGTTGTAGGCGGTGACGCTGCAGCCGCAGCGCCTACCCGAGGGCGTCGAGGTGCCCGGGCGACGTTCCCAGCCGCTCGTGGAGGGTGCGGCCGAGCTCGAGCAGCTCTGCGGGCGTCGCCGTTGGGCGGCGGTGCGGGCCCAGGCCGGTGGCGCAGGTGCGCAGCAGGGTCCGGCAGCGACACGGGCGAGTCGGGCGACCCACTGTGTCCCAGCGCGTGATCCAGGAGCGCGCGCGGGGTCCGCCCGCCTCAGGGCGGCTGGAGAGCACTGGCCTCGGCGGCTGGGACCAGTGAGCACCACGAGCTCGGGAGTCCCCCAGCGCCCGGTCGCAGCGGCGCGCGGCGAGCTGGTCGACGTGCCCGCGCAGAGCCTTGGCGTGAGCGGCCAGGGGATTGCTGCCGCTCGCTCATCCTGCGAGGCCCGAGCCCTGGACGGCGGTGGCACTGGGTGGAGTCCATGCGCCCGGCGTCCACGGCCAGGTACCACCGTCCCCGGGCAGGTGGACGACGACGTCACGCCGGGAGCGCTGTGCGCCCCGAACCGGAGTCGGTCGCAGTCCCGAGCCCACCGCGCCTCTGGACCAGGGCCCCGATGCTGCCCAGGAAATCCACGTGCCGCATCATCCCGAGGCCTCCAGCACGCGGGCCAGCCTGACCTCCCCCACATGCCGCGCGCGCCGAGCGCGAGCGCAGCGCCCCTCCAGGGAGGCGGTGGAGCGGGCCAGGTCCTGCTCGCGGCACGGTGGTGGCCCGCAGCGCTCGGCCAGGGCCGCGTGCTGCTCGGCCTGTTGCTTCTCCAGGACTCCACCTGGCCCCACCTGCTCGGAGCTGGCTGCGCACGGGCGCCAGGGCCTGCAGCACGGAGCCGTCCCCGGCTCGGCGCGCGCTCCTCGGCCACCCAAGTGTGGAGGACAGCCTCGGCCCGGGCCTGCCACTGAGCGGCCTGCGCCTGCAGCCTGCCACCTGCTCGTGGTCCGAGCGGGTCCACGGTGGTGCCGGGCGATCGCCCGACATAGCCGATGGCGACGCCGATCGCCAGGCCGACGAGGGAGCAGGAGGAGGGAAGAAGAACGGAGGAGCTCGTTCGATGATGCCCCAGGGCGTGACATCATTCCGGCTCTAAGTGACTCTTTGATCTGCCTGCCGTCGGCTCGACCTCCGCCGCCCGTCAACCGACCGTCGGTCATGGGCCGTCAGTCCTGCCCAGGACGCTCCTCCGCCGCTAAGGAGAAGAGGAGACGAATGGCACGGTCACTGTGCTACCGGAAGGATGGTACGCAGGCAGTGCCACGCTTGAAAGCGGACGGGAGCCTCTTGCGCGGTATCATTCCGACCAGCTCCACGACGATCTGGACCGTCCGGCGTCTCAGCCGTCGTGTTCGCCGTCGCCGCGGCGGTAAGCTTCTGCCTTCTGACACTGCCGACCACCGCGCGCAGGAGCCCCACGGACGGGCGGCGCCACGAATGCGCGGGCCAGCGACAGCGCCACCAGCCACGGCTCGGGCGGCCGCACCGTCGGCCCGTGCGGGCGTGGGCTCGATGCGCTGGCCGCCACCGGCGCGCTCTGTTCTGTTCACCGTCCCGGTGCTGCTCGTCATCGCGACCGGTGGCCTGCTCCATCAACCGGCCTACGCACTCATTACGTGCGCACCTTTCGGCGACGCTGGCTGAGGCCGCACGCGCACACCCAGGGCGCGCGCGCGTCACGCGTCGGATGCCTCGCCTATGCGACGCCGTCGGCCGAGGCGTGAAGCTGCATCGCCAGGACGCCGGCGGTCGGCTCGCAGGAGAGCCACCTGGACCGGCCCGGTCAGCGGCATCACCCCTCGCCGGTGCGCGTGGTCCTCCCGTCCGGGTGCGGCCCGACGACGGCCGCACCTGCCAACGTCATCGAAGCCATCCACGGCTGGGTCAGGGACTGATCGGTGGTGACCGGCATGTCCTCCTCCAAGAACCTCAGGCGCTATCGACGCGGGCGCATCCCGCCGTCGATCCTGATCATCCTCGGTCAACGTGGACGGCAGCCAGCACGGCTGCGTCAACATCGGCCGCCCACCCGTGGAGACCTGGACTGCGAGAGATCCCCCGCATGATCAGGCCAGCTTTCCCCAACGTCACCACAGCGGGCCGGGTGGATGCTCATGGGGATCTCAGCGGGCGTCCCTGCGCGGCGGACAGCCTACGACGTCCCGCAGCGCTGCGGCTGGTGGGTGTCCTGTCCTCCTTTGACAGCCCAGGTGAGGTGCTAGTTTCACGGCGGCAAGCGGCTCCAGTCGGAGAACACGCTGTCCACCATGCTGGGGCGGCGCACGCTGACGGCATGCGCCTACGTCATGGGAGCCCAGGACGACTCCCACCGGCTCGCCGGGCCGCTTGGTTCATGCAGGACGCGGTGCAGGACGACTCGGTGACGATCGATACCCCGCGTGCAGGCGGGCACTCCTGGGTCCTGTCGGACGACCGCCTACCGTCGCTGCTGACATGGTGGGATCGGACCCGGCGGTGTTCGCCGCAGCCGGTCTGCCGGCGCCCGACGGCGATGCCTGGGGCCGGTGCGAAGGCCGCCGGTATCAAGCCCGACACGGACCCGAAGGACCAGCGCACGGCGGGCTCCCTCCCCGATGCGCGCCGACGTCTTCGAGCTCAACGGCCTGGGGACGATCATCGTGAGCACGGTGGCGTCGCTGGCGGCGGCCGGTACGGTCCTGGTCTGGGCTCCCCGCTGGGGCCGACGGCGCGACGGCGCTAAGCCGTCAACGGCGCGGCTGGGCGGTGCGATCGTGGGGCGCTTCGCGGCGGTGGTGGTGGTGGCCTCTCTCATCGCGGTGACGGCGGGGATCGGGGTCAATGCCAGCGGGGGCTTCTACACCTCGTGGCGTGATCTGCGGGCCTCGGTCCGGGTGAATGACAATGCCGGGAAGTGAGTGAGCGCCGTCGGGGCGCACGGTGTCGGAGGGGCCGTCTAAACTCTCCTGCGTGGCACTTACCATCGGAATCGTCGGACTGCCCAACGTCCTCGAAGTCCACCCTGTTCAACGCCCTGACCCGCGCGACCGTCCTGGCCGCCAACTACCCGTTCGCAACCATTGAGGCTGAACGTGGGGGGTTGTGCCCGCTGCCGGATGCGCGCCTGGACAAACTCGCCGAGCTGTTCCACTCCGCGAGGGTGGTCGGCGACGGTCTCCTTCGTGGATATCGCGGGATCGTGCGCGGCGCCAGTGAGGGTGAGGGGCTGGGCAGCCCAGTTCCCTGGCAACATCCGTGAGGCGGACGCGATCTGCATGGTGACGCGCGCTTCGAGGACCCGGACGTGGTCCACGCGGACGGAAGGTGGAGCCGGCCGGGACATCGAGACGATCAGCGACCGAGCTGGTGCTGGCGGATATACAGACCTGGAAGGCGATCCCGCGCCTGGAGAAGGAGGTGCAGGGGCAGGAAGACGGAGCCCGTGGTGCTGGAGACGGCGCAGGCGGCCCTCAAGGTCCTGGAGGGGACGCTGCTGTCCGCCGGGGGCGGAGGCTGCAGGGATTGATGCGGAGGTGCTTAAGACCTTCCAGCTCACTGACCACCAAGCCGTTCATCTACGTGTTCAACATGGACGACGCCGGGATGAGCAGACGAGGCCCGTCAGGCCGAGCTGCGTGAGCTGGTGGCACCGGCGGAGGCGATCTTCCTGGACGCCCAGTTCGAGGCCGAGCTCGTGGGCTGGAGCCGGAGGGAGGCGGTGGAGATGCTGCATGAGAACGGGCAGGAGGTCCGGTCTGGACAAAGCTGGCCAGGGTCGGCTTCGACACCCTGGGACTGCAGACGTACCTGACGGCGGGGAGAAGGAGTCCCCGCGTGGACGATCCGCAAGGGCGCGACGGCGCGGAGGCGAGGGTCATCCATACTGACTTTGAGCGGGGTTTTATCAAGGCGGAGATCGTGAGTTATGATGATCTGGTCCAGTACGGCAGCGTTGCTGAAGCCCGCGCTCACGGCCGAGTGCGCATGGAAGGAAAGGACTATGTCATCAGTGGCGGAGATGTCGTGAGTTTAGGTTTAATATGTAATACGTGTAATGACATGCTTTTTGCAACTAATATGAAAAAGGTAGAGAATTATGGGAACCGGTTCTGCTTCAGATAAAAGCAATGAGGAATCTCTAGATATTCTGAAGAAACTCACACTGCCTTCGCGATACGAAAATCTCGTAGCCGCCGTTGGACCCGAGGTCGCTCAACTATTAATCGAACCTAGCAGTGATATCCTAGACGCATTTAAACGTGCAGCCTCACATATTCAGGTTCAAAAAGCGGATTATTTTACCGATTTTCGCAGATTCTGGCACCGGGAAAACTACGTTAGTCAGTAGCGTTGGAACATGGATTCCAGATAGTTACGGCCCTACTGTCAGGCTCGCCAATGAAGAAAGTAAAGAAATTACCCTCGAGAAGTTGCGAAAAAAGGTAACAGATGCTGTTGATGAGCATAAAATTCCGATCAATGATGGTCGAATATTAGTGATCAACATCGATGGTCGAGAAAGCAATGGACCGTCAACCTAAGAGGTGTCTGAAAATTAAAATGTTTTGAGGGAGCCTGGCACGAAAGCGGAAAGCCGGGATCTCGAGATCCTACTTGTTTGGTTAACTACAAAAGAAACGCTCTCGCGCGAAATGTCGAAGGAGTATGAAAACGTAGCCGGTCCGTCACCCGTCGCTATTCCTGTCAGAGTAAAAGGTCCAGAGCCTGATACTTGGCAACAAGTGGCTAAAAACACCCTAGAACTCGTCAACAACTTCAGTGGTCTTGAGGAACCGGGTGTTGATCCTGATAATTATGATCCTGTCGAATATAATTCCATTGGAAAATTTTCTTCGAAAAATTAGTCAAGACTTTGTTGAGATGAAACACAGGCTGCTTGATTCAATGCGCATGCCGTTGCGGCTCGTATTTGTTTTTGTTGAGAAAGCAGTAAAGCCGGCGTTTTGCGTGAACTCAAATCAGAATCATTCGACATGCTTGACTCGACGAAGCTCTTGGGAGCAACCAAGAACAGCGAGGTCGGCAGATATTGGTCCCGGACATCGAGGATTGCTGCTAATTACCGTTTTTGAGATTGCAAGCTCGTGCCATTTCGTAACCCCGGCACTCAGTGTGCCGATTCTTTATCGGTACGGCCCGAATGGTGTTCGCAGGCAGCAGGCGAAACTATTAAGTCAACCCCTAAGGTGATCTCTGATTCCTTTGAAAACATCGCTATCATGAGGTAAGTGCACTGGTTGTGCCTACTGCAATGCCTGACGGTCGAGGTAGGTCGTCCAGTGAAACCGCACTCGAGGCGTTTCGTGCCATTGCAGAAGAAAAATTCACGTTCGGTAAAGGACAAAGAATTAAATTGTGCGTTTGGGAAATTTTTAAAACAAAAATCAACATTCCTGGCAGGGTGGTTGGCATTGAAAAGCAGCTTGAAGGATTTAAAATAATTCCTGACATCAGTCTAAAATTTGAGAACCATTTCGGACATGTCTAGAATTTCATTGGCATGAAAGATCTTTTGAGTACTGATAAGTCTGCGGTGGCCCAATATATATAAAAGAAGCTTTCAAACATATGCGGAAGGTAGTGCAGTCGGTGTAAATTGAGTTAGTGAGGTAAATATCTCTATTCGACTTCGATTCTTTGCTGCATCTGTATATCATGGTTTTTGTGTTTAGAGTGAGGTGAACACATTTCGCGCCAAGGGGCCACTTATTTCGGTGCAAAACGACCTGGAAACTCAGGCTGGTGGCCTTGTGATTTCTGAGTAAAGTTCTGTTCCCTTACATGGCCACCAATCAATGAGGGAGATGGGAGGCACGGGTCCCGTAGGGACGATGAGTGGTGTCTAGATCAATCCGTCGTCCCCAGGAACCCGCGTCGATGTCATCTTCCACCACGACCGCTATGTCACGTCAGCCCGTGATCCAGGTTCTCGGGGGCGTGACCGATCCTCGCCATCAGTGGCGTGCGCTATAACCTGTTCACGGTCCTGTCCCTGGTCGTGACGGGGGTTCTGTCCATCAGCCTCATCCGGTTGGTCTGCGGCGCCAGAGCCGCTATCACCTCGACCACCAGATCGCTGTCAAGACGTTTCCAGACGAGCCATCAGGCTGCTAGACCTGACCAACCACCTAGAACCGACTTCGCCCACCTCGGGTGTCATGCGCACCCTATCTGTCCTGGGGTCGGAGACCCAGGCCAGGTGAATCGCGCCGGGTTTGATGGAGGCAGTGATGACACGGAAGGATACCGCTCATGGGACAGAAGAGTACGATGAGCTGCGCGAGCGAGCCACGAGGATGGCGTTGGAGGCGCTGGCCGACCCGGCGCGGGAGCCAAGGCGCGATCCGCAGGATCGCTGACGAGCTGGAGTGTCACCCTGAGCTCTACGGTCCTGGGTCAAGAAGGCCCAGGTCGATGGTGGTCTGAGGTCGGGAAGCACCACTGACGAGGCGGCCCGGATCAAGGAGCCGGCGTTGGAGGTCCGAGAGCTGCGCAGGGCGAACGCGATCCTGAAGAGTGCGTCGGCTTGTCTGTCGCGGCGGAGTGTGAGCGCCCGTCTCGCTGATCTGCCAGTACATCGACTCCCGCAAGGAGGAGTTCGGGGCCCGGCCGATCTGCGCCACGCTCAGCGAGGCTGGCGTGCAGATCGCCCCGAGCACCTGACTCACGCCCGCTGTAGCCGGCCTCCCAGCGCCAGGAGCTCTGCGCGACGAGACCCTCAAGACAGAGATATCCAGGGTCCCACAAGAACCAGCTACTCGGTGCTGGGGGCTCGCAAGATGCACGCGATGCGGGGCCGACCGAGATTGCCGAGCGTCACGGTGCCGGTCACGTGGCCCGGTGCACCGTCGAACGCCTCATGCGGGTTATGGTCTGCACGGTGTCAGACGCCAAGTCCCCCGCGCACCACGCGCAGCGCGCCGCGGGAGCAGCGCCCGGCCGACCTTGTCAGAGGCATTTCAGCGCTTTTCAGGCCGAGATGAGCTGTGGGTCGCTGACATTCCCTCGCAAGCGGGAGGTGCCCCCTCCTCATGTTCGTACCTTTCCGGGTGGGCTATGTGGCTTTCGTGACCGACGATACTCGCGGCGGATCGTCGGCTGGCAGACCACCTGCCGGGCCAGTGGCACCGACCCGGCCCTAGACGCCCCTGAAAATGGCTATCTGGCGGCGGAAACACACCCGGGCTGATCTCTCTGGCCCGGTGCACCACTGACCGTGGGTGCAGTCACAGTCCATCCGCACGGGCCTGCCCTGTCCGACTGCGAGGCAGTTGCCTCGGTGGGTCTCCAGGAGACTCCTTTTCGGCTTCGCTCTGGCTGAGGCACTCAACTCGCTGTACAAGGCCGAGCTCTCCGTAACCAGGGACCTTGGGAGGACATCGACGCGCCGCCAGTGGTCGCCACCGCTGAGTGGGGCCACTGGTACAGGGCACCATCCGCCCTCACTCCGCCATCGGCATGCGCACCCCCGCCGAGCACGAAGCCGCCTGGGCGCTGGCACTGCCGCCAGGAACAACCAGCCACCACCACGTCCAGATAGACCAGCCTCCACAAAACCCGGGGCTTGACGGGGACCTCTTACGACAATGCTCTGGCTGGCGCTCAACTCCCTGCACAAGGCCGAACTCATCCTTTGGCCAGGGCCCTGGCAGGAAATCGATGCCGTCGAGCTCGCCACCACCGAGTGGGGCCACTGGCTCAACACCACCCGGCCACACTCCGCCATCGGCATGCGCACCCCACCGAGCACGAAACCGCATGGCTACCCGACACCGACAATGTCGTCCAGCAGACCATCAGCCAACCCCAGCCGGCAACCACCGGCGCCAGACAAACCAGCCTCCCGTTGACACTGACAGGGTACATCGACGATCAGCTGGGCTTTTGAGGTCCAGGTCCTTTACGATTGGTACATGGTCGTTGAGGGCGTGGGCGATCAGGGTGTGTAGGCAGCGATAACTCGTGGACGTTGGCTGGGAGACGCCATGAGACCTCGGCGAGCAGCTCCTGGGGACAGGTTGTGCACACAGGTGGGTCAGGGATTGGGTACACACAGGAACACGCCCGGCACCCAAGTCCCGGAACGCCGGCAGGTTGGGCTCTCGGCGGAAATGGTCTCACACAGGTCCACAACCTCACAACAGGGGATTCTCGTGCTACTATTTATGAAGGTGGCTTGAATATCAAACGATTTTTCTCAAGAACGAGGTCGCCTCGCTGTTAACAACATGCAATTATCAACAAAAATACCCTAAACGCCTCTGTAAGTGGACTCTCCATCTAAAAGTCTACAACGGATAAAAAATATGGAAACAATAAACATCAAGGAGTGATAAGTTTGTTGTTTGAGTTGATCAACAATGCCTTGAAATATCTCGGTGAAGTCAAAAAGGCGGTCCGAGAAAAACTTTGTTTCTTTTCCTTCTTCGAGCGCATTAAAAGCGAATTCATCAGAGGGTTGACTCAAATAAATTAAATCAAACTTTAAATAATCCTTTATGGCTCGTTTATGTCTCCTCGATTCCAATTCTTTCCGCCATAATTCTGAGCAATTTTTGCCGTCGGTCTACGATGAGAATAAATTGACGACCGAAATTACGCTTGCGGTGCTCGGATATTTTGCTATAGTTTTTATCGTTTGTTATGATACTCTTCTTTGGCGATAGTTGGCGTGCTGTTGGGGCCACTGTATCAGTCGACATTAAAGGTGCTTTAGATTATTTGAGTACATGTGTAGGGTGTTGGAGGTATCGCTGGGTTTCGTGTCAGCCGCGATGACTCGGTGAGAATTTATGGAGGATATGGGGGTGGCTCATTCTCTTCAGATTTGTTTGACGGAAGCGCGTTACTGAAGTTGCCTGCTGCTTTTCGGTGTGTTAGGGTTGCTGGTAGGGCTGTGTACTGGGTCTTGTCAGTCTGGTCGCTGGAAGTGGTGGAGTAAAGCGTAAATATATATTCCCCACGATACTCTTTATTGTTGTTGTCACAATTTTTCTGGGTGCATAAATGGGATCCATTTTCTCTTGGGTTGCGAATGAGGTGAAAAACTTCGAAACAGAATTCTCACATCGTTTACTGCATGGAATTGGCTCAAGGCCGAGAAAGATCGCTCATTCGAGAAAATATATCCGTTGCAGTAGCTGAATCTCCTCGAATACAAAAATGAC
>BNJV01002691.1_pt1 | contig 36256 bp, 54 predicted proteins | sample 8540591 | NCBI WGS metagenome assembly BNJV01 (sample SAMD00202457, study PRJDB9452) | human saliva metagenome | host: Homo sapiens
GACACAATCAAAACCTTTGCAGTTCCCTCGTGAATTTGTTTTTTAGCCCACTCTTCCCGCTACAACGGCGGTTTCAGTAGGTATCGGACGATGAAAACAGCGGTTGCCCGTCCGAAAAAAAAACGGCTTGCTTGCACAAACTTGCACATTTCTGCACAACGCCGTGCAAATACCGTGCAAGAGCCGTGCAAAATCAAAGACACATGGCTACCGTAAAGTATTATCTCGACACCCGCGCCACAAAGCCCGGTTGTCCCTCTCCGATTCGCTTGGCTATTCGCATTTGCAACAGCGCCGCCTATCTCACCACGGGCGTTTGCGTGCTCCCCTCTGAGTGGAATGCCACACTGGGCAAAGTGGTGGCGAACCGGCGCCGTCAATTTTTCAACGACTACCTGGAACAGTTTCGAATGCAGGTGGTCAATATGATGTTTGACCTCAAGCTCAAGGGCGAACTCTACACGCTCTCGGCTCGTCAAATACGTGATCGCTATCTGAGCAGCGTGGCAAAGACGGTGGCGCCTCGGTTTTACGACTGGGCGCTGGAGCGAGGCCGAAACGAAAGGCGCCGTGCGGCGTTCAAGCCTACAAACAATGTTGCGCCATCTCGTGCTCTTCGAACCTCGTGTGCGCGAATGGTCGTTTGACGACTTCACACCTCGCTTCTTGCGCGACTTGCAAAAGCCACCCTATTGCAGCAGGGGCTCAAGCACAACTCTGTGGTGCACTACTTAACCGACCTCCGTTGTTTGTTTCGCACGGCGCGTATCGATGAGCTGATGACCAAAGACCCGTTTCGCGGGCTGCCGCTGCGCCGTGAAGCCACGCGAAAGCGTTCGCTCTCGCTCGATGATCTGCGTCTGCTCTTCGCTTTGCGTCCTTCCAACGCGCTGCAAACTGTGGCGCTCGACGTGTTTCGGCTCTCTTTTCTCCTGATCGGAATGAACCCCGTGGATCTGGTGGCGCTGGGTGCGCCGGTGAATGGGCGTGTGAGTACCGTCGTGCAAAGACCGGGCGGCTCTACTCGGTGAAGTTGGAACCTGAAGCCCTGGCCCTGATCGAAAAGTATCGCGGTGCGGGGGCTCGGCTGCTGGATTTCGGGCGTGGTTTGCCCTACAAGAGCTTTTTAATGCGTGTGACTCGCGGACTGCATTCGCTCGACGTGCCGTTTGCCGCTGAACTCACCATCTATTGGGCGCGCCACACGTGGGCTACGTTGGCGGCGGGGCTCGATGTGCCGAAAGACACCATCGCCGCGGCGCTGGGACACGGTGGAAACACCGTCACGGACGTGTATATCGACTTCGACCGGCGAAAGGTGGACGCGGCAAACCGCCGTGTGATCGACCTTGTGCTGCACGGCGAATGACCGCCGCTGGCTGAAGAGCAGCGCCGCGCCTCGGGTTTGTCCCCGGGGCGCGGCGCTTTTTGTGTTCCGACCTTTTTCGTGACACCGCGAAAATGGGCTGTCACACAGGCGGTCAATGCGCTCGGGGGCGCCGTTCTTTGCGCGTCCACCTCCTGATGAGCAGCTTGATGTAGACGCTGCATGGGGCGAACAAATCAAGATAGTGCTTAACTATGCGCTGTTGCATTCGTTTCTTCTTCAACCTCTTCTTCATTGTCTTCACGTTCTTGCAACGCCTCGTCGGTATTGCGCTTTATTCTCCTCAATGTGATTTTTGATTCTAACGTCGCCCGGTCTTAAGCTCAGGGAACATTGAGAGAACTTCAAGGACGTTCTTGTTGTATCGCTGCTTGAGCTGTTTCTTTCGTTGGCGCTTGTTCATAGTCTTACAGTTTGCTTGGGTCGATGAAGTCCGGCAGCGGTTTGTTCCTTTGCTGCATTTGCTTGAAGTGCTCTCTGAGCGCGTCTTCCAGATAGGTTGTTGACAAGTCTTTCACCAGCCTTTCAAAGTAATAGTTGGGATAGCTGCTTAAAGCCTCGTCCATAATGTTGTCTACGTCTACAGGTATATCAATTATCACGGCTTTGTTCCTCTTCGTCGTGTTGTTCCAAATAGATGTCGATGGCGTCTCTCACGTTTCGGGTCTCGAACTGGAGGAAAGCCTTTAAGAGCGTGAAGACTTGCTCATCTTCGGGCACTGCTGCCAGCGTACGTCTTCCATATCGACGATGCCTTTCACTTCGACCGTGCCGATACTTCTTATTTTTTTCATTGCGCGTCCTCCTTATTGGGTTCGGTTGTATCTTCGGGGTGGGCGAACATGTCCGTCATCTGTCTGCCGGTTGGCAGGAGCAGTTGTAGGAACACTGGCGGTTTCGTGGTATGAGAGCCCGTCTTCCGTTCCGGCTGCGATGGCACCGTAAAGTTCGGAAAGGAGTTGTGCGATCATTTTGGGCTCCCCACCACCCCGTTTCGTCGACGATGTGCGTGCGTTTGTGTTCATCGAAATAGATCATCGTGCACCTCCTTCCTCGTTGAGATCGTCGTCTGCTCGGTCTATGTGGTGGCCGTCGTTGTCAATCTGCGCGTCGATGGCGGCAAATGCGCGCCGTGCGATGAGCAGGCCGGCGACGATGAGCGCTGCGCCCGTGATGACGGTGTGGGCAAAGAAAGCGGTGGAGAAAAATGCAGCAGCCGATGATGAGCTCTGTTGCGAGTGTGCGCGAAATGTTGGCGCCGGTGATGTCGTGGGCGAACTGTGAGCGACGGTTCGTCGAGCGTTTCACGCTGCGTTCAAGGCGGGCAAAGGCCCCGGGTCTGTGGTTTAATTTCATCGTGTGATGAGTTGTTTGTTAGCATTGGGCGGTATACAAAAGAAACGGCCGCCGTTTCCGTTGCTAACAAACTTCGTCTGACCCGAGGGACAAATAAAATTTCGGAAAGGCGGCCGCTATGACGAACATAGCTGTCGTAAAGTCGATAAGATGATGGTCGGGGCGGTTCGTCTTTGCAGACGAAAGCATGCCCGCCGTGGGCGAGCATTTGACCGAATGCCCCGCGGTGTCGTGAAGACGATGTTTGTTAGCACTGCAAAGGTGCGAACTCTTTTTGTATGGCAAAAGCGTTTGTGCGTTTTTCTTGGTCTCGGCGGGCGTTTTGACGGTGGGCGTCAAAACAGGGTGCGGGCGGGGTGGGTTTGTAAGTTGGGGGCGTTCGACGAAAAAGCCCCCGCTTTCGGTGGAAAACGGGGGCTGTGGGTGAAAAGGCGGGGGGTTAAGCCAAATAGCAAAAAGGATTGCGGCGGAACTTTCCCGGAAAGGCCTCTGTTAACTTCGTGGGGTTCTCATAAGGCAAAAAAAGCTCTTGATTCGAATGGCGTATGCTTTATCTCGTTTGTCAAAGTATCGGTCAAAAGAATTCGCGTGTGATGCCTGCACTGTCGTGTGTATGCTGCCAAAGAGTCTCGGGGTTCTCGCAAAGAATTCCGTCGACTTTGAATTCTCCGACAACTCTGCACACCGGGCTTGAGGCGTATACCACGATGGTATCAATATCGGTTCGCTTGTATATGGCCTTTCTGAATTCGTATCTCTTCGTCCCTTTGATGATTTGCTCCACGAATTGGGGCTTAATCGACAATAAAACCTTCATGAGCTTGTGATTGTTGGATGATGAATTTGAATTGTTCGTCGGTAATTGGGAGCAATCCCCAATAACTTCCGGAGTCGAAATGCGCTTCTTCGATGAGTCGGCCGCGTGTAATGCGCTGCGGCAAAGCAAAGTTGTAAGTCATCTTGATGACCACGGCGTTTCTGTGATCCTCGTAGAGCGCTTTGAGCTCTGTGGGGGTGAAAATGCTGCGTTGGCCGATATAGTCTTCAAACTCTCGCATGTCCGCGAATGTGCTCCTGCTTCGCACCTCCTCGATTTGACACACAGAGGAAACCACTGCTCTGTAATGTGCCGGTCCCATGCCGTCACCGGTGCGATAAATCACGATGATGTCTCCTCGTTTCAGCTCGTCTGCGCCCCGCATAAAACAAATATAGATCTTGTGAATGCCGTTGGTTGTCGAATTGTCTCTGATTAGTGTGGTGGCGTTGTTGCGCTCGTTGTTGAGAATGGAATCGGGAAACAGGCGTGTGTGGTATTGTGGTTTGACGGCCAAAAGGAATTTTCGGTGTCCCTGCGTCCGGATGATGGGATAATTGTGCAGCAACTCTTCGCTTTGTTCGTCGAGGTTTTTTTCATCAGCACGTCTTCTTCTCCTTTCTTTGCCACTTTCGCAAAACCATATCGTGTGAGCAGCGCGACGAGCGGTGTATGTTTGGGAAAGACTGTCACGTAAATTTCTCTGCAGCTTTTGAGCACGGCCGCGTCTGTGATCTTCTTGATGAATCTCTCTCCGAGTTTCGTCCCGTGTGCATTGATTTTTAGTGTTCCGACTTTGAGGCGTCGTTTCGGTTGCGTGGGCGGTTCAACGTCGTCGACCACTCCTTCTTCTACTTTCAGGAACAAGAAAGCCTGAAGTGTTCCGTCCTCGCCGTCGTGACAAAGGCGTTTGCTCCTTCTTGCGCTTTCCTTTCGAACCAATCTTCAAAACCTTGGTAGTCCCTTCGCAGTGTGTCGAAAAAATGATCTTTGACGTCGATCTGCGCAAAAGGTTTCCAACCGTCAAGCGGGTCTGATGTCTTCGTGTCGTCGTTTCTTTTTGACAAAGTTAGTGATTTCCGCGGTTGTGCTCGTGGCGTCGCGGCTGCTTTCTGGTTATTATGATCTATTTTGACGGTGTGCGTCAAAACGTGTGCGGGCAGGGTGGGTTGGAAGTTGGGGGCGTTCGACGAAAAAGCCCCCGCTTTTGGTGGAAAACGGGGGGCGGTGTGGGGAAAGGTGGGGGGCTTCGGACGCTTATAGGTAGTTGTCCTTGTCCTGTTCTTTGAGTTTCTCTATTTCATTATCTATTTTCTCCATCTCCTTCTCTTTTGGGATATAGGCCTTGGAGAATGATCAGAGGAAGACCGAGGATATTGGCGGTGGTTGTGGTCAAGAGCGCGATGATCACGGACGCTTCCAAGCTCATCACCGCGAAACCGCAAAGGAAAAACAATGCCAACGACGAGGAGCAGCCACAAGGACACGGCGACCATCACCCAGTAGGGCCGAATGCTTTCGGAGTTTGCTCGTATCGCTATAGCGGTTGAGTTTGAGGGTGTGGGAGTCGACCCGCTGCCCGCTGAATACGATGTCGGTCTTCGTGCTTTCTAAGCGTGTGGTCCTTATTTCTCTCAGCTTGTTGAGAAATTCCAGCTCAATTTTCTCATTCTTCTCCATAAGCAATGCGCTCTGTGAGGTTTTGGAAGAACACTTTGGTCAAATCATCGAGGGATCCTCCGATTCTTCCCCTCTTCATAGCAACGCTGCCACGGTGTGCCTTTGATGTGTAGCAGTTCGACGAGTTCCGATCCGGTGTAGTGTCCGAAATTATTAAAGGCGGCTTCGCGTACGCGAGTTGGAGTTTTTTGTCTTCGAGCGCGGGTCTTCACTTCGAAGTCTTTGCCGTCGGCTGTCGGCACGAACACGGTGGTGGGCTTGTCGATGTTGTCCTTTCCGTAACACTTGAAGGAGTGGTACACGGATGGGATAACGGGGCCGTATCTCCACGCTTCGACGCGGTCGAAACGTGGGTTGAGTGCGCTGCGGTCGAACACAGCGAGCATATAGCCGTGGGCGATGTAGACGAGCTTCGTGAGTTTGAGCGGCTGCAAGTCTATGCCTTTCTCTTTTGCGAGTTGGAGCAGATAGTTTGCCACTGCGAGTGCGTCGGGTTTCATGAGGGCTATTGTTATTATTATTGTTATCCTGCGGCAAAGATAAGGATAAAACGGTACGTCACCGGCGGGCTTGTGGCTTAATAATTTTTCACTCTGCTTCGTGGAAATAGCCTTTTGACGAGTCGTTCGGTGCCCTTTTCTGTGACGCTGAATTCGAGTTTGCGGCAAAGGTAGCGTCGGCCCCCGATGATGTAGACGTCTTCGGGTTTGAAGTCTCCGCGGTCGATGAAGGAGACGACGCGCTGCACGGCGGTGTCGGGCGGGGTGTAGCCCGAAAAGACGGTCTGCTCCATGCTCTGCTCGGGGTTGGGGTCGGGTGTCTCGTCGGGTCGCAAACCTTTGTAGTTGAGTAGCAGCCTGAATGAGGGTGCGCCGTGGAGTTTGATGTTCTCCTGCTCCACATAAAAGGGGTTTCCACACGCTGCCGGTATGTAGTCGGGGTGCTCTGCCTCCGAGTGGACGGGCTGCTGCATGCCCTCTTCGTAGTAAGCCACTTCGATGACGTCGCGCGCCTTGGGCTCGCTCTGCGCGGTGTCGCTGTTTTTTGGGATAAAGCACGTCGTGCACCGAAAGAATACCGCCGCCGTCGGGGTCTCGCACGGTGTCGGCCGTCGCCATGATGGCCGTGGGGTCTGAAAAGTCGGCGCGCTCGTCGTATCGCCGGCTCTTTTCGTTCCAAAGGAGTGCCACGTAACGAATGCCCTTGGCCGGCACGGCGGTCTGTACCGGCACGATTCGCAGTTCCACGTCGGGCTTGGGGCGTTTCGCGCCGCTTTTGCGGTTGGGGAAACGCCCGCCCATGGGGTCAATCACCTCCAACTGCCACTGTTCGGTTGCGTGAATGCGAAAATAGGCGTGGCGAAATCCCGTCTTGGCGTTGGTGATGATATATTCCTTTGTGAAGGCATACAGGTTGCCCCCGAGGCTGAAATCATTTCCCCGGCCTGCGTTTTTGACGGCCTGCAAGTCGGGCTCGACTGTGCACTTTAGCTTCTGCTCCAGGTCCTCGGGCAACTGCATTCGCTTGTCGACCTCGGCAAATTTGTACGCCACATTCGCACCGGCGGTGTCTTTGCGCTCGGCGTTCTCCTCGACGGTGGCCGTGTACTCGTCGAGTGGCTGCGTGATGAGGTGGGTTTTTCGCGCCGTCGCCGTATGCATTGCGTTTTTCGGACGATGCGTGCGCCGCCCCTCGGTGGTGATGAGCACGCCAAAAGAAGTTTTTGCACCTCGCGAATGAACTCCTTGACCGTCCAGTGGGGTAACATGTGAGCGATGTGCACCGTCTTTTCTGCAATTCGCCACGATGATCCGCTCCTGCCATGTGCCCCTGATGGCATTGTCCTCGGGGCTGATGTCGAAACCAAGCGCTTTGAGCAGCCGTTCGACCACGACGACGAGAAAGGGCTGCGGGGCAAAGGCGGTGTCGCTCTGCATGTGCTCTTGTTGGTTGGCGTCGACATAGCTCCCCTCTGCGGGGAAAGGCGCGATGCGTCGGCCGTCGTTTGTCATCTCGTAGACTTTCGCTCCTTTGTCGACTCCGATGTATTTGCCCCGCCGTCCCCAGTAGACCACGGCTCGCTCGTTGGCCGTCACCTTGTCGGCGGTGGAATAGATGGGAAGCACCACGGTTTCCGCGTCTCCCAGTCGCGTCCGCGGTATGTGAGCTCCCCGTAGAGCCACATACCGCGGACGTCGGGATAGAAAACAAATTCGGCGTTGGGGTGCTTCTCACGATATGCCTTTTCGAAGACGCTTCCCAGGCCTCCGATTGCGGGGAATCCCCGCTCGTCTTTCGTGATGATATTGTGCAACTCATCAATATATAGGTCTTCGCCGTCGGCGTTTTTGCCCGCGTCGTTGAGCGCCGAACGTCCCGCCAGCAGCTGAATTTTTCACTCCCTCGTTGTCCACCGACGACACGCGCGCCGTGCCTTCGATGTGCAGCGGCGGTGCGACCAGCACAAAGGGCCAGCGCTTGGCAGTGAGCTCGGCTTTGAGCACGTCGGCGCGGTGTATTGGCCCGAAAATGCGTTGATTGTCGGCGCACCCTTCGAGTGGCAAAGCCACCTCCAGGGTGTAAGTGCCGGCGTCGGTGAAGAGTGGGTTTTTCGGTTGTGACCTTGATTTGCGTGTCGGTTGGGAGCACGGCTTGTCTGCCGTCGATATAAAGATTAGTCACGCGAGACGTTTTTTTATTTTCTGTCGGTCAATTTTTCTGAACTTGTCGAGCTGATATGCCACGCCGTCGCGGCCGTCGATGGAAACCGTTGAGCGAATACCGCTCTCGAGGTTGACATTGAGGCGGTCGATGGCCTCCTGCAGTCCCTGCGCCACGGTATCGGCCGGCACTGTGTCGGGCTGTGCCCGTCTCTGTGCCATGGCCGGGTGTGTGGCGCTGCCTTCGGCGTCGGGTGTTCGCCCTTGCGGTGGAACTCCCGGCGCCGCGATGGCCCTTACTCACGTCGGCCGCTGTGAGCGATGCGATGGTGTTGTTTCGCTGCGCGTGGTCGATGAGTCGGAGTACGGGCAAAACCGCGGGGTTGTTGACGGCCTTGTGGTTTGCCACGAACTCGCCTTCATGCACCACGCCCGCTGTTCGGCGGTATCTGCGTCCGGGGGTGAAGCCCCCTTCGTAGTATCCCGATTGCTGCGCTTCGGCCTGCTTACGGATGGTGGCGATCTGTGCGGCTGTGGTGGCTACTGCGAGCGCCGCGGCGATGGGCGCCAGCACGTGTCCGACGATGGGAATGGCCGCCGCCGATGAATAGGCGTTGATGGCCGCCACGGCGCCGCCCGCCAGGGCCTGTGCCACCTGAATGTTGGCCGCGCGTTGGTTGTAATCGTTCTTGATCTTTGCGACGGCGGCCTGCTTTTTCGGCCTCCAACTTCTCGGTTTTGCTCTCGGTCTCCCTCGGCGGCTTTGATCTTGGCGTCGTACTCGCGTTCGGTTCTCGCCACGGCGGCTTCGCTTTCGGCCCGCTGCAAATCGGAGAACGTTCCGACGATGGCGCCGAATGAGGAAAAGGCCGCCGCTGCCGCCGCGGTGATGTTCTGCACTCGCTCGTTGTCGAGCTGTTGCAGTGCCTGTGCGTATTCCAGGGCGTGCTCTTTGTCGGCGTCTCGCGTGCGTTGCAGCTCCTTGTAAGTGGCGGCCTGTAGGCGTAACTTGACCGCGGCGCGCGCCACTTCCGAGACGCCGAATGCCGTGTTGCTGCCGGTGCTCTCGTTTTCGTTCTTGTCGTCGCGCGGTGCTCCGAGATCTTTGCGTGCGGCGTGGCGTGCGGTGTCGAGCAGCTCTTCCACTTTCTTCTTGCGCTCCTCTGCCGCGAGCCCGCCCTGTCCGTCGTCGCCCTGATACTTGAGGCGTAATGCGGCCTGCAATCGCAGATACTCCTCTTCCGAAATGAGTTTTTTGGGTGTGTAGTTCCGCCAGCACCTTCATCTCTTGCTGAAATTGTTCGAGTGCGGTCTGCTTGAGATACTCGTTTCTGCAGTTGCTTGACCTTCTCTTGGTACTTCTTCTCTCTTGCGAGCCGTTGGCGGTTGTCCTCTTCTTGCACTGCGGCGTCGGCCTTCTCAAAGTCTTCGACGCGCCCCCCACTGTTTGAGATAGGCGGCTCGTCGTTTGAGGTGTTCGAGTGTGATGCGGTCGCGCTCCTTCTCGTAGGCCTCGGTGGTGATGAGCCCTACGGCTTCGTTGTGCTCCAATTGTTCGAGTGCGGCCTTGTTCTCCTTGTCGATTTGTGCCAGGCTCCAATCTTGGTTTCGCTTTTTCCTCCTTGTCGGTGTACTTGTCCAGCTCGTCTTGCCACTTCTTTCGTTGGTCGGCGTTGCGTTTATAGAAATCGCGCTTGCTCTTCAGTGCTTCCTCGTCGTTCTTTGCCACGGCGGCGTTGTACTCTTCGGTGGTGATGAGTCCTTGCGCGAACTGCACTTTGAGTAGGTCGTTCTTCTCGCGTTGCAGTTTGTCGACCTGTTCGATGTGTTTTTTGCCGTCCTCCAGCTCCTTTTTCTTGAGCTTGTCTTCCTTGGTTTCCTTCTTGTTGCCGGTCTTTCCACCTGCGTCGGGGTGGGTCTTGTGCCTTCTCCCTCTGTGTCGCTGATGGTCTCGGCGGCTTTTTTGTTGATGAGTTGGCTGTAAAACGTCTTGATCTCGTTGCGGCCGTTGACAAAGTTGTTGAGTTGATTGATTTCCCTTGTGGTTTCTGCCAAATCGGCCTGCGCGGCGTTGAATGCGTCGGTCTGCGCTTGCAGTTCCTCGCGCTTTTTTACTAGGGCGCCGTTGGCTTCGGCGGTATATGGCGACCCGTACGGCCCCATTGCGACTGTATGCTTAACCGATTTATACTGCGGTTTTTGCAATTCTCGGTTTACTGCACGGATGTTGTATGCCTTTCTGTCGGCCGTTATCTGCTGTTCGATTCGCTTTTTCTGCAGCTCCACGAGTTTATCGTAGGCGGCTTCTGCGAGTGCTTTGTTTTGCAGCGAACGGATATACTCAGAAATCGCCTTGGTGTTGCGCTCGGTCAATTTCCCCTCTTTGGTCAATGAGGCGATGATAGCCCGGTACGATTCGTTGCAAATGCTCAATCGCTTTGCGTCGGGTGTCGTATGCCTCTTTGCTATTGCGAACAATGTTGTGCAAGCGCTGCACCAGCCCGATCTCCTCGGCGGCCTTTTTCATTCCCTCTTGCTGCACTTCGTTGAGAATGTTGCGCTTTTTGCGTCAAGTCCTCGGTCTTTCGTGAATGCGACAATGAGTGTGATCAAAGTTGCGACCGCCGAAAAGCACCAAGCCCAAAGGATTGGCCGCCGTGCCCTGTTAAAGAGAATCTGTGCGATGGTCGCTCTTTCGTAGTTCCAAGTAAGGAGCGCCAAAACAGCATTCCACGCCAGTGGTCGCGGCGGTTTTGATAGCCAGCCACGCCGCTTGTGCTTTGTCGGCTACAATATTGAGCAGCTTCACGGCCAAAGCCCTTTTCTGCCACGCGGTTGTAATAACGAGTCCTGTCGTATAGGCTGCGAGTGCCACTGCGAGTGTGACGATTGCGCGCTTGTGCTCCAGGGCAAATCTGATTGAATAAAGCAGTGCCTTTGCAAACAGTGCGGTGGATGATACCACGTGCTTGACCACCGGCTCCAAGTGGCCGCCTAATTCCACGGCCAAATCTTTGTAGGCTTTCTGCGCCTTTTCGATTTGTGCCTGCACGGTGCCGTTGGCCGCTTCGGCTTCCTTGGTTGCAGACGTGTGTTCCAAGAATGCAAGTGCGGCCTGCTGCTGTGTGGCTTTGAGGTTGTCGAGCCCGTTTGCGAGTGTAGCGAGCGTTTGCGTCACTCCCGATCCCGAAAGTTTCATCTCTTCGGCGTAGGTGCGATGTTTTTCCAACGAGCGTGCGTCTTTTTAGCGCCCCGATGAACTGCAAGAGCGCGGCGTTCGCGTCGGTTTTGACGAGTTCGGTGAACTTTTGCACGTCGAGTCCGGCGGCCTTTGCCATCTTTGCGGGTCGGCGATAAATTGCGGTCAAAACGTTCTGCATGGCCGTGGCGCCCTTTTCGACTCCCCACCCACGCCCTGATCCAGAATGGCGGCTATCGCTGTGAGATCCGACTGCGCTATTTTGGCGGTGCTTCCGATACTTGCCAAACGCGCGGTGAATTCCAACAGATAGGGTTCGAGGCTGAAGACGACTGTGCAAGTTCGTTGATTACCGACGCGGTTGCAAGCGTGCCGTTTTTTGAGTCCCACGGCTCGCCCCTCGCTGAAAAAGCTGTGTGAGCTTACCAATGTTCTTCACCCCGTCCTCGCCCAAATCGTCGCCCAAAAGCCAGGTTGATTTGATTGGCCGCGTCGACGAAATCGAGAATGTCCTGTTTGCCGGTAATACCCAAACGTCCCGCGTCTGCCGCCAGGTCGTTGAGTTTCTCGCGCGGGGTTCTCGTGTCGATTTTTCTTGAAAGCCTCGTTGAGCTCTTCCACGTCTTGTGCTGCCAGCCCCGTGTATTTCGTCACGCCACTCATGTGCTCCTGCGTACGTCGGCGTACGTATCGACGAAAGACGATACCCACTGCTTTGCATTGTCAAAGATTTCCGCCACTCCCGTGAACGTGGTGATTGCCCCATCCATTTATTGCCGAAATCAGCCAGTTGGTCTCCCTATGCTTTTTGTCTTCTTCTACCTCCTGTTGTTTGCGAATCTCTTGCAATTCCTTCTTGGCACTCTTGAGCGCCTCGGTGTAGGCGTCCCACTCCTCCGATCCGCGTTTTACGGCGCCCGAATTGAGCTCAGCATTGATTTGGCGAATCGTCTTTTTGCAGCTCCTTCGGCGTCTCGCTTGTCCGTACGTCGCAAACCGTTTGTAAGCGCTTCCACACGGTTCTCCGAGCGCTCCAACTCTCGAGTGCTCTTTCTCAGCTCTGAACTCAACCTTTGGAGCATTTCGACGGTGCGTTTCCGCTGTGCGTCTGTGGTGTGTTTGTCGCTCAATACCTGCTCCGCTTGCTGCTTCTGCCGGTTCAGCTCTTCCACCTTCTTTCGGAGTTGCTCAATATTCTCCTTCGCGTCTTTGTCGTTGACGTGGAGTTCGATTATCTTGATGTCTTTTTCTCACCATAACAGAAAAAAATAAAAAGCGGTATCTGACCTTTTGCGTCAAAGATACCGCTAACCGTTCATCAGGAAAATGACAATTTTAGTCTCCCTGTTCCCCTTTTATGTGGTCTCGTCTAAACTATGGAATCGAACACGCCGGCGAACTCTTTACCAATGTCGTTTGACAAGCGTCTATTCAGCACCTTCTTCGATATATCCCACGACACAGAGAACCACGGTCTGCGCTTTCTCGTGGCTCCGAGCCCCCGTTTGGCTCTTTCCACGGGGTCTAAAAATTTCAGGTCGCCCCCGTTGTCCCTTTTGTAGCCCTTTCCTGTACCCGCGTCGACATATATTCCGTATTCTACGAAACGATATGCGGCTTGCATGGCAAAGCCGTCGGGTGCCACGCTGAAAGCCTGCTGGTGTACGCTGCGTTGCAACGTTCCCGTGCGGTGGATGTTCATTGTCACGATCCGATCCGTCCAAATTCTCACCATCATATCATGCCACTCTCGTGCAAAGGTGGCAAAGTCCTTTTCTTCTTGTTTATCCATGGCGCCTATTCATTCCACTCGGTGGGGTTGAAAGAGATGTCCACCGGCTCGTCGACATAAAACATGAAGTAAAGCCCGGTGCAATCGTTGAGAAAGATCCCTCCCATCTCTCGTGAACGAATGCTATTCATCTGCACATATAGTCCCTCTTTGAGGAATCTCGGCGCGTCTCTGAGGAGCCCGGATTGAAATTGTCTGAGGAGTTCACGACACGTTCCCATCTTTTCTCGTCGGTCTCGTTCATTGTCGTGTTCGTATCGCATGAGCAGAAAGACGGTGAATGCCTTTCGCTTGAACCACCCTCCGCTATCGAGAAAGGTTTCCTCATCGCAAATGTCATCGACTGCGACAAAATTGGCATCACAATCGTAGCGGTTGAGCACACTGTCCAGGTGGTTGACCCCCGAACAGGATACGGTGCAAAATTGTAGGTCGCTTGCCATTCGGTTGCGCCGGCAAAGGTCTTCGAAATAGTCGTGGAAATCAATCATGGTGGAATTCTTTTTTGAATAGTTGAGGAGCTATGCCCAATTGGACGAGGGGATATATAGCCCGCCCCGCGGGTTGGGAAACGCTCGCAGCCCTATATATAGCGTATCCCGTACGTCCGATCCGTCGGTGCGCGTTTTCGAGTCGGTCTTCCTCTGTCTCTGCGAGTTTCTCCCGCGTTTGTCCTTCTTCCCGTTGTAGACGCCCGCTAACTGCAACGAGACGAGCAAATCAGCACAATTCTCTTCATTGATATAGGGTTTCAAACGCCCCTGCCCCTGAAAACCTCGGTTGATGAGTAGGTGCTTTTCGGCGTGATTCATCGGCTGCCCGATGTAGACGCTCTGCACGCTTCGTTTGCGCTTTCTGAGCGTCTGTTCGATGACGCGGCGAAAGTCGATATCATTGACGGCGTAATTCGAACCGATTGCCGTGCTATCGTAGTGAAAATAACCTCCTTGTTCGGTCGGCGTTCGTAGTAGTCGCAAAAATCATTGACGAGTTCGACCAGTTTACGCTCGTACTTGACGAAAAAGCACTTGACCGTGTTCATTCTTCCCATTTCCTCGTCCACCTGTCCTACCACCAGCCAGTTGATGTTTCGGTTGAAGTCGAATGCAATGCAAAGCGGTGCGTCCGGTATGAGGTCGTCGTCCACTCGGCTATCGCGTGTTTGGGTGATTTCCCCGAATTGGTATTCCAATGAGTCCAGGTAGTTGAAGTTGGCGGCCGTATAGAGATGAGCTTCTGTCAGCTGGACGAATAGAAACCATCTTGTAGTAATCGGACGGGTTGGCAAAGCACCGACGTCTCGAAATACCAGCGGCGGCAAATCTCGCTTCATCTGCCGAATGCTAGGCCTCTCGAGCACCTCAATGTTAGTCAGCGTGGAATAGGTCCCAAAGAAGAGCGCGTGCTTTCTGAACTGCAGTAGCTTCTCCAATCTTGCAACTCGTTTCGGAATGTAGTCCGGTATGTTTGACACCCCCTCTGCTTTGATTCTCGCGATGTGCCTTTCACGCTCCGCCTTGAGCGTCAAAATTGTGGTGATCAGCTCCCGATCCATTTTCTCCTCGAAGTTGAGAAACCACGATCCCTCCTTGGTGATTGGCATATCGGATGTAACGATCATTCCATCGGGTGAAGCGGTTGGTCGCCAAACTCGCGTAATTGTCCGCGGTTGGCCAAAAACGTCTCGTCTTTGAGTCGGTCGTACTTTACAAACTTGGCCTCGTCGATACACAGGAAGTCGAACGATTTGGAATTGGACGTGCCTTTTTCTGTCCTGCGAAACGATTTGTGCGATGGCTCCGTTGTAGAACGAAATAATGTGCTCCCAGTTGTGCGGTTCGATGAGTGGTTTCGGCCAATTGAGCGCCTTCGGTGGTTTTCTGCCGATACACCAATGCACGTCTCGCTTGTATCCCACGCCTCCCAGTGCATTGTCATCGACGGCAAAAGTGTTTGTCACGCTCGAATCGCATTGGGCGCCACGATTGCCGCGGTGCATCTTGGCGTGGATTGAAAGGCGTTGAGCAAAACCGTGGCTTGCACACACCTTTCCCCGTTCCACGTCCCGCTATGGCAAAGGTATCTTTGGCCCCTCACTGCAAGAACTTCCCTCTGCATTCGGTTCAGATAAATCTTCACTGTTCCCATTTTCTGCGTGGTTATCCGCGCTTCTCTCGCCTTCGCATTGAGTTCTGTGAGGGCGCGATGGGTTTCTGTTTTGAGCACGGCGGGTTCTTTGGTAATATCTCCCGCTGTCAAGGGCTCTAATCTGTGCGTCTGTGCTCTCCCGTTGGCGTTCTGCCGGCGAACTGTCATCATAGTCCCTCGGCTCCCGCCGGTATGCGCCGAAAGAGCTCGTCGTATCTTGTTGCCAGTTCCGCTTTGAGCCCCGTCCACCAAAAGATCACCGCGTAACGTTCGGCGGGCGAAAGATGAATGTTCAACGCGTACTCGTCTGCCGCCGTGCGGTATAGGAATTTCGCCATTTGCTCAATCGGTTCCTCTATCTGCGAACTGATCCAACTTTGGAACAAGTTCTCGCAGATGAGGAAATCGCCGAATTTAAGCCTTTCGTCGAACAAATGTGCGTCGATGGCTTCATACTTCCCGATATGTGCGGGGCGTATGGCCGTGGTGGGCGGTTCCTCAACCACGCTAACTCCTCGGCCGCGCTCAACAAGGTATAAGGAGAAAGCACTTTCCACATGGGTGGGTTGGGGCGTTCGAACGCAAAGCGGCGCAAATATCTCAACTGAATCTCTTCGACGGTGAAACGTTCGGCCGCCATGAGTGCGCAAATGTAGAGCAGTTCCCTTTCAGACAAGGCCTCCCAGCCTTTTGGTATGCGCACTTTCAGCGTTTCAGGAAAAAAAGAAGGTGGGGTGGTCTGCTTTGTTCTCATAGAAACCGCTATGTCGTGCCCTGTAGGTAGCCGAATTGGTGTACTCGGGGATCGAGTCGGCAAAGATCACCAAGGAGGCTCTGAGGTTTTGGCATGCCTTGTGGGTCGGCCCCGCTGTCATATCGCGTGCCGTGAGGACGCGTCCCCTTCCAAGAGCGTTTTCATCGCGTGTTGTCGCGGTGAATTGTCGTCTGTGCGAAACTCTCCGCCCTTTCTCAACCAGTTGAGCATCGCTTCGTAGAGTTCAGGGCGAAATCTCGTGCAACACGTGGATCGCTCCCTCGTGGCGCTGTGGTGCCAAACGCGCGTATTCTCTTGCAAAAACTTCGCGTTCTTCGCACAAAACTCCGTATTTTTCTCAGCAAAGTCGAGGGTGTAAAGAAAGAGTCCACCGTGTCCTGTGCGTTGCTCGTCTCGTTCCACGCCGTGCTCAAGGCTTTTGTCCTCAATTCATCGAACACATCAGAACACTCTTCGTAGAGTTGCCTCTGCAGTGCGTCGACTCTTGCTTGTGAGGCGGGGCTTTTTCGGCTGTCGAGATGACTCCAAAGCCAGACCCTGTAAGAATCAAGTCGAGACTTCGGACGGCGTTGTGTGCCGCCGCCAAACAAATGTAGCGTTCTCTCAGTTCACTCAATTCTTCGTAGGGCGCAAACTCCCCGGTGCGGTTTTCGTAGAGTTCCAATTGTGGTACCATTTTTCGATAAACGCTATCGGTTGCGTCTCGGAAAGCGGGTACGAGCGCGTCGAATTTCTGTTTGGTGATGATACTCGTGACTGTGTAATTTTAGCGTCCCGGTGTTCGTCGAGCGTGGTTAATTGAATCATAGGCAGTGTTGGCGTTCCGCGAAAAGCCATTGTAAGCAAAGCACAAGCGCAAAGCCGTGAGGAGAATGTCCTTCGTGGGCTTGAGCAGCGCCTGTTTCATGGTGTAGAGTTCACGCTTATCCGACCCGCTGTTGTTGGTCTGCGCCTTCCCCGGTACTGCACCCACCGTGTTGGGGTGTACGCCAAAAAGCAAAGCAGATGGTATTTGCCGCCGCTTGCACGTCCTCTGCCCATCTCCGCCTTCTTTCTTTCCGTCGATGAGTGAAACACGTACATCATGTACTTCGTGCCCGTCGGGCGAAACATAGAACGACGAGGATCCAAACCTTGTTCGCATTGGCCAAACCCGAAAGGAAGTTGCGTATGTTCTCCTTTTTCTCGGCGAATACGTTCTGCTATTTTTCTCGGCGTCGGTGATAAACTCTTCCCGGCAAATGCGCTCGTAATAGTCGCGTTGAATTTCCACCAGGTATCTCACGCTCGTATGGTTTTCTCAGTTTTGCCCGCTTTCCCACCGAAATCAGCCGTTTCTCATCGTAGCTTCCTCCTCGGAGAATCGACGACCAGTAAGGAACCGGGTAATATTGACATCCCGCCGTTGGGAATCTTGCTGCGACGGCAAATTTTCGTTCGCGGGTTGGCGTTCGTTTCCGCCCGTCTTCGGGTCGGGCTCCTGCCCATTCGTACTTTGAGATCACCTAACGGGTCTCTCAGTTGAGCAGTGGAATCTTCTCAATCTCTTCGGGCTTGGGACGGTTTACGTACGCAGTTAGCATAATAGACAAACGGAATATTTCCATATTGGTCGGCCTCGGCAAATCGACAATAGGGGGCTTCTTTGTGCACAATTCTGTTGATGAGTTTGCCGTCTGCCGAAAGGATGATCACCGAAACCGCGAAATAATAGAGCTGCATATCCGTGCTCTGATCCAAGACATACATGGGCAAAGCCTGTCGTGCGCTCCAAGTCTCTGCTGCTCGATCTGTTTCTCCGGTGTGAATACCCGCTCCATACAGTGCAGTGACATTGAAATTCAAGCATTGCGCCGTCACCTCGTCGCCGTCAATCAGTCGTTTCAGTTCGTATGGCAGCTGATCATCGGCGCCAAACGGAATATATTTCTCGGTTGCGCTGCCCGGCAAAAGTCTCGACTTGGCCGCTCCCACCACCGTGTCAAAGACTTCGGTGGTGTCTCCCACTTCCGCGATCACTGCCTGCACGCCTTCGGCGTTGAGTGTCCAAACTTCGTGTGTCGTGTCCATTACAAATAAATCTTCATGTCGTCAATCTCGAAAAGTGTGTAGTTGCAAAATTCGCGTATCTCTCCCGATGGGAGCAGCAGCACGCGCGTGTAGCGCCGTTTGTTGTGTTCCCTGATAGATAGCACGCGAATACAAAAGGATCTCCCCGTCGCCATTTTTCCACACTTTCAGCCGGTGCGGTTGCCGGTCTCTGAGCAATCGCCGTGCTTCCGCGTGGTGGATACGTTTCGGATACATTCTTTGTTCGTTCTTACTCATAGCTATTGTCAAAACTATCGTCGAAAAATCTTATATCGTTTGCCGGTCGTGGTGGTCTCGGTGGCGGGGCTTTCCTCCTCACACGAAATTTCACCGTGGCGTGGTTTATCTTCGTCGTGTCGTCGGTGCATTTTGATTTCAGCTTCCACCGGCATGATCAGGGCGTTCGTACGGGCAAAAGCACCACCTCGTCGGCTTGCGTCACGCTTTCCACCTGTCGGGTGTCTGTTCCCAGGGGTGAAATAACACGTGATTGTCACTTCGCTCTCCGTCTCGTAGTTGTGAAATCGACGCCCCGCGATCCGCGCGGTCTTATAAGTGGGTTTCGCATTGCGCTCCACGGTGCCAAAAGCATGCACGGTGTCTGCCACTCCGAAATCATTCCGAAACTCAATCTCTGCTCCTCCGCCCTGTGAGGTGTTGGGCGGGGCGATTTCGTAGCGTTGTCGGCGCGCTCCACGCAGCGGCGTAATGACAAAAGCACGGCGCCCGCTTCGGGTGGATTGAGTCGGGCGGGTGAAACGTCTACTACGTTGGCCCCGTCCTTTTGTGAGGCTGCAATGCTCTCGGTGTGCTCCACTGCGCCGTGCGCTGTCCACCAAACGCTCGAAATCGCCACGGCCGTCTCGCTTCCCACCCATCGCGAGGCGTTCCGTTGCCGCGCGGTGGGTCAATTTCACCGGCAGGGGCGAATGTAAGGAACGAACGTGCCGTAAAAGCTGCGGCGGTTTTCTCCCACGTGGCTCTGCACCGGGATCACGGTCGACGTGATCAAAGTCGTCGATTGCTGTCCTTGATCACCTCCAACTTCACCACTGCAATCTTCCGCTCTGCGCGGTCTCTAATCAATGAGCCGGCGTCGTGCAGTGTGATTTGTCCGTTTATGGGGCGTAACGTCAAATCAAGTGCCGGGTGCCCGTTTACACTGATTAAGCACCGCAAAGGCGTGCTCGTTGAAATAGTCAAAGCCTCCCACTCATCAGGAAAGGTCAATGATGGAATCGATGAGAGTAACTGCATACCTTACGCTATTTATTTTTTGCCAAATCGAGAGGTAACCGCCCCGGCTATGGCGAGGAACATCAGCACCCACCAAAAACCAGGCATCCCCGATGGTTCTGGGCTTTTTTTCTGTTGTGCCGTTTCCCAGTGTGCTGCGTGAAGAGCTTCCGTTTTTGTTCGCCAAACGGTGTCCGTTCGAATGTGCCAGCGCTCTTTAATGCGTTCTTTGACGGTGGTTGTTCCTTCGAGATAAACGCTATCATGCAAGAAAACGCTATCTCGCGTATTCTTCAATAGGAACAGCGTGTCAGTCTGCCGCCACTTCACGGTGTCGTGCACCGTGATTCGGTGCTCGACGGTGCGTGTCGTGGTGCAACTAGCCAGCCAAAGGCAAAGCCCGGCGCAAAGCAGATACAGCACAAGCGGTGCTGCTGATTTGATCCTGTTCCTTTTCATATTATCCTGTAAATGAAAGCGCCTCTACTCTCGTGATCCAGCCTTTGATGAACTTCTTTTGCCGTGGGTTGTTCTTCACGATGAGCTGCAAAAACCGCAAACGCTCCGCTTTTAGAGCGGCAAACAACGTGGCGGGTGGCGTGGCGTTGGCAGAAGACAATGTTTGTGCCCCCATGATCCCGTCGACCTTCACAGCCAGCACGCGTTGCAATGCTTTTATACCATGTGCTCCACTGTGAAAAGTAAAGTCTGCCAGCATCATCGCCACAGATTGAGATTTCAATTCGTCGGCTTTGCACCGCTTCCAGAAATCATTCTCGACGATGTCCCTCCACTCTTCGTAGGAAAGGGCTTTCAAGTCCTTGACCGTCGGGGCGGGTGCCCGTGTTGCTTTCTCCAAGCGGTGAAAGCCGTCAGTGTCACCCCGATCATTGTTGCCCCTCCGCGGTCGTCGGGGTCGTTGGCGAAACCTTTGACATGTGCCTTCTGAAAAAGTTTGTCTGTCGAAAGGTTCTGATCTGCCACCCCCGCCTCAAATCGCAGTAGGTGGCGCAAAAATGGATTGATGTCTGTCATATCAGTCTTTTTGTGGTTTAATACTCGTGTCTATTCTTGAGTCAAAACCTTGAATCTCAAAAATTGGCACATGAATTAAGCTGTTTCGGCTATCCTCTTCAATGAGTCCACGGCTGTTTCGTCCTTTTTGAAAGCGCGCCCTGCGTCGTCCGTGTCCGCCATATATTCCAAATCGAAATCAATGAAGTAAGTCGTCCCCGTCTCGATCTTCTTACCTCCTCGGAATCTCCAAAGGTCAATCGCGTATAGCGTAACCGTTCTCTGGCGTTTGTTCACGTTGATCTTGAAATCTCCTTTTTCAACACGAATGTCGCAAACTCTCGAACAGTACCAGCCGTCTTCGACTCGGGTTGCGTTGATATCGCCGATGGCAGCGCCGGTGTCGTCTGTCAATGCATTCTCCGGTGTGGCGGTTGTGTTCATTTGGTTCTCGAAAGGGTTGAACCAAAAAGCCGCCGGGTAATCTTCTGTCGGGGTGGATGTCGCGAACTCTCAAAAGATTTTTGTGTATGGTGCCGTCGGCTCTTTCGGAATTCACTCCAACCTTCGGTGTAATATGCGCCGTGTCCAAACCAATACAGTGGATGAAGTGCGCCGTTGTCTTCAAAGAAAGGACTTTCGACCTTCAACTTCTCGATGTCTTGATCATTCCCATTATCCACGTCCTTCTTCAACCACTTGTAAAGTTGAGTGATGGTCGTGTATCTTGTTACGCGAATCATCTGCAACGGCGTCCATACGCCCGCCACTCGGCGTGCATTGGCAAAAGATCCCTTCGGGGCCCAAATCATAGAGCAGCGCCCCGTTTCGGGGTCAAAGCATTGCAGCACGGGGAATCGCCGTTTTTGAGAGTCAGACCCTATATCCAAAGACTAAACCGGGTGCTTACAGCCGGCGGCGTAAATCTCATTTCCGCGCCTGCGGTAACCATGCGATCCTGCGAGATGTTTCCCGTTGCGAGATTTTCGATTTGTGCTGTTCCTGCCAGCAACATGCTGGTGCTTACCAGCTCGAACGAGTCGCCCTTTTTCCAATATGGAGAATGGCACCGGGGCGCGTCTCGTTTCCCGCTTTGGTATGCGTGCGGGTGCAACGATATGCTTCTCGTGTCCCCGCGGGCGTCAAAAATATCCACCACGTCTTCATAACCTCCTCCCGTCTCGTTGCGTCCCCGAAATACCGTCCCTGTCGGCAAACGCGTCCCAAAAACCACGATGTTGCACGGTGGCGCCCTTTTTGTCGTTTTTCGACAAGCACCGTGGCGTGGCCGTTAGGCCCTCTTCCAATTTGGGAGCGCAAAATAGCACCTCGTGTCGCTGCGTGTTATCAGCGTTTTTCAGCCAGCAGCGTAAATAAGCGCGGTTTTCTTCTCCGGGTCTTGCCGCTCTTGCCTTAAATGAAACCGAGACTCTTTGCCACTCTCCGGGCTTTGCATCCGAAAGGCGAAAAATGCTCGCCCGAATTAGGAAAGACAATCATCCAGCCGGTATTGTCACCACGAACATAAACCGAAAATGTGTAGTCCAGTCCTGCTACCAAATCCATCGGTATGCGCTGCGAGAATTGCGAGAATTCTTCACCTACGGCTCCGCGTTCCACCAGCGTTCTCAGCACTCCGCACCCTGTAACGGCGGGCTGTACGTCTTTCACCTTCTCAGTCTTGGCATGTGTGCCGTTGAGTCCCGATTCCCATACTCCGTCTTGATGAAAATCCGTCCCGTCAAGCAAATTGGGACGCGTGGGTTCAGCTTCGGCTCCGTCTTTTGCTAATCGTGTAACCAAACGGACTGCATTCCGTTCGTTGTCCCCGTTCGAATAAACCACCCGCTCGTACGTCCAAAGCCACGGCGTTTCCGGCGTTGGCACGGACGGTTTACTTCTCCAACCGCGGGTGTCGTATTCGGGGGCTGTGCCGTCGGCCGTGAGCAGATAGAACGTTTCGATGTGGTCAATGCCGCGGCCGGGGTTGCCCTTCTCGCCGGGGTCGCCCTTCTCGCCGGGGTCACCCTTCTCGCCGGGGTCGCCCTTCTCGCCGGGGTCACCCTTCTCGCCAGGGTCACCCTTCTCGCCGGGGTCGCCCTTCTCGCCAGGGTCACCCTTCTTGCCGGGGTCGCCCTTCTCGCCAGGGTCGCCCTTCTTGCCGGGGTCACCCTTCTCGCCAGGGTCGCCCTTCTTGCCGGGGTCACCCTTCTCGCCGGGGTCGCCCTTCTTGCCGGGGTCGCCCTTTCGGTCGTTCTCCGACGTTGTCCACTCGGTGGGGGTGTCTCCGATTTCGAGCTTAGGGGCGGCGAACCAGACGGTTGCGTTCTCCTCTTGATTGAAGAGCAACATGTAGACTCTTACCGGCTTTCCCCTACGTCTCGCGGCGTCGTAAATTTAAGGACATTGCGCTGCCACCCTTCTTGCCCTTTTTACGATGTCTTTACCAGCCCAGGGGCGCGATTCCAAATTGGGTGCCACGATAATTGCCGCTTGCCTTAAGTCAGATGTGGCTCTTACCCAAACGTTTAATGTGCAAATTGTATTCGGTGGCAAATCGTATGATGAAAGTTCTTGAGAGATCCCGGCGTAATCGTGTTCTCGCAAACTTTTCACTTCAAACTTAATCGCCCTTGTCCCCACTACCGGGCTAAATAGCCCGTCTTCAAAAACGCCCTCAATTTGTTCGGAATCCCACCCTTTATACCTTCCTGAAAGGAACTATTATCTATAAGGTTCGTTTTTGTAATTTCCCCGTCTTTTCCCGTCCTTCGGTCTCGCTTGAATGAGCGTCCAGTGAATAGAGTTCGGCGTCGGTGGTTCTGTTGTACCTTTGGATTTAGTTGTGGTGCACCTCCACCGGGCCCCTTCTCGCCATACGTCGCTTATTTCAAAGCGTTTCGTTTCCGGGTTCCGTGTCCCGCCGTAATACTTTGCTCCTTTCTTCCAGTTGCCCCGATCCACAATTTCAGGAATAGGATTCGCTTTGGCGTCGAGGTCGAATGATGTCTTGTACCACAAGCCCCCGTGCAAATAGATAATCATCGTTTGCGTCAACGACTCCTGCCAGTTCCTTTTTCAGAAAATCGGGCAAAGAGCCAAAAGGCTGCTCGATGGTTCTCCGGCGTAATTTTCGGCGCCGTCACTCCCTGCAAATGCACAATGCGTCCCTCCCTTGATGAGAGATACAAGCACGACCGGCGTTCTGCGATACTCGTGTTCCCCCACCGTGCGAGATTCATTCCCTCGCACGGCTGCATATTTGCTCCACCGGGAACGTCGGCGTTGTCATACAAAGAGCAAGTAATCGAGTTTTTCGTTGATGTCCACGCTTTCGACTCTGAGCCATGCCACGGCGTAAATCGCCGTCTCGGGCGTTGGCAAAGGCGTGTTGGGGCGAAAGGCTCTGACGGCTGCCGTGCTTACGATTCCTTTGATCACGTCATGGACGGCAAAAGCGGTGAAGTCCCCTTCAAATCTGCGTCGCATGGTTAATACCCATTGCGCCCCTCGTTGTTCGACGTGTTCCACCGTGCCACTCTCAGTCAACAACCAATCACCCTCCGTGGCTGTGAGTCGGTTGATCTGCATTTCTGCCACTTCCAATTTCGAGCGCACTGTCAGTCGTTCGAATTCGGCTGTGCCGTCGGCTGATATACCGGCGCCACTCATACCCGCTTGGAAATCACCCACGGACAATGCTCCTTCCACGTTGGCTGTGCCCTGCACTTGAATTCCTCTTGATGTCAGTCCTTGGTCAAAGTGGATGTGTGCATGTGCCGTGTCGGGGCGAATTCCTGAAAGATATCGACTGTCAGCGCCTTTTATCAACGCGATGAGATCAATGAGCAGCTGTCCGACGCGTTGCGCCGTATTTGCCGCCTCTTGCACCTCGTCTCTAATTTGTTCGGCGCGCTGTTGCAATGTTGCCATGCTTACTCCTCCTTATCTTCCGTGTTTTTTTCCTTCTGTTGCCTCTTTCTTATTTTTTCCAATTGTTGCTCGAAAGCGTCTGCGATGAGTCGTGCCAAATCGTTTCTATCCTCAATGATGGTGTAAATCGTGCGGTTTTGCTTTTTCGATTTCTTCCTTTTCCCAACACGATTCTCGGATGCTCTTAAATTCACATATCAGACAATAGGCGCTCCATACCACGCAGAAGAATGGTGCCGGCAAAAGATAGCGTGCCACGATGTCGAGTAGTGTCAGCACAAAGAAAGGCACAAAAATATCTCATGGCCTTTTTGGCTGTTTTTTCAGCCCCCTCGATGTCACGGTTGCTCCGCGTTGTTTGGCCTTGTGTACTCCAAAAACATAGATCGAGAAACATGGCTACAAGAATAGCAGCCGTGCACAACGTAATGACCGCGGTGTGCGTGTGCACGTGCTCTTTTAGAAAAAGCCAAAGCGTGTCTCGAAAGGCTTCAATTATTTCATTCATTGAATTGCAAATGTCCTCTGTTTATTAAATGATCTCCAGTACGGGAAAAACCGATGTCCACGTAATGTTTACCACTACCACCGTGGGTGAATTGAATTCACCCGGGTGATGCTGCTCTGTGGTGAAGAGCGGGTCGGTCGGTCCCTTCCCACCCACTAACCAGCGTGTCCCCTCGGCGTCTGTGAGTAGCAGTGCCGCCGTTGTTGCGAGCGGGTGTGGCGGTGGGTCGTCACTGTGATTTTTAGTCGTGTAAAGCCTTAGCCGTCTTCGACACTTTCTGTCGTGTCGGCCTCTGCTATATTGGTCAAGCACCACTCTTCGGCGTTCGGCGCCCGTCCCACGAACACGGCTCTGTGCCCGTCGGGTGCCACCGCCACATTGGTCGTCTTGACGGCTGCGGCTGTAATCGCTTCGACGCGATATAAGAATCTTCTCACGTGTCGGTTTCGTTTTTGGATGTCTTCAAATTCCACGTCACGCGCTTCAGCCTTGATGTATCGTGCAGTCAATTTTTCACCAGCTTGTCCACGTCTGCAATCGGGTCGAAACCCTACTACCGAAACGTCGCCTGTAATTTCCAAGAAAGGAGGTGTAATCGTAGAGTAGTCGGGTGCCGTCGCTTCGTCTTTGTCCAGTCGCATAAACTTTCCCTGTGCGTTGACGAGTTGCGCCATGGCGCGTGCGTCTCCGTTGATGCGTGCCGTGTTCCAAGCCTCGTCCAATCTTTGTCGAAATTGCCAGCGCTCAAATTCCACGGTGCTCTGATTCATTGCCCCCAAACAGAACTTGATGATTTTGAGGTCTTCGTATGCCATGGACTTCCCGATGCGATACCTTCGGATGATCTCTGCGACGATATCCTTGTCCAGTAATCTTGGATGAGCCAGCCAGTGATTGTAAATATCCCTTAGCCTGATCATTCTTCCCCGCGTGGTCTGCGAAAGTCCCGCCTCCTGCATTTCTCTCTCATCTGCAAAGAGAAATTTCTGTGCGGTTTTCGATCAGTGCCAAATTCATAGATCAAGAAATGCCTGTTTGAGGTATTCCGAAACCTTTTCTGTCGCGCTCGGTGATCCCGCTTCCATGTATTCGATGTTCCTTTCTCGGATTTCAAGCGCGGTTTCCGCTCTGATGCGTCGAAATGCTTTGGACACGGGCGTATTCAGATCCTCGATGTTATCACGCAATATGGCCTCGTCCACGCCCACGAGCACCGCAATATCCGCGATGGGTGTGAGTGCGCGAACCAAGCGCTTGAAGAGTTCGTAGTCAATCTCCAGTATTGATCCGAGATGCTCGGAGCTTTTTCCAATTTTCTTCGCACATATTCTGCAATTTCCTCCTTGTTTGTGATGAAATAAACCCTCGTTTCTTGTGCCTCTCGTCCCGTTTTGCGATGTGACGATGGTGCAAGTTTGTTCTTCGCCGTCCACGACGACTACTTTCGCGATGATTGGCACAATAGCAGACTCGGTCAAAAACGGTTGCTGTGAGCGTATTTGTTCGTGCGGTCTTTTCTGCGGCTTTGAAATCAAAAAAGAGTTCGGCGCGTTTAATCCTTCCTCTCTTTTTGAGCATGTGGATTTTTCTCACGAATTCCTCACCCACCGAAAACGACATGATTTTCAAATCGGCTTTTCCCCGTGAATTCTGTCAATTTCTCGATGATCTCCCAGTTGCAACCTGTCTGTGATGAAGAACTGTGTCGGTTCCTCTCTCGGGTCGTGTATTGTTGGTTTGTCTTCTGTTGTGTGCATGAGTTTGTTTGCTTAGAAGAAACGGGGCGAACATACTCTCAACGTCCGCCCCGTCAATCTAATAAACAAGAAAATCGTTTTATTGTTCACCTTCGGTCGTGGGCTCTATGTCCACCCCTAAGGCGTTTATTCGTTGAGCGAAATCGGGTTTGAAACTTCCACCTGTTTCTGCAACGAATGCCATTCTCTCGGCGATTTGCCTGCGTTCATTTTCAACCTCTGCCTCGTCGATTGTTTCAGCCTGTAGCAGTGTTTCGAGTTTAGCTACGTGTGTTGAAATGAACTTCCTTGCCGCTCCCACTCGTTTGACTTCGTTGCCGGGCTCCGGCGCTTCATCGACTGCTTCCACCGCTTCTTCTTGCGACATATCGGAATTGTAGTTGTCATAACGTTCCCAGCCGTCGGTGTATTCTTTCACAAGCGGCTTTAGCACCTTGAGCTTTTCGTAGCGATCACAAGCCGGCGCGTTCTCCATCTGCTGCAATTCTGTAAAGATTTGCTTGATCTTCTCGAAGAGTTCACCACCGCGTTCATAGATAGCCCGAATTTCTTCAGGTAGTTCGTTGTGGTCGCTGCGCTTTCCGCGATGTGCCGGTGCTGTGTCATCTGTCTCTTCCGGTGCGTCTTCACTTTCGTCTTGTCGCGTCGTGATGATGTTCTGCACTTTCGGAATCAGCTCGCTATCCATTTGGCGAACACTCTCCATGGTGTGGCCGTCCAGCCGAATTTGTAGGAATTTCTTTAGGGTCGGTTTCCACGCGGTCGTGTGCCGTTTCCGGGCGTATCATTGCCAGTTGGTAAATATGTCGGTTGCCATTGATACGCAAAAAGCAGTTCAGCCCCTTTTCTCACGTCGCGTTCTTCGCGTGGGGTTTCTAACCAGTCAGCGATGTCCTGTGTGAATGCTTTATCCATGGCTTCCGCTTGCTACGGCTGTAGTTACGTCGTCGTTGGCTCCCGAAATGTTGCCCTCGTCCACTTCGATTTTACCGGTGAAAAACGGTGCGGGCGAAATGTCTCGTGAAGTGATTTCGATCACCGTTCCGCCGCCGGAATAGCCCTCGCCGGTTGACAACTTTGGTTTTTACCTCTGTGTCGTACATTTCCGAACCAAGCAGTCGGCATTTTCCATTTCGCTGAACGATGATAAACACAAAGTGATCTTCAGCTGCCAGTTGGCAAAAAGCCCGTGACGGCCTCTTCGATTCCGGGAAAAGTCAAAAGTGGCTTTGTTCTCATAGAGCTTCGACGGATATTCCCCGGTAAGATCAGACTCCATTTGTCCCTTGCTGTCGATCAGGTCAATTTTTCCACTTCTTATCGGCCTTCAGCACGAAATCTCCATTGAGCGTTGCGAGTTTTTCCATGGTGGCTCCACTGTCTGAAATATTGAGACGCTTGGGCCACTTGACGATGTCTCGCTTAGCGATATAATACATGTGATTTCTCAAGCCCGGCTGCACTCGACTGCCTTGGCAGTGGATGAGACTCTCTGTGAGAGTGGGTAAACCGTTGCAATTGTTTGGCATAGTCTTATCGTTTTAGTGTTATGCGTGGATTTTACCCACAAAGAGGCTTTCTTTTGCGATGGTTTCGAACTGCACTCCGAAATACATTGTTGCCACAAAGGACGTCAGGAACTCGTGGTATTTTTCGATTGCAATATTCTCATCAGCCATTCCGGCGCCATATCCGTAAAGCATATTTTTTCTTTGTGGACAAGTGCACATATTCCGACCCTTTTTTGGACGCCAAAGGAACGAGCTCGCACAAATTTTGAGTTCCCTCGAGGAATGTTTTCGAGTACTCATGGTTATAGGGCGTAGAACCGAAACGGGTGGCGTAATCGCGATTGTAGGCGTTATATACAGAATGAGGAATAAACAACTTCGTCTCAACAGCCTGCAGTTCCGGTGCCGCTCCTTCGTAGAATTTCATCAACAGGTCGACTGCGTTCGTTTGGGAAAATGCTTCTGGAAATTCGTGGAGATTCCCTTGCGCTGCTGAAATGCTATTCGTGTCAATTTCTTTTTTTCGTAATTGTATCAAAGCCGTCGAACAGGTCTTGGGTGTTGTCTCCCGAATCGTTACGCGCGGCCGTCCAAATTGCGGCGTTGAGCTTCTTTCCAAGTTGTGCCGATAAGTAAGTCAGCACCTGCAAAACCAATGCAGCTTTGGTCAATTCTTCACCTTGTGCGGTGGCCTCTCCCCAAACCGTTTTAGCTGCTTCGTTCAGATCAAATCTCTTCACGACTGATCCAAGATAAGTTTCCAGTACACGGTGGGTGATTTTCACGCCCGTGTCGTCAACTCGTGTCGCGTTGTAGGACCGATTTCAATGTCTCCGGTCAACTGTCCGATCACTTCGCGGCCTGCAACGCCCGGACGCCCTGTGAAGTGTTGCAATGTGGCACTGCACGAGATGACCGGTGTGATCAGCAGTTCTTTTTGGAAAGTGGTCGCTGATTTTTGAGATCAGCGTCCGAAATATTTAGGTATCCCATATTCGTTGTTGTGTCAGTTATTCAATGCCTTGCCCCTACGGCTATTCTCTCTCTTAGGAACATGCGTCTATCAATGTCAGAGTAGCCCCTTGATCTTTTTCAAGTTGTGCCTTTGCCACGGCGGCGGCTTTTTGCCACAGAATCTTCTCCCTGTTAACGGCGGTGTCGTTCACTTTTCCTGTTTCTGCACCGTCTGCATTCGCCACGGCTTTTTGCCTCTTCTTTCATTGCTTCAATTGTTGACTTCAATTCCTTGACTTCCTTTTCTAAGTCTTCGGCTCGAGTCTTCTCTTTTTGAGGCCTCTGCCAGCGCTTTGTTTAGCATTTCAGCTTGTGCGTTTGACAGCGTGACGCCCCTTTTCATTGGCTTCCATTTTCTCAACTCCCAAAGCATTGAGCAAATCAGGGTGTGTAGTTTTATCCATAATCAAGCAATTATTTTTCAGTTGTACTTTTTGTTTGCCGCCTTTCCGATTCCGAATTTCGCCAGCACTCGCTCAATGATAGTTGACTCGCACAATATTGAGCGGTGGCGCCGGCAAACCGTGTGCATTGCAGTAGCCGTGACCATTGCCGTCATACCCGTCTCCGGTGTCGTGGTGTCTTCGTAATTATCAATTTCGTCCACGAGCCCGTATTCCAGCGCCTCTTGTGCAGTCAACCAACGCTCTTCTTTCATAAGCTTCTCCATCTCTTCCACGCTTTTTTCCTGTGCGCTTGGAATAGATTTCAGCTATTACTTTGTCGAACGTCGTAAGCATTTCATTGAGCTGCTTGAGTTCTTCGTGTTTGTCGTCGATGTCTTCTTTCTGTACTCGTTCGAAATAGAATAAAAACGACGATGCATTATGCTAAGCGTGACTGCTTCGGGTGCCATCACGATACGACGTGCCCCCGTGGCTATGATAGTGGCTGCAGATGCCACCATGCCATTCAAATAAGCCGTCACGTTCGAATGTGCTCGAAAGAGTGTACAGACGTCCAACCCATCAGAAAGCGATCCTCCCAGAGACGAAATTCGGACTTTTATTTCTCTTTCGGCGTATGGTTGCATAGCAGCCCACGTACGTCTCACCGGTGATCAATAGCCGATTTCGCCTTCAATATTGATGTCGTATTTTCTTGGCATAGCGTTGCTGTCTCTTAATGACGCAAAGATAGCCCCGCCCGCGCGGGGAAAAAATGACAAACGCGGCCTAACGGTTTTCTCCGTTTGGCCGCGTTGTTGAAATAGAGAAATCTTCCTCTTAGAGTTTTCGTGCGGGTTCCTACATTCGTCCCGATAGGGCGAATGTAGGCGCGCGAAAACGCAAAAGTATTTGATGCGGGTTCCTGCATTCATCCCGATAGGGTGGATGTAGCGCACTAAAGCTCGCCAAACAACTAAAAACAGCTTTTTCAGGGGCAAAAGGAAGAGACAAATACCATCGGTTTGGTCTTTTCCGGCTTTGCTTTTACCTGAATGTGCTGTTTTTAGCCGTTTGTTCGTCAAAAACCGTCACGCGAGTGCGGTCTTTGGTGAAAAGGATCCCCAGCGCGCTGAACTCTGCGCCTCGTGAGCGCATAAAAGAAAATCGGAATATGCGTTAAAATTTACATCATTTCGCACACTCCGATCAAAACAAAAGCAAGCACAAAAAGATACGACAACTCTCTAATTAGCAAAGTAAAATAGCTTGCTTGTTTAGAAAGAAAATCGTATCTTTGTAATGCAATGAGAGAGGAAGGAACTCTCAAAATTGCCGCTTTCAGCACGAGGCTGTCAGCGATGTTAAACCTTTAATAACGATTCTCATGAAGATCATTGTTATCAAGATTTTCTGCTTGGAATTCTCCGTCGTGTTGAGATGGATTAAGCCTTAAAAAGCTGCCAAGCAAAGGGTGTGGGGCTAAGCCCCCGCCCTACCTTCTTGAGGTTCGTTACACTGCAAAAATACAAACAAAAAGTACAATGGAACAAACAAAGCACCCGAAAAATCCGCTTTGGTAGTGTTCCAAGCAAAGGCCGTCCGCGTACAGTAGCGCGCAAAATCACAATCGGCCTACCGGAAGACGCGTTGAAAAATCTATGATAGCTACTTGCACAGACGGCGTTCGTATCCGACGCGATCCGCTTTTACCACCGCTATTTAGAGGAACAGGCGCAAAAATACCACCGAAGAGTAAATGAACAACGCCCCCGTCATTTGAACGTGGGGGCGTTATATATCATGAAATTCATGCGGTGATGAGTGCCGCGTTTTTCGCGAAATTCGGCGGTAATAAGATCCCTTGTTGTTCAAAGTTCTTTTTCAGCCGGTAATACATTCGTTTTGACTGCGTCTCTGTGGGTTATTCTTATGCCATGGCGCTTGCACCATTGTTCCAAATGTTGAGGGGTCAACCTCCCCTCTGCTGCCGTTTCGACAATGAACGCCACCAGGTCTAAGCGAAAAAACCTCTTGAGGTCTCTTACAAAAACGGCTTTGGCCTCTTTTCGACAAGTGGTGGTAATGCTCGGGTTTGTGCCTACTTCTGTTTGGGAGCACAACGTTGATCGCCATGCCCGTTTCCTTTCCTCGTCTCCGGGCGTCTTCTTCAGTTGCGCCACTGCCACCAGCGCGTGTAATAAGTCGTTGTGAGGCGAACGTGCGGGGAATTTTAGGGGATTACCATATTTATTTACAGCCAGTCGAACAGGTAGGGCGGTACTACAATTGAAGTCGTTATATCTTTCATAATCAGTTATTTCTATATCACAAATATACTGAATTATCCGGGGTTCCACTAAACCAATACACCGCGAAAGTCCGTGCATTTTTTTTCTCATATATGATTTTCGCACGAAATTTCCGTATCATCGTATCAATGCAGATTATCAGCGAGTTAGACGTGATACGGAAATAATCAGTACCTGAAACAGGTTGGTTCCCGTCTGCAAATGTATCATCGAGGGGCGAAATTCGGCGCTTTGATACGCTTCTCGGTTTTTCTGTATCGTTTCCGTATCACTTCCGTATCACTTCCGTATCATGTTGAATTCCCTTTATTCATCGGCATTCTCTTCTAATATTCCTCCTCATGATACGATGATACGGAAAAATAGTACGATTTCAGCATGTCACATTTTTACGGTTTCCTACCTCAGATCATACAGACAGGTTTCTCCGCCAGAAAACACGTAATAATATAAAAAGCAACCACGCGATTGCACGGCTGCTTTATTGCTCTACATTCAGTATGGTAATCTATATGGTGGATCAAATGAATCGTTTACCGGCTCTTCTTCTTCGTGCGCCTTTTTCGAACGTAAAACAGATGATGTCTTCCATCTTCCCATCAATTCTCCGAGAAATACGGCCTTGCGAGTTACAAAGTTCGGGCGGGTTAAGCATATAGACCTCTTGGGATAAAGCGACGAACGCCTTTAATTGCTTGACAAACCTTTTCATCGAATACTGGTGCCCTACGTTTCCCGGCAAATCTGACGTAATTTTCAAAGGCCAAACGTCTAACCAACAGACAATCGAGGGTTGCCACTTTCTTCGGCAAAGAAGGTGGCCGCCCAATCTTCAAAGTTCTCCCCCATGTCCGCCTTGTGCTTTCGTTGCAAGATATTACCAAGTGGCGGTAATATCTTACCGCTCGTGCCCGCTACTTTCAAATAAAAATCGACAACATTGTACGAAGAAATTGATATCTCGGTTCCAATCGCTTTCAGGATAATCTTCTGTCAAAAGGTTCCGTCCGAAATCATCACGAATTGATCTATCTTCGATGTAGTCATTCTCGGCGGCGCGTTGGTGATAATAGTCTGAGAAAACCATCGGTAGCAAACGCGCCATTGTCGATGCGTCGAAATCAGTAGGAACATAGTTGGTCGTAAATCCCATTTTCGGAGCTTTTGAAAACGGAATCGTAAATGAGCGGTTGTTCTTTGGGTTGACTGTCAATGAACCGGTTATGATGTCGTAAAATATACCCATCGAAAGGTATTGAGCACAATCGTCCACGAGAATGAAATCAGTGCTTTTTGTCTACTTGGTCAAAGACGTGTGGGTTATCCATGAGCTTGGGGTTTCGCCCCGAAAGCTTTACCTGCTTCATGAAATGTTCGAATGCTTTGAAGAGAAAGGATTTTCCCGATCTTCCATTACATTCCCCGTCTGATCCGATCTTGTTATCCATGGCTTGCGGCGCCCATGCTCTTGACGGGTCTTTGTGTCTGTGTAACATGTAGCCTATAGAGAAAATCTTGTTGATGAGATTGAGCTTCTGTTCTCTGATCTCCTCTGCATTCAGGCCTTGCCCTGCAATATCAAAACGGTGTGCTTCATGATATGCATTCCTTTCGCCTCTCGTTGCAAATGCCTCTTCTATTTCCTTTCTCCAATAGAGCCTCGATGTATTGATCACGTAGCCAAACATAGGAGAAGCCGTGTCTTGAACGTTTATGTCCCAAACGTCTGTCCCTGTTTCATCTTTCGAGCACGTAATCTCAAACATATCTTCGAGCTTTGTAAATCGGTGTGGAATCACATTCTCTTCCCACACATAGTGCCCCAAAGCAGAACCATCAGTGTGCTCTTTGAGTTCGTTGGCCGTAACTTCCACTGCCACGTTCTCCCGATCATTCTTTTTCAAATAGAATATCTGTGAGTCCGCTGTACAGTTTGAAAAGTCCAGCTCCACTTCTGCCAGGTTTTCGAGCACCGCTTGTCCGGCTAATTTGGTAGAGTTGAGTATGAGATTACGGATATCGGCGTTCAATGCGCGCTCCTCTGCCCAACAGCGAGATGGAAACGTCTTATATCTCGCTGCTTTTATCTCGCGCACCGTCGTCCCTGTGATGTGTACGAATCTTGTCAAGTCGCTATCCTCGTCTTTTAGACAACGATACCCGTTGAGTTCCAAAAAGCCAGTAATGAAACTGTGTCGATCCAATACTCCGTCTTATTCTTCTTCTCATTGACTCTTTCTCTCCAGAATTTGGCCGATGTAGCCATGAGGAGCAGATCCTTGAAATCACCGATTTCCCCACGTAGCTCCATCCAATCGCGCAAATCTTTCCGTGGTTTCCCCCGATTGTCTTTTGTAGGGACGACAACCATTCCGGTAACCAAACAGTTCGCACGTCAATGAATCGCAGTGCCATCTCAACTCCCTTTTTACGCCCTGTAGCGTCCAGGTCGGGGATATTGTATATCGTTTCAGCGTACTTCGTAATCTCGCGAAATTCGCGTCCGAAACGCGATAAGTTTCGAGTTAAACCAAAGCGGGGCGTATCCCACTGGCTTTACAGCATAAGGCGTCCCGTTCACCACTACAGATTATCGCCTCTGCTAATTTGATCTCTTTGTATGGTATATTCTCTTTGGCCGGGTCTGCGTTCCATTCACGCTCAAGCCTCTCATTAAGTTCTCGCCATTGCATGCGTAACTCCTCGAGTCCATTGATATAAGACCTCGGTTTTTCACCACGTGGTGCATACGAAAATCGAAAAGCCTTATCAGGGTTCAGTGGCTTATAGATCTTGTAGAAAGACTTCCCCGGTTCCTCTCCTTTCGCAGGTACTACACACTCGCGTATTAGTATCGGATAATGTTCGTTGGCATACTCGCATTTGACCACTCTATTCTTTACATATCCCACATATTTCGGCATGCCAGTGTAGACTTTTTGGCGACTTCTTGAGTCGCTTTCGGACCTCATTACCTTCAACCATGTCTCCGGTATTTCGTCCGGCGAGTTCGAAAAATAGTCTGTCCTTCAGCTTCATCAGGCTTTGCCGGTCGATCTTTCCATTCGGCTCGGTTCTGCGTTTTGTTGATGTCAGAACGTACATTGAACGTTTCAGCAATTTGCAATACAGCTTCGCCGAATCGATTGATGCCGCGCTCTTTCATCCAGACGTCCACCGGTGAAAGTGCACGCCTTCATCACCGTAATCGATCATCTTCCACACGCGATTCCCTGTTTTTATCCGTCGTCGCCATTAACATAGCAGACGGCGTTCGTTCGGACTCTCGTGCCTTGAATTTTTGCCTTTGGATTACTTACGCAAACCTCCGCTTTGTGGATACACGGAAAGGATAATATCCAGTCCTTCCCGTGTACCCGCGTATAGTTGTTCAACAGTTATCATAAATCGTAGAGTGTCGCTTCGACGATGTCTTGCATTCTTTCCATAAGCGTTTTCCGCTTGTTCGTGATTCGTTTTGAAGAATACGACACTCGTCCGTCGTCGTTATTCTTCACGCGTTCCACTGAAATTCCTTCTCTATCGTGGCAAAGAAAGCTCTTGCCCGAATTGCCCAAAAGGTGCATTCAAGTTTGTAGGTATGTCTCGTTCCCCGATAGGTAGATTTCAATTCCTTCTCGGGTTGTGTTGTACTTTACAGGCAGCGTACTCTCTTCTTTTACAGTTTACTATGCCAAAAGCGCTGAATTTTCCTCTGCGGTGTAGAGTTTCCGTGCCAAATCGGGGTGATACTCTGATCTAATCGCGCCATTTATAGGGTATAGACACGAAGCGAATTGCGGTGGATACCAAGCAATGCACACGTTTGAGCTGATGTCATAACGTCCTCCGGGGACGGTTTGGGGTGGAATGTGGATCGTGATACTCTTGTTAGATAGATTAGACCTTTGGGTTCATCTACTACTGTCTTGAATTTTCGTTGTAGACTCTTCCCATATCTGTTTTTGTAGACGGTTACTCGATCATAAAACCTAATCGGAATCGTGTAAGTCTGTCCGATTTGGATTTCTCTCATCACCGCTGCGCTAAGTATTTCCTTTCTTATGCATTTATCCATCGGCCTCTGCTGTTGTTGTTATTATTATTATTATCTTTGTCCCGCAAAGGTATCATTTTTGCCGTACACTATCAAATTTATTTGTGTGTTTTATTCGACACTGTCATTTTTGATGTGCTTCTTCAAGGATTAAACTCGATTACTATGTTTTTAGAACGTATTAGAACGCTCTGCTCAAAACGCCCCGGCGGTGTCAAAGGGTTAGCTGCAGAAGTCGACATGAGCGACGTAAACTTGTTCCGCTGTATCCGTGAAGGGTCTATCAAGGCTCAAGATCTTGAGCGTATAGCAAAGGCTTTGGATGTGAGTATAACCGAATTTTTCCCTGATGACAAGTCCTATCTGTCTATTGGTAACAATGCAGTCTCCTCGTTCAATGGTAACAACATTGCTCTTTCCGGTTCCACTGACATTGTAAAGGAAAATGAAGAACTCCGTGCTCGCATTGCACAATTAGAGGAGCATTTAAGAGACAAGGACCTAATAATTTCTTTGCTTCGAAGGAAATCAGAAGTGTGATTGCAGTGCAATATCAGTGCAATAATTAGGTCGTTTTTAATTGTCACTTCATAATCAAGGCCTTTCGACAAATATCTACTTTT
>BNJV01002115.1_pt1 | contig 36227 bp, 52 predicted proteins | sample 8540591 | NCBI WGS metagenome assembly BNJV01 (sample SAMD00202457, study PRJDB9452) | human saliva metagenome | host: Homo sapiens
GATGTAATGAATGTCAGTAAGCGGGCATTTTTCTATTTTTAATCCTCCGACACTCATCAAGTCATGGGCAAATCGCCCTATTAAATTTAATCTAATTGAGTAATATCAGTTTATGTTCATAATCCCACAGTAATTTTTTACATTTCCCCCTTGTCATGCTATCCTCGCCTCCCCTGTATGTATCAGCTTGTTTCATCAAGCAGTTTATTGTTGCACGCATACAGACAATATCCTGATTAATTATCGACAAGAGTATTGCTATGAAAAATAACTTCCTCTATTCTAAAAACCTGTTTTTGCAGCGACGGCGGTTATCACAGCGCATTCTGCGTTTGCATATGACGCTTCCCGCCCCACCTCTGCACCCGCACGCAGCACTTTGGACAATCACAATTTCCCCTATTCCATGCCGATTAATCCTAACGCAGCGCGCGACGGCAAACCTTATTTGAAAGCACACGACGACGTGATGACATTGGCGGGCGCAACCCTGCCTCCTGCACGTCCGGTCAAACCGACTGCGCCTCCCCCACAACGTGCGCCATTGGCTAACCAAGATTTCCTTTATTCCATGCCAATCAACTCCCAACGCAGCCAATGACGGCAAAACCTTGTTTGGCTCACGACAACGTGATGACGCTGGCGGGTGCGACCCTGCCTCCTGCACGTCCGGTCAAACCGACTGCACCTCCTCCATCCAAACCTGTCGGCAACAATGGCAACTTTCCTTACTCCATGCCAATCGATGGCAATGTTTCGATACCGGACAGCGGTGTGATGAGCACAGCCTCCCAACCTCCTGCCCGCCCTATCGGCAAACCGATTGCACCTCCTCCGTCTAAACCTGTCGTCAACAATGGTAACTTCCCCTTACTCCGAGCCAATTTATGGTAAACGTACTCCGAACACACCTGTCGGCGTCGCGACCACAGCCGACGTACCGCCTGCCTACAATCCAAACCACGCGGTGGCAAAAACCTCAATACACAGTCAAAAATTCCGTCCGCGTTGCTGATGCCGACAACCTGAAAAAAACAAAGAAATCCTGTTTTGTTATCGACAGAATCGAAGGCAAGGGCGAGCGCGTCATCCGCGAACGCCGCATCAATCAGATCGAGCTGTTCAGCCTGAACACTGAAGACGGCAAAGGAAAAGGCTTACTGACCGTCGGCAAAATCCCGACCGCGTCGGGCAATGTATTCTTCGGCGAATGGGCGCCTGCTTCAGAAGCCGCCGCTACTGCGCATGTCAAAGGCAACGCGCATCCTGCCTGGTTCTATGGCAAAAACCCGACCGGCAGTACCAAAGGCTTGGCAACCGCGACTTACAACGTAGTCGGTGTCAGCAGTCATAAAGCCGGCGAACGCGATATCTATACCGGTACCGTCAAAGCCTATTTCGGTTCGGGCGACAGCGGCAGCATGACCGGCAAACTGGCGCGCCATACCGACACTCTGGACTTTGCTGGCGTGAAAATCGACAACCGCAACGGTACTTTTCGCCTCTGACGCCGCCCGCAACCGCGAAGGCATCAAAGGTCAGTTCTACGGTCAAAATGCCGCCGCATTGGCGGGTATTGCGACCCGTGGTACGGAAAAGCCGCGCCGACGACATCTCCTTCGGCGGTATAAAACAATAAACCGTCGATAGAACAACGGGGAAGGCGCGGATTGCCGTGCTTTCCCCGTTTTATGGCAAGCTGCAGACGAATAGTATAGTGGATTAAATTTAAATCAGGACAAGGCGACGAAGCCGCAGACGAGTACAGATAGTACGGAACCGATTCACTTGGTGCTTCAGCACCTTAGAGAATCGTTCTCTTTGAGCTAAGGCGAGGCAACGCCGTAATGGTTTAAAGTTAATCCACTATATCAGCTTCCGTTTTCAGACGACCTTTTGTGCTTCTCATTACCTCAAGGGTCGTCTGAAAACGGAAACAGACTAAAAAACAAAGCAATATTCAAAATCGCATCTTTTTCAGACGACCGCTCCCTCTTCGCCGCAAACCCGCCTCGTCCGAAATTTGCCCACCACACACCAGCCCGAAAGAAAACGAATGAACAAATCCTGCCTCCTCCTGCTCGCCCTGCTGCCCCTGTCCGCCCACGCAGACAGCGACGACTTGCGCCGCCTGTCCGAAGAAAACGGGCGCGTGCAGCAGCAATATCGGGAAAGCGGCTGGCTGGACGGCGGCACACCCGCAGGCGACATCGAAAGACGACGACGCATACATCCGTATCGGCGGTCAGATTTCACCGTAGGCAACAATACCGAAGAGCTGGAAAGCGCGATTTATCATGCCATTAACGAACGTCAATGGAAAAGGCAGAACGCTTCGCCACACGCTATGCCGCCCTGCCCGACCACAATCCCGCCCCTGCCCAAATTGGTGCTCGGTTTGAAACAACGCGCCGAAGGACGCCTCGCCGAAAGCCTTACGGAACCTGCAAGCAGCAGAAGCACTCGACCCGACAACCCGCGCATCCTGCTCGAAACCGCGCGCCTTTATACCGAAGATAACCAAAACCGCGAAGCCCGAAGCGCATTCGCCCGCGCCCAAGCCGCCGACATTCCTGAAGAAACCCGCGCCCTGATCGGACAATACCTCGGCGAAATCGACAAACGCAGCCGCTGGCACGGACAAATCGGCATCGCCTACGGCTACAACAGCAACATCAACCAATCCGACGGCTCCGTCCGCTGCATCCTGCCGCTTGACGGCCAATGCCTCGCCTACCAAAACCTGCCCGACCCCATCCGTTCCCCCGTATGGAATTACAGCCTGAGCGCAGGCAAAATCACCCCCATTAAAGGACACCACAGCCTCAAAAACCAACCTCCTCGCCTACGGCACGCACTACCGCCGCAAAGACACAGACGCCGCCCTGTCCGACTACGGCAGCCAAACAGGCACACTGTCTGCCGGTTACGAATACGCCGACGCACAAAGCCGCCTCTCGCTGATGCCCGTTTACGAACACGAACGGCGCAACCGCCACACCTACTACAACGCCTACGGCGCCGAAACCTCGTGGACGCATACCATCAACCCCAAATGGCAGGTCAACGCCGACTGGTCGGGCAAACGCTACCGCCACAGCGGCACCGCGAAAACCTACGCCGCCGACTACACCGAATACCGCACAGGCTTAGGCGCAGAATACGCCCTGACCCCGAAAACCGGCGTGTTCGCAGGCTCCGACTACACCCGCCGCACATACAACGGCGGCACATCCGACCACCGCGAATACACCCTCCGCACGAGGCTTATACACCCTGTTTGACAACGGCACCTACCTCAACGCCCTCGTCATGAAACGGCGCAACCTCTACGACCGCGCAGGCATCGCCGCAGACGGACAAAGACGCAGCGACCGCCAAACCGTCTGGCTCGCCGCCGCAGGCTTCAGACAATGGCACATCGGCGGCTTCTACCCCGAACTGCGCTTCAAACACACCACCGTCAAAAGCAATTCCGTGTTCTACCGCTACCGCCAAAACGAAATCATGCTGGGCGTGAAGAAACAGTTTTGAAGCGTTTTATAGGATGGATAGGAACATAAAGAGGTCGTCTAAAAATAAGGATTTATGAATTTCAGACGACCTCGTTTAATGAGTTCAAATAACAGCAAACATCTCACACCCGCCGCTATCCCCTTCTATACCTTTCCAAATCTGCCGTAACCTACCCCCTCTCCTGCCCGGCGGGAGAGGGTTGAGAAGAGGTGGCTCTATGGACCACACAGATTTGATTTTTCCCAAACAAAAAAGCCACCCCCATCCTAGCCTTCCCCGCCAGACGGGGAAGGAACAGGATTGCTGATAAATCAAAGAGGTCGTCTGAAAATAAGGATTTTAGATTTCAGATGACCTCGTTTAATGAGTTCAAATAACAGCAACCATCTCACATCCGCCGCTATCCCTTCCATACTTTTCCACATCTACCGCAACCTGCCCCCTCTCCCGTCTAGCGGGAGAGGGCTGAGAGAGGGTGGCTTTATGAGCTGCACGAATTTTATTTTTCTCCTCAGAAACACAAAACCGCCCCCATCCTAACCTTCCCCCGCCGGACGGGAAGGAACAGAAATGCTGATACGGCAAAGAGGTCGTCTGAAAATTACGATTTATGAGGTTTCAGACGACCTCATTCAACTAAGTTTTAATAACAGCAAACACCCCACCTGCCACTATCTCCTCCCATGCTTTTCCACATCTGCTGCAACCTGCCCCTCTCCCGTCCGACAGGAGAGGGTTGGGGAGAAGGGTGGCTCTATGAGCTGAACGAATTTGATTTCTCCAAAACCACAAAGCCACCCCCATCCTAACCTTCCCCCGCCGGACGGGGGAAGGGACAGGATTGCTGATACAGCAAAGAGGTCGTCTGAAAATTACGATTTATGAGGTTTCAGACGACCTCGTTTAATCAGTTCAAATAACAGCAACCATCTCACATCCGCCGCTATCCCCTTCCATACTTTTTCCACATCTACCGCAACCTGCCCCCTCTCCCGTCTGGCGGGAGAGGGCTGAGAAGGGTAGCTCTATGGGCTGCACGAATTTAATTTTTCCCAAGCCACAAAGCCACCCCCATCCCTAACCTTCTCCCGCCGGACGGGGGAAGGAACAGAAATGCTGATACGGCAAAGAGGTCGTCTGAAAATTACGATTTATGAGGTTTCAGACGACCTCGTTTAATGAGTTCAAATAACAGCAACCATCTCACATCCGCCGCTATCCCCTTCCATACTTTTTCCACATCTACCGCAACCTGCCCCCTCTCCCGTCTGGCGGGAGAGGGCTGAAGGGTGGCTCTATGGACTGCACGAGTTTTGTTACCTAAACCTGTAAAACCACCCCCATCCTAGCCTTCCCTCGCCGGACGGGGGAAGGAACAGGATTGCTGATACGGCAAAGAGGTCGTCTGAAACCCATCTTTCAGACGACCTCTTTTTCTCTTCAAAAACGCTCTGCCTCAAACCCTAGCCTGCTTCTTGAAAAAGCCTGCCAGTGCGGCGGTGTCGAGGGCAATCATCAGCTCTTCGTTGGTCGGCACGACCAAAACGGCGAGTGTGGAACCTGTTGGGCTGATGATGCCTGAGTTGCCGTAGCGTTTTTCCATATTGGCTTTGGTATCGATGTGCAAACCCAAATAGTCGAGGTGAGGCGACGGTTTTTGGCGCGGATGTTGCGGGAGTTTTCGCCGATGCCGCCGGTGAAGACGAGGGCGTCTATGCCGCCGCAGGCGACTCGACATGGAGGCGATGTATTTGGCGAGGCGGTAGGTCATGACTTCGAGGGCGAGGCGTGCGCCTTCGTGGCCTTCGTCGGCGGCGATTTCGAGGGTGCGGCAGTCGTTGGAGAGTTCGGAGATGCCGAGCAATCCTGATTTTTTTGTTCAGCATTTCATCGACTTGCTCGATGTTCAGTGCCGGCGTGGGCGGTCAGGTAGCTGTACACGCCGGGGTCGATGTCGCCGCAGCGGGTGCCCATGACGAGGCCTTCGATGGGGGTAAAGCCCATGCTGGTATCGACGGATTTGCCGTTTTCGGATGGCGGTGATGGACGCGCCGTTGCCGAGGTGGGCGACGATCATACGCAAATCTTCCAGCGGTTTGCCCAAAATCCGCGCGGCTTCGGGGGCGACGTAGCGCATGCTGGTGCCGTGGAAACCGTAGCGGCGGAAGGCGTATTTTTTTGCGCAATTCGCGCGGCACGGCGTAGGTGTAGGCGCGTTCGGGCATGGTTTGGTGGAACGAGGTGTCCATCACGCCGACGTTGGGCAGGCCGGGGAAGTGTTCCTGCGCGGCGAGGATGCCGCTGATGTTGGCAGGGTTGTGCAGCGGGGCGAGCGGGATGCAGGCTTTCAGTTCGTCGAGGACGTCTTGGTCGATGAGGACGGACTCGTGATATTTTTCGCCGCCGTGGGCGATGCGGTGGCCGATGGCTTTGATGCGGTCGTGCAGGCCGTGTTTTTCCAGTTCGTTCAACAGCATACCCACCGCGCCGGCGTGGCAGTTGCGTCCGGTCAGGGAACTTGGCGTTTGTTGCCGTCTTTGTTGAAGGTGATGACGGCTTCGGGCGTGGTCAGGGCGTTCGCCGAGGCAGCTTAGGACGACGCTGCCGCTTTTGCGGTCGATAACGGCGCCTTTGAGCGAGGAACTGCCGCAGTTCAGGACGAGGATGAGTTGGTCGGACATGATGATTCTCCTTGTAGTTTGTGGTTGTTTTTTTTGGTGGGGTCGTCTGAAAAAGGATGGGCGTTGGGCGGGGTGTGTTTCAGACGACCTCTTTGGGTTTTGCGGGTAAACCCACGCTACGTCGATTTAAAAACAATCCTCAGGCACCCTGACCCGCCCTTCCATAATCACGCGCGCGCTGCGGCTCATAACGGCTTTTTCACCGCCCAAACGCCGTCCGAACATTCTGCCGCTGCACCGACGCGCAATGTGCCGGAAGGATGGCCGAAGCGCACTTCGTTGCGCGTTCCGCCGCCTGCAGCGAGGTTGACCAGCGTGCCGGGGACGGCGGCGGCGGCAGCGATGGCGACCGAGGCGGTGCCCATCATGGCATGGTGCAGTTTGCCCATGCTCAGGGCGCGCACCAGCAAAATCGATGTCGGCGGCGTTCACGGTTTTGCCGCTGGAGGCGGTGTAATCGGCGGCGGGCGCGACGAAGGCGACTTTCGGCGTGTGCGCGCGGGCGGCGGCTTCGGATACGTCGTTAATCAAGCCCATTTTCAGCGCACCGTAAGCGCGGATTTTCTCGAATTTTTCCAGCGCAGCGGCATCGTTGTTGATGTCGTCCTGCAACTCTTTGCCCGTGTAGCCCAAGTCGGCGGCGTTCAGGAAAAACGGTCGGAATGCCCGCGTTGATGAGCGTGGCTTTCAGACGGCCCTATGCCCGGAACGTCCAACTCGTCCACCAGGTTGCCGGTCGGAAACATACTGCCTTCGCTGTCGGCGGGGTCGAGGAATTCGATTTGCACTTCGGCGGCGGGAAAGGTAACGCCGTCCAGCTCGAAATCCCCCGTTTCCAAGACTTCGCCGTTTTGCATCGGAACATGGGCAATGATGGTTTTGCCGATGTTTTTCTGCCAGATTTTCACCGTGCAGATGCCGTCTGAAGGGATTTTGCCTTTATCGACCAAGCCCTGCTCGATGGCAAACGCGCCCACGGCGGCGGTGAGGTTGCCGCAGTTGCCGCTCCAATCGACGAAAGGCTTGTCGATGGAAACTTGCCCGAAAAAGGTAATCGACATCGTGGTCGGCGCGTTCGGACTTGTCCAAAATCACCGCCTTGCTGGTCGACGAGCTGGCGTTGCCCAAACCGTCTATCTGCTTGCCGTAGGGATCGGGGCTGCCGAGTACGCGCAACAGGATTTTGTCGCGCGCACTGCCCGCTTCCCGCGCCGCCTCGGGCAGGTCGGAACGTTTGAAAAAAACACGCCTTTGGATGTGCCGCCGCGGTAGTAAACGGCGGGGATTTTGATTTGCGGCATTTTGGGGTTCTCCTTATGTAGCGTGGGCTCTGCCCACGATTTTTACCATGTCAATTTAGCCTTTTATTTCGCGGGCAAAGCCCACGCTACACCCACTTTCCAAAAAGTACATTAGGCTACCACTCCGACCAAAGCCGTTTGATTCCGCAAACTGTCGGGGTTCGCCCCAATCTACGGCTGCTGTATTGTGATACGGCAGATTATTAAACCCCGTCATTCCCGCGTAGGCGGGAATCCAGACTTATCCGCACAGAAACTCATCGGATAAAAAGATTTCCTCAATTCCACTTTCTGGATTCCCGCCTGCGCGGGAATGACGTGAATGAGCAAAATGTTGGACCCGACCCACGCTACGTCTGCTTTTTCAGACGACCTCTACGCCGCGTTCCCTTCCAAAAATCCTGTGCAAACCGTTGCAGCACGCCGCCGGCTTCGTACACCAGCACTTCCTCTGCGGTATCGAGGCGGCAGGTCACGGGGACTTCGACGGTTTCGCCGTTTTTGCGGTGGATGACGAGGGTCAGGTCGCCGCGCGGTTTGCGTTCGCCGACCACGTCGTAGGTTTCCGTGCCGTCCAGTTGCAGGGTGTGGCGGTTGGTGCCGGGTTTGAATTGCAGCGGCAAGACGCCCATGCCGATGAGGTTGGTGCGGTGGATGCGCTCGAAGCCTTCGGCGGCGATGGCTTCCACGCCCGCCAGCCGCACGCCTTTCGCCGCCCAGTCGCGGCTGGAACCTTGTCCGTAGTCTGTGCCGGCGATGATGATGAGCGGCTGTTTGCGGTTCATATAGGTTTCGATGGCTTCCCACATGCGCATAGTTTCGCCTTCGGGTTCGACGCGGGCGAGCGAGCCTTAGCGCACGCTGCCGTCTTCGTTTTTCACCATTTCGTTAAACAATTTTGGGATTGGCGAAAGTCGCGCGTTGGGCGGTGAGGTGGTCGCCGCGGTGGGTGGCGTAGGAATTGAAAGTCTTCTTCGGGCAAACCCATTTTCGCCAGATATTCGCCCGCCGCACTCGCCGCCAGAATCGCGTTGGAAGGCGAAATGTGGTCGGTGGTGATGTTGTCGGGCAGAATCGCCAAGGGGCGCATTCCCGTCAGGCTGCGTTCGCCCGCCAGCGCGCCTTCCCAATAGGGCGGACGGCGGATGTAGGTGGACATCGGACGCCAGTCGTACAGCGGACTCGGAGCTTTTTGCGCTTTGCCGGTGTCGAACATCGGTACATACACGTCGCGGAACTGCTGCGGTTTCACATATTCGGCAACGACGGCATCGATTTCTTCGTCGGTCGGCCAGATGTCTTTCAGGCGGATTTCCCTGCCGTCGTCTGAAACGCCGAGTACGTCGTTTTCAATATCGAAACGGATGCTGCCCGCGACCGCATAGGCCACCACCAGCGGGGGCGAAGCGAGGAAAGCCTGTTTCGCATACGGGTGGATGCGGCCGTCGAAGTTGCGGTTGCCCGACAGTACGGCGGTGGCGTACAAATCGCGGTCTATGATTTCCTGCTGGATTTTCGGGTCGAGCGCGCCGCTCATGCCGTTGCAGGTGGTACAGGCGAAGGCGACGATGCCGAATCCGAGTTTTTCCATTTCGGGCAGTAGGCCTGCTTCTTTCAAATAGATTTCCGCCACTTTCGAGCCGGGGGCAAACGAGGGTTTTGACCCACGGTTTTGCGTTTCAGCCCGAAGCGGTTGGCGTTGCGCGCCAGAGTGCGGCGGCAACGACGTTGCGCGGGTTGGAAGTGTTGGTGCAACTGGTAATCGCGGCGATGATGACCGCGCCGTCGGGCATGAGGCCGTCTGAAGGCTCTTCGTAAGGCTTCGCCAGCCCTTTCGCCGCCAAATCGGCGGTGGCAAAACGCGCGTGCGGGTTGCTCGGGCCTGCCATATTGCGCGTTACGCTGCTCAAATCAAACTTCAACACGCGCGGATAAACGGCGGTTTTCAGGTCGTCCGCCCACAGCCCTGCGTTTTTTTGGCGTAGGTTTCCACCAATTTCACCTGCGCGTCGTCGCGTCCGGTCAGTTTCAAATAATCAATGGTTTGCGCGTCGATGGCGAACATGGCGGCAGTCGCGCCGAACTCCGGCGTCATGTTGGAAATGGTCGCGCGGTCGCCGATGGACGAGGCTTCTCGCGCCCTCGCCGAAAAACTCGACAAACGCCCCGACCACGCGCTCTTTGCGCAGAAACTCGGTCAGCGCCAACACAATATCCGTCGCCGTAATACCCGCCTGCCGTTTGCCCGTCAGCTCCACGCCGACAATATCGGGCGAGGCGCATCATGCGACGCGCGTCCCAGCATCACGGTTTCCGCTTCCAAACCGCCCACGCCCACGGAAATCACGCCCAGCGCGTCAACATGCGGCGTGTGCGAGTCCGATGCCGACGCAGGTGTCGGGGAACGCCACGCCGTTTTTGACTTGGACGACGGGCGACATTTTTTTCCAGATTGATTTGGTGCATGATGCCGTTGCCCGCCGGAATCACGTCCACATTTTCAAAAGCGGTTTTCGTCCAGTTGATAAAGTGGAAACGGTCTTCGTTGCGCCGATCTTCGATTTCACGGTTTTTGCGGAACGCATCGGGGTCGTAGCCGCCGCATTCCACCGCCAGCGAATGGTCGACGATAAGCTGAGTCTGCACCACCGGATTCACTTTGGCAGGATCGCCGCCCTTCTCTGCAATCGCATCGCGCAAGCCCGCCAAATCCACCAGCGCAGTCTGCCCCAGAATATCGTGGCACATCACCCGCGCGGGATACCACGGAAAATCGATTTCCTGTTTCCCTTCTATCAACTGGCCCAGCCAGCTTTGCAGCGTCGGCAAATCGACCTTGTCCGCGCGGTTGACCAAGTTCTCCGCCAAAATGCGGCTCGTGTAAGGCAGCTTGTCGTAAGAGCCGGCTTGAATATCCTCACACGCCGCGCGCTGTCGTAGTATTCAAATCCGTACCGGGCAGCGGTTTGCGGTAACTTTGGTTGGCAGCCATGTTCAGTTCTCCTGTGGATCTATTTTTTTCTTGTGGTTTGGGGTTTCAGACGACGTTTTTGAAGGGTCGTCTGAAATCTTGGGAAATAAAAACTATTCAACTCGCTTCAACAATGGTCTATACAATCCATTGATAGACACAATACCGGCAATAATCAGAATAGCGCCGACAAAGAAGCGTCCTTCCGGTATTTCATTCAAAAACATCCAAGCCAGTACGGCGGCAAATAATGGCTCGGCCAATTCAGTTACCTGCACCTTCGCGGCACTCAAATAATCCAATGCTTTAGTTGTACAATAAAATCCTAAAATCGTCGGCAATAAAGACAGTGCCAAGAGTGGCGGAATCAAAGACCATTGCCAATGTATATCCCCAATACCTTCCAATGAAGGGATAAACAAAAATACTTCCAAAAACATCAAGATCCGTGTCAAATAAATACCGCCGTTTAAGCCGAATTTTTTTAATCAAAACGGAAAAACAACCTGTAACCCGAGCCCGCCAGTGCGGCATTCAGAATCAACCCTAAATTTCCTTCTCCAGTCCAAGAAATCACCGCGATCCCCGATACTGCCAAACCCACACCGACGACTGAAGAAATATAAATACGTTCGTCTAATAGTATGCTGTCCAATATCAAGGCAGATACAGCAGCCGATGCCATTAATACAACTACTACATTCGCAGCATTACCGTATTGATAAGCGGTGGTTTCAAAGAAAAACAAAGTGTAAATTCCGGAAAAAGCACAAATTGCTACTTTTAACAGCAACGGCAAGATTGCCTCTTTCTTTTTTGAAATATCCGCAATCTGTCTGGTAAAACCGGTACGGCAAAGCAAAATGCTGATAAACACAAAACCTGTCAAAGTTTTCAAAAATGCAATATGCTGAACAGACAAGCCCTGCTCCATTAATACCTTACTGAATATACCGATAGTTGCATTCAGAAGGGCTGCAGAAACTGCCAAAAATATTCCCATCAGTAAATCAGGCAGCTTCATATTTACTCCATAATACTTTCCACATAGTTACATTATTGTTTTTCGAAAAGAAAATCCCTCCAAAATCTTTATTTACCTCTTGATAATCAAACGCCTTTATTTCAGAAAGTTGCCGCGCAGCCTCCGCCATTCCGCCGCAGCCTGTCCTCGCTTAGGCGGGGGCGGGAATGACGGCAGACGTTGCGGCTGTTTTTTCAGACGACCTTCTCTCTCGCATATTTCAACAGGCCGTCTGAAAAGCGGAACCGTAGGCGGATCTCAGTTTTTCGCGGGCAAAGCCCACGCTACACGTCGTCTGAAATCCGATTGGTGTTTCCTACGGTTGTGATCCGTCTCAGCGTTCTTCAATCTCCACAAACGCCAAGTCTTCAGGGCCGGTGTAGTTCGCGCTCGGACGGATGATTTTGCCGTCTTTGCGCTGTTCGAGGACGTGTGCCGCCCAGCCGGTGGAGCGCGAAATTACAAACAGCGGCGTGAACATGGCAGTCGGTACGCCGAGTTTTTGGTAAGACACGGCGGAGAACCAGTCTAAGTTGGGGAACATCTTTTTCTCTTCCCACATCACGCTCTCCAAGCGTTCGGCGATGTCGAAGAGGCGCATGTCGCCCGCTTCCCGGCTCAAACCGCGCGCCACTTCTTTAATCACAACGTTGCGCGGGTCGGAAATGGTGTAAACCGGATGGCCGAACCCGATAACGATTTCCTTGCGGGCGATGCGTTCGCGGATGTCGGCTTCGGCTTCGTCGGCGTTGCGGTAGCGTTTTTTTGGATGTCGTAGGCAACTTCGTTCGCGCCGCCGTGTTTTCGGGCCTTTGAGCGCGCCGATAGCGCCGGTGATGCAGGAATACATGTCCGATCCTGTACCGGCAATCACGCGGGCGGTGAAGGTGGAGGCGTTGAACTCGTGTTCCGCATACAGAATCAGCGAAACGTGCATGGCTTTCACCTGCGATTCGGTCGGGCGTTTGCCGTGCAACAGGTGCAGGAAGTGGCCGCCGATGGTGTCTTCTTTGCTTTCGACGTCGATGCGTTTGCCGTTGTGCGAATATTGATACCAGTAGAGCAGGATGCTGCCGAGGCTGGCAATGAGTTTGTCCGCAATATCGCGCGCTTCGCTTTCGGGGTGGCTTTCGCGTTCGGGATGAACGCAGCCGAGCATGGACACGCCGGTACGCATGACGTCCATCGGATGCGTGTGCGCAGGCAGGCTTTCCAACACTTTAATCACGCGGATAGGCAGGCCGCGCATGGATTTTGAGCTTGGCTTTGTAGGCGGCGAGTTCAAATTTGTTGGGCAGGTGGCCGTGAATCAACAGGTAGGCGACTTCTTCAAACTCGCATTTCTGCGCCAAATCGAGGATGTCGTAACCGCGGTAGCTCAAATCGTTGCCCGTGCGGCCGACCGTACACAGCGCGGTATTGCCCGCCGCCACGCCGGAGAGGGCAACGGATTTTTTCGGTTTGAAGGTCGGGGTTTCGGTGGTTGCAGTCATGGTATTTCTCCTTTGTGTTTTTATGGGTTTTGTGTTTTCAGACGACCTATTTAAGGTTGAGGGGTCGTCTGAAAACGGTTTTTACTTCTGAAACAATTTATCCAGCTTCTGCTCGAAGTCGTGATAATTCAAATGCTCGTAAAAGCTCGGCGCGGGTCTGCATGGTATCGACCACCGCCGCCTGCGTGCCGTCGCGCATAATCGCCTCATAAACATTCAGCGCAGCCTTGCTCGCGGCGCGGGAATGACGAGAGCGGATACAGCACCAGCGACACGCCGTTGTCCGCCAGCTCGCGCTGCGTATAAAGCGGCGTCGCGCCGAATTCGGTAATGTTCGCCAGCACGGGTACTTTCACCGCATCCGCAAACTGCCGGTACATCGCCAAATCCGTCATCGCTTCGGGGAAAATCATGTCCGCGCCCGCTTCCACGCAAGCTTGCGCCCGCTCGATGGCGGCATCCAAACCTTCCACCGCCAGCGCGTCCGTCCGCGCCATAATCACAAAATTCTCATCCACGCGCGCATCGACGGCGGCTTTAATGCGGTCTACCATTTCATCTTTAGAAACAATGGCCTTGTTCGGACGATGCCCGCAACGCTTCTGCGCCACCTGGTCTTCGATATGCACCGCCGCCACGCCCGCACGCTCGAAGTTGCGAATCGTGCGCGCGATATTGAACGCCCGCCCCAGCCGACATCGATGTCCACCAGCAAAGGAGTATCCACGTTGTCCGTAATCCGCCGCGCATCAATCAGCACATCCTCCATCGTGGTGATGCCCAAATCCGGAATCCCGCACGAACAGGCCGCTACGCCGCCGCCCGACAGATACCGCCTTAAACCCGCTCTGCGTCGCCAGCCGCGCAAAATAAGCGTTCACACAGCCGACCACGGCAAGGGGATTCGACTCCTTCACAGCTTGGCGGAAACGGGTGCCGGCAGAAAGTTGGCTCATGGTATTTCTCCTTTGTAGATTAGATTTTTCAGTATCGACTCAGCGGCCCGGTTTCCGCAAAAACTGAAACGAACCGTTCAAAAAGAAACAATGGTTTCAAAACCATTTTCAGACAACCTTTCAAAACCCAAACCCATCAGGTCGTCTGAAAAATCAAAATCAATAAAAACAATCAGTTAACAACTTCAATACAAACAATTCGGCTAAGGTGGAGGTATATGAAATTTTTTTAATAATTTTTAAATTCGGAAAGGAAATAAAGCTGGAAAGACAGAATTTTTCAAAACCCAAACCGTCCGCAGAAATGCGGAAACCCTGATTCGGGCGAAGAGCCGTCAGACCGCCGCGACTGCCCAAAAGCAGACGACGACGGATGCGGCAGAGATAGAAGACGATCTATAACAAGACGGGGAAGTTTGGTACAGATTCATGATAGGGTTCCTTTGTAGTGCTATGTAGTTTTTTTATAAGTATGGACAAATTTAAAAAAATAATTTTCAGGCTGTCAAATACTTTTTCTAAAATATTTTTAAAAATTCAATCATTAATGAACAATACTTCATAAATAAACCCAAAATCCTCGCCTCAAAAACACCTCGAATCCTTATCTGAAAAAAAGCCTACATCGCCATCAACCAATCAGAACGTTTTTAAACAATCCATCTCAAAAACAAATATAATTAATTCATTTATCAGGAATTTTTGTTCAAGTGCGAAAATAGGTATCCACACCGCCCAAACCGCCCTATTTTTCCACCTACTCCCCTTTTCAGACGACCAGAACTAAAAATAACATCATGATTTACAATTAAAACTATAATATTTAAAAAAATGTAGTCATATGTAGTTTTAAATATAAAGGTCGTCTGAAAATCAACCCTATGATTTCAGACGACCTCGCTTCAACCGTAGTGGGCTCCGCCCACGAAAAAACGCCATATATCTCCCGACTCGGAAAGCCAAGCTATCAATCCCGTGGGCAAAGCCCACGCTACAATCCGCGGCGGGCATTGCCACACCCTACCCGTCGCCCGTTGAATTTACTTATCAAGAAAAATTTTTTTGTATTTAAAGGGAAATTGTTTGCTTATCTCGGGCTCACGTTCATCCACCATAAAGCATAAAAAGGTCGTCTGAAATCCATCACCCCACGATTTCAGACGACCCCCGACTCAACCGTAGCGTGGGCTCCGCCCACGAAAAACAACACGGTTTATCGCCCGACTCGAAAAACCAAGCTATCAATCCCGTGGGCAAAGCCCACGCTACAATCCGCGGCAGGCATTGCCACGCCCTACCCGTCGCCCGTTGAATTTACTTATCAAGAAAAATTTTTTGTATTTAAAGGGAAATTGTTTGCTTATCTCGGACTCACGTTCATCCACCATAAAACACAAAAAGGTCGTCTGAAACCCGTAATCACATGGTTTCAGACGACCTTTTATCTTCCCATCCGCTTTTCAGACGACCTTACAACAAGAATATCGTCGCCAGCCCTAAGAAAAATCAGAAAACCGCCGGAATCCGTTACCGCCGTAATCAGTACCGAGCTGCCCAAGGCAGGGGTCGCGTCCGAATTTATCCATGATGACGGGGATGAGTACGCCGACCGATGCGGCGAGCAGGAGGTTCAGTGTCATCGCGGCGACCATCACCAAACCGATGCCGATGCTGCCGTACAGCAGCCATGACACCACGCCCATGACCGTTCCCCAGATGATACCGTTGACTAAAGGCGACGCCGACTTCTTTTTCAACAACCGTCCCGCCTGCATCCCCTGTCAACTGCCCCATCGCCATCGCGCGGACAATCATGGTGATGGTTTTGGTTGCCGGGTTGCCGCCGATGCCGGCAACGATGGGCATCAGCGCGGCGAGTGCGACGATTTTTTTCGATACTGCCTTCAAACGCGCCGATAACGCGGCTGGCGAGAAAGGCGGTGCAGAGGTTGACGGCAAGCCACATCCAGCGGTTTTTCACCGAATCCCAGACAGGCGCAAACAAATCTTCCTCTTCCTGCAAACCCGCCATGTTCAACATGTCCGCTTCCGATTCTTCACGGATAACGTCCACCATCTCGTCGATGGTAATCCTGCCGATGAGCTTTTTGTTCTCATCGACCACGGGCGCGGTCACCAAGTCATAACGTTCGAACGCCTGCGCCGCTTCTTCCACATCGTCTTCGGGACGGAAGCGCACGACTTCGGTCGCCATCACGTCCGCCACCAAGTCTTCGGGATCAGCAACCAAAAAGTTTGCGGATGGGCAACACGCCTTGCAGGATGTCGTTTTTCATCGACCACGAAAATCTTGTCAGTATGGTCGGGCAGGCTCTCGAAGCGGCGCAGGTAACGCAGCACCACTTCGCAAGCAACGTCGGCACGGATGCTGACTAACTCGAAGTCCATAATCGCGCCGACTTGGTTGTCTTCATACGACATCGCCGCCTTGACTTGGGCGCGCTCTTCCTCATCGCGCGTCTGCAAGGCTTCATAGACCACTTGGTGCGGCAAATCGCCCGCCAGCTCCGCCAGTTCGTCCGCGTCCAAGTCATCGACCGCCGCCAACAGCTCGTCTTTGTCCATCGACTCGATCAGCGTTTCGCGCACCGCGTCGGACACTTCCAGCAGCACTTCGCCGTCGTCTTCAGGCGTGACCAACAGCCAGACGATATTACGTTCGCGCGGCGGTAACGATTCCAACACCGCCGCCACATCGGCAGGGTGCAGTTCGTTCAAAAGGACGGTCAGCTCGGTAAATTTGTCGCGCAACGCCTCATCCTCAATCGGCACGCCTTCCTCAATTTGCGGGAAGGCGGGCGAAAGGATTTCGCACAGCGCGTGGATACGGTCGAAATCGGCGGAAACGCGCTCTACGTCGCTTTCGATACCGTCGTTTTTCAAGGTTCGGAGGGTTTTGTTCGATGCTCATAAATGCTCCGCCCGCCGGATGCGGGAGGGCATTTCGGCAGGATGGTTATCGTGTATTTCCGGGATAAACCGGAAGGAAGTTCAGTAAAACGAACTGGGAAGGTCCATAATAAAAGCCTGCTGATTCAGGGCGTCGTGTTGGAAACGGGCGTATTTTTACCGCGTTTCGGGCGGTTTACTATTTTTAACTGAAAAGGTCGTCTGAAATGTATAAATTTCAGACGACCTTTTCACCACTACTAAAGGGAAGTACCTATAGGAGATAACCGCAATAGCAATTTTCACCACGCTGATGGTAAAGATCAGACGCCAGAGCTCCATTTAGATATTGATAGTTTAGCGCAGACTATTTGATAAATTACTTCCCTTTTTCCCAAAATGATAAACCGTCTACGCAGATATCCCCAGGATTCGACAGTTTCAACTCTGAACCAAGCTTTCGAGTCATGGACGTAATCATCAAACAGTTTGATAATCGAATCCTGTAAAGGGAGTGTGCTGTTCCAACTCTGTTTCATACTTTGCCACTCTTTGAATTTTTCATTCCTTGCCCAATCCCAATCGAAAACCGAAGGCTTTTTCTCCTTTAATCTCAGTTGTTTTGCCATAAGCCGTCGTTCTTGAATATGGCAATAGCGGCGCCATGAGGCTGACTCTTTCCTTCGCCAGTTTCGCCCGTCCGTCTTTTTCCGATCTAGCGAAAAAATCTAATTCATATTTCAATCCCCTGTATCCATCCGCCAAATCTAACATATCTCTTACCTTTGTAGTATTTTTCGGATGGGAGATTTTTGGCATTATGACTTCCATAAAATTTCTTTCGCGCTTCCTCCACCATTGGATGTACAGATTATGATGATATAACAACAATGCAACCAAAGGAGCAGTCGTTGCTTTGGTCGAAATAATGTAGTTATTGAAATCCTTTATCAATCCCGTATCTACCGACATTGCACGGGTAGCGGTCTTGTTGCTCTGCCATTCATTAGGCAATAAAAAAGGGACGCCTGCCAATAGAGCTTTACGGTACATGTCAGCCAGCGGGATTTGTGAAAGTTTGGCATTATCCCCATTGCCTCCCGTCGATTTCCCCTGTTCATAAGGCGAATATCCTCCACCAATATCAGAATGTACGCCCGGATAAACGATTTCTTCGGAATTGGAAATAGCAGCAGCAGAAGTCAGAGGGAAGCAGCCGCGTACCTCATGTGCCGCCACCATATGTACGCATTTCTTTACTTTGGGATACATCAAATCCAAATCACCCCAACTGTTATGCCCTGTCGCTCCAGGTCTGATGGCTGCCGCATGCGCCGTCCCAACCGAAGAAACCGTATCGAAAATACCAAGGAAAACGTACTCGATTTCGATAAAATCCCCACTGTTTTTCCCGCCAGCCGGAATCTTATTGCCCGGAAACCAGTTCTGCATTCGTTGACAGAAAGACCTTGCCGCCGTAGCTCCACGCGAAAAGCCAAACACATAGAGCCTAAGCTTGGTAATTTTAGGCAGGCGGCGGTTAAGTTTGGGGCGTATATAGTTGGAAAAATATGCCTTCATCCCCTCAATCATGTTTTTCTCTATATTTACCTTCTGAAAGCGATCACAAAGGGACTGTATTTCTTTAGCCTGTAACAGCTGCTCCATTAACAGATTGACAGTTTGCAACATTGCCCAAAAGAACCCTCTCATCGCCAAACGCACCCACAGCCTCCCTGCCTGATTATCATCCGAGTACGCTACGGGCAACAAAACCCGTTTCATTTTTATCCCCCACCGCCCGAAATGGCGTACCCCACACCAGGTACATAAATCTTCCTGAAAAATCGTCTGTCCGACGCCTCCATCGGTGGTTCATTGTGATACAGTGGGATATGGTCAGCGGAAACTGTCTGTTCAGTGCGCATTTTGTCTTCTTCCAAACCCTTTTTAGGGTTAAATACCTTGACCGCATGAGTCAGCGTATCCGAAAGAGTAGTTACTCCTCCTCCGGGAAAAACGTCGTACAGCCTCGACACATTACTGTGCGAAAACGAACCCGTATCGAAGTATTTGTTGTTATTCGTTCCGTCGAAGAATACACCGACATGCATGTAGGAACAGCATTCTGGTATCGGGCGGCCTTTGGCATCGCGCGGGTTACGTGGTTGGAGGGATTTACGGAATAAAATTACCTTATCTTTATCTTTCTTATCTAATTCAAAAGGCTTATCTTTACATTTTTCAGCCATCTGGGCCATGTTTTATTCTCCATATTCAGGCGAACGCCAGTTAATTCTACACATATCTTTATTAGAAATTTCTTTATGAGTTAATCCTGTCAAACATTCTCTTTCCCAATCTAAACATTCCTGTTTAGAAAAAGAAAAGCCAATTGTTTTTTCAGGATGATTTGCCAAAATATTACGGCAGTCTTTTCCTAATCCATTCCGCAAACTGATCATCCACATTCTCATAATGCGGCAAATACATATAGCAGAACTTCTTCTCGTTCTTTGCCATACATGATGTCAACGGATCTGCCTTCTCACGCCCTTTCCAACCCGTTTCACCAGCCATTGCGCTACCTAATACGAATTCCACCTGATGGTTCGGATAAAACGCCACCGTAATGTCTTCGGGTTTCGTATATTCAGGCAACTGCGCCGTATAACGGTACGTCGTCTCGTCGTCAATCGCCCCCGACCCCTCCTGCCATAAAACGGTATATTTCAGATCCGGACGCCACTTGACGGGAAGGTTCGCGCAACAATTAATGCCACCTCCCAGCAAGGGACGGTCGAGTTGTCACCGCCAACAGGGATAATAACCGTCCATATCGATGGGGTTGTTCGGATTCTCCTTAATTTGCGGATCGGCTTTACCGCCCACGTCATAAAGGCTGAAGGTAACGCCCCTATCGGCGTTGTAATTGACGCTGCGGACGGAAACAGGGACGCTGCCGGACGGTTTGGGTTCAGCCTGAGTGCGGGATGACAAAAAATGGAGAAAACAATAACAGATAGGGGTAGAGTTTCATTTAAGTATTCCTTAAGAATGGGAACAGTAGCCTGAAAAGAGATGTTAGGGCAGTTTCTTGATAATCAAATCTACTCATTAAGACCATGTCATCTGTACCCCTATATTTTTAACTTATCCGACAACGATTGCAGATATCTCTCAATAAATTCATGCATTGAGAAAAATGGGGAAACAAAGTCTTCTTTTTCAGCTTCTGACTGAATATCCCTCCACAAATTGGATTGGAAACTTCCGTTTATATTACCTAGTTGTGTCAAATGCTCATACACTTCCATAAATAAAGCATAGGGTATAGTTCCATCCAGAATATCTTCATATTCAGTATCCGTTAACTCTAAGATTCCTTTTAATTTGGGAACATCTTCCATGCACTGATTCTCAATCATATGCCATTCTCCCACTATATCGGGATAAAACCATTTTGTAATAGGAGCAAAAAAATGCCTCCGATTCTCGTTAGACAATGCTTGTTCCAAAATAGGGAGAATTCTTGTATCATGAGAACCGCAAAACCAAAAGGCTGTTTATCTTGGAGCTTGACATAGTGAATATTGTCCTAAATGTTCTGCTAATTTAGCTGTCGGCAAATAGGAAATGATTATGCTGTATAACGGAACATTTTGTTTCTTTTCACAAATCTGTTTAACTTGTCGCGCAAAATCTCGCCTATCTAAATCCAATAAAATCGGAGAAATGGTTTCATCTTCCATTTTTAAAACATTCCGCCATATTGGAATACCTTCATAGCTCGATAATGAGTGGCGTTGTATTTTGCTCATTTGGCTACAATCCAACAATAAATAAGGATTTTGTAAAGAATCCATACTTAAAGTTTGATTGATAATCTGGATTATTTCTTGATAGTTCATTTTTGCTTCCTTTATGATGTGCTTAACATTGCAAACGGACTACCACTTTCCGCTGCACGTTTTGAGGCAGTCTTCACACACAGTTAAGGAAACTCTGGCAACGCAGCATTAAGGCTATTAGCTCCACTCACCTCCATCGGCGCCTTCACCCGCACCAACTTCGGACTCCCAATCTCCACCTCCCCGTTCGCCAGTTTGATATACGCCCCTTTGCAGGTAATCAGAATCTCTTCCTTCGCCGCAATGGTGATTTTCCCCGCGCTGCTGGTCAGTACCGCATCCTTCAGCGCATTCAGCTGCAACTCGTCATTCTGTGCCTGCACTTCCACTTTGCCCTGATTGGCCTGCACCTTGATGCCGCTGCTTTGCGCAAACAGGTTGAGACTCTCTGCCGCATGGGCGGTCAGGCTTTGTCCCGCGGTGATGTCGGTATGGTTGCCGCTGACGAGGTGGATGTTTTCATTGGCGGTGTGCAGTTGGCTCTGCTGGGTTGCGGTAGCAATACCGGCAGGGGCGGTTTGGATCAAACCGGCCTCTTTCAGGTCTTTAAGGGCGTCTTTCAGACGACCCCTTTGGGTTTCTTCATCGGTTGTGGTGGTTGTTGGCGATTTGGGCGGCTTTGTTCAGGCTTTTGGCGAGAGAGTGCCTGTTCGAGGTTGGGAAATGGCATCGTCCATATCCAGCACTTTGCCGTTGGCGTCTTGGTTTTTGTGCGCTGACGAGTATGCCTTTACCCGCCCGTACCGCGCCCCAGCCGTCGGTTCTGAGTTCGAAGCCTTCGCCGTTCTCTCCGCGCTTTTTCCCGACTTGAGTCAACGATGTGGCCGAGGTTGAGTTGGGATTTTTGGTAGTCGGTGGCGAGTTTGATGTGTTCCTGACCTTTTTGGTCTTCCATCCTGAGTTTGTTGTTCGCCCAGGTACGGATGACGTTCCTTGTGTTCCAATCGGCAGGGATGTGGTCGGGATGGGCGCTGTCGTGCATGACGCCGGAGATATACGGACGGTCGGGGTTGCCTTGGACGAAGGACAGCGCTGACTTCGGTGCCTTCGTGCGGGGAAGTGGATGCCGTATTCGGGACCGGCATAGGGTTTGGCGAGTCGGACGGGACGGCTTTCGCCGCCGGGGCTCCATTCGTCCAAATCAAACGGCAGTTTGACGCGGTAGCGTCCCATGTCGTCGATGTGGGCGTGGTACAGTTCTCCGCCGCGGTTACCCGTGCGGGCAGTGTGCCGGCGATATGCGGACGCGGGGTGGTGCGTTCGGGACGGAAGGCGAGTTGGGCGGGTATGGCGGTAAAGGTGTGGCTGTAGGCGCTGTCGCGGCTGCCGCTGTGTTCCATGCTGAGTACCAGCCAGCCGTCGGGTGCTTCGGGAAGGCGGTATCGGTTTGGAACACTTTCATCGGCGCCATAGAGACGACGTTGCCGCTGCCGTTGGCGACGGTTTGGCGGCAGAGGACTGCTTCGTTCAACAGGGTCGTCTGAACTTTGGCTTCGTCGGGGTCTTGGGATGGAGGCCCCAGTTTTGCTGTTTGCCCAATAAGACGGTGTTGTCGGCAGATTCTTCGGACTGTTTGTTGTCGGTTTCGGCAAAGAGGTCGGTATCGGCGCTGCGGTAGTTGTAGTCGGCACTGCGTATGCCTTCGACGATGGGGTTGTGTCGGATGCTTAAGTTAAAGAGTAGCTTCGGTACCGACGCTTTCCAGTCCGGCATGGGGCGGTAGGAAACAGGCGAGGCTTTGGTCGCGGAAGTAGTGTTCGGGACTGTCGCCGAAGACGACCACATCGCCATGTTGTTCATGCTGTTCGAGCAGCACCAGATGCCTTCTTCCTCACACAGACGGTTGATAAAGGCGAAGTCGCTTTCGAGATACTGGGTCACATACTCGCGGACGGTGTAGCTGCGGCTTTTTGAAACGGTAGTCGACACCGGAGAAGCCGTGGTGTTTGAAGACAGCGGCAACGATGTCGGGGACAGTTTTGGTTTTGAAACAGTCAGGGAGGATTGGAAATGTTTTTAAAGCCGCGAAGCTGGCTCTAAAACAAAAGCGGTAAACGGTTTCATCCTTGAGACGGACAGCTTCTCGCATGAAGTGATAATGCCCTGCCATTGTTTCGCAGGAGATTCGTCCGAACCGGCTGAAAAAGCGGCGGCAACTTCGGACAATACGGCCTCCTGCGGACGGATTTCAAATGCTGCGCGCTGGTTGAGGTAGGAAGACGGCGGCAATGAGGAATCAGTGGAAGTGGCGGTGATTTCGACGCGGTGAGGCGGTGTTGGCGGCTTCGGAGGCGGTGAAGGATTTGACGGAGGTGATGGGGAGAACCGGGCGAAGGTCAGGTGGTAGGATTGGCGGGCAGTCATGGCGTTGATTTTAAAGATGACAATGAGGTTCGTATGGTAACTTGAATGTCATTGCCGGTAAAGCAAATGGGATAAACGGTAGAAAGGTCGTCTGAATGGAGGTTTTCAGACGACTTTTTTAGTAAAACAAAGCAGTCTCCTATTTATAGTGGATTAACTTTAAATCAGGACAAGGCGACGAAGCCGCAGACGAGTACAGATAGTACGGCAAGGCGAGGCAACGCCGTACTGGTTTAAAAGTTAATCCACTACTAAATATGCTTGTATTCGCCCTATATATAAATCAAGCCATACAAACTATATTTACTTAGAATCAGGCTGTTAATGTAATGATCTTTATTAATACATTGAATTTTTAATCCAAGCTAAGATTAACTAGCAAATATAAATCCTTTATCAAACCCATGTTCATGCAACTCAAATATCAATTCATCAGAAAAATAAACTCGTTGAACATGCTGGGTTGTTATGCCTACCAATACCTATAACTTTCAGTGAATCGTCATTTAATTTCATATTATCTGATGATAAAAACGAAGTATTCTCATCGATATAAATTCTTTCTGATTCTTGTTCATCAATTATATTTTTCAGTATGCAACGAATTAATTAGAAAAATATTTATCCGACAGAATAGTATCTTTACATACCAACTCAATTGAATTATCTGAATTTCTTAATTATATTTATTTATTAAAAATCAGCTAACTTTTTATCTACTAAAATGGTTGTTGCATTAGTCAGTAGTATATGATGGTTTTTAATTTCGTACTTTTTGCTTCTATTTCAAATCTAGGTATAAAAATCTAAACTTAATCTTGTTGAGTCACAAAACTCGAAATAACTAAATTTATCTTGATCTAAATAAAAAGCTGAAAATTTCCCAGATTGATTTAATTCATATATACGCTTTGCCATTTCTTTCTTCCTTAATCATTTAATCATAATTGCCCTAACAGTGATTTAGCCCATCTCCTTCTATTCTTATTAAGCTTTCTTTCTCCTGATGTCGGCTTAATTTGCTCTACATTCATTATTTTGAAAAGTAAGTAACATGGAACTCAAGCCAGCATAACCATCAAATTATTTAATATTCGACTCGTTGGCATAGAATACCAGTTTAGCTTTGCTCATCGTTCCGCCCATCTTAATTTAAAAATCCGGATTTTTCTTACGGTATGCTTCGTTATCTTTTTCAAAGTTTCATGAAACTGATGCATGGGATTTTTCCGGCCTCTGCCTACCGTAACTTGAAATTAATACACGCACCGAATAATCCGGCAAAATGTGAAACTGCAATAATCCATTGTCTTCATCGGTAAATTTATCTACCTTAGCATTAACGTTACGCTCTTCAAATTCATTTGTATCCGTGCTTATCGTCAAGGTCAGTGGCAGCGTCATTCCCTCATGCCAGCGGGGGATGGAAACGCAACATTGTCCTCCCCCTTCCTCTAAATAAGGCCCTATATCGCTTAAAGTCCATGTCTCTCCAACCTTGTGATAAGTTATCATTACACCTTGGTCAGAATAATTGCTTAGCATAAATGCAAACGAGCGTTCCTTATCGGTATCCACAAAAAAATCATCCTTTTGATTGAAGATTTCTTTTACTGAAGAGGCATAGATCGATAAAACCGGAAGAGCGGCGACTAAAACTACCAAGCCTAAAAATCTAAATAATTTTTCATTTTTCCTTTTTGCCCGCCGCAATGTTCAGGGCGGCGCATTTTTAAATGACAACGTAGTTCGTATAGTAGCTTGAACGATGTAATGGGTAAAGCGAATGGGATAACCGGCTGATGGGTCGTCTGAATGGTTGCAGACCCGTTGGATTTGCTTTTTTCAGACGAGCTTTTGATGTGCGCCTCTCCTGACGTTATTGATTTAAAAGAAAGGTCGTCTGAAACCTTAGATTTCAGACGACCTTTCTTCGATAAACTCTGATGTTTAGAAAATCAGCTATTTTTCTAAAGTCCGGCAGTTTTTCTGCTGTGTTTATTTGGGGTTCTTCTCGATAAGGGCGACGAGTTGGTCGATATAGCCTTGGACGAAGCTGCGCGCGGATTCAATGAGTTTGCCGTTGTCGTCAAACAAGGTGGGGGAGTTGCCGAGGAAGACTTCGGGCTGTCCGGTCAGCGGCATATTGAAGTAGGACAAAGGCAAGGCGCAGGTTTTTGCGAACTGTAACCGCCCATTTTACCGACGGAATGGCTGATGATGCCTGCGGGCGTGTTTTTCCAGGCGACGTCGGCGTTGGGTTTTGGAGCCGATGTCTATTGCGTTTTTCAGGCAGGCGGGGACGGTGCGGTTGTTTTTCGGGGTAACGAACAATACGCCGTCGGAAGCTTTGATGGTTTCGCGGAAGGCGGTGTAGCTTTCGGGCGTGGGGAAGTCGGTTTCGGCGGGGTCGTCGTAGTCGAAATTGTAGAGCGGCAAATGGCCGATTTCGACGATTTGGGCATCGTAGCCTTCGGGGAACATGGGGATGACGTTTTGCGCCACTTTGCGGGCGAACGAGCCTTTACGCAGGCTGCCTACTAAAATGCTGACTTTTTGCCATAAATTCTCCTGATGATGTAAAAATAATAACGATTCTTGAATTCATTTTAAAGCCGCCGGTTGATTGTCGTCAATCCTGTTGGGAACAAATTGACCATTCTGCGCAAGGTGGATTTGATTTGGAGAATTGGTTTAATGTGGCTTGCCTGCCCTGCCATAGTTTCGAGACGGTCATTTTCTAAAGTGTTGAAACGTCATTGAGGTCGTCTGAAAACCCTATCGGGCATGAATCAAGACGACAATGCTATAATCCATCCTAAAATTTTTATCTTGAAGAACACGCCATGCAAGCCGATTTCAGACGACCCGTCCTTGCCATCGACACCAGCACTTCCTACCTGTCCCTCGCGTTGCAAACCGATGGACAGATTGTTTCGTTTCATGAAGATGTCGGCACGAAGCAATCCGATTTGATTCTGCCGCAGATTCGTGTTTTTGTTTGAACAAGCGGGTATTACGGCGGCGGATTTGGGCGTCATCGTCTATGCACAAGGTCCCGGCGCGTTTACCGGTTTGCGTATCGGAACAGGTGTGGCGCAAGGTTTGGCGACGCCGTTTGGTACGCCCCTTATCGGCATCCCCTGTCTGGATGCGGCGGCGTATCTGCTGCCCGAACAAAGCTGCGTACTGGCAGCGACCGACGCGCGTATGGGCGAGGTGTTTTACGCATGGTTCGACACGGGCGCGCACCGACGGCTCGGCGATTACCAGGTCGGCAAAGCGGCTGAGATTGTCGAACCCGAAGGCCGTGCGTTTACCGGCGGCATAGGCAATGCGTTTGCGCTGACCGATGCGCCGCCCTTGCCGGCACGCCGCAAATACCTGCCGCTTCCGACTATCTCGGGCTGGCACTCAGCGGGCGTTATCCCGTGTCTGATGCCGCGCACGCCGAATTGCTTTATGTCCGCAACAAAGTCGCCCTGACCGCCAAAGAGCAGGCAGAACGGAAAGCGCAGGTATGAATATCCGCCCCGCTTTTTCAGACGACTGCCCTGCCCTTGCCGCGATTGATGCGGTCGGCAACCCTTCGCCTTGGTCTGTGAAACAATTCGCCTCCGCGCTGGCGCAGAGTACGGATAAACTGTGGGTCTGCGAGACCAACGGCGTCATCAGCGGCTTCATCGTGTGGCAGGATATATTGGATGAATCCGAGCTTCATTTGATTGCCACCGCCCCCGAATACCGCCGCCAAGGCATTGCCGCCGCACTTTTGAAACATTGGTTCCGCCACGCCCAAACCGCCGGTATCACGCGCCTGCTGTTGGAAGTCCGCGCCGGCAATGCCTCCGCCCAATCGCTGTATCTCAAATACGGCTTTACCGTGGTCGGCATCCGCAAACATTACTATTCCCTGCCCGAAGGCGGGCATGAAGACGCCGTATTAATGGAAAAACCATGTTAAGCAGCCGCTATCTCCACTTGCATCAGGCATTGAGGGCTTAGGCCCGATGTGGCTGAACCGTCACGCCAAAGTCATCCCGCCTGCGGGCGATGCGCCCGTTACGCCGCCGCGAAACCTGCTGCCGCCCAAGTTGCCGAAGCCGTCCGCACGATTTCCGCATCGGCACATCATGCCCGCATGGCGGCGATGGCGGCAGTTCAACACGAAAACCACCTCCCGCAACAACGCCACCCATCCCGCCGTCTGCCGCGCCAGTTGACGCGCCTTCCCCGTCCGCGCGGACACATTCTGCACCCGAAAACACCGGCCAAGCTCCCGCCGCAACCGTTTCAGACGACCTCCCACGCCTGCAAACCGAAGCGCGTCCGTCCGAAAGTCATCATCATCAGCATCTGTCCCGCAACCGAAGACAGCCTGCACGGACAACTCTTTCACGGCGCGGTCGGCGTCCTGCTCGACAATATGCTTGCCGCCATCCGCCTGACACCCCAACAAGCCTACAAAACCAGTTGGGTCAAAGCAGCGCCCGTTTTTCAGCCCGCACCCTACTGACGAACAAATCAAGCCGAGCTGCCCCAACTTGCCCGAGCTTGCCGATACGCAGGCGAAACCGTGTTATTGATGGGGCAAATATTTGAAAAACCCGAACTTGCCCCATTGATAGACACACTCTGCGGCAACACCCCCGCTTCATCCTTCCCCACCCTGCCCGCCTGCTGCGCCAACCGCAGCTCAAAGCAAAAAGCTTGGCGGGTTTTGAAACAAGTGCGGCAGATGCTGAATTAGGCACGCCGACAGCATCCCAAACAAACGCTGCACCACATCCAACTCCCTTCCCTATCCATCATGTACCTCACCCAGAAAAACCCTACCGCCCGCTGCTGATTGCCCTGATTTTCCCTGACCCTGCCCCTGGCATTGCTGCTGCACGAAATCATCACAGTCGGGCTGTTCCGCCATTCCGGACTGCTGCTGACCTTCCAAAACGGGCGGTTGCGGCAAGTAGCGGGCTGGGATGACGCCATCGTTTGGTTTATCTGCGGCGTATTCGGCTTTTTCAACCTGATTATCGCGGGCGGACTGACCAAACTCGCCTCACAAATGATGCGCCGTCATTTTCACTACGCCCTGTTTTTAAGCGGCGCGGCGGCGTGCGGCGGCTTTGGTGGTGATTATCTTGGAATCCTTACTGGGTAGCGCGGCATTGGGCGGCATGCGGCAGAGCGGAATATTTCTTTACGCATTGAGCGTCTGGATATTGGCAATGCTGACGCTGCCGCGCCACTGACCCGCGCACCGGAACAGCCCATCATCTTCCACAAAATGAAAAAGATAAAGCCTGCAGCAGGGGAGTCAGAGCAACGTCTTCCTTCATATTCTCCGGCAAGAAACCATAAACAAGGGGTCGTCTGAAACTTTTCAGACGACCCTTTTACCTAAATTCATACGTCCTTAGCGTTTGAATTCAGGCAGGATTTTTTAACGTTTGCATCAATCCGTAAGCAGGCAGGCATCGGATTTTCTGCTATGATTTTTCTATAGTGGATTAAATTTAAATCAGGACAAGGCGACGAAGCCGCAGACAGTACAGATAGTACGGAACCGATTCACTGGTGCTTCAGCACCTAGAGAATCGTTCTCTTTGAGCTAAGGCGAGGGCAACGCCGTACTGGTTTTAAAGTTAATCCACTATATCTTGCCCCAAGGTCGTCTGAAAGAAAGCGCACGATGAAACCTAAACTAATTATCTTCGACTGGGACGGAACGCTGGCAGACACGACGCGCCCGATTATCCGCACCTTCCAACAAAGTTTTGCCGACTGCGGCATGCCCGTTCCCGATGACGATGCCGTCCGCGCCCTCATCGGTTACAGCTGCCGGAAATCATCCGCCGCCTCGCCCCGCATGCCGGCGAACACATGCGCGAAGAATTGACGGAAACCTACGCCGCACACTATCTCAATCCCAACAACCAAAACATGACGCTCTTCCCCGAAGCCCTGCCCTGTCTGCACACCCTGCAAAACCAAGGCTACTGGCTTGCCGTCGCCACAGGCAAAGGCAGGATAGGACTCGACCGCTCCATCGCGCAAACCGGTACGGCCGATTTTTGGATGGCGACAACCTGCGCCAGCGAACAAGCCTCAAACCCGCACCCGACGATGGTTTTCAAACTATGCGACGAACTGGGGCTGACGCCGCAGGAAACTTTGGTTGTCGGCGATACGACCCACGACTTGGAAATGGCCGCCAACGCCAAAGCCCCCGCCGTCGCCCTCACCACAGGCGCACACTCCGCCGCCATGTTGAACACCGCCCCGCATCTTGCCATACTCGACAACCTCTCCGAGCTACCTGATTTCTTGGAAACGTTTGATTAGAAAGGCAAGGTTTAAGTTTAACGCAAAGCACAAACCCTTTAACGATGCAGACAACCAAACCGTAGCGTAGGCTTTGCCCGCGAAAAACTCGGTTTATGATCCGATTTAGAAACCAATTGACTGATTTCTGATTCGAAACCGATTGGCAGATTTCGTGGGCAAAGCCCACGCTACACTAGCTCGAAGCATTGCGGCGTGCTGCCGACCATCGGACTAGGCGCGTACCTATTCAGAAAAGCCCTGTATCGAATGAGTTAATCGCTTCTCCATCCCCAATCCACCCCACGATAAAAGGTCGGCTGAAAACCTACCCTCAAGTTTTCAGACGACCTTTTAACTCCTAAAGTAGCGTGGGCTTTGCCCACGAAAAACGAAGTCGGTGGTTTATAGTTTGATTCCAGAAACTGATTGGCAAATATCGTGGGCAAAAGCCCACGCTACACTGCTCGAAGCATTGCGGCGTGCTGCCGACCATCGGGCTAGGCGTGCCTATTGGGAGAAAAGCCTTTGTATCGAATGATGTCAATCGCTTCTCCATCCCCAAATCCACTCAACGAAGACCTACCACCGTAGCGTGGGCTTTGCCCACGAAAAACTCGGTTTATGGTTTGATTCAGAAATCGATTGGCAAAATATCGTGAGCAAAAGCCCACGCTACACTTTCTCGAAGCATCACGGCGTGCTGCCGACCATCGGACGAAGCAAGCCTGCTCGGAGAAATCCTCCGCGTTGAATGAATCAATCGCTTCTCCATCCCAAACCCTCTCCACAATAAAAAAGATCGTCTGAAAACCCTACCCCCAAGTTTTCAGACGACCTTTTTTAGTTCACCAAGACCAATCGCTTATCCCTACCTCAACAATTCATCCGTTATCCGTTGCAAAAATTCGATGCGTTCGGGTTTGGCTTCGCCTGCTTCTGCGGCGGCTTTGACGGCGCAGCCGGGTTCGGCACGGTGGGTGCAGTTGTGGAAGCGGCATTGTCCGACGAGGTGGTTCAGGTCGGGGAAGTATTGCTAACAGGTCGGCGGCTTGGAGGTGGTGCAGGCCGAATTCTTGCAAACCGGGGAGTCGATTAATTGGGTTGCTTCGTTTAAATCGTAAAGCTGGGCGTGGGTGGTGGTGTGTTTGCCGGAATCGAGCGCGGTGGAGATGTCGCCGGTGCGGGCGGTTTGGTTGCCCAAGAGGGCGTTGGTCAGGGTGGATTTGCCCATGCCGCTTTGTCCGAGCAGGATGTTGGTATGCCCTTGCAGGACGGGGCGCAGGATGTCGGCGTTTTCCAGCGCGCAGGTTTCGATGACGGGATAACTGAGCGTTTTGTAGAATTTGAGTTTTTCGCGCCAGAGGGCGGTTTCGGGCAGGTCGGCTTTGTTCAGGATGATGACGGCTTGGATGCCCGCGGCTTCGGCGGCTAGGAGGGCGCGTTGCAGCAGGGCTTCACTGGGAGAGGGAACGGCGGCGGTAACGATAAGGAGCTGGCTGACGTTGGCGGCGATGAGCTTGGTTTTCCAAGCGTCTTGGCGGTAAAGCAGGCTTTCGCGAGGCAGGTAGTCTTCGATGACGGCTTGTTCGGCGTTGACGGTTTGGATATGCACGCGGTCGCCGCAGGCGAAGTCCACCCGCTTTTTGCGCGTGCTGGCTTCGTAGGTTTTGCCGTCGGGCGTGCGCACGATGTAGCGGCGGCCGTAGCTGGTGATGATTTGAGCGGTATCGGTCATGAACGGTTGGGTCGGGTGGATTGGATAAAGGGAATATTCGCGGCGGCGTGGCTGCCTTGCGGCGAAGAGAAAAGGTATTGTACCGAAATAGGCAGGGGTCGTCTGAAACGATTCTATAGTGGATTAACTTTAAACCAGTACGGCGTTGCCTCGCCTTGTCCTGATTTAAATTTAATCCACTATATATCGGGTTAACTGGAAACCGATACGGCGTTGCCGCTTGTCTTGATTTCAACGCAACCCGCGAGATTCGGAAGGTTTTCAGACGACCTCTCAGCCCATCACAATCCGAGCGACCACGCGTTGACGCCTTCAGAAAAATCTTCCAAGCGGTTTTTCGTGAGTGCGCGAAGATTTCTTCGATGATTTCGTCTTCACCATCAATCAGTCGGATTAAATCCATATCCGCTTCCGAAATCAGCCCGCGCCCGAGCAGCTCTTTGCGTATCCAGTCCAACAAGCCCGACCAAAAATCCTTGCCCACCAAGATAATCGGGCGGTCGGGCGTTTTGCCCGTCTGCACCAGCGTCAGGCTTTCAAACAGTTCGTCCAGCGTGCCGAAGCCGCCGGGCATGACGACATACGCGACCGCGTGTTTTCACAAACATCACTTTGCGCGGGAAGAAATGTTGGAACTTGATGGATAAATCCTGATACGGATTCGCTTTTTTTGTTCGTGCGGCAACACGATATTCAGTCCCACCGCAGGGCTTGCGCCCGCAAACGCGCCCTGTTCGCCGCTTCCATAATCCCCGGCCCGCCGCCCGAAATGACGGAAAAACCGGCATCCGAGAGCTTGCGTGCCAGCCGCAGCGTAAATTCATAATCAGGGATGGTTTTCCGGCGTGCGCGCGCTGCCGTAAATGCTGACCGCAGGCTGAATTGCCCGCAGCTCCTCGCCCGCTTCGACAAATTCCGAAATAATCTTCAAAACATGATACGACTCCCGCGCCTGAATCTCGCGGCGCGCCTCATCGGTCAGCATGGGCTTGGGCAGTTTTTGAGCAGGCTCACGGTTTTTCCTTCATCTTGTTGAACCCCCACATTGTAACCGACAGAACCCGAGGTCGTCTGAAAAACGCAAACATGAACGGCAGCAAGTGTTCCTTATTTGAACCGAATCATGCGTTTCAGCCCGTTTACCCGCCCGAAAGGGACAAGATTGCCGTCGCAGCCGCGACCGCTTGCGTTACAATCCCCATTTCCGCCCACATCCCTGCCATGCTCGAAATCCTCTACCGCGACAGCCCGCACCATCGCCGTCAACAAACCCGCCGGAATGCTTGTCCACCGAAGCTGGCTCGACCGCCACGAAACACAGTTCGTCATGCAGACCCTGCGCGACCAAATCGGACAACACGTCTATCCCGCCCACCGCCTCGACCGCCCCACATCCGGCGTCCTCCTGTTTGCCCTCGACCCCGAAGCTGCCCGCCTGCTGACTCAGCAGTTCGAACAAAAAACCACACGCAAAACCTACTGGGCAATCGTGCGCGGATATTTGCCCGACGACGGACTCATCGACTACCCCTCAAATATCAGCCCGACAAAATCGCCGAATCCCAAACCGAAGCCACCCTCCAAGACGCTCAAACCCGATACCGCTGCCTTGCGCGCACCGAATTGCCCTTCCAATCCGCCGCCCGCTACCCGACCTCGCGCTACTCGTGGGCAGAACTCATCCCGCACACAGGCCGCAAACACCAACTGCGCCGCCACGCGACACATCTTCCACCCCATCGTCGGCGACACTCAACTACGGCGACCTGCGCCAAAAACCACGCCACCGCCGCCCACCTCGGCACCACCCGCCTCATGCTCCCACGCCCGCAGCCTGTCGTTCCAAAGCATCGAAAAACGGCGAAACCCTGGCCGTCTGCGCCGATACCGACGAGAGCTGGCGGATTTGGCTGGATGCGTTTGAAGCGTAAGTGAAAAGTCGCGTCAACAGGCGATTTGGTGATACTGCAAAACCGGACATGGTTTTCAGACGACCTTTATTCATCAAAACACGCTTGAGATAACCGAACCCCGTAGCGTGGGCTTTGCCCGCGGGATTTGCCGTCCGTCAGTCTGAATCGGGTATTTGTGCTGACATCTGCTTCGCGGGTAGAACCCGCGCTACGGTTTGCTGTGCCGATACCGACGAGAGCCGGCGGATTTGGCTGGATACGTTTGAAACGTAGTGGAAGGTCGCATCAACAGGCGGGCTGGTGATGCTGCAAAAGCCGGACACGGGTTTCAGACGACCTTTATTCATCAAAACACGCTTTGAGATAACCGAACCCCGTAGCGTGGGCTTTGCCCACGGGATTTTCCGTCCGTCAGTCTGAATCGGGTATTTGTGCTGACATCTGCTTTGCGGATAGAACCCGCGCTATGGTTTGCTGTGCCAATATCGACAAGAGCTGGCGGATTTGGCTGGATATGTTTGAGGCGTAAGCGAAAGGTCGTACCGACAGGCGGATTGGTTATGCTGAAAAGCCGGACACGGTTTTCAGACGACCTCATCCCTGCCATTTCAGTCCGTTCAACCCACATTCATGCCGAATAATCCTACTTTGCGGTAAAGGTCGTCTGAAAACGCTATAGTGGATTAAATTTAAATCAGGACAAGGCGACGAAGCCGCAGACAGTACAGATAGTACGGAACCGATTCGCTTGGTGGCTTCAGCACCTTAGAGAATCGTTCTCTTTGAGCTAAGGCGAGGCAACGCCGTAATGGTTTAAAGTTAATCCACTATACACTCTTTCAGACGACGTTTGTCATACCAACATAAGGACATTCCATGAGCGACATCACAAAGCAACTCGCCGCCATCCGCTACACCGCCGACCGCACCAAACGCTACAACGAACATGGCTTTACCCTGTTGCAACTGGGCATACGCGGCGTGGTCTATTTCAATACCCGCGATGATGTCGCCGATGCCTTAACCGGTTTGATGGATTTCTATTACGAATGGGCGAAAGACAAGCTGACAATAGCTAGGCACGAAAGAGGCCATAGGGATATTAAAAAAGTCAAACTGACCGAAAAATCATATCTGAAAGAACGGGATACAATCTACCGTTGGCTGGATAGTCGGAAGGAAAATCCGCCCAAAGTGATGTGGGGAATGCAAAGCGAGCATGCAGATACCAGCGCATCCTATTATTTCGACATTACCTCTTTTGCCGCCTACTTTGCAAACGATCCAGATATATCAAGAGGCACCTTGCTTTTTAACCTGCCACTGGAAATTTTGTCTTCCCCCAAAGATTTGGCAAAATTAGATGAATTTGTCGACAAGATTGCAGAGAAGCTGGATGTTTTCCATGGCTATATCGGTCTGGCAGCAATTCCACCGCATAATTATTACGACGGTGCACCGTACGAATACGGGGTGTGTCACGAGAATTTGGGGCTGATTCCGGTCACGACCGATTATTTGGCAGATTTCTATGACTACAATATCCGCAGTATCAGTTGGTACACATTGATCGGCAGAGAACTTTACGGACAGCTTCCGGCAGGCAGGATAGAGCCTGTTTTGGCAAATCATCCCGATATTAAGATGCGTGATATAGCAGGTATCAAAGTTTTCAAAATTGGCAATTTACCTGAAACCGGAGATATCCACGAAGATTTACCCTGGACTGCATTGCGCTAAACCGCGCTTTAGAACCGATACGCGAAAAATATCCGCGTGAAAATATGGGTGGTATTACCCGCGAACAGATGTATTATTGGTCAAGAAGATGGGACGGCTGGGAAGTCGAAGAAAAGGACGGTAAGCGGATTTATACCCAGCGCCGCAGGAAATCATCGGTGTTGAGGAAGAGCCTGTTCCGATTTCGGGCATGTGGAAAATCACCAGCTTTGACGGTGAAACCCGCCATTTCAATAAAGGCGAAATTTTCCCTGAGGGAGAAGGTGTGCGGACACAAGATGTGCTACTCGGACTAAATGGGCCTGCACCATTTGGGAGCTTATCAAAAGGCGACCATAACGAACCTTTGCGTAGAAAGGCAATGTGGTAAGCCCCTCCCCGCCTTTCCGAACGTCAGCCGATACGTTAAAATATGCCTCGTCTGAAACCCCGTTTTTGAAGGAAAACCGCCACGACCCGTATGGTTCACTGCGTCAAACTCGGCAAAGAAGCCGAAGGTATGAAATTCCACCACTGCCCAACGAATTGGGCAAGCGCATTTTTGAAAATGTATCCCAAGAAGCTTGGAATGCGTGGACACGCCACCAAACCATGCTGATTAACGAAAACCGTTTGAGCCTCGCCGACCCGCGCGCACGCGAATATCTGGCACAACAAATGGAACAGTATTTCTTCGGCGACGGCGCAGATGCCGTTCAAGGTTATGTGCCGCAAGAGCCCAAATAACGCCATCATTTTGGCAAAGGTCGTCTGAAAACGAAAATCGGATTTCAGACGACCTGTATCAATAAACTTGCTGCAAAGCCGTTTCATTTTATAGTGGATTAAATTTAAATCAGGACAAGGCGACGAAGCCGCAGACAGTACAGATAGTACGGCAAGGCGAGGCAACGCCGTACCGGTTTAAAGTTAATCCACTATATTCCACTATTTCCGTATTTTCCCTATTCCTCTCCCGCCACAAAAGAGGATGAGAAATACCAAAATCGCAACCGTTTATCAGCTTATCAAATTTACCGCCAGCTTATTGCATCCTTTGGACAAGAGTTGGCCGAATCGCAATAACCCATCAAAATTTGCCGTACTTCAATATGGGTTTCGCAAAAGCTCAAATGAATTTCGCCAATCATCTGTTTTTCAGACGACCTCAACATGGTTTCTTTTGACCTGCTGCACCATAGTGGATTAACTTTAAACCGGTACGGCGTTGCCTCGCCTTGCCGTACTATCTGTACTGTCTGCGGCTTCGTCGCCTTGTCTGATTTAAATTTAATCCGCTATGCCCAATCAACAGAATGCCCTATTCCTATTTGAATCCACCTAAATGCTTCAATGGGTTTAAAAATAAAAAGCCGAACGGATAAAACCATTCGGCTTTTCTATCA
>BNJV01002563.1_pt1 | contig 36176 bp, 61 predicted proteins | sample 8540591 | NCBI WGS metagenome assembly BNJV01 (sample SAMD00202457, study PRJDB9452) | human saliva metagenome | host: Homo sapiens
GAGTGTATAGTGTTGATATAACAAGGTTTATAAGAGTTTTGTACTCTCGATGTACTCAATTGAATATTGAGTTCAGTTTTTCGTTATCTTCCTGCTCTAACTCTTCGATAATATGAGCGTATGTGTGTAATGTGATATTTGGGTCAGCGTGTCCAAGTCGCTTGCTTACTGATAACAACTGAACACCGTTCGCTAATAGGATACTAGCGTGGGTGTGTCTCATTGCATGGAATGTAATATCTTTATCGATTCCAGCTCTATTTAATGCTAGCTGCAACGCTTTATTGATTGCATTGTTGCTAATTCTTTTAAATACTCTTTTGTGTTTGGTTCTCTGGAACAGGCGCTGTTTTTAATATTTCAACTAATTTATCAGGAATGGTTATTTTTCTTTTACTGCTTTTTGTCTTACCTTCAGTAAAATCGTTTGTAAAATGATAATCGAATCCTTTTTCTATTTTAATTGTTTTATTTTCTAAGTCCACACAATCCCATGTCATACCTAAACACTCACCAAAACGAGCCCCTGTATACATACTAAATAGAATGATATATCTTGAAGTATAATCTAGTTGTATATCTTCTAACAATGCTTTCTCAATTTATCAAATTCATTCTTACTTAGGTATTTATTTTCAACTTTCTTATTTTTCTCTTCAAGTCCTTTTAAAACGGCGGTAGTTGTCGGATCATGAAGAAGAGTTTGAGTTCTTAACGCATGCTTTATTGCTGCCTTTAACATAGGTGTGATACTTTTTGACTGTTTCTTTAGAGCGTGTTTTGGCAACGTCATTCAAAAAAAGATTGATAATTCTCGTGTGTGATATCACGTAATGGAATATTATAATTTTCTCTAACGTAGCTAATGATACTATTTATCCTGGAGATGCTTTTCAGTGAAATAGTATCTTCTTTATAAAGCTTCTTCCAATTCTCCATATAGTCAGCTAGTAACATTTGTTCTTTGCTAACATTCTTACCAACTAGAAGTTCATTCTCTTTTAATATCGATGCATCCTTAGCTTCTGCCTTCGTTTTAAATCCACTCTTTGAAACGTATTTACGTTTACCTTCATCGTAATAATAGACACGATAAGCCCATGTTTTGCCTCTTTTTGTTATGCTTGCCATATTTCACCTCTATTCCCAAACGTACGTTCTTTCTTGAGATAAAATAAATAGCCTTAACAGGCTACTTATTTTATAAAAATCTTTTAACAGTCGAAGTTAAATTATCAGAATACTGAATGATATCGAGCGGATTTGAGATTTCAACAGTCGTATGTTTTTCATCGTTAAATTGTAGTTTAAATTTATTGTTGACTGTATAAATACGCATAATCCACTTACGAATATTATCATCTAAAAAGTACATTAAAAATAACTTCTATTGTCTCTATAGAATATACGTGATGGGTCTACTATATCTTTTAGTACTATCTTGGTAGTAGTGTAAGCTTCTAATTCTTCAGAAGTTGTTACTATTTCCGAATCTTTATTTGGGATTTCATCTTTTACTTCTTCCGTATCTGGAGTGCTAGATATTTTAGTGTCCACATTAGTATTTAAAGCAGCACTCAACTTATCGTTTACCCGTTCGCTTATGAATTGAGAAAAGCCCTTCTTGACGATTGCTTCAAATTTTTCAAGAGTATTTTTAGTTTTAGTACCTTCATATATCTCGCCAACGATATATTTAACGAATGATTCATCTGGTTCAGTCAATTGTTTAGATAAAAAGGTTTTTAAGGCTGTTTAAGTATTTTTAATTCAGAAGCAGATGAAGTTATTTTTATCAACATCAAAAATTATCTTTTGTGGAATTTAGCAATCTCAGCGATTTGAATATCTTTAATCTTAGTGATATCAATTGTTAAAAACGGAGTAGAGTCCATTTTGTTAGCTTCATCAAGATCGTGTAAAATTTATATTCTTGTCCATTTGTTAAAAATTCCGAATTTTTGAAGTAGTAGTACCAAAATATCTAAATAATTGCGAATCATGTTTTGTAAGTTTTTTTCTGATATAGATTTAGCTTCAATTAGAATTACAGGAGCATCGCTAATTTTAATTGCATAGTCTACTTTTTTTCACCTTTTTTTAATTCCAAAAATCTGCAGTGAATTCAGGAATAAATTCTAGTGGGTTAAAGATATCATATCCTAAGATTTGAAAGAATGGCAAAATTAGAGAAGTTTTAGTAGCCTCCTCTGTATTGATATTATCTTTCAATGTATGTACTGTTTCCCTAAATTCTTCAATTGCTCTGACAACACTTCTAATTCCATTGTTTTTTTCCTCCTTAAATGTAATTTTGCATATCCTCTTTAATTCCATATATAGTCTTTAGGATTTCAAACGTTTCTACAGGCTTTTTGATATTGTTCTTCATATAAATATTTCATTAGTTCACACGCAAACATATCTGCTTCTCGTTCTAATTTTTCCTTTGCCACCAAAAAGTTGCGGAGTAGAATCCATTCAATCCATAATGGTCCATAGCATGCTTTAATTCATGTGCCATGACGTAGTATTTAAAAGAAATGTCTTGTATATCTTCGTTAATTAATATCAATGGTGTATCTTTTTCTGAAGATACAAGTAATCCTTTTAAATCATTAGGTAATACTTTGAAATCATATTCGATCCCTAGAAAGTCCGCTATTTCAAACGGGTTAGCCGTATTGTAAGTACTAACTAACTGATTCACTTCCAATAATCATTCCTCCTTGCCTTTTTTTATTCGTTCCCATAGCATCGCACGTATCATTCCATCTAATTGCATCTTATCTTCTTCAGATAGTTCTATACCATTATAGGACATAACAACACTATTACGTTTTAACGCCTCATCAAAAACAATAACATCGTCTTTGGATGCCCAATCTGGAGCTTCAGTCTCAACTTCACCAATTAAAGCTAATGGACTGATTTGTAAAATTTTCGCATACTTTAAAATTTTATCTCTGCCCATATTATTTATCATGCCGTTTTCCCATTTTCGAACAGTACTCTTACCGACACCAACATAATTGCCGACGTCTTCTAATGTTAACTTTAATGATTCTCTTCGAGCCTTTAAATTAAGCATTTTAACCGCCCCTTTCATAATGAAAGAATACCATTAAAGTGTCCTAGAAACAACTAAATTTACTCAAAAAACAAAAAAAGTTTCAAAAAAGACACATTTATGTGTTGACACGATTATTTGCTTATGATACTATGAATGTGTCCTAAATGACACAACAAGAAATGAGGTGAAGTAAATGAACTATAATTTATTGAAAGCGAAAATTGTAGAAAGGGGATTAAAAGTAGAAGATTTTATTGATAAAATGGACGAGAATATCAATGGAGCATTCACTAAAACAGTCTACCATAGCAGAATGAACGGAACAGTTTCTTTTCGAAGAGAAGAAATCATTGCATGTAAAAACATCCTAAATTTATCAGATTCTGAAATTATGGATATTTTTTTTAAAGACTAAGTGTCTTTAAAGACACATTTTAAAACTGAAAGGAGGGAAACATGGAAAAAGCAACGCTTGATTATTACGAACCGATATTCTTTGAAGTCTTAAAAAGAAACCCAGAGAAATTTGTTGGATTAATAAAACCGTTTATTGATTCGAGAAGTAACCAAAGGTGGATAACGACCGAAGAGTTGTGTGAAGCGATTGGAACGAGTTCCAGTTCGTGGCACAAAAGTGAAATTAGAAACCATCCAGTGGTGGTTGCAGCAAGAAGAACAGATACACGCCCATACAAATATCAAGCGAGCATGATTGATGAAATTCAAAGAGTATGGGACGGAAGGAGAAAACGATGAGAACAGAACGAAGATTAAAGAACACAGTACCATTCAAGAAATTTTTAACCTGGTATTTAAAATGGTTAGGAATCACGTTTGGATGCATCGGAGCATTCTTATTAATTGCTTTAATGGTGCTGTTGTTTATAGGAAAGGCGGTAGAAAATCACCAAACAAAAGTTGATTTGATAAGAAGTGGGCAATACATCGAACCTGATTTTCAGGAAACGTGGAACAAAAAAAGCCAGCGCGGCAACGCTGACTAAATAAAGTATCTAAGGAGATTATAACACATGAGCAATAAGTTTGAAACTCTACATGCAAATTACCTTGACCCTCCATATCCAAAAGTATGGGGATATGATTGGAAAGGTGACGAAATATACGTAGGTGATGAATATTACGATATGGACGGTGACTATGTTCAAGTAGATAACATCGAAGAGTATTTAAAATCAACCCATTTAAACACTTCAATAAGAATTGCGGGTGAGTAGATGGAAGATGTGTATTTAAACGATGATTTACTAGATTCAAAATTACAAAATGTTTTATACGCTAACAAAGTCATCGGACAAATCAGAAGGAAGAATGATTCATACGAGGTATATTTATACGAACCTCAAAGAAGAATGACTAGGGTTAAAACCTACAAGGAGGTTGAAGAGATATTAAAAAGCGTATCGAAATCATTAAAAGAACAGAGTCAAAAGTAATTTTAGATATTGATGCGGACTTTGTAAATCCGCTAATTTTTGAACAATACATGGATTATGGAAAAACAGTGGAGGATGCAGCGATGGCGATAGTTCAAAATATTCCCAACGTGAAATCATTCCACATCGAACCACAAGGAACACAGAAAGGAATGTTTTATAAATGAATTTATATGAATTAAGTGTAGCGTTTCAAGAAGTGCAAAATATGGATTTAGATCCTGAAGTAATGCAAGACACATTAGATAGTATTGAAGATGCCATCGAGAACAAAGCAGAAAATATTGCTAAGCTTATTCGAAATCTTGAATCAGACGTAACGGCTTATAAAGAAGAAGAGGACCGTTTGAAAACAAAACGTCAAGCTACAGAGAATAAAGTGAAATGGTTAAAAACGTATTTAGAAGACAACATGAAATTGACTGGAAAGACTAAATTCAAATCAGGAATGTTTAACTTCTCAATTCAAAAGAATCCAGCAAGTGTCAACATCACTGACGAAAAAGCTATTCCAGAAGAATTTCTAATCCAGCAACCACCTAAAGTGGATAAAACTTCATTAAAAGAAATATTGAAGAGAGGAATTGAAGTTCCAGGAGCTGAATTAAAACAAACGGAAGGATTGAGAATTAGATAATGAAAAACAAAATTTCTGTAACAGATAATATTTCGATTGAAATTTCTAAACACAAAATTGAAATCTTTACATTCCTACCATTCAACATCCAAGTTAATTTTGAAGAAACAATCGACCCAACCTTGGATGAAGACGGTGAGCTCTTTGGAAAAAGATATCAATTAAACATTTTCGCAAAACCTAAATATATGGATGAGTTCACATCTGAAAGTGATGTGTCATTTGCAATCAGTTATTACAGAGAGTTAAAAACGTTCTGGAAATTCGTTAAAAACAACAAAAATAACTTATTCGATATGGCAGGTTATGAAGGGGAAGTCGAAGGATGAAGATACTAGCGATTGACCCTGGAAGTGCGAAGGCCGTAGGAAGTACGAACGGTATCGTGTTGCTTGATAACGCAAGACTAGTAAATCATTGGGTCGTTCCTTCAGAAAAAGTCCAGGATATTCGGAACTGGTTTGAAGAGGTCGGTCGCTTCTTGGATGTGGATGTAGTCGTTATTGAAAAATTTGAAGCTAGGGACAACGACAAATCAAAGGATAATTCAGTTCTCGAGAACGTCGCTTTGTTTCAAGTTCTTTTCCCAGATTCTGTGTTACAACGCAACGCAGGTTATCAAACGGATATCCCAAATGAATTACTAAAGCGACTTGGATTGTGGAAGTTCGAAAAGAGCCATCATCAAGATGTACGTGCTGCAGCAAGGCTCGGATTGTTTTGGGCGATGAGAAATGACGTCAAAGAAGTTATCGATGATATTGGCAAGGTGGTGAATGAACATAACTTTAAAGCTAAGAAAGTGGCAAGCTGAAGCAATCAAAAGAAGTGAGCGTTCAACATACGGAATCTTTCTTGAAGCTCTTGGGGGACGCGGAAAAACTATCTGCGCTCTAGCTATTGCAAAAGAGAAAAACGCTAAGAAAATCATCATCACAAACAACCGTCTTTCGATTCTTGAAGGCTGGAAAGAAGCCATCCAAAAGATGAATTTTTGATTCAGATGTTGAGTTTGTTATCTCAACTGACCGAAGTATTCAAAACATGTTAAAAAAAGGCTCAAAATTCAACTGTGACGTGTTGATTATTGATGAATGGCAGAATATGTCATCAGAGAAGCAAGTGGCCTTATACCGTCGTATAAAACGAAAATACACGATAGGTCTTTCAGCTACTCCGATTCGAAAAAAAGGGCAAAATTTCTACCCACTCGAAAAAACGATTTTTGGGTTTGCGAATCCAAACAATAAATTCGATTGGCAAAAAGCACACGGAAAAATGGTTTATGATCCATTCACTTATTCAAAAGAAAAGTGGGAGGACTTTAGAGACTATGAACGCTACGTCAATAATCTTCCAAACTTCTTTAGATGGGAAGAAATCGAAGAAATCGAAAATGCTGTTGAGAACAACGGTTACGAAATTAAGTTCTATCCAGTAACTGTCGAACCTGGGAATCCAGAAACATTAGACAAGTTTAGAAAATTAAACCTTGTAACCGTGAAAGGCGAAACAGCAATGGCGAAACAATCTTTTGGACGAAACACGTTTGAAAGATATCTAAACCAAGCAGGAGTTGAAGTCGATTTTCCGAAAATCAAACCGGTGAACGCTGATACTCCATTGATGTTAAAACTCGATGGATTAATTGAAAGAGCACCGCACGACATGCTGATTGTCAGTAAGTCGAAACAGATTGTAAATGTCATCAAAGAACGGCATCCTAACATCGGAATTTGGACTGGAGACATCAAAGAAGGACTTGACAGAAAAGTAGTAGTTGCTACAAACCAGGTCCTAGGAGTCGGTGTTGATGGATTGCAGCATAAATACCAAACAATCGTTGTTCTAGATCCAGTTGAGGAAGGTTCTGGAGAATATGACGATTACCGCCAATTGTTATGGAGAATAACAGGCAGTAGACAACAACACGATGTAAATGTGATTGAATTTTATTACGAAGAAAGGTGAAAAAATGGATAAATCATTTTTAGAGAAAAGAATTGAAAATAAAGCGAGAAAAGAATTTGAAAAAGAATGGAATGGTTTTGTAGAACAAATGTACCGTCATCCTATTTTTAAACATATTACTATCAAAATTGACGGGAAGACATTCCGCTCGCTACTTTTGGTGTTAATTTCGGTGTCTTTAATACAGAACAAGATAAGAATCCTAGAAATAAATTTTTAAATTTCGAAGATGTAAAAGAAAAAGTTGTTCAAAAAGAAAATCGAAGAAGAAACAGAAGAATTGTTGTATAGATTATCTTCTGTAAATTACTTATTTGAGAAGGAGGATTCTTATGTTCCAACTGCCAGAAAATAAACCACAAATTCCTAAAGACACGCCTCGTAACTATTTCATCTATGGTGAAACCATGAGTGGAAAATCTTACCTAGCAAACGAGTTTCCAAATCCGATTGTTTTAAACACGGATGGGAATGCGGAAGCAAACAGCGTGCCAAGTATCCAACTATTAAATGATAAAGACAAATCAGGGCGCATCACTAATTCAGTGATTAAACAACTAGGAGAAATCTTATTAGCTCTACAAACGCAAGAACATTCATACGAGACAGTCGTGATCGATGTTATTGATGACGTTATCGAAATGATTAAAATTGCAGTTTGTGACGAACTAACTCCACCAGGTAAAACTCGATTGAAGTCATTATCTGAAATCCCATACGGAAAAGGTTACGACTTCTTCAACCAGGCAATTACGGAACTGGTTATTGACCTCAAAGCATTGCCGATGAATGTGATTTACATCAGTCGTCAAATCTCAGAATATGACGACAACGGAAATGCAACGAAAGACAAACCAAGCTTGAAAGATAAGTACGTAAATCTTATCAATGGAAATTCGGATTTAATGATCCACACAGAAAAAATCGGGAATAACTACAACCGTGAAATCGACCGAAAACGTAAGACTTACTATGCGGACCAGGTTGATGACAAAGCGATTTTTGAAAAATCTTATCAACAATTAGAGGTGCAGTTGAACCACCTCGTAAAGACAAAGTAGCAACAAAAACAGCTGCTAAACCAGTAAAACAGGAAACAGTTGAAGTTTCTAACAATGAAGACGAATTATTTTAAAACTAAAGGAGAAATGAAAAATGAGTTTATTAAGTATTGCAAAGAAAATTAAAGAAGATGGATTTGACCCTCGTAAAGATAGCGTAAATGGACTTGCAGCATTACCGGCTGGTGATTATACAGTGGTGCTAAAACGAGTGCAATTTAACATTGCACCAAGTGGATGGGAAAGCCTAGGATTCACATTTGAAGTTCGTGAAGGTGAATTCAACGGACGTACTGAATACGCATCTTTTGGAACATTATCTGAATGGAACGGAAAAAGACTTGTCTTGGTCAGTAGAACGAACAATCAAATTCTTTACTAAAGCAATCGAGCTTGCTGGAGATAAGGTCATGAAGAACGACTTCGAAGACGGAAGAGCATTAGCTGATGCCTTAGAACGTAAAGCGGTGGGTTCTTACTTCACTTTAAAAATCTTAGAAACAAAAGGTAAAGAAGATAAAGTATATCGCAATTATGACATTGAAGAAAATGCTGAAAATGCGATGAATACAGTAGATGTGGATGATTCAGATTTGCCATTCTAAAAATAAGGTGATCTCATGCACTCAATGAAAGAATATGCGCTGTTGTATCAGCAAAAAGGGTTCTCGGTCATCCCGATTAGTCCTACAACTAAAAGACCATTAATTGAATTTGCGGACAACCACCTCTTGATGCTGATGGAATTAATGAAGTTTGGAATCAATATCCAAATGCGAACATCGCACTAAGGACAACAAACTTCTTCGTGATTGACATTGACAAACACGGACAAACCAGCGGATTTGATTCGTTGAAGAATTGGGAACATTTAAACCTAATCGAACCAACACTTCAAGCAAAAACGGCATCAGGAGGCAAGCACCTATTCTATTTCAAGCGTGATGATATCCACATCAGTCAAATGATTGGATTCCTTCCAGGAGTGGATATCAAAGCACATGAAAACAATTATGTATTAGTTGCACCATCCGCCACGGATAAAGGGCAATATGAATGGGACATGGAAAAATCTCCAGAAAAAGGGACGATGATTACTCCCTCCAGAGAATTAATTGAAGCCATCATTCAACAATACAAAATCACCAATGGACGTGAATTTGATTACAGCGACGGTCTACGGTCGTGGGTTAGTAAGGGCAGAACATCCGGAAAGACTAAAACGACGGAATTGTTTGAAATCATCGCAAATGGATTAGGCGATGAAGGGGAATCGTAATGATAAGCTTGCTAAATTTGTGGGCGGATTATTATGGCGAGGAGTGGACGAAATGGATGTGTTGTCGTTGGCTAAGATAGCCAATAGCAATACTCCAAATCCACTATCGATGCAAGAGCTAGAAAGAACAGTAGTAAGTATGATTAATAAAGACAGGAGGTGATTGTGATTGGCGAAGTAGTGAGTTTTTATAAGGATTATGAACCGATTAAGAATAGTAATGGAACATTAAAAACGAACAGTCCAGTAAACGTGTTAAACGCATTTCGTGCTGATGATCAGCTAAATCTCTATCTGAAGCATAACGAGTTTTCTCAAGAGCATGAATTAACAAGAGACACCCAACTTGGAAACACTCTTCTAAAAAAAGGAGAGCTGGCTTCGAATTTTGAATCGGTAGTCAAAGTGTATTTTGAGAATGTCACGGGTGCAGCATTTACATCTCAAGCGATGATAGATGGCATGGAAACCTTCTTATCTGAACGTTCTTACAATCCAGTAAAAGAGTATATGGAAGAAGCTGAGAAAGGCTGGGACAAACGGAAACGCATTGGACAAATGCTGCAAGTCTATCTAGGAGCTAACCAAGACCCTCTAGTGTCTAAAATCGCAGAAATGTGGATGGTAGGTGCTGTTGCTAAAGTGTATGAGCCTTACGTCAAATTTGACTACGTTCTGGACCTAGTAGGTGGCCAGGGTGTTGGTAAGACTTCTTTCTTGCAAAAGCTAGGTGGGCATTGGTACACGGATGCAGTAACCGATTTTGCAAACAAAGACAACTACGACATCATGTTGAAACATTTAATTGTGAACGACGACGAAATGGTCGCTAGTGATCGCATGAGTTTTGCAGAAACAAAATCGTTTATCTCAAAAACGAGCTTACGATTCAGAAAACCGTACATGAGAAGAACGCAAGAGTTTGCAAAAAACTTCGTTCTAGCACGCACAAGCAATCACGTTGAATACCTCAAAGATAAAACAGGAGAGCGTCGGTTCTTACCTGTACTAGCATGTAATAGCAAGCAAAAAAAGCATCCTATGAAAATGACGGATGAAGTTGTCAAACAGATTTGGGGTGAAGCAGTTACGCTTTACAAAAGCGGTGTGGATTTGATGTTTGATGAAGAAACAGAAGCGGAATTAGTTGAATATCGTGAGCAATTTATGTTCAGAGATGAGATTGAACTTCAAATTCTTCAATACTTGGAAATGCCAGTTCCTAAAGATTGGGAAACGAGAACAACAACTGATCAGTATATTTATACGACTAAATATTTTGCAAACAGTCCCGACTGGGCTTCAGGTGGACAACCGATGAATCGAGTGGCTACTCGAGAGATAATGTTTAATTTATTTCATAAAGAATCGAACGACCAAAAGCTATCTCGAAAGATAAGTTTTATTATGGATAATTTACTAGATTGGAAGAAAGAACGATTCAGAGTCAATGGAAAAATTAATAAGAGGTTATCAAAGAATTATTACCTAATTTGTGACACGTACTGGTGTCACAAAACTAAAAACGTGTCACACTTGTGACTCGTTGTACCATCAATGTGACACGTTTTTTTTAAATGGTGTCACACTTCAAAATGTTGTTATATCAACGTTTATAGATACTTTTATATATATATGTGACACCTGTGACATGTTTTTTTAATAAAAAAAGTAAAAAAAGTAAGTATAAAAAGCCTATTAAATCAACATTCTTATATTTATATTTTATATTTTTCAAAAAAACGTGTCACACATGTCACACGTGTCACAGGTCATGAATTAGAAGAAAAAAATAGTAAAGGAGAGATGCTCATGAATAGTATAAAGATGTATGTCATTCGAGATGCTAAATATCCACAATGGTACTTCCAACGTATCGAAGACTACTCAAGTATGATGGGGTATCTTGCGAAGAATCATCCACGATATACGCATAAGTTTACAACTGACATTAAACAAGCGATGCACTTTAAAACGCCAAATGAAGTTTTAGAGTTTATCAAAGCGCATGCTATTGAAGGGACTATCGTTAAGGACCCATACCAAGAACGAATTAGCAAAACGGCTTTTAAGTATATGGGTGAGAATTACGGTGAAGCAATCACGTACATCCATGGAACGGTAGAGGGTTCAAATGAAAAGATGTTAGCTGCTTCAAGAGCGCTAAAAGTAAATGCGAATACGTTGATTAAGTTTATGAAAGACCCGTATTCAGTTAAAGCTCAAATAAGAGATCGTATCGTAGAGAATTTGGTAAATCTAGAAAAGGCGGTGAAGGCAATTGGTTAAAGATGAATTTGAGAAGTTAAAAGACGATGTGCGTTACTTAATCGTGGCGCATTGCAAGTACAAGGATATGTCGATGTATGACCGAGCCTTGAAGCAATTTCAAGAAGATATCAACTACGGACAAATTGAAGAGATGAGCTACAATGAACGATTCGCTTTCTTACTTGGATTCGAAACAGCTCTCAAGACCGTAGAGGCTATCGCATTAAAAGATTGTAATAAAACTATGATGAAGCCTCGAAAGTTAGATAAACCGATTGAAGTATTCAACAATATGATAGGAAAAAGGCGAAAAGAGGATTGATTCAAACGAAACTAAACATCGATGAAATTATCAAAGCTTATGAAAAGAAACACGGACCAATCGAAATCGATGGACACTATGGCGAGCAAGTTGTGATAAAACAAGATGAAAATATATTCATGTACATCTCCCCTTGGCTTGCGTATAGAGAAGTGTGGGAAAGCAGCAAACGGATCTTGGATATAAAGGAGGATGAAATATGGGCGAAATAGAAATAGAAAAAGAGTTTAGTTTAAAAACTTTGATTACTTTTAAGATTATTCCTTTTGACGATGCATTGTGGAGGACAGTTTTTCCACAACTGAAAGAACAATTCGGCATCGAACAAATCAATATTGTGGAATCTCAATTATATCTTTCAGCATTTAAACATTACTACGATGTATATGTGGATAAGGCTCTAATTGATAAATACGGCATGGAAGTAGTAAACGGAATGGTTCGAGAAAAAATCAAAGAACGAATCGATAAAGAAATGGAACGAGATTTAGGATTTTTGAAAAATATGGAGGAAGACTATGGAAGATAAAAACGAAAAGCGAAAAACTGATGGAGGAATTGAAACTAATCGGCGAAGGATTCGACAAGTTCATTGAATCAATAGGAAAAGCACTGAACGAATTATTCTATCCAAAAGAAGATGAATGGAAGATGAAAATCCCGTTCGAGGATGGGGATGAATATTTCGCACTAAATCATAGGGGTAGCATTATCGAAACTACATGGAATAATCACTGTGTTGATGAAGAAAGATTCGAACTTGGCAATGTGTTCCCAACTAGAGAAGCAGCCGAACTCGAAGTGAAACGCAGAAATTTACTAACACGATTCAAAGCATTCAAAAACGAATGCAACGGTGACTGGGAACCCGATTTTTGCGGATGGTTTTTGAAGACAAATTTTTTTATTAGTTTTAATATTTTTTTCCGATAACATAGATATTCGTTCCGCAAGAGTAGTTAATGGCTTTTATATTTTCGGCTATTTCAAAAAACGAATAGATGTCGAACGTGCTATCGAATTGTTTGGCGATGAAATCAAAGAATTGTTCGTGGGTTGTGAGGTACAGTGATGGATTTAACATATAGCGAACAATTCAAAGACTACATCGTAAAACAAAACGATTTAGGATATCCACAAACGATTTACAAGTTTCCCAATGGGTACGGTGCAAGTATCATCAAAATTGAATATATTTATTTTGGCATCGAAATTGCGGTGTTGAAATTTGATGAAAATGGTAATTGGGATATCGATTACAGCACGCCAATTACAAATGATGTTATCGGTGGATTGAATGAAGAAAGTAGAGATTCAGTATTACAACAGATTTTCGATTTAGAAAAGCAAGAGGAGGAATAACAATGGAACTAACTTTATATTTAGAAAATGGAAAAACACTAAGATTTGAGAATGTAACTAATATAAAACAAGATTCGTATATAACGAGCATGGTTACATTTAAGTATATAAGTGCGTCTGATGGTAAAAAGAAAATAGCTAGTTTTGGCTTGAATAGTTTGATAGGCATATCTGTCGATAAGGAGGATTTTGATGTTAACAGTTTATTCTAGACCAAATTGCATGCAATGCGAAATGACAAAAATCTATCTTACTAAGAACAAGATTCCTTTTGAAACAATAGACATCGAGGCAAATCCAGGCGCATTGGAGTTATTGAGTCATTATGGATGGCAAACTCTTCCAGTCGTAGCTATCAATGACGAAATTAGCGACAATTCAAAATCCTGGAGTGGTTTCCAAATCGATAAGTTAGAAAGTTTGATAGGATGATTATTTGGGCGTTGTTTGATAGCGGGAACGGCTGCTATTCTCAAAGCGTGAAGGAATTGAATGAGGGGGGGCAAAACATAGCGATATATTCTGTAGGGTTAGACGCGGAAAACAAGAACAGTCATTTTATCCATTTGAACCTAGCAGATTATTCATATCTGTTCGGCAATAATAAAATGTATGACACATTGGACAAATTGCCTAAACCCGATTTAATTATTGCTAGTCCGCCGTGCGAGTCATGGAGTGTGGCATCGGCGATGGATAGTGGTAATGCATGTTGGAAACGAGAGCGAACAGACGATAGCTTATTCAATCCACAAACGCCACTAAGTCCTTCACAGTCAGAGATTATGCAGACTACGAGAAATACCAGTATAAGGCAGAAAATCAACTTGTAAAGCGTATCAATGGAGAATTATGCACCTACAATCTAGTACAGATTATAAGACGATACAAACCAAGGTATTACATCATCGAAAACCCAGCGAGTTCTAAAATATGGGATTACATTGATAGAGTACTAGGGTTTAAAATTCCTCATGATAATTTAGCTCATTACAATCAATATGATAATTACCCAACAAAAAAGCCTACAAGGTTCAAGTCCAATCTTGAGTTAAAGTTGAAGACGGGGGACAAATCGAGCAACATTGATTTTAAACAGATACGCGGATATAACGAGCGCTCGAACATCCCAATCAGTTTAGTAAAGAGCATCTTTAATCAAATTCTTGAAATGGAGGGATTGAATGAAAGATAAGAAAATTGCTGAGATTCGATTCAGAGAGTATCCCTATTATGAACGAGAAATCACATCGAGAAAATTTGATTTGTTATGCCACAAAGAAGAGGATGTGAACGCATGGATTCGTGCAAAGGGAACGAATTCGAAAGCAGCGGAAAACGAGCTCATTCGATTCGAGAGTGACAAATATATTCAGAATCGTCTCTTTTGGAAGCGATGTGTGGAAGAGACTCTCGAAGAGCTTGATGAAAAACAAAGAGAATTTGTCACAGAATACTACTTTGATGATGTATACGATTATCGCTCTCTTGCGAAGAAACACTTCACGAATCGAAATGTCATCATGAACGCTTGCAATCTAGCGTGTGAGATTTTGCTCATAAAATTGGGTGAAAAATTCTAGTAGTGACAGAAAACGGTGTTTGTCACGAGAAAAACGTGATATATTATTAGTGTGGAAGTTGTAAAAAGAGATATTCTTTTTTCTCATGGTTTAAACTCCTTTAATTTTTTACCCTTCGAGTCCTACAGCTCGAGGGGTTTTTGTATGCAATGAAATGAGGTGATGGAAAATGGGATGACCGAAAAACAACAGAAATTTGCCGATGAGTACATCATCAGCTTGAATGCTACTCAGGCTTATAGAAAGGCTTATCCGAATGTTAAGAACGATGATGTCGCAAGAGCGAATGGAAGTCGATTGCTTGCAAAGGCTAACATAAAAGCCTATATAGATGAACAGCTAGAAAAACTAAAGTCCGAACGTGTCGCAGATCAGCAAGAAGTGCTCGAGTTTTTAACGGCAGTCATGCGTGGTGAAATCACAGAGCCTTTATTGGTTCTTGACGGTGACGGATATCAAAAAGTCATGGATGCTAAACCGAATGTGTCCACGAGAAAGAGTGCAGCGGTTGACCTTGGCAAGCGTTACGGTTTGTTCGTGGATAGGCAAGAAATCACTCAAAAGAATATCGACATCAAAGTAGGTGATTGGGATGATGACGAAGACTAACCCGAAAATCAACATCATCATCGATCGTCCTAATCGTGTTTTTAATAAGCATATCTACGAACATCTATTTGACTACGACACCTTCACAGAGGTGCATTACGGAGGGGCTTCGTCTGGTAAAAGCCATGGAGTGTTTCAAAAGATAATTCTTAAAGCGCTCAAATCATGGAACAAACCACGAAAAATATTAGTGTTGCGTAAGGTTGCTTCTACGGTACGTGACTCAGTGTTTGCGGATGTTCAAGCGACATTATCTTATTTTGGGATACTTAATTTGTGCAAGGTTAACATGAGTGCCTTTCGTATTGAATTACCGAATGGGGCGGAGTTGATTTTCAAAGGGATGGATAACCCAGAGAAAATTAAGTCTATCAAAGGCATTTCCGACGTGGTAATGGAAGAAGCGTCTGAGTTTACGCTTGATGATTACACACAGTTAACGTTGCGTTTAAGGGATAAAGTGCATAAACAGAAACAAATCTATTTGATGTTTAACCCGGTATCCAAAGCAAACTGGGTATATAATGCTTTTTTTGTGAGAGATCCTAAGAATACAGTGGTTTATCAAACGACGTATAAAGATAATCGTTTCTTGGACGACTTAACTAAAGAGAATATCGAGGAACTATCCAACAGAAACGAAGCGTACTACAAAATTTACGCTTTGGGTGAGTTTGCGACACTTGATAAATTGGTATTCCCTAAGTATGAAAAACGATTGCTTAATAAAGACGAGTTGGCGCACTTGCCAGCTTTTTTTGGTCTTGACTACGGTTTTATCAATGACCCATCAGCCTTGCTTCATGTAAGGATAGACGATGCTAACAAGCGCTTATACGCTGTTGAGGAGTTTGTAAAAAAAGGATTGACGAATGACAAGATAGCAGAAGCAATCAAGGCGCTTGGATATGCTAAAGAGCAGATACGAGCAGATAGCGCTGAAAAAGAAATCTAATCAAGAATTGCGAAATCTTGGAATTCCTAGGGTTGTTGATGTGCAGAAAGGTCCTGGATCAGTTATACAAGGTATTCAGTATCTCTTACAGTACGATTGGATTGTTGATGAAAGATGCGTGAAGCTGATTGAAGAACTTGAAAAATTATACTTGGAAGAAAGACAAGAAGACAAATGAGTACATTAATGAACCAGTAGATAGCTATAACCACTGCATTGATGCGATTAGATACGCTTTGCAAGACAGAATATATAAATCAAACATCAAACTATTCAAAGGAGGATTTTAAATTTGGCAAAAGTTTTTTTGTTAACAAGCGAAAAGTAATAACAACAACAAGCGATGTAGTGAATGAAGAAATCGTAACTGAAGCGATTAGGCTTCACATAAGTAAGCTAGTTAAGAATTATGTTGAAAGCGAGGATATGTATCTCTCTCAGCACGAAGTTTTGAAAATGGCAAAAAAAGATAGCTGGAAACCCGACAATAGATTGGTGTTTAATTATGCGAAGTACATTGTCGATACGTTTACAGGCTATCAAATTGGTGTACCAGTTAAAATCAAACATGAGGACGAGAACGTAAACGAGTTTGTCTCAAGTTTCCGTAAAATCAATGACATGGAAGACTCAGAGTTCGAGCTTGCGAAAATGTCAAGCGTGTTTGGTCATGCTTTTATTTATGTATATCAAGATGAATACAAGCGAACTAGAGCGACATACAACAGTCCAATCAATATGTTTATCGTCCATGATAACAGTATTGAGGAAAGACCATTATTTGCCGTGAGATATACGTTTAATGAAAACAATCAAACAGGAGTCGGACAGGTTATCACAAACGACGAATTGATTGATGCTACATTTACAACTGGTGGGGCGGTACGGTTCGGTGAACGCACTCAACACATTTACAACTCAATCCCAGTAGTTGAATTGATTGAAAATGAAGAGCGACAATGTATTTTCGAGAGTGTGAAAACATTGATTAATGCTTTAAATAAAGCAGCAAGCGAAAAAGCGAACGATGTAGACTACTTTGCGGACGCTTATTTGAAAGTTCTAGGAGTAGAGCTACAGGAAGAAGACGCTAGTCAGATTAGAGAGAATAGAATTTTCAATCTATGGAAGAATGGCGACGGTGCTTTGCCAGAAGTTGCTTTCCTTGAGAAACCAAGTTCAGATACAACGCAAGAGAATTTAATTAGTTTATTGAAAGAGTCTATTTTCGCTATCTCAATGGTAGCCAATATGTCTGAGTCTGAGTTCGGTAACTCGTCTGGTACGGCTTTAGCTTTCAAATTACAGGCTATGGATAATCTTGCTCGAATGAAAGACAGAAAGATGCAATCCGCATTTAACCGTTTGTATCAAATTGTATTTAGTGTTCCATTAACTACTGTTTACGAGGACGCATGGACAGGATTGTCATACTCATTTACTAGAAACGTACCTCGAAACATTCTTGAAGAGGCACAGATTGTTGGACAATTATCTGGACAAGTATCTGAGGAAACTAAGTTATCAGTTTTATCAATCGTTGATGATCCGCAGAAAGAAATCCAAAGAATGGAGCGTGAAGAGGAAGCTATGGGCGACCTTGAGACGCGTCTAGAAAAGCAAAAAATCTACTCGGACGCTGAAATAGATGAAAGTCAGAAAGTTATAGCAGATGTTGGACAGTAAGTATTGGGAAGATAGGTATCGTGCCGAAGAAAAGGCTAGAGAGCTAGCTGATAAGGGAGTAGCTTATCAACTGCACGGTGTCTATCAACAACACGCTAACAATATTCAAAAAGAAATTGATAGTTTTTGGCAAAGGTATGCTGATAAAGAAGGCATCACAAAGTTAGAAGCTAAACAACGAGCTGATAGGCTTGATATGGTTAATGTCGAGTTTAAAGCTAAGCAATTAGTCGAGCGCGCTAATCGTTTGAGGGAACGTGGTCAGAAAGTAACAAGCAAGGATTTCACGAGAGCAGAAAATGACTTGATGAGATTGTATAACTTGAAGATGAAAACAAGCCGTCTTGAAGTGCTTCAAGCGAATATCAAGCTTCATCAGTATGATTTAGCTTTGAGTGAGTTTGAAATCATTGATAAGCACTTGATTGAATCAATCAGACGTGAAAATCTGTTTAGTGCTGGTGTTTTGAATATGACACTCGGAAGTTTTGAATCTTCAAAAATATCTGCTGACTCTATCGTGTATGCCAATTTCAACAATGCGACGTGGTCGTCTAGGGTTTGGGAAAGACAGAACGAATTAAGAGACATTGTCAAGAAAGGTGTTGCCGATACCGTTTTGAGAGGTAAAGGCACAAACGTTCTGATTAACAATCTTAAGAAAGAATTTGATGTTTCCTATGGCTACGCTAGACGGTTAGCAGTGACAGAATCAGCAAGGGTATATTCAGAGGCACAAAAGGCCAACTATGACGCTAATGGTGTTGAATGGTTTGAAGTCATGACCGAATTAAAAGCGTGTCCGATTTGCCAACCGTTCAACGGGAAAATCTTCAAAGTGTCAGAGATGGTTCCAGCATTGAACGCACCACCATTTCATCCTAACTGTAGATGCACGACGGTTCCGCATTTTAGGAAAGATTCAAAGAGATTAGGTAGAGATGAAGAGTTTTTACATGCTGAAATGGACTTAATGGCTAAGCAACGCGCTTTCGTAGTAGGAAATGATGTCAGAGTTAAAACAAAGAAATTGAATAGAACGGTTCTTGATTTTTGGGTGCAAGATAACACCAAGAAAATGAGAGATACTGTTTTCAATGTCCAATCAAGCCTTATGGAATTAAATGATTTTTCAATCCCAACAGTTGTTTTTCTGAAAAAATCAAGGCTTCCTGGTTTTGCTGGGTATGATTACAAACAGGATATTCTATTTGTGAGTGATGCTCTTCATTCGGAAATAGAATTTGCTAAAGTTCTATCTGATAATTATTTTGCTGCTCAAAACATTAAAGATACCATGGTTCATGAACTAACGCATAAAAAACATTGGGATTCTGCTAAAGCATTTTACAAAGCCAACAAAAAGCGGTATAATAGTGTCGAACAAGCAATGTCTGAATTGAATTCCCCATTAGTATCGTATGTCAAGGAACAATTGAAACATGACTATAATTATCTTTATAGCATTAGCGATAATGCACTATTGCATTTTACAACAATAACATCAATGAGTTGGTTGCTGAAGTCGGGGGTATTGGGAGATAAGGTTACAGACACAAATCTGTTAAATAAAGTCAAGGAGGTATTATCATGGAAGTAATGGCTATGCCTAGCAAAGAAGTTTTGATTTTTTTACAAAGCAAATCCGCCACTGGATTGTCGGTGATAAAACTATTTCAGAAAAAGAAACAATTTATTTTTCCGTGAGGATACTCCTGCCGAAATCTTAAAACTTTATCAAGATATAAAACAAAAAAACTTGAATTTGCTTTATTAATAATAAAAAGCACTTAGAGAAATCTAAGTGCTTTTTTCGTGCTCAGAAATGAGCGGGAAATGAAATATCGTAAAATAATCTAACCGTATGGAATCCCGTACGGTTTTTTTGTTGTCCAAACTTTGAAGACATTAAAAGCTAAGGATATCAGTCCACTCGGACTTAAAAAGGAGGTAGCCTAAATGGCAGAAGAAGAAAAAAACGATGTATTGGAAACTGAATTGGATAATGTCGACAATCCAGAAGAGGTTGAAGATGCACCGAAAACATTCACGCAAAGCGAAGTTGATGAGCTAATCAAAAAACGCTTAGCTAAGCAAGAAAAGTCATTCGATAAACGAATGCAAGAAAAACTTGATGAAGCCGAAAAGCTACGTGCGATGAACGAAAGCCAAAAAGCAGAGTATGAACAAGAAAAACAAAGAGCATACATTGCTAAACTTGAAGCTAAAATCAATCGTAGTGGACTAGAGCGAGAAGCCTCAAAAATGCTTTCTGAGGGCGGTATTGTTGCGGACGAGAAAATCCTAGGTCTAATCGTTAAAGATACCGCAGAGGCTACACAAGAGGCTGTAGAGAGCTTTGTAGCTTTAGTGAATGAACTAGCTGACAAGAAAGTCGGCGAAAAAAATTAAAAAGGTAAAACGCCTAAAAAAATGGAAGATACTACCGCAGGCGAGATTACCAAAGAACAATTTAACAAAATGGGGTATCAAAGCAGAAACGAATTACTGCAAAAATAACCCAGAACTATATCATAAATTGAAAGGATAAAAATATATGACACAAAACTAAAAATTGCACAATTAGTAAACCCAGAGGTAATGGCTGATATGGTTTCAGCAAAATTACCAAAAATGATTAAATTTACACCACTTGCTTACGTTGAGCGTGAGTTAGTCGGACAACCTGGAAATACTGTAACTGTACCAAAATGGGTATATTCTGGAGATGCTAAAGACATCGCAGAAGGCGTGGCAATCGAGCCAGACCAATTAACGACTGACAAGTCTACAATGACAATTAAAAAAGCTGGAAAAGGTATTGAGTTAACAGACGAGGCTTTATTGTCTGGATACGGAGACCCATTAGGACAAGCAGCACACCAAATCGCTTTAGCTATCGCAAACAAAGTGGACAACGACTTAGCTACTGAGGCTGCAAAAGCTACTCAATATGTCGATGATGCACCTACAACAGGAGATGCACTTGATAAAGCCTTAGCAGTATTCTCAGACGAAGAAGACGCTCATTATGTTGCAATTATCAATCCAGAAGATGCAATTGCGTTACGTAAAGACACAGTAAAAGAATGGTTACGTGGTTCAGAAATCGGTGCAAATACCGTTGTTTCTGGAACTTTTGGTGAAACGCACGGTGTTCAAATCGTACGCTCTAAGAAAGTTACTAAAGGAAAAGGTTTCTTGGTTAAAATTTCAGCAGTTGAAACAGATACAGACGATGTTGCTAAATATGGTGCGTTCGTTATCAACTTAAAACGTGACGTGGCTATCGAAACAGACCGTGACATTTTAAAGAAAACAACTGTTATTACTGGCGATGAGCACTACGGTGTTTACTTATACGATCCAACAAAAGTTGTAAAATTCGGAGGTGCTTAATGGGAATGTTGTTACGACGACATTATCCACAAAAGCCTGCTGAGTCTGAGCTTGTTACTTATGACGAGCTAACAGTTAAAGAGTTAAAAGATATTGCTAAGGAACGTAATATCGAAGGTTATTCAACATTAAGCAAAGAGGAACTTATCGCAGTATTGGAGGGGTAGCATGGAAAATATCACTCAAGCGAAGATACTGCTAGGGATTGAGGACAATCTCCAAGATAAGTTACTAACAACAATAGCGACGTTAACAACCGCTAACTTTTTAGCTTACGCAGGCGTGGATGATGTCCCAGAAGGCCTTGAGTATATTATTACCGAGGTCATTATTAAACGGTTTAACAGAATTGGTGCTGAGGGAATGAGTAGTCAATCCCTCGAAGGCACCTCTATGAGGTTTGATTCCGATGATTTCAAAGAATATGACAGCGTGATTAAGCGAGTTTGCTCGAAAACATTCAATGCGGGGTTTAAGATGCTATGAGATATAACGAAAGAGTGGAAATTGTCGCTAAGCAACAAGAAGAATACAATCCAGAAACGGGCGAATATACTTCTAATGAAGGCGAAAGATTGATTGTTCCAGTTCATGTTATGGACTTGGGCATAGACAAGCAAGTCGCAGTTTTTGGAGAGTATAAACGAGGTTCAAAAGTGGTTTATTTCCAAAACACGCCTAAAATCTCATTTACTTATCTAAACTATCGAAATGACCGCTATAAATGCAGAGCAGATAAACAGTCTGGAAGAGTATTCTATTTAGAAAAGGATAACTCAGTTGAGTAGTTTACGATTTGAATTGAAAGGCCTTGAAAAACTTAATGCTAAACTTAAGAAAATCTCTAAAATGGAAGAGATTGAAAGCATCGTTGAAAAAAACGGTGTGGACATGCAAAGGAGAGCGGTAAATAACGCCTCTAAGTTCAGAGGGCATTATGAGGGCAGAGGGAAAAACAAGCATTTTGTCAAACCAACTGGGTCGACAAAGCGTTCTATTTCTGTCAATAGTAGCAAGGTCGGTAGATTTAAATATAAAGTTGCACCAGGCACTAGTTACGCTGCTTATGTTGAGTTAGGTACTCGCAAAATGAGCGCACAACCGTTTATCAAGCCAGCTTTTGACGAACAGAAGAAACTATTTAAAGACGATTTGGAAAGGTTGGTTAAATGAAATCAAGAGAGCAAGCAGTTTTTGACAGCGTGTTTAAACGTTGTCTTTTGTTAGGGTACAAAACATACGATTATAAACCAGACGATGACGCACCTTATCCGTTTGTCGAGTTGGAGGACACGACCTCTATACTCGTACCAAATAAAACGGACGTAAAAGGTACAGTCGAGCTGGTACTGTCCGTATGGAGTACCCGTAAAAAACGTAAACAAGTATCAGATATGTGTTCGAGTATCTTAGCAGAATCGATGAATATTGTTGAGGCGGAGGGCTATTATGTAGCCTTGAATGTTTCACAATCTACAATATCGATTTTCGATGATAACACGACAATCGAACCGCTAAAACGTGGTCGTGTTCGTTTAGTATTTACAATTTTATAAAGGAAAGAGGTTAAAAATATGCCAATTGCAAAAAAAGGGATTGATAGTATCCTATTATTTCGCTTGCTAAGTGAGGCAAGCAAAGCGGACGGTGCTAAACTAGCATTCCAAACTGAACACTCAACAGAAAAGAGCCGTGACGCTAACTCAGTCAAAACGAAAGACGGTGCTCTTCAATCAGTCGGTGGTATTGAGGTTTCAATCACTGCTACAACGATCATGGCAGAAGACGATGAGCTTGTTGCTAAATTAGAAACTGCTATGGACAAAGGCGAACTCGTTGAAGTTTGGGAAATTGAGAAAAATGCTAAAAAACAAGGTAACAAATACGAGTCAGTATATTACCAAGGTTATTTAACATCATTCAAGAAAACTAAAAACGCAGAAGACCTAATCGAGTTAGAACTTGAATTTGCGGTAAACGGAACTGGAGTTAAAGGTTATGCAACTTTAAACACTAGTCAAGCAGAAGTGGTTCAATATGAATTTGCGGACACTACAAAAGGAACTGCCAGCCCAGCTAGTCCTGTAACTGGAGTACCTGGAATCGGTGGTTAGAAATTAAGAGAGGTTTACGCCTCTTTTTTTATTGTATTTATTAAGAAAAAGGAGAAACGACAATGCAATTAACAATTAATGAAAAAAAACTTACAACGTAAAAATTTGGCGTGAAATTCGTTCGTGCGCTCGATAAAAGCTTATCCAATCGAACAACAAGGCTTGAAATTCGGAATGGCACTATCTGCTAAAATCCCTGAATTATACGCTAAGAATATCGCTTCATTGGCTGATATTATCTACTATGGAACAGTTACAGAAAGCCCACGCCCTTCATTAACGGATGTTGAAACATACGTTGAAGAGTGCGAAGATTTAGAAAAATTGTTTGATGATGTACTTCAAGAATTAAGTGAGTCAAACGCAGGAAAGTCTTTGATGTCGGAGATGGACCAAAATCTCAAGAAAAAATAATTGAGAAATCATCTCTTGAGACGTTCGAGGAAATCATTATTAATTGCGTCCGATTTTTAAATATAACAGACATGAACGAGATTGGGCGTATGACAATGTACGAATACGATTTGTTGATGACTGGTGTATTGTTGAGAAAGCAGGATGAAGACGAACTCTTACACCGCTCTGCTTGGTTAACCAGACAAGTGGAGGCTACAAAATCGGACGGAAAAACTCCTTTATATAAGAGATACAGTGATTTTTACAAGAAAAAAGATACGAAACAAAAGTATCAACTCTCAGACAAAGAGAAAGAACTCTTACTGAGAGCAAACACGTAATGAAAGGAGGTATATAATGGCAGAAACTTATTCAGTCGAGGCGGTATTAACCGCAGTCGATAAGGGAATGAGTTCTACTTTGAACGGGCTACAAAAAGCAATCAACGGACTTCAAAAGACCTCATCCGCATTTGATAATATTTCAAATAAGAGCAGTTCAATGTTTAAATCGATGCTTGGCGCCAATCTTGTTAGTTCAGCAATTACATCGGCTTTCAGTAGTGTTAAAAACACTCTAGGCGAAATGGTCGGAGAGTTGAATAGCTCAAAAAAGGCGTGGGATACGTTTGATGGAAACCTAAGTAAATTAGGTTGGGGAAAAGACCAAATCAACGAGGCAAAAGAGGCTATGCAGGACTATGCGACTAAAACTATCTACTCAGCCTCAGACATGGCTAGTACGTTCTCTCAAATGGCCGCAATCGGTCGAAACGATAGCAACGAGCTTGTAAAAGCTATGGGTGGTCTAGCTGCATCCGCAGAGAATCCTAGCAAGCGATGACGTCCCTATCTCAACAAATGGTACAGGCTCTAGCGAAACCTAAAATCACTTGGCAGGACTTTCGTGTCATGATGGAACAAGCTCCAGCAGGTATGAGTGCTGTTGCTAAAGAAATGGGAATGTCACTTAATGAATTGATCACCAAGATTCAAGATGGACAAGTTAAAACCGATGATTTCGCTGAAGCGTTTAAACGTGCAGGTATGACCATGCAAGACATGGCAACAAGCTATAAAACGATTGACCAAGCGTTGGACGGTTTGAAAGAAACACTATCAAACAAACTCAAACCCGCTTTTGATACATTGTCTAAAGCAGGCATCAAGGCACTTGAGGCGATTATGAATCAGCTCGATAAGGTTGATTTTAATAAACTAGCCACAGGGATTGAGAGTTTCTTTAGCAAAATTGATTTCGATGCAGTTATTGAGAAAATAACCTCGTTCGTGGGGTCAGCAGTTGCTAAAATCAAAGAATTTTGGCAAGGCTTTACAAACACGAGTGCAATATCTGACTTTAAACAAGCGATGAGCGAAGTTTGGGAGGCAGTTAAGAAAGTATTTTCTTCACTTTCTGGAGGAGATACAGCCTCATTCGGTGAAAAAGTTGGGAAAGCCTTAAGTGCAGTTTCGCAGGCATTACAGGCGTTTGCTAAAATCGTTCAAAGTCTAAGCCCAGAACAGATAAGGGCGATTGCTACAGCTTTTATTGGTTTTAAAGTGGCACAAAGGTCAACAAAACTTTTGGCAAATGCTTTAATTGGACTAAGCAAGGGAGTTGGCGCAGTTAAAGCCGTTTTTGGTGGTTTAGCAAGCTTTACAAGTGTGGTGAAAGTTTTACGTGGAATCGCAAAAGGTTCTCAAGCTGCAAGTTCAGCCTTAACTTTCATGTCTGGAAGCTCAAAACTTGCTAAGGGCGCACTAATTGGATTGAATATCTTTAGTAAAGTAGGCGGTTGGATTGGTTCAGCAGTTTCAGCAATCGTTGCTTTCCTCGGACCAGTCGGTTTAGTTATTGCTGCGGTCGTGGCAATCGGTGTAGCTTTTGTTATTTTATGGAACAAATGCGAAGGTTTCAGAAACTTCTTTATCGGCTTATGGAATGGAATTGTCAACGTTGCCTCAAACGCTTGGAAAAGCATTCAAAATGCTTGGAACGGAATGGTAGAGTGGTTCTCTAATCTATGGAGCGGAGTAAAGAAAACTGCTTCAAATGCTTGGAATGGTTTCCTTGAGAAGGCTAAGCCAGTCATCGACGCTATTAAAACTGCTTGGGATAGCATTACAGGGTTCTTCTCTGGACTTTGGAAAGGCATTAAACAATTTGCCTCAAATGTCTGGGATAGCTTTGTAGAAGGTGCAAAACCAATTGTAGAGGCATTAATGAATGTATGGAACGCCTTATCGGAGTTCTTCTCAACACTTTGGGACGGTATCGTTTCGGTAGCCACAACGGTTTGGAAATGGTATTGTTGATATTGTTAAGTCGGTCGTTGAAGTGATTAAAGGCGTTTGGAACGGCATTACAGAGTTCTTTAGCAACCTTTGGAAAGGCATTACAGAGGCATCTACTATCGCGTGGAATGGTCTTGTTGAGTTTATTACTCCTATCGTTGAAACAATCAAAGGATTGTGGACTGGTTTTTCTGAGTTCATGGTTTCTATCTGGGACGGAATTATTTCGGTTGCCACAACTGTTTGGAACACACTACAACCTATCGTTGAGGCGGTATGGACTGGTATTCAAACATATATCTCAACTGCTATTCAAAACATTCAAACTGTTATCACAACAGGAATGCAAGTTGTCCAAGAAGTATGGAATGCGGTTTGGACGGTATTTACAACGATTGTTCAAACTGTATGGACTGTTATTTCAACAGTTATTTCAACCGTTTTGAATGTGATAGCGGGCATTATCAACGTAGCGACTGCGCTTATTAAAGGCGATTGGAGTGGTGCTTGGGAGGCAATAAAAGGAATAGCCTCGACCGTTTGGGAAGGTATTCAAACAGTTATTTCAACTGTGATCAATGCGATTAGTACTATTATTAGTACAGTTTTAGGTGCGATTAAGAATACCGTCTCAGCAATTTGGGAAGGTATTAAGAGCATCATAACAACAACAATCAATGCAATTAAAGAAACTGTAATAAATGTCGCAAACGCCTTGAAGGAAGGTTTCTTAGGTGCGTTAGATGCACTTAAGGGCGGAGTTTCTAGTGCTATTGAGGCAATCAGCGGTTTCTTTGGTAGATTATGGAATATTGATTTAAGCGGTGCAGGTCGTGCGATTATGGACGGTTTCCTTGGTGGGTTAAAAGCTGCATGGAGTGCGGTTACTGATTTTATCGGTGGCGTTGCTAACTGGATTGCAACACATAAAGGTCCTATCTCTTATGACCGCAGATTGCTTATCCCTGCTGGGTTTGCTATCATGGGCGGTTTCAATAGAGCTTTAATGAGCGGATTTGAAATTGTTAAAAGCAACGTGTCTGGAATGGCTGGCGGTATTCGTTCAATGTTCGATGATGCAGGTTCTAGAGTTTCAGCGATGTCTAATGCGCTGCAGGGCGATTTCTCAAATAACGTATCTGGTACATTATCAGCAACTTATGAAGTCAACCAGACTAAAGAGCCAGCGGTTATTAACCTTGCACTTGGTTCTAATGATTTCAGAGCATTTGTTGCGGACATTTCCAACATTCAAAGTAAAGAAGAAAGGATAAGATTGAAGGCTTCAAGCCTTTAATGGGTTATTAAATGTATATTTTTAACGACACAACAAAAAGGCACACCAACATTTAATTCTGGTTTAGAAGTTCAATTTGGTGGTGTAAGCCTCAATCAAGAAATGAATAACGAGGACGGAACATTCTTTGTGGCGAACACAACAGGACGTGATGTCCTCGATTTTCGTCATGAAACATCGACTATCAAAGGTCGAGACGGTCAATATCTCTATGGTGCGACTTATAAAGAGCGTGAAATTGAGATACAGGTCAAACTAACAGGCTATAATGATATAGGAATGAGAAAGCAGTACGAGCGTTTAAATCGCTTGTTGTTTTCCCGTAAAGCTAAGAAATTAGAGTTTGGTGATGATCCTGGAAGATACTACAAGGCAATCTTTTCAAAAGTTAAGAAGCCGGAACTGGAAGATGCAAATGATACAGTTATCAAACTACATTTCATTTGTTACGACCCATTCAAGTATACCGAGCCTAAAACTGAGACAACTAACAAGGTGACTTACAACGGAGACTTTCCAACAGAGCCTATTTTGAGGCTTACAACTCAAGAAGGAACTGAAATTCGTATCTTGCACCTTGAGTCACAAAAATATATCAGATTAAAAGCTACTTATATCCAAGGTTCAGATCTACTCGTAAATTGCGAAACGAGAGAAATCACGTTAAACGGAAGAAACGAATTGATGAACTTTGATATGGTTAACAGTCGTTATTTTAAACTCCAAAAGGGCGTAAACACTTTTCAAGTTGAAGGCGCTGTGTTGAATAGTATTGAGTATAAAGAGGTGTTCGCATGATTTACTTATTTAATCAAATGGAAGAATTGATCGATGTAATTGATGAGGCGAGCCTTGCAGATTTTACTCATACAATTGAATTGAACAAGTTTGACAGAGCAAGCTTTGAAATCCCAGTAGACTACAAGCCAAGCATTATCAAACAAGCCCAGTTTTTCGGTTTTCAATCGAAGGACGGGGCTTTTTGTTTGTTCAAAATTTCTGGAAAATCTTCTGATATGGGATTGACTATCCAAGGGATAGATAGAGCAGAAAGTGACTTGCATTCATTCATCATCGAGAATAAGCGACCTGGTGGAACTGCTGACCAAGTATTGAGTGGAATTTTAGAAGGAACAGGCTATCAATTAGGAAATGTAGACGGCTTGACTAGAACAGGTAAATTGAGTTTCTACTATATTTCAGTTCGTCAAGCGCTCGTTAAAATAATTGAATCGTATGCTTGCGAGTTTAAGGTCAGATATACTTTTGTTGAAAATAAGATAATCGGACGATACATTGACCTAAATCAACGTTTCGGACGTGTTACAGGACATCAATTCGAGTATGGATCTAATATTCTAAATGTTACCTACGAAGAATCGTCTGATGATGTTGTAACTGCTCTTATCGGTCGTGGTAAGGGTGAACAAAGCACGGATGAAAATGGGGAAGCTACGGGCGGTTATGGTCGTAGAGTCCAGTTTAAAGATGTTGTTTGGACTGTGTCAAACGGCGACCCTGTCGATAAGCCTGCAGGGCAGAATTATGTAACGAATGACGCTCCTAAAAATATCTACGGTTTACATCAAAATGGCGTTATTAAGCATCGTTTTGGCGTATATACCAACGAAGATATTGAAGATCCTGTTGAGTTGCTAAAAGCGACTTACAAAGAGTTACAACGCTTATCTGTTCCTATCGTTACATTCAAAGCCAATCTTTTGGATTTGTCCAATGCGATTGAAAATGATGTCTGGATTGGAGATAGCGTCGGAATCGTAAGAGACCAGATAAGTATTTCTTTGAGGCTAGAATTCATAAGCTAACAATCGACAAGCTTGATGATAACCGTTCGGTCGCTGAATTAGGCGATTACCAAACGTTACAAGCTAAAGACCGTGCGACACGTCAACAAGCAATAATAGATGCAGTGAGTGGTTTTAGCGAATCGCTAATTGAAAAATCTATTGCGAATGAAGTTGAAAGACGAAATAAAGAATTCGATGAGAAAGTGCGAATCAACAAGCTTGAAATTGATAATGCTATCAAAGAATACAAAAACAAAGCTGAAGAAACTAAGCGTGCGCTATCTGATGAAATCAATCAAAGGTTCCAAGAATTCAGCCCAACTGGACTTGATGAAATTAAAGCAAAATCAGAGGAAGCCTTGAAAAAAGCTGGGGCGAGTGCTGACCTTGTTGAAGAATTGAAGAAAAATGTTGCTAAAAACACAAATGATTTCCAGCGTGTTAAAGAAACTAATCAACTCTATGAGCGTATCTTGGGTAGTACGGATTCAAACGTTGCCTCAAACGTCGCTCGTATGGCTTTAACCTCAGAATTGTTTGAGGTTGAAGTAGGCAAGAGATTTAGTAACCTTACTAATCTATTTTACGCGCCAACCAAGATTCCTAAATACATTTCATCAGTCGCGACAGATAAGCATTTAGAACGTGTTAGTTTTGGTGATCATGATGGTATCAGAATTAACTATACTGATTCTATGTCAGGGTGGTTGGGGGTTCGATTCCCTCTTACTAAAAAGTTTGTCAAACAAGGTGATAGTCTTGGGTATCGTATCGAGATTGAAGTAGAAAAAGTGCCTAAAGATGGTATGGTTTTAATTCAATTATTGGATAACACTCCAGAGCTTGGGATGTATTACGCCTCTCAAATTCTGCTTAATAAAACTGGCAATCAGGTATTTACAGGATATTTAGACATCCCTTCTACTGGTGAGTTAAACGAGTACAGTCTTAGATTTACTCTTACAAGTCCAGGAAATATCGTTATTCATAAGCCTATGGTTGTTGACAAACGCATAATTCCTAACGAATTCGTAGATAGCACTGACTACAACAACGAGTACAATCGAGTGTCTATGTCATTGTTAAAAGATAGTTTTGCTATCCAAACCTTGACTAGCCCAGGAGCAGTAACATCTCAAATCAATTTAGCACCTAACGACGCTTTGATTGAAGCAAGTAAAATCCGACTAAAAGGTCGAACACTTGCTGATGAAATTACAGCGATAGACGGTTATTTTAAACGATTGTTTGTGGGTGATGCACGAATTGGAACGCTTAATTCAGATATCATCAGAGCCGATTCAATCACGGCTGATAAGCTAGTTATGGATTCTGCTATGGCTAGAAGATTCGTCGCTAGTGATTTATTCACGGATACGCTCGCTGCTAAAACAGCCTTCATCAACAAACTACGGTCAGTAGTAGTATCAGCAACCTTGCTTGAAGGTTATAAAGGAAAAATCGGTGGATTCCAAATCGGTACACATGATAAAGATCCAAGCGTTTCTTGGTTGACTGGTACCAATCAATTTGCAGTTGGTATGAGTAACGGTAGCTCAGCTTGGGGTCAAACCGCTCTTTGGGTAAACTGGGGAGATAACTGGGACAACCCAGGTAACTATGCTTGGTATGTAAGACGTACGGGAGAGATGTACTGTTACAACAAAGCACAATTTTGGAATGTTCCTCGGATTCACGGAAATCTCGAAGTGACTGGCGACGTCTTCTATTACATTGACAGAGCGAGTAATAAAGTCGGTTATTGGGTCCACTCACCTTCATATAAACGTATCGAGGAAAGCAATGGTTATGCCTATCTATATCGCCAAACTGGCGGTTATTCGTGGGTTCCTTTAAACAAAGATATCTCAGACCGTAGATACAAAACTAATATCAAAGACAGTCAAGTATCAGGTTTGGATGTTATCGAGCAGTTGAAAACCTACTCTTATCGTAAGGAATACGATGACAAGATTGAAGATATCTCATGCGGTATCATGGCTCAAGATGTCCAGCGAGTTGCACCAGAAGCGTTTTTTGAAAATCCGGACGGTGCTTACTCATATAACACGTTCGCACTTGTGCCTTACTTAATCAAGGCTATTCAAGAACTCAAGCAGAAAGTAGAAAGGTTGGAAAAAACATGAACGGACAAGACAAGCAGATTAGTAGTCTCACGATTAAATCATTGAGTGAGAGAATTAGCAATGAAGCTACTCAATCAGCTACACTAGAAGCTCTATACACAGTTACAGCTATGGAATTGGAGCAGATGAAACGAATCATCGAATCAGATGAAGAACTAAAAGCAAAATTTGAAAAAGTAAGAAAAGAAAAGGAAGAATAATATATGACATTTAAAGTTATCAACAAATACTTACAAGAAAAACAACCGTACATTCGTTGCGGTTCGTCAAGAAGCACCATATACGGCATTTGACCGTGTATTGATCGGTAATCACATGAATGAGTCAGATGAAGACTTGATTAAAGCGGTCATTGCTCAAGTGACTACTGAATTCAATCCAGCAGAGGGAGTGAAGAAACTTCAAGAAGACTTGCAAACGCAAGCTGAAAGTTACGAAGAAAAAGCTTGCTGAAAAAGATGCAAAAATTGCAGAAGTTAAAGCAGTTGCAGATTGGGCTGTGTTGGCTCGTGTAACAGACACGGACAATCCACTAGACCCGACTGTTTTCAAACGTGGTCTTGAATTGGTTAACCTTGGAAAAATTGGTAAGACTTACCAACCACAAGAAATCTTCACTCTTGAAAATCCAAACCACATCGAAAAAAATATCAAGAAGGTAGACGTGTCATGATTCAAGTCAACGAGCCATTCACTTATCAAGGAGAAACACTTGAACAACTTGCGACACTTGAACAAAACGGTAAGCTAGGCATCTGGAAATGGACTGAACCAAAACAAGAAAAACCAGCCAACGAGCTAGACACACAGCCATTACAATAGAATTAGAGAAAAAAAGGGAGTGGTTTAATTGGAATTTTTAACCTTAATCGATAAACTCACGCCCGTTTTGATTGTGATAATTCCAAGTTATTTCTCATTTAAGAGTACTCAAAAATACAAAAAGAGACTGAAAAACAAATCAATGTTCTTGCTGAAAAAAATAAGTGTTCTTGAAAAATCAGTGGGCGAAGTTACTGAGATTGGGCGAGATAATCGTACCAATCTCTCGCTCATTAGAAAAGGTTTGCAACGTCTACAACGTTTTCGATTGCAGGAAAATCTAAAAAAAGCAATCAGACGTGGTAGAGCAAATCAGCATGAGATTGAGGAATTAACTCGGCTATATGAAAGTTACGTTGAATTGGGTGGAAATGGTGCTATTAAAATATTGTTTGAGAAATTTCTCGAACTGGAAATTGTGGAGGAAAGATAATGAACAAAAATTAACTGGAAAGTACGAATTAAAAATAAAAACTTTTGGCTTGCATTAGTGCCAGCATTAGCATTACTTGCGCAAGCATTTGCGAATATCTTCAATTTTAAATTGGAGTTTGGAGATACGGTTGATAAAATTCTAGTGTTTATCAATGTTCTGTTTGCTTTTCTTGTATTAGTTGGAGTTGTTAACGACCCAACAACCGCTGGTCTAACCGACAGCACAAGAGCGCTTGAGTATCACGAACCGAGCGAAGATTAAACCAAAAAGGGGAGTCTTAAGACTTCCCTTTTATTTTTATGAAAGGGGGATAATCTTTGAAAAAAATTATTAAAAAGCAAGCAGGCGTTTGCGCCAATGTCAGAGATAATGTTTACAACATAAAAGAGGAATTCTATTCTCACGATAAGAATAACGCATTCATCGAACTTCAATTAAATGGAGTCAACGCTGAAAAAATCATCGTGTTATTTCATTTTAAAACGACAAATCGTTTCTTAGAAGTCGCTGGAGTGGTTGAAGGTAATATCGCAACTGTTCCATTCGATACTAGCTTAATTACAACGGATGAAATTGTGTATGGATATGTTTATGCTGAAAAGCTCGTACAGTCCGCAGACATTTTAAAATTCTCGTTCGGCGTTCGATTATCAGAAATTGATAAACATAGCGAATTGCCCGTCATTGAGAAAGACACTAAACGCATCATTGCGTTAACTGACATCGTAACTAAATCTGAATTAGAAGAGGCAATCAAGAATGTTCATGTTGAGGGCGCAACCTTTGATGATTCTGAAATTTTACGACGTTTACAGGCGCTTGAAACGAAACCAGAAATCGATACAAGCACTTTTGCTACGAAACAAGAATTATCAAACAAGGTTGAACGTGCTGAAATTGAGCAAATTTCAAGCGAAATTGAGACTTTAAAGGCAAAGACAGATAAAGACACCATCTATGATGATACAGCCCTTAGAGAGCGTGTAACAGCGTTAGAAAACAAGACAGATAATGATACTGTATATAACGATACAGAAATCAAGCAACGCTTGGAAGTTTTGGAACACAAACCAAGCGTGAATACTAGCGAATTAGTTACCAAGCAAGAATTGGAATCTAAAGGCTACTTAACCGAGCATCAGAGCCTAGAAGAATACGCTAAAAAAACGGAACTACCGCAACCGTACAACGATACAGTATTAAAAATGCGAGTTCAAAATTTGGAAACAAAATCTGATACCCTAGCGACTAAAGACGAACTAAAAGCCGTACAGTTGAAAGCGGGCGAAAAAGGCGAACGAGGAGAGCCTGGCCCTCGTGGAGAACGTGGGGAACAAGGTCCTCCTGGTCCTCAAGGTATTCAAGGCGAACGAGGACAAGACGGACAAAGAGGCGAACGTGGGGAACAAGGTCCAATCGGACAAACAGGACCCGCTGGACCACCTGGACCTAAAGGAGAGAATGGTCGTGACGGTGTGGGTATTCCTCAAATTGAGTTTATCAGGAAATACACTCATCCTATCTGATGGTGGCGGAAGTGTTAATCTACCAACCTCAGGTCAAAATGAACCAGCTGCTACAACTTCATCTAGTGAACTAACTGGTGCTGGCATTCCTGAAGGGGAAAGTTGAAGGTACTCTCGGTCAAACGTATGTAGATTTACGTAAGACAAATGGTGCAGTGAAATGGATTAAAACTACTAATTCAGGTATGACCGGTTGGGCTGTTCTATATGGTGATACTGGGTGGAAGACTTTGAATATCTCGTCTAAACTCGGTGGGTCATATCTAAAAGTACGACGTTTGAACAACCAAGTTTCATACCAATTCGGAGGACTCTCATGGGGTTGGTTTGGTATAGTTCGTCGTAATGGACCAGGATATTCTATACAACCGTCTGATAAAGAACGAAATGTGTTCATTCTAGGTTTACAAGGTATTCCACTAGGTTATCGTTCAGAAGGTTCATTAATTGGTGATATCTATAACGATAAAGGTGTCCGGTATGGAACTTGGTATTTAGGTGGATTAGGTGACAGTAACATGTTACGCTTCCAATTCACTGACCCTGTTCCTACAGACAGAGATATTGGTGATATTAGGGTCTCAACAATCTCTTATGTTACAAATGACCCTTGGCCAACAAATTAATAAGGAGATGTATATATGGTTACAGTAGATTATGCTTTAGAACCTTTGAAAGAAGCTGCTAACAATAACGTAGGTGTTGACTTCGATGGAGTCTATGGCTGGCAATGCGTTGACGGCTCGAACACTACGTATAACAGAGCAACTGGTAAAGTCCTTTGGGGTAATGCCATTGATTTGCTCGACTCAGCAAAAGCACAAGGAGCTAATGTTATTTATGAAGCACCTGGAGTTATTGCTAAGAAAGGTGACATCTTCGTAATGGAAGTACCTGGTTCTCCTTATGGACATACAGGTGTTGTCATCGAAGATAGTGACGGCTACACACTTAAGACAATCGAACAGAACGTTGACGGAAACTGGGACTACTTAGAAGTAGGTGGACCAGCTCGTTATCGTACTCGTTCTTATGCAGGAATGGTTGGGTACATTCGTCCTAACTACGACGACGCAGAAGAAGTTGTTAAGATCGCTAAAGGTTGGGTGGAAGACAGTACTGGTTGGTGGTACCGTGACGAAGAAGGAAACTATCCTAAATCGAAATGGGAGCAAATCAACGGAAGCTGGTTCTACTTCAACGCAAACGGTTACGCTTTACGTAATCAATGGTTCCAAGATGAAGATGAGTCTTGGTACTGGTTTAAAGACGGATGCCACATGGCTACGGGTTGGGAGAAAGTCGGTGATTACTGGTATTACTTCGGTAATGACGGTAGAATGAAGACTGGCTGGATTCAATACTTTGACAAGTGGTATTACTGTGAAGTATCAAGTGGTAAAATGGTATCACAAGAAGTAAGGCAAGTGGATGGTAAATGGTATTACTTCAACGCAAAAGGTGAGATGTTAAATCGCGCCGCTGTTTATGTTGATGAGTCCGGTGCAATGCATTTCGAAGAATAATCAAAAACAAGCCTACCTTAATAGGTAGGCTTATTTTTTGTACTCTTTTTGTACTCATTTTTTTATGATATTGTGTGTTTTGTCTCGAAACGTAAACACTGATTTTACAACGTTTTTGAAACGTTATGAAACACTATGAAACGTT
>BNJV01002957.1_pt1 | contig 36175 bp, 49 predicted proteins | sample 8540591 | NCBI WGS metagenome assembly BNJV01 (sample SAMD00202457, study PRJDB9452) | human saliva metagenome | host: Homo sapiens
ATTTTTAATTATAACTATTAGTACAATAAAAATACGATAAAATAAATAATACTTTAGAGTCTTAATACGCTAATATAAAACAATATACCCAGCAAACAATATATATCATATATCTATATCACTACTGGGTATTTATTAATAAATATAGTAATTATAAAAATTACAGATTATCGTGTAGGTAACACAATATTTTGACCAGATGGTTTACTTGGATTCATTGCATTTGGCAAATCTTCAACAGTTGTATTTAGATCTGTATCAGCAGCTACAACAGCAACAAATTTTTGACCTGGTTCATAGTAAATATTAGTCCCCTTCATGAAGAGACCACCCTACTAAGCTAACAGTCTGCAGCAACCGCAACTGCCCCATTGTCAGAATGACCTTTACCTTTTTATTTGAGCATCTAGAGGAACAGATACACCATTAATAGTCTTAATTTTCATTAATGCTAAATTCTAATCGTCCCTTACGGCCAAAACATACCATTTTTCTAGATTTAGTAATCGTACCTAATACTTCTTGATTAACTGGTATTACCACAACATCATTGATAAGAAGATTTTCGAGTGTTTTTAATCTAAATGTATTGCCTTCTTTACTTCTTCTAGAGCTAATTGGAGTAATTAATTCTAATTCAATCTTAGTATCCTTAGGAATATAAGCATGACCATTAGCAATTGAGCTTGTACGTACACTTGTAGACATTTCATCACTTTTTAAAAGTTGAATTCGATTAACACCAGATGGCATTTTCCGTTTTTACAAGAGCACTATCAGTCTTAGGCTGTTCTACTACACTTTCTCCATGAACAACAGTCGGCATTAAGCAGCCTAAACTAATACAGCCTACAGCAAGAAGTTTCAAAAGAGCTTTTAGAAGATTTCATATATACCCCCAAAACAAATAAAAACATATAACTATACATTATAGGCTCAGTATATCATATCATGAATTTTTAATGAACTAATTATTTTTAGTTATAATATTTGTTATGAATTTGTATCAAATAGCACAATAGATTATACACAGAAAACGTTGACCAAATACGATTTATAACACATTAACTGCATCATACATTGGTTGAACAACCCATTCACCATTGGAGTTCATTACCCCTCATTTTTCCATTCGACTTCACTGCGCCATAACCATGTCTAAAAGGTACAGTTTTACTAATCAACTTATTCTTATCATGGAATAAAACTTTACCACTATCATCAATTAGTTGATAATCGTTAGATCCTTTATGAATCCAAGCATAGGCCCCACCAAATGCATCTATTGTCATATCCTTAGTTGTTGTAAATACAATATTACCGGATTGCATATCAATTAAGTATTTACTTTCACCTTTTGTAGCTACCATCCGAGTAGCACTTACAAAAATTAATTGAATCATAAACAAAATGGATTAACTTGTTTTTCCTGTTTCTAAATTAAAAAAATACCAGCTTTTTCCATTATCTTTTATTGATGAGTACTAACAAGGCATTAATAGTATCCATTTCACCAGCATCATAATTACCAGGTTGAATAATATACTCACCTTTACGATTCATAAATCCTAATTTACCTTGATTTTTAACAAGTGTACCATAAGACGTCATAGGCCATACAGCATCATTCTTACTGTCGATAATGATATTACCACTACGGTCCAAATAACCTCGTTTTACACCATCATAAACCGGATTCCAAGCATCACCATAATAAATTCCACCTTGACTGCTTAAACCTATTCCAACAGCCATGCTTAAGAATCCGCCTAAATTGAACTTACTAATATGACGACGATATTCAGCTAATCCATTCTTAAATTCATCAATATCATCTGTAGGAGATTCAAAAATTGGATTGCCGCTCCCATCAATAGCTATAGTTTTACCTTTAGCACTTTTAACAAAGGCACGATCTTCGCTAAACTTTGTATACACTTCCTTAAATTGTGGCTCAATCACAGTTTTATTAGAAGCATCTACAAATCCCCATTTATTTTTTACAGAAACTGCTGTATAAGAATCACTTGGATAAGAAACAGAGTTTATTTTAACATCGCCATTAGATAAATTTTTTGCCATTTCACGACGTGCTAAAATATCTTTATCATGCTCACCATAGGTATCAACCCCACTAGAAATCACGGAACCATCAATGTTAATATGTTCTAATGTCTTTTTAGTATATGCATAATATGTACCATCAGCAGATAATGATGGATCAATATCTAAATACTGTGGTTCAAGCAAAACTTTACCGTCTGTACCGACTACACCCCATTTTCCTTTTTGTTTTACTGTTGCTAATTGTCCCAACTTAATAAAGTTATCATTGTCAATTACAGCTTGAATCGATTTAAGAGCTACTGGAGGCTGATGTTGAGCAGAAAGAATAGGTACAGCAACATAGTCCCCTACACGTCCAGCACCAATAGATACGGATATACTATTAGATTTAGCTGTAGATTTTTCCATAGTGGAAACTGAAGTAGCGGATGTTGCTGTGGCATGTTGCTCACGAATCACACGTGTACTAGTAGATGTTGGTGTATCATGGTTTTGTTACGGTAGTACTACTAGTAGATTCTGTGGTCGCAAAAAGCTGTTGTAGACATAGCCGCCAATACACAAGCGACTAATAAGGATTTCTTGTTAAGTTTCATAAACCTCTCCTTTTACAAATTAAACTTAGGTACAAAAACAATAATAACTATACCAAAGCTATATATTAAAAATATATAAAATTTTATTAACATAAATTATACTATATAGACCTTCAAAAAGACAACAAAGGATGAAAAAAATTCTTCATTTACCATTTATTTGATATAATAAAAGCTATGAAAACAGCAACGATAATCGACTTGATTGTAGATTCTGATGTACATACACAGTCTATGAATCATATTATAAAAACAACAACATATTTCTCAGCGCATGAGGCGGCGTCTACGAAACGAGGGCATCATAACCGTTAATGATGAGCCCTGCCACATGGAATACTCTAGTTCACGGTGGCGATCATCTTGTCATGAAATTAACGCCAGAACAGGAATTCAGCCTCAGCCCTATGGATTTAGATATCGTCTATGAAGACGAGCACATCTTGGTCATTAAACAAAGCGGCTGGTGTTCTTATGCATCCCACCTCGACCGTGCGAGATCATACACTGAGCTAAACGGAGTGCTACATTATTATCAAGAAACTCATCAGCATTATGATTTCCATCCGGTCCACCGATTAGATAAAGACACCTCTGGTATTGTCATCATCGCTAAAGACTTCAGTAGTACAACATGCGTTTGATAAAAAGCATACACACTTCTATAAAACTTACGATGCTATCGTTGATGGAAAAGCTCCCTCTGTACCTTTAACCATTAATTGGCCTATAGGGCGTAAACCAGGTAGTATCATTGAGCGCTGTTGTACTACTGAAGGAAAGCCTGCTCGCACCGATATAACCGTTATTAGCCATAATACTAGACCCTATAGTTGATAAAAGTCCTATTATCGATAGTAACACTATTATCGGTAGTAACACTATGACTGATAGGAAATTGTGAGACGCACTTCACTCACGTGCAATGCTTATTACACACAGGGCGCACCCATCAAATTCGAGTTCATCTCTCTCAACTAGGTTATCCCCTTGCAGGCGACGACTTATATGGGGGCCATTTAGATTATATCCAGCGCCAAGCACTACACGCAGCGCGCGTTAGCTTTCACCATCCAATGACAAATGAATGGCTCGAGCTAAGTGCAGACATGCCACAGGATATGAAAGATCTAATACAGTAATTCATAAAACCAATCAACAAATCACTAGAAAATCTACCCACGTGGGTCATTACATAGAGGCTAAATTTTATGCATAAAGTTATACAAAAAAATATTGGCCCTTTATAGTGTTTCTTGATATACTTAATTTGATTGATATATGATTGCAATAACACTAGTATCTCATCTAGTTTTTAGTTGCTCAAAAATACTGCAGTCACAGTATTAATAACAGATATGACAGGCCCTAGGGCCAAGGAGGACAACATGCCATTAGTTACTACTACAGAAATGTTTAAAAAGCCTACGAAGGTGGCTACGCTATCGGCGCTTTCAACGTAAATAACATGGAAATCGTACAAGGTATCGTAGACGCTGCTAAAGAGGAACAATCCCCTCTTATCTTGCAAGTATCTGCAGGGGCTCGTAAATATGCTAAACATATTTACCTTGTTAAACTTGTGGAAGCAGCTCTTGAAGACAGCAATTTGCCAATCGCTCTTCACCTTGACCACGGCGATTCCTTCGAAATTTGTAAAGACTGTGTAGACGGCGGTTTCACTTCCGTAATGATCGACGCTTCTCACCATGACTTTTGACGAAAACGTACGCATTACAAAACAAGTTGTTGAATATGCACACGCTCACGGCGTAGTAGTAGAAGCAGAATTGGGTCGTTTGGCTGGTGTTGAAGATGATGTAAACGTATCTGATGCGGATGCACGCTTCACTGATCCAGAACAAGCTGCTGAATTCGTTCACCTTACAGGCGTAGACTCCTTAGCAATCGCTATCGGTACTAGCCATGGTGCTTACAAAGTTCAAAAGGCGACCCTTACCTCGACTTCGATCGTTTGAAAAAAAGTTGGGCGAATTATTGCCCTAACTTCCCAATCGTATTGCATGGCGCTTCCTCCGTATTGCCTGAATTCGTAGCTAAAATGTAACGAATTCGGTGGCAATATCCCTGGTGCACAAGGTGTTCCTGAAGCAATGCTTCGTCAAGCAGCTCAAATGTCCGTATGTAAAATCAACATCGATACAGACCTTCGTCTTGCTATGACTGCATCTGTACGTGAATACTTGGCTCAAAACCCATCCGAATTTGACCCTCGTAAATACTTAGGACCAGCTCGTGATGCTATTAAAGGCATGGTAGCACACAAAATCAAAAAAACGTGTTAGGTTCTTCCAACACTCTATAATCTATGGCTAGTGGATTTTTAAAAAGGAACATTAATCCTCACCATAGCCGGCTTTGTGGTGAAAGCCATCGGTAGTATTAACTGGATTCTACTATCCCGTATTTTTAGGCGGTGAAGGTATCGGTATCTATCAGATGGCCTTCCCCATCTATTTATTGCTATTACAAGTTTCAAGCGCAGGTGTGCCAATTGCCATCTCTATTTTTGACGGCAGAGCGGTTAGCTCTCAACGACTTTCACGTGGTGCTAAACGAGTATTCAACATTTCCTTTTACAATGCTCACCATTACAGGTCTTATAGCCAGTCTTGCCATGTTCTTTGGCGCCGATTGGCTCATCTCAAGTGGTATCATTCAGGAAAGTCGTGCCTACTACTCCCTCATTGCGCTAGCGCCAGCCATCTTCTTTGTTACTTGGATTTCCTGCTTCCGCGGTTACATCCAAGGTTACGAAATGATGACACCAACGGCGATGAGCCAAATTGTAGAACAAATATTACGGGTTGTGGTGATGCTAGGTGCGGCAGCTATCTTGTTACCATACGGTTTTGCCTGAGGCGGCCGGCGGTGCAAGTTTAGGTGCAGGTATCGGTGCCTTTGGTGCCTTCCTAGTCTTGTTATATTATTACTATAAATTGCCTAAGGCGCCTACTACAGGTGAAAGCTTTGAAGGTGAACGAGAATCTACTAAAGAGGTTTTTATCACGCCTCATCTGGCTTGCCTTACCAATTTCCTTAGCAAGTATTATGTTGCCATTGACGGCTAACCTTGATTTGATCATCGTACCACGTCGTTTATTGGTGGCAGGCTTCTCACTCAATGAAGCAACGGAACTATTTGGTTACTTAACAGGTATGGCGGTACCGCTTATTAACTTGGCTACCATTATTACGGCAGCCCTTGGCAACAAGCATTGTACCATCTATCTCTCATGCCTTCGCTAAGCGTGATCATGAAGGTATCTACGACCGTACAGCCGGTGCTATGCGCCTATCCTTTATGGGTACTGTACCGTTCACGGTTATGCTCTATGTATTGGCAGCGCCAACAGTTACCTTGATCTATAATGCTCCTAAGGCTGAAATGGCAACACAAATTGTGGCCTTTGCCATTTTCTTCCTCGGCATTCATCAAGTAACGACTGGCATCTTACAAGGCCTAGGAAAACCTAGAATTCCAGTGGTAAACATGGCTATTGCCATTATTATCAAGGTAATCTTAAACTGGAACTTAACGGCAATTCCAGAACTTGGCATCGGTGGTGCTGCGTGGGCAACTGTAGCAGATATCGGCTTTGCAGCCTTACTCAACTTGATTTACATCAAAAAAATATACAGGCTACTTCCTCGACTTCTCCATCCTTTGGAAAAACGTGGTTAGTGCCGGTATCATGGGCGTGCTCATTTACATGAGCTACCAAGCTCTATCTACTACACTACCAATGTGGGCTAACTTCTACTTACAGGTATCGAAGGCTTAGTATTGTACGTAATTATTATGGTTCTCCTAAAAAGGCCTTGATAAAAAAACGACGGTGCTAGCATGCCGCTTGTTGGTAGATTCTTTAGATAAGAATAACTAAAAAGAGGTTTAACACCTACGTGTTAAACCTCTTTTTAGCACTATTCATTAATTTTATTAATTCTTATCATTCTGTAATTTCTTATCTTTTTATGGTATCAAACCTAGCCTGAATAGTTTGTATAAATGGTAGCATTATAGGTGAAATACCAATCCCCGCTGAAATCTTATCATTCAATGCTTTACTATCTTTAGTCTCTACATATTGAATCACATCACGTAATTTATAGTTACTTACATGAACATCATGAGGTTTATATAAATAATACGTATATAGATACTGATTATCATACAACACCATTCCTAAAAGAGTTCCTTTATCTTTGGAAACTTCAAAGTATAATGCTGGTACACTATTATTCCAAACTGTAGGCATATTGTAATCGTTTATGATCTTTTTAAACCTTGTTTTTTTAATAACAGACCTTAAGTAACTATATAAAATATTTTGTTTTTTTCAACACTAGCACCTTTTTATAAATGGTTGCTTACCAAGTACAGCTTTTAATACGTCCAGATATATAAACATCATATTCAGCTGAGCCTATAACCTCATGTTCCTTGAATTTACTATTTTTTTAATACCCTAAATGTATAAGGTCCCAAATGAACAGGATCAGTATAGGCTAACACTTCACTTGCAGGCTTAATAGAAGGTAATACATAATTAGCTAATGGCCCCATAGTATCTGTGATAGAACGTTGAGTATCGTCTTTAATAATATTTTTTTATAATATCTTTATTAAGAGATTGACCAATATGATAAGAAAGATTAGGTGTTTTAGGTAATGTAAAATTAATTGTCCCCACAACCAAATGATCATCAAAGCCTATTACATCCCACGTTGCTTTTTTTCAAGTCCAGGATATGTAAATACATCACCATCTACAAATCGAACTGAGTCTCTTCGTTTTTTTCTAATCTCTCATTCAAAGTATTCTGTAAAAGAGATTTATTTAAATCAGTATACTCTATATTTGTATCTTCCCATTTAGAACCTTTTAGGCTGTTGTCTTGTTTCATATCTAAAATCAGATACGGCGTTAATAGTTCCTCCCACACTCTTAATGGAAGACTTAGACATATGTTTAGGATCAATAGACCAACCTACTATACTTTCTTTCGAGCCTGTAAATTTAATATCAGCCCCATTATCTGTAATAATATATACACTCCTAGAATGATGTATTGCTCTAGTCAATTCTTGTACTACATAAATATCATCATCTAATTTTTCATTATCATAATTTGGCTCATGTTGTGCCCATTTTTTTAACCTCAGACTCTTGGTAGTCATCAACCTTCTTAGCAAATTCTCCTTGAATACGATATTCTTGATACGCTTCTTTTCCAATATCTGGACGAGCTCCAGGGATATTAACATCAATGGCATGAGATACACCTATAGCCCCTATAAATCCAATACAACTAAGCAATAACAAACGTCTTAACTTCATATCTCTCCTTAAACACATATGTTTATTTATAATTTTAACATTTATTTTTATATTTTTATCAATTTCACTTGTATAGGGAAAAAGGTCTGACTATATGATATGTACCCCTTTTACTGGACAAACCAGTAAAGGGGGTATTTTTCATGAGATATAGTTATGAATTTAAAAAGAAAAAGCAATTGAATTATTTAATCAAGGTGAATGGACAGAGACGCCAACTGGAGTATTGACTCATACTTTTCATGATCAAATAAGGAAATGGGCCAAACAAGAAATGTTTAATGGTCCAGAAATCAATAAGCATCGTACAGATAATTAACGTTGGTCTCCAGAGAACAAATATGAGTTAGTATGCCAAGTGTTATTTGGAAAATCCATACGTTCTGTATCTGTTATGGCTGGAATTAATACTGGACAACTGTATCAATGGGTTCATAAATACAAAAACTTTGGGATACAATGGTCTTATTAATAAACCTAAAGGACGACCACCAAAAGGATTGCAAAATGAAAGTACCTAAGACTATCTCACCTCGAGAGCTCAAAGAGAGTGAATATGAGGAACTAGTTCGCTTACGAGCTGAAAATGCTTATATTAAAGCTGAAAATGAAGTCATAAAAAGAGATTGCCTTGAGAGAAGAAAAAGAGGCTGCATGACTCAAGGCGAAAAAAAGCAGCGATTATCAAAACGCTCCGCCAGCAAGGCTATCAACTAAAAACATCTTTTTGAAAGCTATGCCAATGTCCAAATCTACCTATTATTTTGAACTTACTAAAGTAGATCTTGTAGATAAAAGAAATACAGAGCTAAAAGATGAAATTCAAAAAGATTTTTTTACAGAACATAAAGGACGGTATGGTGTACGCCGTGTATATCGGGAGCTTCTTAATCGAGGTTTTGTAGTCAATCATAAACGAGTACAAAGACTTATGCATAGTATGGGCCTCGCAGGAAAGCGACCGAAGGAAAAGTATCACTCTTACAGAGGGAAAGTCGGCAAAATAGCAGAAAATATCGTCAATAGAGATTTTAGTACAACTGCACCATTACAAAAATGGACTACTGATGTATCTCAATTCAATTTTTCGTGGGGAAAATGCTATTTGTCACCTATTTTAGATATGAATACGAATGAAATTGTTGCTTATGACTTAGCATTAAGGCCTAACTTAGAACAGATTTCTCGTATGTTAGAGAAAGCCTTTAAGAAGTTTACTAATCTTTCGGGATTAATCTTCCACTCTGATCAAGGATGGCAATACCAACATAACTATTTTAGACAAGCACTTAAAGAACATGGCATTATTCAGTCTATGTCTAGAAAAGGAAATTGTTATGATAACTCTGTGATGGAAACCTTTTTTGGTAGATTGAAAACAGAAATATATTATGGTTTTGAAACAGAATATTCATCATTTAATGCTTTTTGCAGTAGCGATAGAAGAATACATTAACTATTACAACAACAGAAGGATTCAGAAAATAAAAATGGATGCCCCTGTAAAATACAGGGAAGCATCCATGTGTTTAGGCTAGTAAAATAATATGTGTCCAGGAAAATGGGTACATATCAATATTGTCAGACCTTTTTATTTTATGCCGTTATCCCTATCTTAGTAAGGATTTCATAATAATTGGTATAACTACAACAAATAGTATAGTACTAATCATGACAAGACCTGTAGCAAAGGGCAAATCAGATTTTGCTTCATTAGCTACGATTGGCAGTACTGCAATGACTGGGCCAGCCGATTGCACTACAAATGTAATAATAGCAATTGGCTCTAGTACTATACCTGCTCCGTATTGTAGACCCATAATCACACAGAACATAATGATGGGTGAAATCACAAAACGACCTACGATACCACCAATAGAATCTTTATTGAGGCTCATGCTCTTTAAGCCTGCATCATGAAGGACAATACCAATGTAAATCAAAGATAATGGTGTTACCATATCACCTAAATAATTAAGTGTGTTATGTAAAATTGGAGCCAATGGAATTTCAAAGAACAAGAAGATTAAGGCTGTAAAGAAACCTAATAATGGCGGTGGTAATAACTTCTTCCAATCAAACTTAGGCTTTTGAGCTTTATCGGAATTTTGACTAAATTTCATTACTATCACCTTTATTCTCTTTATTCCCTTTACTTCCAATTCCATTAATGAGAGTATCCCCCAGTCCATTAGCTGGATTTGGCAGTGATCTAATTCAATTAAAAAAATACCCCTACAAGCCACACAGATATGGTATTACCAATATAATAGAGTAAGAAATATGGTAATGCTTCAGGTCCAAAGAGTGCTATCTGCACAGGTAAACCTATAAATAAGCAGTTATCATTTACCACCATATTGATAAAAATACCGCGCCGCCCTTTTAGGTACTTTCAACAGTTTCATCATGATGAAAGCAACGATATAGGCAATTACATAGGTTAGCATAACTACTAACATACCATATCGTAAATCCCATAGGTCGGACATATGTAGGTGATGTAATACAGAGACAAAGACGCCAGCCGGCAAAATGACGGACATGATAAAAGCGCGATAAATTGCCACTGAAGGTAGGGTTAAACATACCCTGCCCTTTTTAAGAAATATCCTAACGAAATGAGTAGCACTATCGGTATGATACTCTGTAAGGATGTAGAAAAACCATAATAAACCTCCCGAACAGTTGATTCGTAGTCTCATCATATCATGTTTTTCATCAATTTTAGAAAACCGTTCTAAGAATAAACTCACCTTGCTATTCACTTAATGTATATCCATACAGAAGAACTATTCTATAATAACAGCACATAATATCAACCATAAAATCTTTATAATTCAATAAATTAATAGTATAAATTATTTAAAAAAATCATTTATACTTAAAGAGTAAATATACAGTATAGTCGTACATGAGGTGATAGTATGAAAACCATATATCGGTATCTCTGGCAGTATCTTACTTGGTAGCGCTGGTTCTGATGTAGACCTTCCACGCTCCTATGTAAACCTTGATTACACTCGCTCTATTGAAGAAGCTGGTGGCATTCCTATTATTATTCCTTTCACAACAAATCTTGAAATCATTCATGATACAGTGGCTCATCTCGATGGCCTCCTATTATCTGGCGGTCATGATGTGTACCCACTGCACTATGGTGAGGAACCATTACAAAAAACTGGGCGAAGCATGTGCTGAACGTGATCATTTTGATTTTGCTTTGTTGAAAGCTGCTGAAGAAAGACAAATTCCTATCTTTTGGTATTTGTCGCGGCATGCAAGTGTTAAATGTATACCGTGGTGGCTCTTTTATATCAAGATTTAAGCTACGATGAAACCTGTACAATAAAAACATGCTCAAAATCAAACGCCTGAATTAGGTACGCATACAGTTGATATCGAGTTCGAAACTAATCTTGCTAGCGCAATTGGTCGTTCTACTTAGGGTTACAAACTCTCATCACCATCAAAGTGTAAAAACAGTTGGTAAGGGCTTACAAGTTGTAGCTCGCGCTAAAAGACGGCACTGTAGAGGGCTTAGAAGATTCCTCCTACCCATGGATGGTAGCTACTCAGTTCCACCCTGAAATGATGACGCCAAAAGATCAAAGTGCAACGCGCTTATTTGATGCATTCATTGCAGCGGCTCAAAAACTTGAAAAAAATATGGCAAAGCTCCACACCGAAGGTGTGGAGCTTTTGTTGATGTTATAGCTCTTCGTTATAATCCTCAGAAAGATCTTCTTCAATATAGCCTACATCATCGGAAGCTTCTGTCTTCATCCCGTGTATCAATATAGATACTGATAAGAGCTAGCGCTCCCTCTTCATTAAGTTGTAGCTATGAGACTCATTGGACCATATGTCAAAAATGAGTCCATCCTCTTCATCACGGATGATATGAGGCACCGCATCAAAGTGTTGGTTCATGAGCTGATCAAAAATAATCCTCTACATCGAGACCACTTTCAAGGGTTATAGATTCAGCATCGCCCTTTTGGAATACTACACGAGTATCTTCATCGATATATTGATAGAAATCATCTACATCTACATTCGCCGTTTCAAGCCACATACTTAAGGCTGTAAGCCAATCTTTCACAGTCGTTGGCGGCGTAATAAAAGCATACTCACTTTCATCAGCACCAAAGCGAAGATCATCATAGTCAATACTATAATTTTTCTTGACTAGAAACAATGCGGTCTACTAGGCCCTCATCATTGACGTCTACAAAAATCATGTATACATAATTGTCGCCACTTTCATAAGAAACAGTCAAACCATGACGACCCCTCATGGAATAGTGCATCCTCCTCGTACACATCGGTAATGTGCATCACCTTGCATGTAACAGGCACATTGTCTGCCTTGATGGACTCAGCCATAGATGACAAGAACTCAATCGTTTCATTGCGATTGCGACCAATAATGCCCCCTACCAGTGGACATGTATTCGCAGTCCTCTGCTAGAAAGATTCGATACCGTGAATATCGCGGATTCGAGAATAGATTTTATCAATAAAAGAGCTTGTATTTCAGTCATACTACTTCTCCAAACCTTTTTAACTATATCTTCAATATTAGCAAGATCAACATTACCCTTGAATTTCTCAGGAATAGTAACTAACTTAACATCAGTTAACATATTACGAGTTGTTCTTTAGTATAAGACATATTTTCTATTATAACTCAATATACTAGTTAAGGCTGTTGTTCCGTCTTGAATATAAAATATCATTCTCCCCTCTTTATTAGCTTTCTCTTGTTCCCACTAAAATACCTGGTACACCATCATTCCATACAATGCGTTTAGAGAAATAGACATAGCCTTCCAGGCGATTGAATTACATTCATAATCACCCTCATCCATAAAAGCTAGCTACCGCAATAGAATCAGTTCCCCGTTCCTTAGCTATGAAATCTATAAAGATAGTTTGTGTAATACCAGAAGGACTTTTTATAAAATAAACCACTTTTAAAATCTGCTAAAAGTGGCTACTAACTTTTGCATCATTAAGAATACGATAAATAAAATTTTCACCAGCTATTTTTTTGTTGTATGAGAATATGCATTACTGTCTGTTAGTGATTTTATAGATGGTAGCACATAATTAACAAGAATAGGACTTATTACCTGTCCCATATCCCTGCTTTAGCTTCAGATATACCAACATGATATCGAATCATCGAATCATTAGCAAAAAGGCAAAAATGTAAGTCAGAATGAAACTGATTTTTATTATTTTTTTCTTAACTTGGCCATATAAAGAAGACCAGTAACTATCTGTTAATCCCGCATAGGGAAAAACTCGCGCCATGGATATCTTCAGTTTATAAGAAAGTGATTTAAACTCTTTTTATATTTATAGGTCGCTCATAATCTTTTACGTAAATCATCTTCCGTAATCGAATCAAAGGACTTACCCATATAATCAGAACTTTGCCAATTTTGTTTATTCTCAACAATTAAACCTATCGTTATATCATTAGAGAAAATATCATAGGCTGTAAATTTATCAGTTATATTATTTTCCTGCACTTTATAATAACTCATATACGGTACAAGAAAACGAATCCCTTTTCCATTATGATCAATAATCTCTGTTTGTCCCTCATATATATTAAGGGTCCTCATAGCTTTCTCGGATAGCTAGTTCAGCTTCCTTTTCAGACAGGCCATTTTTCTATGTACAATTGCTTAGTTTTGGCATACTGTTTACTCTTTTGAAAGTCTCTCAATGCTCCATCTTGTATATTTTTTAATTGAGGAATCACGATGTACTATAACTTCATAAGCATTTGCAGGAATTCTATTATCAGCACCAGGAATATTTACATCAACAGCTCCTGCCAAAGCAGTAACCAAACTGATATATACTGAAAAGTGCTATTGTTTTACGAATCATGTATCTCTCCAATTTTAAAACCTCAACTATGGTACATTAATTGTAACATAGTCTAATTTTTATGAAATTTTTTTCTCTTCTGTCTTATAATAGAGTAGTTAATATATACATTTGAGGACTTTATGAAATATCAACCATCGTTTTTCGATTGTGACGGCACATTGCTCGATACATCTACAGATTTATTTAATTCCGTGAACTCATGTACTGCGTAAACATAATCTTTCCTGAGCGCTCTATAGCTGAGGTGAAAGCAAAACTTGGCAATGCTGTAGCTTATTTAATGCGTCATTGCTTACCAAGTACTGTGGCAGATAGCGATTTAGAATCATATATCGACGAGTTCAAAGCTCTACTATGGAGAGCATTTAAAAGATACAACTGCACCCTATGATGGTATTCTTAGACATGCTAGATCTATTACGTAAAAAGGATATAAAATAGCTATTGTATCTAATAAAATTCAAGAAGGCGTTACACCTTTAAATAAAGAATATTTTGGCGATCGCTTACCTGTTGCTATCGGTGAAAGACCGAGACTACAACGTAAACCCAGCTCCAGATATGGTACTCCAAGCATTAAAAGAGTTAGACTCTACGCCAGAAGAATCTATCTATGTTGGCGACTCTGAAGTTGACGTAGCTACTGCGAAAAACTCTGGCTTACTTTGCATCGGTGTTACCTGGGGTTTTAGAGAGGAATCTCTTACTCATGAGCTTGGTGTTAAACACATCGCCCGTAAAGCAGAAGATATTTTTAAGTATTGTGGAAAACTTAAATAAATAACATCCTAAATTATAATCATTAATCTATAACAAATTCATATAAAATAAACGATTTATATCTTAAAACCGCACAAAAATGGGAATTAAAATATTTTTATCTCATTTTCGCGGGTTTTTCTTTTATTTTTCTCTAATTTATTTCATTTTTTCACGTTATACTTTTTACGCATAGTTACTATCTTCTATCTATTGCCTTAAAAATGTGATATATGTTACATTTATGAGGCAGTACTTTCATAGGTTATCTGTCAATTCAGTACACATAGTATTGATCGGAGATGGCAGTACATATATCCGTGAAGATTTGGCTGTATAGTTGTAGTTAGTTGTCCCCACGGAGAAATGAGGAAACAAATGGAAAACGAAGTAAGAAAAAGTTGAAATGAGTGAAAATGTAGCAGATCCTACAGGTCTTGGTACTACTAGGTTTAGCTATAGTATGTTTTGTGGTATCCACGTCCCGCGTAGGCTGGTCTGGTCCAACAACATCTGTTATTATCCCTTGGGACAGTTTTTATTAGGTTCTATCGCCCAATTAATGGCAAGTTATTTTGATTTCAAGAAAAACAATCCATTTGGCTCTGTTGTATTTGGTGCTTACGGTTTATTCTGGTCCGCAATGGCTGGCGTTTGGTTGATCCAAATGAGCTCCTTCGGTCCTGAAATTCAAAAAGGTTTTGATGTAACACAATTGGCATTCGCTTTTGTAGGCTTCTTTAATCTTCTCTATCTTTGGTACAATTGCATCTTTGAAAAACAAACAGAGTTGTATTCGCTATCATGGTTCTTAATCTGCTTCCTATTCTTCGGTCTAGCAACAGACCTCTTCCTAGGCGGCAAAAACAGGCTTCTTCGCTCTGGCAGCATGGTCTGAATTGTTCATCTCTCTATTGGAGCTTCTATGGTTCCGGTGCCGTTCTTGTAAACAAAGTATTCAGCAAAACTGTATTCCCTATGGGTAAAAAGCATTCTGTAATAGTTTAACAACTATACAAATTACTTGCACGATAAAAGAGGTTCCTATTGGTCACCCTAGGTGACTATTAGGGAACCTCTAAATTATTTACTTTTTACGTTTCCACATCGCTATATTGAACTTGAGGCCTATAAATGAGCTCCATTCTTAGCTAACTTTATAGAGATTGGCGGTAAGATTTCCATCAATTGAATCATTAGTATGATATAATATTAGATTATTAAGTTATGTATTTGAAAGGAGAAAAATATAATGCAACAATCATGGAAAATTGCATTTGCCTACATAGGTGTTATTGTAGGTGCAGGACTCTCGAGTGGACAAGATCTTTCTACAATATTTTTATAAGTTTTTGGCCAAATAGGTCTTATTGGTGTTCTATTACTAGGTCTATTAAATGCCGATTTGGTAAAATCATGCTTTCTTTGGGAGCTACTATCGTGCAGACAATCATGAAGAAGTTTTTACACAGATTTCCCATCCTATTATTACAAAAATCCTTGATTTTTGTATCTAATCGCTGGTAGTTTTTATTATGGGCTTCGTTATGATAGCCGGTGCAGGATCAAACTTAGAACAACAATTTGGACTTCCTTTTTGGATTGGCGGATTAATTTGCTCACTTTTAATCATAACCGTATCATTTATGGACTTTGATAAAATTACCAATGTTCTAGGTATTTTTACACCTATTATGATTGTAATGATATTCATCATTACAGGTTACTCTTTTATTGGTAAAAGTCATGATTGGGCTGCGTTAGATACTATAGCCCACACAATCAAACCAGCCACAAGCAATGTATGGTTTTCTGTCATTAATTATTATTCTCTATGTGCTATGACAGCTGTTTCTATGGCCTTTATTTTAGGTGGTTCTGTTGTTCGTATTGGTATTGCTGAAAAAGGTGGCACTCGTGGCGGCCTATTAGTCGGATTAGTTGTTTTTATAGCTGCTATCTCTATTTTTGCAAATCTAGATACAGTAAAAGATGCAGATTTGCCGATTCTTGCTATTGCCAATCAAATTCATCCTTGGCTAGCATATATATATGCAATCACAGTCTTTTCACTTATTTTTAATACAGCATTCTCTCTTTTTTATTCTATTGCTAGACGTTTTGCCAACGGCAGTACAAAAAGAATGAGAATTGTTATTATTTCTGTAGTAATCATAGGATATATATGTAGTTTCTTTTGGTTTTAAGATTTGATTAGTATCCTCTACCCAATTCTCGGTTATATGGGACTACTACTCTAATTATTCTTATTTATGGCTGGCTCCGTGATCGTAAAGATATCATTATGGAAAAAACTCTTCCGAAGAAAGATGATCCATTTATCACTAAAAAAACATAGTCCCTCACTAAAACACTATCAGAAGAAGAACGTGAACTATTCCACACATTAGGTGATATTAGTCAAGCAGATACAAAAGCTCTTAAAAGAAGATATTCATGATGTAGCAAAAGAGATACTTTCAAATACGGAAACAGTTCAAGAGCTTAAAAAGACTATGTGGAAGAGCATCTCTCAGTAGACGAAGAAGTTATACATCAAAATATCAATATTCTACAAGAACAACAGGAAGAATCAAAATCAACTGAATCTTCTAAAGATAGACCTATCAAAAAGTCTAATATAAATAACAATGAAGTAAAATGAATAACGAGGAAATAATGACCAGTGTAGAATTAGAAATTATATTAAAAAGCTGGGAAAAATACTTCTAGTAGTGGTGCTGAAATCAGTCGTACAGAGGATACTATGAACTACATAGCACGAGCTATGAATTTTAAAGATTTAGAAGCCTACGTATCCAATAGAGGTATTTTTGCAACTGCTAAGAAAGCTGATGGAACTGAAATTACTCGTATTTGTAACGTTCCTGAAGTCGATATTAACCTCAGTAAAATTGAATCTGTTAATGCTCTCTCCCGACGTGTCACACAAAAATATTACTATTGAGGAGATTGAAAGTGAACTTAATCAAATTGATACCATGTCAGACTATTCTTTTTTGGAGATTAATAGCTTATACGTTAGGAGCTTCGACTTTAGCTATGCAATTGGTAGTTCTATAACAGACTCTATAATTGCCGGTATTATAGGCTTAATATTAGGCGTCTATATGTGCACGATTAAAAGAATACTTAACTCAGATGTATTAATCACCATTTTTAGGTAGTATTCTAATAGCCTTATTGGGTAATCTCTTTATCCACTTTTGAATTAGGCTCCAACCTATCAGTTATATTACTAGGAGCCATGATTGACATTGTTCCCGGAGTTCCTTTTCGTCAATGCGATTAGAGAGTATAGCCAGAATAACTATAATACAGGAATAACCCTTATGATGGGTGCGTTACTTACCTGTATTTCCATGGCTGTAGGGGTCGCAGTAGTACAATCACTACTCTTCAACATACAAATGATTCCTCTTTATACCTCTAATTTAGATACTAATTCCTTAACCTCTATGTTTATGCGTAGTATAATGGCTGGTATTGGTACTACAGCATTTGCAATCTTATTCCGTGTAGCTAAACAACATTTTTATCGATTGTACAATATTAGGATTCATCTCATGGTTCTTGTTTTTAACATTATCTTCACTACAGTCTCAATGTTATGCTCCATATTCATCAGTGGTTTTATCATTGCCATTTCTTCAAGAGTACTTGCAGTTAAACGAAAAATGCCCTGCTATAGTCTTCCTAATGACTAGCTTATTCCCTTTTACTACCAGGGACTCAGCTTTTATCGATCCATTTATTATATGCTAATGGGACAAGAAACTATTGCCATTAGCTTCGCAAAAAGAATCCTTTTTGATAGCTTTTACAATTGCTATATCTATCGCAATTGTAAAACATATAAAAACCACCACGAACTCCCAAAAACACTTTTTAAATAATATAACCTTATATCAAATTCATGTAAATTAAAGCATTATAAAAAGAGGTTCTATAAGTCACTACTGTGACCATTAGGAACCGCTTTTTATTTATAACTATATTGTGCTAATTAGATATCACTATTTATAACTGAACTGCGCATCCATAATCACTTTTGGCGCAACTGCTCAATGCGAATACCTTCAGGTAGCTTGTCTCTATAAAACTGCAAATTATAATAGTAACGAGTATCTTCATAATCTGTAACTAATACCATATCCGTCCTATTATGTAATGGCCAGCCATACATAAATTCAGCTAACAAACTACGCACACCATCATTATTGACCCCTATTACATCATGCTTAACAGGCAATACCATCTTTTACGGTAGGTTCTAGGAACCGTTCTATCTTTAATAATCTGCTTAACCTCTTTTATCTAAGGATGCACTACTTTTATCAATAGATCTAGCCTTTACATGCATAAATACCCCATCAGAGGTTCTAAATACCCTACCATCAATGTCCTTTGTTTCCCCTGCATTTCGATAGCATTCTTTAATACTCGGAATTGATACGGTCCATAAAACTTTATATCTGTAATAGCATCTAATGCCGCATCATATTGACCATTATGTACATTCGTAACATGCATAAAGTGCTTTTATTTCATTCCTTGTGAAAGCATCGAGTGCTACTAAACACAAGCCTAGACTAAGTAGTGTAGATATAACGCTTCATACAAATATCCTCATTGAACTCTAATATTAACTGTATTGTAATATGATTTATTTATTTTAATGAATCTAATCATTATAAAAGGAACCTAAAAGCTCATTTCTTAGGCTCCTCTTCATATATTACCCATTTTCACAATATTAAATATATCAATAGAATCAGAGTTTTTATTATATTGTTTAGATATAGTTACATCAATTAACATTTCACGTAGCTGTTGCTTTTTGTGAGATTTCCATCTAGTTTTTTATAGTGAATAGTATTAACAAACCTATCCTTTCCATTTTGTGTTATAAATTGCATTACACCACTACCATCAAAAATTCTCCTGTTCTAGAAAAAAACACCGAGTATCATCATTCCAAACTAAATTATAATCATATTTTTAATAAGATTCTGATTTTACTGCACCTCTCGCCCCAAAGAAAGTATATCATGAACATAGCCATATGGGTCTTCATTGTTACTTTCTAATTTTTCTAACATAATCTACATATTGAAAAATCACATCGTTATAATTATAAGATTTAATATGACGACCATTAAATTCTCTATATCCAACTGAACTATTATTTAACACCCTTTAAGTAAATATACTATTATCTTTTGATCCTATCTGTTTAGAATATCCATTCATATTAGCTAATGGTTTGATAGATGGTAACATATAATTAACCAATAAACTATTAGCTTTATCAATAGAAGGGTTATTATCTGCTTTTTGGTTCTATAATAGCCAATATGGTATTGAACATTTGGCTCGTTTTTCAAGAGAAAAATTAACTGAATTTCCCCAGAACACATCTTTTTCTTTTTATATCATTAAATTCAGATATTTCCCAGTAGGAGTCTCCTCAAACCTGAATATGTGAAAGGGCCACTTTTTAAAGAATCTTCAACTAAGCGTACATCAGATTTATTAGCTTGTTGAATTGCACGTTTAATGGCTTTTCTAATGTCAGAGACAGTTATAAACTCAGCTGAGTTTTCCCATATAATCTCGACTTTTCATATGGATAATCTTCAATTTCTACAACTAATGGTATATATCTAGTATCCCAGAGATATATAATAGAATCATATGGATTATTAATTTTAGCTTTATAATCTAATACCAATGGCACTATAAATCTGTATCCCACCATCCTTAGAATGTGAAAATTACATCAGTTTTTCCTTCAATTACACCTTGTAACCTTAGAGCATGATCTTCCTACCTTTTGTAATTGTTGGTCAGATATAGAATGTTCTTTTTCTAAAATCTACCATTCGTGGGTCATCTTTAATAGTCCGATAAGATTCACTTACCATTTTATGCTTATCCATTTGTATATACTTATCGGTATATACATAACTTTGATACGCATCATGTGGAATACTTGGATCCCGCCCTGATATAATATATCAATAGCGAAACTAGAACCAGAAACAACGCCTACACAATTGCACTAATAATAATCGTTTTACATATACTTCTCTCCACAAAATAATGATATAACTGTATTGTAACATAGTTAATATATTTTATGAAAATAATTACTAATGAAAGAGGTTCCTATTGGTCACCCAGTGTGACTATTAGGAACCTCCCAATCTATTACTTTTATTATGGACAGCACTATATTGAACTTGAGGCCTCTAAATGGGTCCAGCCTTTGCTAATCAACTCCGAGGATTGGCGGTGATCGATATGAGTACATTCAAAGTGTTATCGTTGATGATTTCCCTTTTGGCATACTTGTAGCGACCATTATCATGGCAGCAAAGTGATTGACCTCTAGCTGAAAAGCTAGCTTTCTAATCGTGGCATGAAAAAAGTACTGCATAGAAGTCAGACCGTTTCTTCAATTTTAAAACTTTAGAAGCGAAGTCTGGCGACCAAACCATTATGCACTCACTTTTGATATAAATTATATCAGTATTTAAACAGGAAAGGAATCCAAGGATTCCTTTCCTGTTATCATTCTACCGATTAGGCATATATATTCTCATTAGACTCTTCTATTTTATTATAAATAATCCACTTCACTCTTATAAGTATTTCCTAAATTTGTAATTTTAGCATCGGAAATAATGGTATGAAGTAAACCAATATTATAATCACTTGTAGCACGGTTACAATCAATTGTATGAATATACAGATTATGAGCATCTTGAGTACTAAAATGTAATTCACCAGTACCATCTTCATACTCAAACACTGTGAGCACACGGAGCGCCATCATTCCATATATACTTATGGCTGCCACTGACGCATATTAGAGCTACCAGTCTTAACTGTGCTTGTGTAATCCTTAGAATATCTGCCATAATAAATACAAACCGGACCTTTATGTTCGTATGGGTGCACGCTAATAGTCTGTGTAATACCACCTGATGTTTTATACACCTTTATATTATCCGAACCAGTGCTCTCCTCACCGCATTATTCAAAAACCCTATACGAATAGTCATTATAACTTTCAAAATGACTAGACTCATTTAAACGAGCTAATGGAGAAATGGTTGGCACAAGATAATTGGCTATAATATCCTCAATGCCTCGCTTACCAATTCCCCGTTCACCATCTTCTCTAACCAATAAAAAGTAATAACATATTGTGTATTAGGTCTCGTTCGGCAAAGCAAAAGAGAAATGTCATTAGCCACAAAACTAGGTGTCTCCTTTGTTTTCATAGTACTCCAACGTCCATTTATAATATTGTTTCTTTTGAAAGTACTACCATCAATACTGGATACATCATATTGATCTTGCTGTATATTTGTCCATTTTCTCTTTCAACTCAGAGCGTACATCATTTTTGCGTCAATGTATTATAAGGCTTGCCCAAATACTGTGCACTTTCTTCATAGGGACGAGATTCCATAGATAAACTTGTATAAATAAAAAGGATGGTTAAATCTATAGAGAGAGCCATCAGTCCCAGCTATACCAGGAAGTGGAACCATTTGCGTGCCACCTCTAAAAGCTGTAAATGGCAACGTATAAGACAGCCCCCCTTCTGCAGTATGCATATGTACCTCTGTTACAGCATTATATTGGTCCTCGATATAGAATAATTTAGATTTCTACGTTGGTCAGCAGTCATTTCATTAAGACGAAAGAGTATCTCCGCTTCTTCACGATCGCCCACCAGCACTTATAGCCTTATAGATTCTTTTCGTTAAGAATCTTATCCATTAAATCATTCTTATACATTTTCATTGCCCACAACTTTCGGATTATAGTCTCGTAACTCTTGGGCATTACCACACCCACTCAAACACAGGACAGTAATTAAAATGCCCAATAACAAAGATTTCCTAAACATAATTTCTCCTCAATAAGCACTCAACTATATTTTTGTATATTGTAACATACCTATATAGTAATAAAATATTAACAAAAAGGTTCTATTGGTCACATAGGTGACTATTAGGAACCTCTAATCTATTTTACTTTTATTATGGACAGCACTATATTGAACTTGAGGGCCTCTAAATGGGTCCAGCCTTTTGCTAATCTTCTAGAGATTATGCGATCAATATGAGTACATCCAAAGTGTTATCGTTGATGATTTCCTTTGGCATACTTGTAGCGACCATTATCATGGCAGCAAAGTGATTCGACCTCTAGCTGAAAGCTAGCTTTCTAATCGTGGTATGAAAAAGGCCCTGACATAGAAGTCAGACCGTTTCTTCAAATTTTCTTATTAGAAGCGAAGTCTGGCGTCCAAAACCATTTATGCCCTCACTTTGATATAAATTATATCATATTTAAATAGGAGAGGAATCCAAGGATTCTTTCCTATTTTCAAATTATAAATGTTTATGGTGCATACGATAGTGACTTATATCATCGACAAAATATCCTTTTTAATTGCTATATTTATAATATATTACTACTGAGTGACGGATTCGTAGAATTGACTACATGCACAGTAGCGCATCATCGTGTGATAGCTGACCGTCTGGGCAAAGCTTTTGTTCAGGCGGTCTTTTTATTTTCTTGTAGCAAATAATCTGCACAAAGTTTAAAATCATCTCACCTATATGAAAGGAGTTTTCTTATGAGAAATCGCTGGCTTATTGCTCTAGCAGCCATTGGTCTGCATATATCCATCGGTAGTGTGTATGCATGGAGCGTGCTTACACGACCTATCATGACAGATATGGGATTTACTATGTCTCAAACAACATGGACCTTCTCCTTAGCTATTTCTGATACTTGGATTATCTGCAGGCTTTTTAGGATCTTTTGCAGAAAAATAGGTCCTAGAAAAGCGGACTTCTTTCAATGTTATTCTGGGTGGCAGGCCTATTAGGTACAGCCTATGCACTTAGCAACATAATCTCACCTTACTCTATCTTTTCTATGGTATCATCGGTGGTATCGGACTAGGTATTGGTTATATAACACCAGTTTCATACACTGGTAAAATACTTTCCAAATCGCCCGGGGATTTGCCACAGGATTAGCCATTATGGGTTTTGGATTTGCTTTCACTCATTGCAGGACCACTTATGCAATTCCTCGTAGCTCAAGTTGGATTAGTAAATAACTTCATTATCCTCGGTGTAATCTATCTAGTGGTTATGGGAGCTCTCTCTCTCATTTGAAAGCACCTCAACCAAAACAACACACCTCGAAATACGAAAGATAAATCCACTATGTACGTTCACAACCATGGTATGCTAGCTAATGATGCCATGAAAACTTGGCAATTTGGTGCCCTTTTGGTGGATTTTTCTTATTAATATTACCTGGTATAGGTCTTCTATCCTTAGCATCCCCCTATGGCACAAGAAACCATTGGTATGACACCGCGCAGCTGCATCACTAGTTGGTATCATCGGTATCTTCAATGGTGGAGGTCGCATTGCATGGTCCACTATCTCCGACTACTTTGAGCCGTGCACAAACTTACATACTATTCTTTTTATTATACAAATCATCGCATTCTACGTACTTGCCGAAACCAATAATGCTCTAACATTCCAGTTTTAATTCTTCCTCATTATCACCTGCTATGGCGGCGGATTCATGCCTGTATGCCAGCATATCTTGTAGACCTCTATGGCAGCACGCCAACTCTCCCACTATTCATGGCGCATTCCTAAACCGCTTGGGGATTAGCTGGTATCTGTTGGGCCTATGCTCGTGTCATATCTTTCACGAAGCAGGATATGCATACTACAGCATTAGTATGCTTTAGCTCTTCTCATTTGTAGTAAATACAATTATTGCTATATTCTTAAAAATATACTAGCAAACGAGATGCATACAAGATACTGTTAAAGTCTCGAACTAATTACAAAATGAAAGAGGTTCCTATTGGTCACCTAGGTGACTATTAGGAACCTCTCATCATTTACTTTTATTATTCACAACATTATATTGAACTTGAGGCCTCTAAATGGGTCCAGTCTTTGCTAATCTTCTAGAGATTGGCGGTGATCAAATATGAGTACATTCAAAGTGTTATCGTTGATGATTTCCTTTGCATACTTGTAGCGACCATTATCATGGCAGCAAAGTGATTGACCTCTAGCTAAAAAGCTAGCTTTCTAATTGGGGCATGAAAAAGGCCCGACATGAAGTCAGACCGTTTCTTCAATTCAATAAATCTAGAAGCAGAAGTCTGGCGTCGAAACCATTTATGCCTCACTTTGATATAAATTATATCATATCTAAATAGGGAAAGGAATCCAAGGATTTCTTTCCTTATTTCATTTATAGACAGTTTTAACTAAATAATCCAAACATCACCCTGCATATAGATTACCAGTAGACGATAATTTTTACATCAGTAATTAATTTACGTAATTGCGCTTTACTATATACACCATTATCTCAGCGGGTATTGGATTATATTTATATACTATGGTTTTCATCATAAGTAATAAACATCAATATCCCCTGTTGATTATCTAACTCAAGATCAGTAATAACCACAGTATGCCATCATTCCAAACATAAGTATGAGTCCCTAGTTATCATTCTTGCTCGGGTGGGATACCAAAAAGCTCTGCCGACTTATTATCAATCTTATTTAATATACGAATTTCATCAACTGTACTAAATAAACCTTTTTCAGTTTCATTATTAGGTTCAATACGAATCTGTTGATTTTATATCTTTGTCAATTGTAAAAGTTACTCCATCCAGTGTTTCATTTTATATTCTTTGCTTTTTACAGCTGTTTTAGGAACCCTAAAGGAATATGTTTATACGTCTCAACCTTGCTATAACCATCTGATATCTTGAAGCAGAATAGATTGATGGCACTACATAATTAGCCATTATTCTATTAATATCATTGGATGTGACTAGCTTCGTTTGCACGCGGATAAAGAATAACATTATACTCTTTTGATTTTGGATGTTTATCAGCTCAAATTTTAAACCAATAATCTCATCTCAACTGTCTCTCTGAGCGTTGTCTTTCTCAAAGAACTTTTACTTAAGCCGTCATACTGAAAAACCACATCAGTTTTTCAGTAGTGTTTGATGTTTTATTTTCAATAATACCTGCAGCAATCATTGGGATTCTACTAAATAATGAGCATTTGAATTAGGAAAATCAGTTATAGCTCTTTCTGTATTGCACTAAATGGAAGTGTAACTGATAGTCCACCATCAGTATTATGTAAATTCACAGTGTATTATCGATCAAATTGACGACGCTTGATAGAATATAAATCATTTTTAAAGGATTCAACTTCATCATCATTAACAGCAGTACCAAACCCCTTTAGGTATTCCCTTTTTCGATATAATCGAATCTATTATCTTTCTAGTTTCTACATCATAAGCATTCTTAATCTTTTCAGTACTATATACCCCTGTACATACACATCCTTAAGAATACTTGGATCTGCACCAGGAATATTCACATCAACAGCATAACATGAAAACACTAACAGCGCTTAATATTACAGCACTTAGTAATAATCGTTTTAACATATACATCTCTCCATAAAATAGTAATATTAACTGTGTTGTAACATAATAAGAAAAATATCGATAAAAATAATTACAAAACGAAAGAGGTTCCTATTGGTCACCTAGGTGACTATTAGGAACCTCTAATCTATTTACTTTTATAATTGACAGCACTATATTGAACTTGAGGCCTCTAAATGGGTCCAGCCTTTTGCTAATCTTCTAGAGATTGGCGGTGATCGATATGAGTACATACAAAAGTGTTATCGTTAATGATTTCCTTTGGCATACTTGTAGCGACCATTATCATGGCAGCAAAGTGATTGTCCTCTAGTAAAAGCTAGCTTTCTAATTGGGGTATGAAAAAGGCCCGACATAGAAGTCAGACCGTTTCTTCAACATTAAATTCTAGAAGCGAAGTCTGGCGACCAAACCATTTATGCCTCACTTTGATATCAATTATATCATATTTAAACAGGGGAAAGAAATCTAAGGATTTCTTTTCCTGTTTTAACTTTCTCATCTAAATTTGACTAAAAATACAAGAGCTGATTTAACCTAATTTATAACTATAATATTTTCAAGGACAACTAACTTGAAAATAATTTCTTATAATCACTGATTACAGCTTTAAGATTTATATATTCTTCAAGAATATATAGACCATCAATGTGTCGTCTATCAACATGTACTACAGTTTTTCTTTCACCGGATGTAGGTATAACTAAAGCATTTCTAATAATCGCATTTTTATATTTACCACGCAAGTAATAGTAATAAAAGGCTTGCTTATAATTAAATGAATTCACATCATTAGAAAAAAATACTTAGAATCGAATAGTAAGATTAATTGTTGTCTTCTATTAGTTATAATATTTAAGTAATGATCAAACTAGTATGGAAAAATCGGCCACGACCTCTTGTTTTTATTTTTCCTCTATATCTATGTTATCAGGTTTTTATTATTTTTAAATTACTAGATTGTGACTCCTTTTGTAATTTTTATAATCATGTCCCATAATTTGGAGATGACTAGATAGATATGAGTTCACCATACGCTCCCAAAACCATTCAAAATATAGTGTTAGAAATTTGGAGGATTTACTACGATTACTTTTCCATTGAAAGTATCTTATTAATGATTTCAATAACAATCTCTCATGATCGTCAAAAAGCGTCCAACTAATGTTTGTAATTTAGTAATACAAAATTATACTCATCAAATATGGGATTATAAAATCGTCGCTTATAAGGATGAATATCATCTAACAAAGATTGAAAAGAGTTATAAAAATCATATAACACATAATCCATACATTCAGTAATAAAAATTGCTTCATCATATTCACAGTTAACTATAAATGGAGAATATATAAAATTTTCATCACTTAATAGAGGGCGAATTGTATTTATTGTTTGGTGCCAATTGATATGACCTTTATACCCTTTTTGAAGTATCTCTAATTTGACGATGGTATAAACCAAACTCAAATAATATCTAAGGATATAGTAATAAGCATCTACAGGGATTGTATCAGATAATTGTCCGGGCTCCACACCATAAAGCTGTCTATCTCGCTCTATAATATGCAATATATCCTTCATCTCTTTTAAAAAGTTGTAACTTTTCATCTCGTGAAATTGCGTTCTCAACATTATAATGCTTTGGAAATGAAAGCAGAATATTATCTTCTTTTATTACCATTCCTACAAAGAGACAATTCAACCTCTCATTATATCGATCGCAATATGGATATATATCCCATTCTCCACAAAAGACTCTGTCAAATTATCACCATCATTTATGATCTCAAAAGTGATAATCTAATACATCATTTATCATGTTATAACTTCCCGTATTGCTCTGATTACAGATTTACTTAAAAATATTCTCTTGCTTTTCAAATGCATAATATAATTGACTAAAAGATGTTATACCGTCAGCAAAAGGCTTCCACTAGTATACAGAAACACGCTCTACATCCTGCCATAAATAATGTAATAATTTATTTGCAACTTGATCTCTATTTAAATCATCATTACCTTTATCCTTTAGAAGAAAGGACCGAGCTGTTTGTCTTCTGCTAATCCTAAATCATTTATAATGATATGATTAATAGCTTGATATAGTTTTACCCACTCATATGTAACAGTATCTGTAAATTTAATATCAAAATTATTAACGTATTCATCATCTTTGTCATCGACATGAATAGGATCTACACCAATATATTTGAAATCAAATCTTCGTTTAAAAAGCAGTATCAATAACATTAACATTTTGGTCACTTGTATTAACGGTTCCTATGATATGTAAATTTGATGGAATAATAATTTTGTGTGCCTGCTTTTATTACTCCATTTAATATAAGGTATTCATAAATAGACTTATTGTTAATGCCATACATGCTTTTACCAGTATCATCCCTATCCAATAGCTGGAATATATCGCCAAAAAAATACTAGCAATATCACCGCGAGACATTTCCTCTAAAATAAGATATACATCTATACCACTATCTTGATTTCTTAACGCGCAAATAGAGCAGTTGTAAAAAAATTCCTGGTACAAATTCATAGAAATTTTTCCATCTTTTTGTTATAGGCATAATATTACCTACAAAAATCAAAATAGGAGTAATCACGATAAATAGTAGTACGGAAAACATAAGGGTTATCATCATATTCATTGAAGCTAGGATAGCTTTGTCTTATTAAAAGAGCTTATCCTATAACTTTTGCCAGTACCAGGTGCGCCATACAACATTATCTGTAGTGGGTGTTCTCTTTGTAGTGGGTGTTCTCTTTGATCTATTGGTAAAAATATTTTACTACTTTTTATAAAAGGGTGATAATTTAGGTATAATACTTTCAAATTTATTAATAATAATATCTGCTTGAGTATCTGAAATTGAGGCAAAAGTCTCACCTTGAAGATTTAATGAACTTCCATCATTAAAACCAACTATTAATCTCAGAAAGACTTATTGGGTTATCAAATTTATGTACACAACGTAATACAGCTTTTGTTAGTTTGTAAATCAGGTAAAATTAAATAATCAACAATTTGAAAAAAACACAAACTATGGAACTCGCAGGTTGATTGGATCCCTCTCCAGAGTCTTTATTATATCCCTAAGCCAAATCTTCCAATTTCTATGTTCTTTTTCAGTTGCATAGTTGTATGTAACAATATCACCAACTTCAAGTTGATACCAAGAGAAACCAGATTCTTCAAAATTTGCAGTTGCCCTCCATAGCAACCTCTTTTCCTTTTTGCCACATTAGCCTCCTTTGTTTTTCTAGTTATCTTTTTCGTCTCGCTTTTCCAATAAACTTGCGCTTTAGTAATTTCTTTTTTCCACATTTAATGTTGATATATCTAGCTCTTTGACCTTTTGGTGTTAATAAAATACGACTATTTTTACCATTACCCTCACGACTTAAAAATACCTAAAACTTCTAGCTCTTTAATTGCAAGACTAAATCTTTTAGTAAAATCCATATAAGGGATTCCTGTTTTTCTCTAGTATATACAGCTTCAGCATATTCAGCAATATTTGGATCCATTTTAATTATTTGAGAGCGTAATTCTGCTGTCGTTAATGAACTACTCGATTGACTAAGTACCTCTAAAATAGGTTTTATTAAATAAGAAACTCTTTCCTCTGTTGTTAAAAGTATCAATATCCCCCATATTATCCCCCACATTTTTCCAATAAAAGAAGTATACCAAAGCTCATAATCTGGCGGTATTACTTATAGTTTTATCATAAACAAAAAGAAACTATGAATATTTCATGAATTCCCAAAACATAAAAATTTATTTTTAGAAAATAGAAAAGTTCCTAATAGATAAATTAATGACCATTAGGAACCTTTCATACATTTTACTTTTATTATTAATAACACTATATTGAGCTTAATCCCGCTAAATGACTCAACCGTTACTAATCTTCTAGAAATTGACAATGAGAGTTATATGAAAAAGGCCCGACTGTGAAGTCAGACCATTTTTCAATTTTTACTTTAGAAGCGAAGTCTGGCGACCAAACCATTTTATGCCTCACTTTGATATAAATTATATCATATTAAAACAAGGAAAAGAGATCTAATTGTTTCTTTCCTGTGTTTGATTATGATGGATTACTAACTTCTTAAATATTGAATAAAAGCAGCTCTATCATCAACCATCTCAATAGTAATATCATTAATATCAACCGAAGTATGAATTTTTAAATAATTCTATCGAACCGGAAACCTAAAAACATAATCAGTGTCACTATCTGTTGGCATCAAATAACTATTTTTACTAATAATCATACCATTTTGTGTAGCAAAAATTCCTGTATGCTAATTCATAAACTATTTGTTTTTGCTAAAGATTCAACACGGTACATTTTTAATTCTTCCATCAGAATCAAATGAAGTAGTATAGTATTTAGCATCATAGATAACTAGATTAGTATTTTCAAAGGTAATAATATCTGGTTCAAAAAGTATCAGTTTTATTAATAGTATCAAATTAACACTCTTCCATTCGGGTCTATCAATAATATTCTTTAGATAAGTTTTTTCAGGTATCATCCCATTATACTTAACATTTAAATCTGAAAAGCTTTCTTCAAGGCAATTATTTTTGACTATAGAACATACATCCTGCCACACCGAAATTAAACGAACTCGTACTTTCTAAAAAGAGATTTCATCTCGATTGATGATTTGAATTAGATTCCAAAATATAATCTTTCAAAAGTTTGAGTATGTTTTGTCTATCTGACCTAAATTGAATGGATAATTCTTGATTTATTCGATTAACTATATACTCTTTATCCCCCAAGGAATCAAGATTTTCTTCCGAAAAAGAGTAACGAGTTAATGCTCAATAGCGAAAAATATGTCTTGAAACTTTAAAACTAATCTCAGTTAAAAACAATTCGATGCAATCATGAAAATTATTAATATTATTTTCTTGATTTTAGAGTAAAACCAATCAAAGTATATTGGAATATTTTTCCACGATGTATACATCATTTAATGAAATCGTTTGATTCCACAATATTTCTCCATCACCATTAACTTCAATAATATTTTGTTCAGATTCATACAATCCATTTTGAAGATAATCTTTTTAATAATTGAAACGCAACTCCTAATATATTTACATAATTCGACTTTTAAATTATTATCTTGAGCTTGATCTTGAGATCTATAATTATATTTTTCTATGACCTGTAAAACTAATTTAAAAAGCGTAATCGAACTTTTGATCATCAAGATATGTCTCTTCTGATAAATACTTAGGATATACTAATAAACATATATCTCCAACTTTCAAATTCCTACATATTTAAAATAATAGAGATACTCACTTTAGAATTATCAAATGAAATTAAGATGTTTCATCAACAACATTCAATTCTTTAAGATTTGAAATAGTACTCCCTTTTTAAAATATTTAACTCTCTTAATACACGTATTGCTAACTAATATCCTCTATATTTAATAGTCGCGATAACTCCTCGAGTATAAGCCTTATTTTTCCTGAATAGTTTGTATTTTTCATAATACTTATCCTAAGGCTCTTCGGAGGAACTTTCACTTATCTCTATAGGTTCTTTAAAGATGAGATAATGGATCTTTATCAAACTCAGCTTTAAAGCTGTGAATAAGTATTATAAGCTCCTTCTCTGAACAACCGACCTCAAAAGCTCTACCACATCTTCTATAAATACACTAGAACCTTATTTTTCAGAACATCAGCTATATAGATTTATTTTCATTTGTAAAGAATATTTTAGATAAAATATTCATTTCTCAGATATTATTCAAGTCATTCTCAATTTTATATCAGTGTTTTCTTCAATATATTTTGGGCCATTAATTGGTCCTGGTGGGTGTGGATTAAGTCCCAGTCGGTTCAGTTCTCTGGTCTGTGGATATTATTTATTATATTATATTTTTAATTATGTCTCAGTTCATTATATTTTGAGGTGTGTGTGGTCTCATCCTCGATGTTTGCATGCTGTTGTTTGGTTTCTCTTCATTGGTCATCTTGTGTGTTGATATATATATTGAACATTTGATCAGTCAGGTCTCTAATTCTGGTGGTGGTGTCAATCCTGGTATTGATGCCAGTGTTTATATATAGTTCAGTTAATCTCCATGTGGGATGTTATTAATATTGGTTGTGTGTGCAGTGGTGGTGTGGTCTCAATGTAATTATTAATCTAGTTATATTGGATATGATTCATTATTTGTTTTATATTTAAGGAAGATGGGCAGTTGTGTGAGGTGTGTTGTGGATATATAGACTGTTGTGTGCTGTTGTATTCTGGCAAGTTACAGGATATATATTAATATTTAGTTTTGAACAGGGTGTCTTGTTAGCTTCATCAAACGTTGAAAAAATAGCAATGTGTTGATCCCATTCAACCATGTAAACTGTCTTTATGTAGCTGTTGGCGCGTGGTTGCCACGGAATTAGCCGGGTTGCTATCGAATATATTTTAAATACCCAAAACGGGTAAGCTTTATTATTACAGGATTAGATAAACCGGAATAACAAATCATAGTTATTCTTGAGCCAACATAATGGTGGCTCAATTGTGAATAAAGAATAATATTATCAACCTACCGGCGGTGGAATCCGTCGGTATACCCCTTCTTATCAAGCAGTACTATTGGTCTTGTTGAAAACTTCAATAGGATATATAAAATCAGCTATTAGTTACATCCATGTGCTTTTTATAATTTGACAAGCATCTGAGCTCCGTGATCCTCCTATAATGATATCTTAAATATCTCGGTATTACACTGGTAGATGGATAACACGTAACTATCCATTATTTAGTACAATTAACAGATCATGTGGTGGTTGGTCAGCTCAATCACTTCAAGATCTTTAATGTACAAAGGCGAATTTTCTTATTGGTAAAAGGTCAAGACAGTAAAAAGCAGCGCGGTATAACAAAACGTCCGGCGTTATGGTTAACAAAGGCGATTCTGGTGCTGGCGAAAGTCGCCAGTATGATCGACTTATTGGCAGAGTGTGTAATGGTTACATAACGTATTCGCTGAACAAAATGTATATGGCACCATGCTATAAAAAGGATTTGAAAACAGATCGTAAACATTCTTTCAAAGTGGTGGTACATTGCGTTAAAATGCGCTGGTACGGTGATGGGCTCGCGGTTAATCGTTGTTTAAAACCGGGTGAATCGAATCGAAGCCTCTTTTGCGTTTATCGGTGAAACCAGCGTCTTTAATGGTGCTGAATACGTTAAATCATTTGCGGGCGGTCACTATTGAAGGTCTTTGAATAGTTCATTGCCGATGGTGATGGTTGGTCAGTTCATTCATCAATTCTTCGTTATCATTAATGAATTCTGGATATCTCCGGAGGTCATCTTCATATTAATAATAACATATGTGGTCTTAACATATGATTGCTATTATATATTTCATTTGCCGTTTAAAATTCGCCATTAAATACAACGGTCTCTGGTTCAACGGCTGATGAGGTGTTCCTCTGGTGATATTCTAAGAATATGGATAGGATCGGTATGGACAAATAAAATAGATACAATGCTAATATATCCTCTGGCACCCACTAGCTGCAAACTGCGTAAAGAAGAAAATGGACGTATAGTTCCTTTTGTTGATAAGCAGCAGATTAGTTAGAGATCAAACTAAAAAAATATGTTGCTATTAGTATGTTTTATTAACAGGTGGTTTAGATAATGGTGCCTGTTATCAGGAATGATATTTGCCTTTAACTGATATCAGCGTGATTGTATCAAAACCTGGAATTTAAATAAAATACAGCAATTCTGTGCATCAATGTGTTGATATACAAATTTGATTTCAAATTAATAAAGTGCTGAAAAAAAGCGTCGCGATAAATTTTTGTTGATGGCGGTTACGTATAACCCTTTTCTGAATGGTATGGGTTAAAATGAGAACAAGATACTTGATTCAAATATGGTCCCAGTTTGATACGGTGATTTCTAATTTAAAACCGGATGGTGTTTAAAATCTGCTACATCCATCTAATAAGGCTATAGATTATATTGGTCTAATTCGGTGCTTGGTTAATTTAATGTTTTGAGATTAAATGCTGCAGAATATGGAGTTCCTCAAAACAGCCAGTATTTTAAAACAAACTATAAGTTTGTGCTTGTTACCTTACCTCAGATAAGACGTGACGTTGCTCCCATTTGAACTGTAGTGGATCGGATCGGTAAAAAAAATAAAGAACTTTTAAATAGTTCGGTGAAATAGATTAAAATACCTCGGAAAATTATATTTGCCTTATAAAAGAGATGTTCAATCAGTTTGGAAAAAGATCATGGAACATTATTAAGTTCAGTCTTTATTTGTCATGGACGATTGTTCTAGTCTGGTCATTGGAGGGACTATTTCAACGGGAAGGTAAACTTACTAATAAAGAAGCTGCATTAATACAGACGTTTCGAAGTTTAGTTTGACTTCTGTTGAACAGATTGGTGATGCTGTACCTCCATGGTATTAAAATTACTTTTAGGGTTAATAAGATGTGGACCACCAGTTATAGTTTATACTCTGTTTTTTGGTGTTGGGGTTTAAACAAGCTGGTTATAAGACGGTTTATGTGTAGAATCATTGGGGCGGGCTACAAAACATTAAATAATATTGCAAATTATTAATGTTCAGTATTCGTGATGTGTACAATAAGGTAAGAACTTGGTCCTATTGGTGTGGTTATGGGACCTCCTTGTCACCTTGCCATGACTGACATTGTTGACTAATAAAAAGTGGATTTAGTATTAAATGCTGGTTTTGTAAAAGAATATTTTAAAGTGTAAAATAATAAACTATTTTGTTTAGTAGTTTTGCTTCATAAAACACGAGACATACAGAATATGTTTAAAGAATCCAGACGATTGAGTTGTCGTATTCTATAAGGTTATTAGTAAGCGTTTCGGTGTGCCTCAAACAAAGAAAAACGTTTTATTTTTGATTGGGGTGCAAGGACATTGGTACTTTTGAATTTTGGTGAAACACATTCAAATGATAATAAGTTAGGAACATTGCCTTGGGTTATATAATTGTATTTCTAGATTGTTGTCAACAGAGAAAAAAGAACAACGACCTGGTGCTGTCATGTGTTGGTAAAATCTCCCAGGTGTGCTATCTTTTTATACTGAGAGAGGGTGTCCTTTTTAAATCAGTGGGCACTCTATTTCAGTTCTATCGTCATTTTCATTTGTAATGATTCATGGGTTGATTAAAATTCCTGATGTCATTAGTTTCAAGAACAATCAAATTGATGCTGTGCCTCCCCCCAGTTGGCATATTATTTTGGCTGAGGGTTGAGTGTTGCCATGTAACAGTGGATAAGTCCATGTGGATGTGTCAGTGGGTGTTCCTTTATGTATGTTAATCCTTTTCCACAGTTCTGTGTGTTGTAATAATAAAAATATGATACTGATGAGCAGATAGTTTTATTATTATCCGGCAACAATCAGAGATGAAGCTAGAAATGGTGAAAAAAAGATACAGTTAGAGTAAAACCGCAATACATAATAAAAAGCAAACTATTATTTTGGGTCTATATATATCTCGTTATCCTGCTAATTTAGATGATATTATTTTGTTAGTCCTATACGGATATTAATGAATGTATTTAAAATCCGAGTATTAGAAAAACTATGGTGAATGAGTTTTACAAAAGGCTAAACTATATGGTTTTATATAATGATCCTAATAGTAAATATATTTGGTTATCAATTCTTTATTATTATTTAAAAAATAAAAGATATGCTACATGGTTATGAAGCGTAATGTAGTAAAATGTCTTGAGCCCTGAACCCGCATTAAATAGTTTATCACATCAACGAATATTTTGGTGCTCCGGGAACAGGTAAAAAT